>Ga0207667_10009735_pt1 | contig 11301 bp, 10 predicted proteins | sample KBSCornC52_FD_184301 | JGI IMG/M metagenome (GOLD analysis project Ga0207667, IMG submission 184301) | Corn rhizosphere microbial communities from Kellogg Biological Station, Michigan, USA - KBS Corn C5-2 (SPAdes) (version 2) | ecosystem: Host-associated > Plants > Roots > Rhizosphere > Soil ...
CAGGGCCTCGATCAGGCCATCGTAGCGCCCGCCGCCCAGAACGGTGCCCTGCGCCCCCAGCCGGTCGGTGATGAATTCGAAGGCGGTGTGGCGATAGTAGTCCAGCCCGCGCACCAGCGAGGGCGCGCGGGTCCATTGCACCCCGGCGGCGTCGAGGCCGCCCGTGACCTTGCCGAAGAAGTCCTGCGCTTCGGCGGAAAGGAACTGGTCGATCATCGGCGCGGCGGCGGTGAACACCTTGTCGCGCGGGTCCTTGCTGTCGAGGATACGCAGCGGGTTTTTCTCCAGCCGCTCCTGCGAATCCTCGCTCAGCTCCGCCTTGTGCGCGCGGAAATGGTCGATCAACGCCAGCCGCCAGGCCTCGCGGCTCGGCGCATCCCCCAGCGTGTTGAGGTGCAGCGTGACGCCATCGGCGATGCCCAGTTCCTTGAGCAGCTGGTCGGCCATAACCAGCAGTTCCACGTCCGCCTGCGGCTCGGCCGCGCCGATCACCTCGGCATCGATCTGGTGGAACTGGCGGTAGCGGCCCTTCTGCGGGCGCTCGTAGCGGAACAGGGGGCCGTGGGTGGCGAGCTTCACCGGGGCATATTGCTGCCAGCCGTTGGTCAGGTAGGCGCGGGCGAGGCCGGCGGTGAACTCGGGCCGCAGGGTCAGGCTTTCGCCGCCGCGATCCTCGAACGAATACATCTCCTTGGAGACGACATCGGTGGTCTCGCCCAGCGAGCGGGAAAACACGGCGGTCTTCTCGAACACCGGCATTTCCGCGCGACGGAAGCGATAGAGGCGGCGGACGCGCTCGAACGTTTCCACCACGAAGCCGAAGCTTTCCGCCTCGGCGCCGAAGATGTCCTGCGTGCCGCGGATCGCCTGCGGGGTTTCGATGGCCTTGCCGGGCTTGCTCTCGCTCATGGGGGGCGCGCTTAGCCGTTTCCGGGCCGCGCGAAAAGCACCGAGGGTGCAGGCGGGCCGCGGAATTGATTGCAACCGCGCGCAACCTTGCGCATTCCTGCGGGGATGCTGTTCCCGACGGTTGCCGCCGCCGCTCTTCTCGCCCTCGCTCCGGCCGCCGCTGCCGATGGCGGAGCCTCGGCCAGCGCGACCCCCGCCGCCGCCTCCGCGCCCACCGCACTGCCCCTGCCGCCGCCGCTGCCGGCCCCGCGCGACGTGGCCTGGCCCGGAACCATCGCGCTGGATGTCGATGCGACCGACGTGGCGCGCGGCCTGTTCCGGGTGACCGAGCGCATCCCGGTCGCCGAGGGGACGAGCGAGCTGACCCTGCTCCTGCCGGAATGGCTCCCCGGCAACCATGCCCCGCGCGGCACCCTGGCCGAACTGGTCGATCTGCGCTTCCGCGCCGGCGACCGGCTGCTCACGTGGGAGCGCGATCCGGTCGAGGTCTTTGCCTTTCACGTCGCCGTGCCGCCCGGCACCCGCGAGGTTACTGCCACGTTCGTCCATACCGCCCCCCAGGAGGCGAGCCAGGGCCGGGTGACGGTCAGCGATGCGCTGATGAACCTGCAATGGGACCGGATGAGCCTGTACCCGGCGGGCTACTATGTCCGGCAGGTGCGCGTGCGCCCCAGCGCGACCTTCCCCGCCGGCTGGCAGGCGTTCACCGCGCTCGACGGGGCCGCCGCCGAAGGCTCCAGCCTGCGCTGGGCCGAGACCGACTACGAGACGCTGATCGATTCTCCGGTCTTTGCCGGCGCCAATGCGCGGACCTGGGATCTTGGCAGCGACGTCACCCTCGCCGCCGTGGCCGACGAGCCCAAGCTCCTCGGGCTCGACCGCAAGGGCCTGGCCGCCTACCGCGCGCTGGTGGCCGAGACGCTGGCGGCGCTGGGCGGGCGCCATTTCGACCATTACACCGCGCTGCTGGCCCTCACCGACCGGATCGGCGGCATCGGGCTGGAGCACCACCGCTCCAGCGAGAACACGATGGAGCCCACCGCCCTGTCCGACTGGGCGGGGATGGACTGGGCCCGCAACGTCATCGCGCATGAGCTGGTCCACAGCTGGAACGGCAAGTTCCGCCGCCCCGCCGGCCTGTGGACCCCCGACTACCGCCAGCCGATGCGCGGCGACCTGCTGTGGATCTACGAAGGGCAGACCCAGTTCTGGGGCTGGGTGCTGGCGGCGCGCTCGGGGGTGCAATCGCGCGACATGGCGCTGGCGCAGATGGCGAGCACGGCGGCCGGGCTGATCGACAGTCCCGGGCGCGGCTGGCGCAGCCTGGCGGACACGACCTTCGATCCGATCATCGCCGCGCGCAAGGCCAAGCCCTATGCCGCCATGGCGCGGGGCGAGGACTACTATGGGGAAGGCGCGCTGATCTGGCTGGAAGTGGACCAGATCATCCGCGCCGGCAGCGGCGACCGCAAGAGCCTCGACGATTTCGCCAAGGCCTTCTTCGGCCAGCGCGAGGGCGACTGGGGCACGCTGACCTATACCTTCGACGATGTGATCGCGGCGCTCAACGCCGTCTATCCCTATGACTGGGCGAAGTTCCTGGGCGAGCGGGTGAACCAGCCGGGGCGGCCCGTCCCTACCGCCGGCTTCCAGCTTGGCGGTTACCGCCTCGTCTGGCGCGAGGAGCCCAACCCCTTCGACAAGGCCCGCGCCGCCAACGGCAAGTTCCTCAGCCTGGCCTGGTCGCTGGGGATCACCCTCGACAAGGACGGGCGGGTGACGGGTACCCGCTGGGGCAGCCCGGCCTTCGATGCCGGGGTGACCAGCGGCGCCAGGATCGCCGCGGTGAACGGCACGGCCTATTCCGAGCAGGTGCTGCGCGATGCCATCACCGCCGCCAAGACCGCCACCGAGCCGCTGCACCTGACCCTCCAGCGGGGGGAAAAATATGCCCAGCTGGCAATCGCCTATCACGGGGGCTTGCGCTATCCGTGGCTCGAACGCGTGGCAGGCGACGCTCCGGCCGGGATCGACCTGATGCTGGCCCCGCGCGCTCGCGGACGCTGACCGGCCCGTCGCGGCAAATCGGGGGAGATCGATGCAGCACACGCGCCATCGCTTGCGACTGTTCCTGGGGCAGCGGATCGCCCCGCCCCGATTCCTCGCCTTCCTGGTGCTGCTGCCGCTGGCGACCGCAGTGCTGCGCGCCTGGCTGGGCGGCGGCTGGGCGGACTCGCTGGCGCTGGGCTTCGATCTGGCGGCGGCCCTGTTCCTCGTCTCGCTGCTGCCGCTCGTCCTGCGCCACGAGGCCGAGGCGATCCGCTGCCGGGCCGATGCCAACGACGCCAACCGGATCGTCGTGCTGGTCATCAGTTCGGTCCTGACCATCGTGGTCATGGCCGCGATCGCCGGCGAGCTGCACGGTGCGCGGTCCGGCCAGGCCGGCGCGATCGCCACGCTGATCGCCACCCTCGTCCTGATCTGGCTGTTCGCCAATTCGGTCTATGCGCTGCACTATGCGCACGAGTTCTACACCTCCGCCCCGGTGGACGGCAGCGCCCGCGACCGCGGCGGGCTGGAATTTCCCGAAACGCCCGAGCCCGGCTACCGCGACTTCGCCTATTTCGCCTTCACCCTGGGGATGACCTTCCAGACCTCGGACGTGGCGATCACCGACAGCCGCATTCGCGCTGTCGCGATCCTGCACTCGTTCGCCGCCTTCGTGTTCAACATCGGCGTCATCGCCTTCACCATCAACGTGCTGGGCGGCGCCAGCTGACCGTTCGGCGGGAACCGGGCGCGCCTTGCGTCACTGTTGCGGTGCAGCAGGAGGAGGGCTAAGCGCCCGATTCTGTCCAAACGGCCGCGCCTTGCGCCGCCACAAACGAAGGTACCCCATGCGCATCGACATGATCCCCATCGGCGACAATCCGCCCGAGTGCCTGAACGTGATCATCGAAGTGCCGATCGGCGGCGAACCGGTGAAGTACGAGTTCGACAAGGCTTCGGGCGCGCTGTTCGTGGATCGGATCCTGCACACCCCGATGCGCTATCCGGCGAACTACGGTTTCGTGCCGCACACCCTTTCGCCCGATGGCGACCCGCTCGACGCGCTGGTCATCGCCCGCTCGCCCTTTGTCCCCGGCTCGGTCGTCCGCGCGCGCCCGATCGCCGTGCTGAACCTTGAAGACGAACACGGCGGCGATGAGAAGCTGGTCTGCGTGCCCGACGACAAGACCTTCCCCTATTACCGCGACGTGGCCGAAAAGGGCGATCTGCCCGAGATCGTGCTCGCCCAGATCGAGCACTTCTTCACCCACTACAAGGACCTCGAAAAGGAAAAATGGGTCCGCGTCGGCAAGTGGGGCGGCGCCGACGATGCCCGCCGCATCACGCTGGAAGCGATCGAGCGCGCCAAGCAGGCCAAAGCGGCGTAGTTCGAAGTAAGGGAAGCCCCTCCGGGCTTCCCTCGCGGCGCCAGCCCGCTCTCGTTCCTACTCCTCGCCGTCCTGCTTCCAGCCCCAGAACAGGAAGCACGGCATCACGTTCAGCCATTCGAACCCGCTATCGATCCGCTTGAAGTGGCGGGCCATGAAATCGCGGGCGCGGGCGGTGAACTGGTAGACCAGGAAGGCGCCGCCCGGGCGCAGGGCGCGGTGGGTGGCGGCGGCGATGGCCGGGCCCACGCCATCGGGCAGGGTCGAGAACGGCAGACCCGACAGCACGTAGTCGGCGTGGCCATGGCCGTGCGCGCGGACGATTTCCTCGACATCGGCGGCCGAGCCATGGACCGCGATGAAGCGGCTGTCGGTGATCGTGCGGCGCAGGTATTCGATGTAGAGCGGATTGGTATCGATCACGATCAGCTGGCCGTCGCGGCGCAGGCGATCGAGCACCGGGCGGCAGAAGGTGCCGACGCCCGGGCCATATTCCACGAACAGCCGGCACTCGTCCCAGTTCACGGGCCCCAGCATCTTGCGCACGGTGAAGCGCGAGGAGGGAATGATCGAGCCGACCATCACCGGGTGGCGCAGGAAGCCTTCGACGAATACGCCCCATGGCCCCAGCATCCGCTTTACCCGGCGCTTGATGGATTGTGGCAGCGCCTCGCGGGCAAGCTCGGTCGAAGTCATCGCTGGCGGTCTGTCCCGGTCAAATCGTTGGCCTGCGCGGATTGCAAATTTGGCTCGGCTTGGCAAGCGGCGAGCCGGGGGGGCAGGTCCGCCGCGAGCGAGCCGTTGCGGCGAGGCGAGGCCGGGCGCCGATCAAGCGAGCCTATTCGCCGGTGGTGGTCGCCGGGACGGGGGCATCGCCGTCCCCCGACGGGCTTGCCGAACCGGGAGCCGGACTGGCCGGCGCGGGTTCGGGCGCTGGCCCGGTCACCCGGCGGATGGCCGGGATCAGCCGGGGATAGACCCCGCAGCGGCACAGGTTGGTGATCGCTGCCCCGATCTCGGCATCGCTGGGCCGGGCGTTGCGGGCAAGGAGACCGGCAATGGCCACCGCGATGCCGGGGGTGCAGAAGCCGCACTGCACCGCCTGCTCGTCGATCAGGGCCTGCAGCACGGGATGGCGCGGCTCGCCGGGCGCGCGGCGGGCGAGGCCCTCGATCGTGGTGACGCTGCGGCCTTCGGCTTCGGCCAGGGTCAGGGTGCACGAAGGCAGCGGCTGCCCATCGACCAGCACCATGCAGGCACCGCATTCCCCCACCCCGCAGCCGTATTTGGTGCCGGTGAGGTTGGCGACGTCGCGCAGGGTCCAGAGCAGCGGCAGGGCCGGGTCGGCGGCGATCTCCACCGGCTGGTCGTTGAGCACGAGGCTGGGCATGGCCGCTTGGTAGCGCCTTGGCGCCCGCCCCGCCAGAGGCGCGCTCGAGCGGCCTGCTTCCCGCGGGCTGGAACCCTGCCGGTCGCGGCCTGTTGCCCTCTCGTCGAAGAGGAGAATATCCATGAAAACCAGTAATATGCTGATCGCAGCCGCGCTTGCCGCGGCCGTTCCGGCCGCTGCCGGCGCGGCGCCGGCCGGGCGCTTCCTCCAGGATGCCGTGGCCGGAGACAACGGCGAGGTGGAGATGGGCCGGCTGGCGCAGCAGCGCGGGTCCAACCCGGCCACGGTCGATTTCGGCCGCACGCTCGAGCGCGATCATGCCGCCAACCGCCAGCAGGCGCTCCAGACCGCCCGGCAGCTGCGCCTGCGGGTCGATGCCGGGGCGATGAAGCCCGAGGCGCGGCAGATGCGCCGCCGGCTGGACCGCCTGTCCGGCCCCGCCTTCGACCGCGAATTCGCCCGGGCGATGGTGTCCGACCACCGGGCCGACATCGCCAGGTTCCAGGCCCAGGCCCGCGTCGGCGACCCGGCAACCCGCCGGTTCGCGCGCGACACCCTGCCTCACCTGCGCCATCACCTCCAGCTGGCGCTGGACCTCCAGCGCCGCCGCTAACGCGAGCCGGGCCCGGGATCGCGCCCGGGCCCGGGCTACGGCCCGCCCGTGCCGTCAGTGGCCGAGCGAGTGCTTGAGCTGGCTCATCTCGTCGTGCCCGGAGCGCACCGAAACCCACGCCTGCTGCACGGCGGCGCGGCCATCGGCGGAGAGATCGACATTGTTGAGCGCGGTTTCGAACTTGCCCTTCAGATAGTCCTCGCCGCGCTCCACCTCGTTGACCACCGCCACGTCGTCGCCGCCGGTCACGGCCTGCTTGAGGTTGACGAACACCCGGTGCGCGCCCCCGGCCAGGCTGCCGTCATCCTCGGGCTTGCCGCCAAGGCGGCGGACGGCGTCCTGAAGGTCGGTCACGGCGCGGCGGCGCTCTTCGGCGCGGGCGGTGAAGCGCCGGGCCAGCGCCGGATCGCGGATGTCGCGGGCGGAGGTTTCGTAGCCCTCCACGCTATCGATCAGCGTGGCGATCAGGGTGTTCAGCGTGGCGACGTCGCTGGTATCGGACATGATGGGTAATCCTTCATCGCAAACGGGGTGGTTGTTCCGATTCAACCGGCCAGACGCGAATGCGGGCCCGGCGCCCGGCGTCGGCGCGAGGCGGCTCGTCGTTTCGTGACCCGGCGGCAGCACGACGGGCGGCGAATTTGGCGGCCAACCATCCGTGGCAACACTTAATTTACCACTTTGCTTAAGAGAAGGAGCCGGACCACAGGGGGAATTCACCAGGATGCAGCTCGCCAAAGCCGTTGCCCTGCGACCGGACAGGCAGCCCAGGGCCATCGCGGTCTCGATCGTGATGCCATGCCTCGACGAGGCGCAGTCGCTCGCGCATTGCATCGACAATGCCCGCGAGGCGCTTGACCGGATCGCCGAACGCTATGGCCTTGGCGGCGAGATCGTCATCGCCGACAATGGCTCGACCGACGGCAGCCAGCTGATCGCCAAGGCCCACGGAGCCCGGGTGGTGCCGGTAAGCGCGCGCGGCTATGGCGCGGCGCTGATCGGCGGGTTCAACGCGGCCAGGGGCGAATACCTCGTGATGGGCGATGCCGACGGGTCCTACGATTTCTGCGACTGCGTGGCGATGATCGGCCGGTTGGTGGATGGGGCCGAGCTGTGCATGGGCTCGCGCTTCCAGGGCGGGATCAAGCCGGGCGCGATGCCCTGGAAGAACCGCTACATCGGCAATCCGGCGCTGACCGGCATCCTCAACCTGTTCTTCCGCTCGGGCATCGACGATGCCCACTGCGGCCTGCGCGCGATCCGCCGGTCGGCCTATGAGGGCCTGGGGCTGGAAAGCACCGGCATGGAATTCGCCAGCGAAATGGTGATCAAGGCCTCGCTCAAGCGCCTGCGCGTGGACGAAGTGCCCGCCACCCTCTCGCCCGACCTGCGCGACCGCGCGCCGCACCTGCGCCCCTGGCGCGACGGCTGGCGGCACCTGCGCTACCTGTTCATGCTCAGCCCCACCTGGGCCTTCGGCGTGCCCGCCCTGCTGCTGATGGGGCTGGGCCTGCTGATCCTGGGCCTGGAACTGCTGTGGACCGCCGGCCTGCTGCCCGGACCGGCGCGGCTGGGGCCGAACTGGGCGATCGTGGGGGCTTTTTCGATCACCACCGGCCACTTCGCCGCGCTGGCCTCGCTCGCCGGCTACCTCTATACGGCGCGGGTCGGGCACCGCCCGCTGCCCTCGCTGGTGCGCCGGGCGGCCGGCGTGCTGACGCTGGAACATTCGCTGGCGGGCGGCGGACTGCTGCTGGCCGGATCGATCGCGGGGCTGCTGGCGGTGGGGGTACACTGGTCGATGATCGGGTTCATGGCCCCGCATTCGGTGCTGCCGCTGGTGCTGGCCACCGTGGCCGGCGCGGTGGGCCTGCAAACCATGCTCGGCGGGTTCCTGCTGGCCGTGCTGGGCGGCCACAGCGGGCGCTTCGTGGCCGTGGTCGAGACCGACTGACATGACGGGCGAGCCTGCCGGACGGGCGGCTCTGCCGGAGGTTGCCGTACTCCTCTCGACCTGGAACGGCGCGGCGTTCCTCGAACCCCAGCTCGACAGCCTGCGGGCCCAGCGCGGCGTGCGCGTGATGCTCCACGCCCGCGACGACGGTTCCACCGATGCGACCTGCGCCATCCTGCGCGACCATGCCGACACCTGGCCCACGCTTGCCGGTATAACGCCGGGGCCCAACCTGGGCCCGGCCGCCAGCTTCCTCCACCTGTTGCGCACCGCGCCCGACGGCGCCGGATACTTCGCCTTCTGCGATCAGGACGACGTCTGGCTGGAGGACAAGCTCGCCCGCGCCGTGGCGGCGCTCGCCGGCGCGCGGGGCCCGGCGCTCTACTGTTCGAACATCACCTGCGTCGATGCCGGCCTCGCGCCGCTCGGCACCCCGCCCCCACAGGCGGACACGCGCTTCGCGCACCTGCTGTTCGAGAACGTGGCCACCGGCTGCACCGTGGTCCTCAACCGCGCCGCCCGCGACCTCGTCAACAACCGCCCGCCCGAACGCGGGCTGGTCATGCACGATTGGTGGTGCGCGCTGGTGATCGGGGCGCTGGGGCAAGTGATCTACGATCCCCAACCCAGCCTGCTCTATCGCCAGCATGGCGGCAACGCGGTGGGCAACAGGGGCCGGTGGTGGGCGGAGAAGGCCAGCCACGCGCGGCGCCTGTTTGCCCGGCGGCGCAGCTTCTACCCGATTCACGCCCAGGCCGCCGAACTGCTGCGCCTGCACGGCGCCGAGATGGCGCCCGGGCATCGCACCTTGCTTGCGCGGCTGGTCGGGTCCCGCCGCTCGCCGGCCGCGCGCGCCGGCTATGCGCTGGCCGGCCCGGTGGTTCGGCGCAACCCGCTTGACGCGGCCGTGGTCCGGGGCCTGATCCTGGCCGGGTGGTACTGAGCGTGGACCACCACGAGCCACCCGCCGCGCCCGCCCGCCGCTCGGTCCGCGCCTCGCTCGCCTGGACCTATGGCGCGCACCTGCTCGTCTTCGCCGTCACGTTCGCCAGCACCGTCGTCGTCTCGCGCCTGCTCACCCCGCGCGATCTCGGGGCGTTCGGGGTGGGCATGGCGATCTCGGGCATTCTCGGCACGATCTCCTACTTCGGCGTCGCCAACTACCTGATCCGCGAGCAGGAGCTCTCCCGCCAGACCGTGGCGACCGCCTTTACCGTCAATGCCCTGCTCGGCCTCGGCGTCGGCGCGGTCCTGTGGCTGCTCGGCGCGGCCGGGCCCCGGGTGATTGCCGAGCCCGCCATCCGCGACGTGCTGCGCCTGCTGGCGCTGGTGCCGGTGATCGGCGTGCTGGAATTCGTGCCCGCCACCCTGATGGCGCGCGACATGCGGCTGGATCGCAGCTCGCTGCTCCAGTTCGGCAAGGCCGCGGTCAACGCCGCCGCGACGATCTGGCTGGCGCTGCGCGGCTGGGGCCATCTCAGCCTGGCTGTCGGCGCGGTGCTGGGGGCGGCGTTCGGGGCCCTGGGCTATTCCCTTGTCGGCCGGCGCTACCTGTGCTGCGCCCTGTCGCTGAACGGCGCCCGGGCCATGGCGCGCTTCGCGGTGCAGATGATCTCGGCCGGGGGCGTATCGGTGCTGGCCGCGCGCGTGGCCGAACTGATCGTGGCGCAGATGCTCGGGCTCGGCGCGCTGGGTCTCTACACCCGCGCCTCTGGCCTCGCCGCGATGATCTGGGACGGGGCCTATGGCCTTTCCACCAGGGTGATCTACCTCCAGATGGCCACCGAACTGCGCGAACGCGGCTCGCTCAAGCAGACCTTCCTCCACGCCACCCGCCTGCTCACCGCGATCATGTGGCCGGGCATGGCGGGCCTTGCCGTGCTGGCGGGGCCAGTCATCCGCCTGCTCTACGGGCCGCAGTGGGACGGCGCGGCCCTGCCGCTCGCCCTGCTGATGGCCGGGCAGTTCGTCGCCATCGGCTTTGCCATGAACTGGGAGCTGTGCGTGCTGACCGGCCGCACGGCATGGCAGGCGCGGGTGGAAGTATCGCGCGCGCTGTTCGCTCTGGCGGTCTTCGCGCTCGGCGCCCTGTTCAGCCTGCCCGCGGCCGCAGCCAGCCGGATTTTCGAGGCCTTGCTCGGGTTTGCCGTCTATCGCCGGCGCATGGGCGAAATGGCCGGAGCAAGCGCGACCGAGGTGCGCGGCGCCTACAGCGGGGGCCTCGTGCTGACCGCCGTCGCGGTCGGCCCGGGGCTGGCGGCAATGTCGTTCCTCGGCTGGCCGCACCAGCCCGCGCCGATCCAGCTGGGCGGGGCCATCGCCGCCGGCATGGGCCTGTGGCTGGTCGCGCTGCGGCTGATGGACCATCCCCTGCTGCACGAGCTGGCCCTGCTGGTGCGCCGCCGGCCCGAGGCTGTCCATGGCTGAACCGCTGCGGTTGCTGATGGTCAGCCACTTCTTCGAGAGCCACGGCGGAGGGATCGAACGCGTGGCGGGCCACCTCGGCCGCGCCTTGGGCCGGGCCGGACACCAGGTGTGCCTCGCCGCCAGCGCCGCCGATGCGGCGCCGGCCGACGCCGGCCTCGCCGTCCTGCCCCTGCCCTGCCACGATCCGGCCGAGCGGCTCACCGGGCTGCCCATGCCGATCCCCGGCCCGCGCGGGCTCGCCGCGCTGACGCGCGCTGTGCGCCAGGCCGATGCGGTGATCGTCCACGATGCGCTCTACGTCACCTCGATCGCCGCCATGGTTGCGGCGCGGCGGGCGCGCCGGCCGGTGATCCTGATCCAGCACATTTCCCAGCTCCCCTTCGCCAACCCGGCGATGCGCCTCGCCATGCGGCTGGCAACGGCCGTGGTCACCCGGCCGATGCTCCGCGCGGCCGACCGGGTGGTGTTCATCAGCGCGGCCGTGCGCGACGCCTTCGCGAGCCTGCGCTTCCGCAGCGAACCGCTGCTGCTGTTCAACGGCGTCGATACCGATCGCTTCCATCCCCACGCC
>Ga0207667_10009739_pt1 | contig 11300 bp, 10 predicted proteins | sample KBSCornC52_FD_184301 | JGI IMG/M metagenome (GOLD analysis project Ga0207667, IMG submission 184301) | Corn rhizosphere microbial communities from Kellogg Biological Station, Michigan, USA - KBS Corn C5-2 (SPAdes) (version 2) | ecosystem: Host-associated > Plants > Roots > Rhizosphere > Soil ...
GTCGAGGCAAAGAAACCTGCTTCTTTGGCCGCGCAATGACGGACATCCTGCGGCGGCTTGTGATGATCGGTGGCCTGACGCTCGCGGCCGTGTTGCCCGCCATGGCGGACGAGTTCCGACCGGCGTACCTTCAGCTGCGGCAGATCGATGCGGCCGCTTACGAAGTCCTCTGGAAGGTGCCGGCGCTCGACGAGGCGACCACGCTCCGCGTCGTCCCGATCTTCCCTCCGGGCGCGCGGACACGGACGCCGGTGCGCAGCAGCTATGCGGCGGGCACGGCGGTGCAACGCTGGCGGCTCGAGGTCGATGGCGGGCTCGCCGGCAAGGCCGTCGAGTTCTCCGGGCTTGCCGACGCGCGCATCGACGTGCTGGTGCGATTGGAGCGCCTCGATGGCTCGGTGCAGCTCGGCCGTGCCCTTGCGTTGAATCCACGCTTCCTCGTTACTGCGGCTCCACGCGCATTCGAGGTCGTGCAGACCTACACCGTGCTCGGCATCGAGCACATCCTCACCGGATTCGATCACCTGCTGTTCGTGCTCGCGCTGGTGATCCTCGTAAAAGGCGTTCGACGCCTGATCGCGACGGTCACCGCGTTCACGATCGCGCACAGCCTCACGCTGGTCGCGGCAACGCTCGGATGGGTCCACGTGCCCGGGCCGCCCGTGGAGGCGACGATCGCGCTTTCGATCATTTTCGTGGCAGCCGAGATCATGCGCGGCCGGCGCGGCATGAAAGGGCTCACGGAACGGTCGCCGTGGATCGTCGCATTCATCTTCGGCCTCCTGCATGGCCTCGGGTTCGCCAGCGCGCTCGGAGAAATCGGTCTCCCGCATAGCGCGATTCCGGTCGCGTTGCTGTTCTTCAACGTCGGCGTCGAGATCGGCCAGCTGCTGTTCATCGGCGCCGTCTTCGCCTGCATCGCGATCACGAGGAAGGCGATGCCACGAGTCGCCGTTCGACAGCCGGCGTGGGCGTGGCGAATCCCACCGTATGCGATTGGCAGCATCGCCGCTTTCTGGACCATCCAGCGCATCGCGTCGTTCTGATCCGCTCATGCGCGCGCGCAATCTCGAAATCACCAATGAAGGGACAGACCCACATGTGGCTACTTCGATTCCTCGTGCTCGCTTCCATGCTGAGTGCCTCGGGGGTGCTCGCCGCCGCGCCGCCCTTCGAGCCAATGCCCACGTTGGACGCCGCGGCATTGGTGCCGGCGCGATTGATCAATGACGCCGGGTACACGGTCGATCCCAAGGTCCCTGTGGTCGGTTACATGGGCCAGTTCATCCTGCGCGCGCCAGCCGGCGAATTCGCCGCCGATGGAACCGAAATGCTGGCCATTCGCGTAGCGGAGCTCGCGGCGATCGCGAAGCTGGCACAGTTGAGTCAAACCGGCGTATTCACCGACGCGCTTGCCGCCTCGGCCAAGAAGACCGGCGCTGCCATCGGACAAGCTGTCATGAACCCGGTCGAAACGGTGTCGGGCATACCGGCCGGCGTCGGCCGGTTCTTTCAGTCCGCGTCGACCAAGGTCGCGCGTGCCACGGAATCCGGCGCGACGTCCGGCTCCGACCAACAAGCGGGCACGACCGAGACGGCCAAGGATCTGCTCGGCCTGAACCAGGCCAAGCGGCAGATCGCCAAGCAGGTCGGCGCCGATCCCTACACGTCAAATCCCGTGCTCGCCAAGCAGCTCGACGATCTCGGACGAGCTGCAGTCGCCGGCGGCGTGTCGCTCGATGTGGCCCTCGCGGTGACGACGGCGGGCGTGGCGACGGCTATTTCCACCACGGCAACCGTCAGCAACCTCGTGTGGGACAAGTCGCCACAGGACGTTCGGACCCTCAACGAAAGCAAGCTCGCATCGATGGGTGTCGGAAAGGATACCGTCCACGCGTTCGTGACCAACCGATGGTTTACGCCGACGCTCTCGGTTCCATTCGTCGACAACCTCGCCCAGATTCACGCCGGCAAGAGCCGGGCAGCGGTCGTTGCGTTAGCCAGTACGGTGGCAAGTGAAAGCGAGGCGCGGTTCATGCTCAATGCCGTGACCATGGCTCGCCGCGCGAGCAGTCAGGACGATCCGGTCGTCGGGATCGACGTGGCGGGTCGCGTGTTGGTGTTGCGCACGCGCGCCGGACACGTGGACGTTCCCGCCCCGGTCGACTACGTCGTCTGGAACGAAGCCGTCAAGACATTTGCAGAGCGAAAGGGCCTGGGTGCCAAGCGCACTATCCTGCTTTCCGGAGCCGCCTCCCCGCGGGCGCGCGAGGGTTTGCAGGCCGGGGGGTGGACCATCGCGGAGCGCAGCAATCCGTGACAAGCCGTGCCTTGACCGCGCCTCACCCGCGCATTCGCCCTGTGGTCCTACAAGCCAATCGGGCGCAGGCCGATACAGCAGACACGCGCCGCGACGGGACAATGCGCCATCCCCGTCTGATTTCACAGGACCAAGGAGGCTACCGTGAAACGCAGCATGCTGGCGCTTTGCCTGGCGGTTACAACCATCGGCGTCGCTTCGGCGCAAACCAGCGCACCGATGACCAACGGCGTCGGCGCCGCGGACAACACCAATTCGAAGTCCACGCCGGCCCTGCAGACGTGGATGTCGGACTACTCGAGATCCCACCAAGGCTACATTTCCCGGCAGGCCTACATGGACGAGATGGCCCGCCGCTGGGATGCCATGGACAGGAATCAGCGCGGGCTGACCGTCGACCAGATCAACTCGACTTACGGGTACCAGCCGAACCCGGGCATGACGCACGCGCAGACCAACGCGACCAATCCGAGCGGCACGGAGCGCCAGGGCCAGAACAGCGGCGGCAAGTAAGACTCGTCTCGCCGGCGAGCCGCTGAACGTCGACGCCCGACGTTCGTCGTCACCGCCGAAAACGCGAGGAGCCTGCTCGACGCATTGTGGATCGCCGCGGCTGCGCTCACCGCAGCGGCGGCGATTCGCCGGTCTGCGGCGCGTCGCGCGCTGGATGGTCGAAGCGTCCTACGCATGAATCGGCGAATCGGTTACATCGCGCACGCACGACCGCGCGCAAGATGCATGTCCCGCACGCAAACCGACATCCATGGACTGGAAGTGGACGAAGTTGGAAGAAGCAGCTGACCAGGAAATCATCCCGCCGGCGGCCTTCACCGAGATCGCCCTGGACAATCGCTACGAGGTCCGCCGCTGGTGCCAGCGCTTCATCTGCACCGAGGCGCAGCTTCGCACCGCGGTGGCCAAGGTGGGCAACGACCCACTCGCCGTCAAGGCCGCCCTCCTCCGCTGATCGACCGGGGGGACCGTCGTATGCGGTCGCTACCGCTCGACGATCTTGCCCGCGAAGGTGCCACCGCCGACGCTGGGGCATGTGCAAGCGCCGCCCACGTAGCCCGGCTCGGTGGTTCGGCATGCCTGCACCGGCAGATAGCCGTAGCGACAAACACGGCCGACGTACGCGCCCGGCGCGTGGGCGTCGGCCGGAACCGCGACCGAAGGCGCGGGACGCGCGTCGCTTCTCGTCGCGTTGGTGCCCCCGCAGGCCGCGAGCGTCGAGGAGAGCATCGCGACCGCAAGGACGCATCGAAGGCGATTCATGGGCGTGCTCGGCGGTGGGGTCGTCAACCCGAACTTTAATGCACCTGCGGCTCACACGGTCGCCGCGCCGCGCGCGGCCGACGGCATCGGCCGCGGAGGCATGCACGATGACGCCAAGCGGCGATGTGACAGGTGCGCGTCCACGAACGCGTGTCGAGGACAATCGTCGAATCCCGTTTGACGGCGCTTACGATGACGCTCACTCGTCACGATGTCCACGGCGCGGTACGGCAACCGACGGCCGTGCTCATCCGTCCCAATGGCTACGTTGCGTGGGTCGGCGAGGCAACGACACCGGCCTCACGGACGCGCTGAGGCGATGGCTCGGCGCGCCGTCGTAGCCGCGGGGTCGCCCATGCTGATCATGCCTTGGAAGCGCCGTTCAAGATCGCATTGATCTTGTCGGCCAGATCGGCGGACGAGAACGGCTTGGCGAGCAGTTCTACGTCCGGATCGAGGCGCCCGTGATGAACGATGGCGTGGCGCGCATAGCCGCTCGTAAACAGGACGCGCAGATCCGGCCGCTGCAGGCGCGCCTCCTCGGCGAGCTGACGTCCGTTCATGCCACCGGGAAGGCCCACGTCGGTGAACAGCAGCTTCACGCTCGGTTGCGCGGCGAGCACTTTCAACGCCTCCGCGGCGTCGGCGGCCTCGAACACCGTGAAGCCGAGATCGCGCAGGACGGCGACGACCTGAATGCGCACATCGTCTTCGTCCTCGACCACCAGGATCACGCCACCGCCCTGCGCATGGAGGGGCTCGCGTGGCTCCGCGCGAGGCTCGGTCAGCGGCGCGGCCGCGGTCAGGCGCGGCAGGAACAGCTTCACCGTCGTACCGCGGCCGAGCTCGCTCTCGATGCCGAGCTGGCCGCCGGATTGCCGCACGAAGCCGTACACCTGGGACAGACCGAGGCCGGATCCCTTGCCGATCCCCTTGGTCGTGAAGAATGGCTCGACCGCTTTGTCGAGCACGTCGTTGTCCATGCCCGAGCCGGTGTCGGTCACCGATATGAGGACGTAGTCGCCGGGAGCGGCATCGTCGGGGCCCCGCGTCGCCGCGTCGAGGTGCGCGTTCGCGGTCTCGATGACGAGCGAGCCGCCGTCGGCCATGGCGTCGCGACCGTTGACCGCGAGGTTGATCAGCGCGTTCTCGAGCTGGTTGGCGTCCACCGCGACGGGCCACACGTCGCGCGCGAGAATGCTGTCGACGCGGATCGACTCGCCGAGCGTCCGGCGCAGCAGCTCCGACATGCCCGACACCAGCTTGTTGACGTCGATCGGCTGCGGATTCAGCGGCTGCAGCCGCGAGAACGCAAGCAGCCGCTGCGTCAGCGTCGACGCGCGCTCCGCGCCGCGTTGAGCGGCGCCGATCGTCCGCTTCACGTCGTCGGACGCGTCCTGGGTACGGCGCTCCAGGACGTCGAGGTTGCCGACGATGACCTGCAGCAGGTTGTTGAAGTCGTGCGCGATGCCGCCGGTGAGCTGGCCGATCGCCTCCATCTTCTGGGCCTGCCGCAGCGCGGTCTCGGCACGCTCGCGCTGCGCGATCTCGGCCCGCAACACCTCGTTGGCGCGCGCGAGGTCCTCGCTCTGACGCTTCAGCCGCGCGTTGACGTCTGCCAGCCGGCTTTGCGCGAGCCCGAGGACGACCAGGATCAGCGTGCCCATGGCGACCAGAAAGCCGATGACCATGTATTGCGCAACGCGCCGGAAGATCGGTGCGACCAGCGTGCGCATGTACACGGTGCCGATGCGCTGATCGCCCTGGGTCACGGGCGCGGTCACCGTGAGCGAGTCGCCGTCGAAAAGCGGCTCGGTGGCCGCCAGCACCGACGGCGGCGGCGCGCCCGCGCGCGCATATTCGGCGAACAGCGTGCCCTGGCGATCGTAGACCGCGGCCGCCTCCACTTCCGCGTCGCCGGCCTCGGCCCGTACATAGTCGCGGGCAGCCTTGCGATCGTCGAATTGCAGAGCTGCCGACACGGTGGAGGCCAGGATGCGCGCCTGCACCTCCGCCTGCTGCAGCTTGGTCTCGCGGTAGAACCGCTCGTTGTACACGACCATGACCGCCGCGGCCATGAGCAGCAGCACCACACCCGCGGTTGCGATCATCGACGTCAAGGTGCGCCGGTCCGGGCGCGACCGCGGCTTCCACGTCGATGAGATTTCGTCTGCGTGCATCATGGATTCGGTCGCACCTTGATGGCGAGCGCCAGCAGCTTCGAGCTCACCTCGAGCCCGTTCTCGGCCGCCGCGCGGAGGTCGACTTCGAAGCGCACTCGACCATCGACCGTGACCAGATCGACCACGAGGCCTGCCACCCCACCCGGCGCTTCGTCGGCCACCGTCAGCACCGGCCGCCCGCGCACCGCGTCGAGCGCCTGCGACAGGGTGGCGGCGCGCGGTGACGCGACGTACAGGATGTGACAACGCACGTTGCGCAATGGCAGAGTGACGTGCTGCACCACGATGGGCCGCCCGTCCACGGCCTGTCCCCTCACGGCCTCGTCCACGACCGCGGCGACCGAATCGTTGGCGAGCACGCACAGCGTGAGCGGCGCGGTGGGCGAGTCGAACGCTTGCGGGGGCCACTGGACGAACGGCGCGAACTTGTAGACGTACGTCGCTTTGACCGCGTATTCGAGCGAGCGGTCCTGGGCGAACGCGAGTGTCGACCCCATCAACAGCATGCCGGCCCATGTGCAGAGCGATCGGACGTGCGGTAGACGGAGGCCCATCATCGAAGAGCGCGTCAGAAGGTCCAGCGCAGCTCCGCGTAGACGTTGCGTGGAATCTGCAGCGGTGGCGGCTGGCTGGTCTCGACATGCCGCATGCGCAGCACGTCCGTGCCGGCGACCGACAGCTCCAGGTTGCGTGTCGCACGCCACGACACGCGCACGTCCGCCTGGCAATAGCTGGGGACCCCGATGTCCGACAATGCCGCGACCTGGCGAACGCCGGCATAGAGCTCGACGTCGTGCGACAGGTCCATGTACGAGTGCAGGAAGAACTGATGCGACGGGTCGTGTCCGAGCGCCGTCTGAACGCCAGCGATGTCGGTCGCACCGGGCTTCAGGTGGAAATCCTCGTGGAGCAGCGTCATCCCGGGCTTCAGCCGCCACCACGATACCGGCGTATAGCTCGCCCAGGCTTCGATTCCCTGCGAGTGCCCCTCGAGGCCGTTGCCGAAGTGCACCGGAAATGCGCCGTTGTCACCGAGCGACGTCGTTCGCAGGTCCGTGTAGTCGTTGTAGAAGACGGACACGGACGCGTTGAACGCGGGCGTCGGCTGCGTGCGCCAGCCCACCTCGTACGCCGTCAGCTTCTCGGAGCGAAACTGCGGTGACGTCTCCACGATGCCCGGCGCCGTGAGGTCGCGCTCCAGGCGCGACGGCGGCCGCACGGCGCGCGACACGGCGGTCCACAGGTAGTTGCCGGGCGTCGCCTGCCACCCGAGGCGCACGTCCGGCATGACGGCCCACTGGCTGAAGCTGCTGTATTCGAACTTGGCGCCGTAGATGAGCTTCACCTCGGACGTCACCGCGTAGGTATCCTGCGCGAAGATGTTCGACAGTTGCACGGTCTGGCGCACGGGATCGAGCACGAACGGATTGACCGAATTGGTGAAGCGGTCGCGCCACGCGCGGTGGCCGAGGCCCCACACGATGTCGTGCGCACCGAGGGCGAGGTCGCGCTCGATCTCCACGTCGAGCGTGCTGACCGCCTCGACGGACGCGTGCCCGGCAGCGTCGAAGTCGGATCGGTCCTGCTTGTCGTAGTACGCCTGCACGCGCAGCGACCCGTCGGCAAGGCGCGTCGTCCATCGTCCGAGCAGATTCCCGCCGCGGCGCCTGCCCGAGAACGGATCGACGCGATTGTCGTACACGTCGCCCTGCACCGTGGACAGCGCGTCGCTCGGCCCGAAGTCCGCGCGAAATCCTGCCTGCTTGCCGTGCCAGTCGTCACCGGCGCTCGCGCCACCGGGCAGGAACGTGTGGGCTTCGCCGAAGCCGAGCGCGTACACCCGGTAGTTTCCCGACGCGCCGAGGGTGCCGCCCCACCGAGCCGCGCCGCGCCACTCGAAGTTTCCGCCGCCGACGTCAACCAGCCCGCCCTGCGTATCCGCGGATCGCCGCGTGATGATGTTGATCACGCCGTTCACCGCATTCGCGCCCCACAGCGTGCCGCCCGGGCCGCTGATCACCTCGATGCGGTCGACGTCGGACAGCATGACCTGCTGCTGATCCCAGAACACGCTGTTGAAAAACGGCGTGAAGACGCTCCGTCCGTCGATCAGGACGAGCACCTTGTTCGACGCATTCACCGAGTTGAAGCCGCGGGCCGAGATCGTGTACGCCTGCGAGCTCACCCGGGCCACTTCGAGGTTGGGCGCGAGACGAAGCGCCTCGGGCAGCGTTGTGGCACCCGAGCGCCGTATGTCGTCGCCGGTGATGACGTACACGGCGGCGGGCGAGGCCGCCAGCGATTCCGGACGCTTGGATACCGAGGTCACCTGGATCTGCGCGAGCTGGTCGAGCGACAGCGTGCCGAGCTCGCGCAGCGTTTGCGCGGCGGCGTGCGGGGTCAGCGAGAGCGCGCACAGGGCAAGCGCGCCGATGCGTGCGCGCGCGTCGCGCAATCGCGGCTCCCCCGAGCCACCGGGCTGGGCTGATGACTGCAACCGGCCTCCTCCTAGGGGCCCGCTGTGTTATCGCCTGGCGGTGGTGCAAGAACCGCTGCGCAGAGACGGGGCCGCGGCGCCAATACTACCAATCGGCACGCCGACCGCGGCTTCGCCGCTGGACGGACGGTGGGCAAAGCGCAACGCATCACCGCGGGGCTCGCCACATACGAGTCATGCACCCGATGCGTGAGCGGATCGGAGATGCGTTCGATCAGGCTCTCGTCGCAGACATAGCGGTCGCCGACGGCACGGCGGCATACGCCGCGTTGAAGCCAACCGCGTGCAGGCGGCACCACCCGCGCGGGCGCGCGGGCGCTGCTCGGCAACTTTCAGGAATTCAGTGCGTCGGGCGGGTCGAGCCGCGATCCGACGGGGACTCCTGCAGGGCGGGCATGCCGCCTTCGGCCACCATTTCTTCCATCAGCTTGGCCTTTCGCGCGGCCATCTTCTTGCCGAGGGCCGCGGTGTCCAGCGCTTTGCGCGCCTTGGGGAACATCTCGGATTCTTCTTCCTTGACGTGGTGCTTGATGTATTCGCCGAGCACCGTGGCCTTCGCTTCGAACTGATCCGCGCCCGGGCGGCCGGTCAGCAGCTCGATGATGAGCGCCTTGGCCGTGGTGTGCTCGACATCGGCCTCGTCCATGAGGTCATCGTCATCGATGGCGCGACGCACGGCCGGGTAGAAGATCTCCTCCTCGAGCAAGGCGTGCAGCGTGAGCTCGGTGCAGATCTGGCGGATCAGGCTCGCCTTGTCTTCGGCGCTGCCGTCGTCCTTCATCGACTCGAAGTCGTTGAACAGCTCCTCGACCTTGCGGTGGTCTTCGGTGAGCATCGCGATCGCGTCGTCCTTCGGTGTGTCGCTCGTGAACAGTCCCATGGTCACTCCTTTGTCTTGTCGTCAGGAAAGGTCTTGGCGGCACGGTCCGCTGCATGCAGATCACGGGGCAGCCCCACGACGAATGTACCGTCAGGAGCCGGCGGGCGATTATCGGCCTCGTGCCGAAACGCCTGTGCTGCGCTGTCCTACACACACGGCCGCGCGCCTGCGCACTCGCAGGCCGCCCGACGGATGCAGCGCTCGTCCGACACGTCGTCGCGCGTCACGCCGATACCGGCATCCCTCACGCTGCCGTCATGCTGCGCGGGCGAAGTCGGCCTACCCGAAACGTGAACATCTTCCCGACAGCGAGCACGCCATGACCGTCGTTGCAGCCGAGCGTCGCGCCGCCAGGTCCTCAAACGGCCCGGACGCCAGGGCGCGCAAGTGCCGCCGCAAGTTCCTGCGCATCTTTCCCGGCGGCTTCCAGGACGCCACGTACATCGATTGGGAGCGCGCGTACAAATGGCAGGCGCACCTGCGCTGGCGCGAGGCGCTTGCGCGCCCTCAGTTCGAGAGCCTGCTGGAGCAAGGCGAGTTCGAGTCGATCGCACGGCACGCCATCACGATCGAGTCGCGCACGAATCTGCTGTTCTCGTTCGAGAAGATGGCGCTGCGCGACGCGGTCCGAACGCGCGACGGGGCGCGCGTGTTCGCGCAAGGCCTGTACGCTCTGCTGTACGGCGAAGGATCGATCGACAGCCGCTTCGACGCCTGGGTCGGCACCGTTGCCTCGTTGCCGCGCCGCCAGACGCGCGTGCTGACATGGCCTATCGTCACGATCTTCCCGTTCATCGCGGAGCCGCGCGTCCATTTCTATGTCAAGCCGACGGTGACGCGCGTGGGCGCGGAGGCGTATGGATTCGCGTTCGCGTATCGCCCGACGCCCAACTGGAGCACGTACGCGAGCGCGCTCGAGTTCTCGGCGACGGTACGGCGCGACCTCCGCGACCTGCGGCCGCGCGATCAGATCGACCTGCAATCCTTCATCTGGGTACAGGGCTCGGACGAGTACGACTGACGACACGGCCGCCACGGGAGCCGCGCCATCGCGTCGTCCCGTGGGAATCGACCTGACACCGGGGTCAGCATTGCGCCGATACCGCGACCGCCGCGCCGGGTGCATCATCCATCGAGCGTTTCACCGTTTGGTCGTGCAGGGAGTCTCACAGAGGCCGCGAACGGCCCGGAGGCGGCACGCTGCAAGCCGCTGGCAGTTCCCACATTCAAACAGGCGGTCACCGAAACCCCGGCGCTTGCATGCGTCGGGGAATCGTTTGCATTCCAGCTTGGGGCGTCGCTACTTCGCCTTTTTCAGCACGCTGCAGATTCCCGCCGGTCCCGCGCTCTTGATCGCGGTCAGCGCGGCGTCGTCCGATTGACATTGGCAGGCGTAGACGAGGCGGTACGCCTTGTTGCAGTCGTTGGCCGCCGCGGCCTGCGAGGCCATCCGGATCAGGCACGCGCGGTTGCCTTCGGGCTGGGGCAGCAGGCAATCGCCGGCGCCGACCGTTTGATAAGTCACCGGGCAATCCGGCGGACCCGTGTCCTTGGCGCACGAGGCGATGAGACCGGAAACGTCGTCGGCGGCGCTCGCTACCCCGCAGCACGCGCCGGCCGCCGCAATCATCAGCGTGGCCGCAAGCTTTCGCAACATGGCATTCCCCACGTGTTGGTCGAGCGGCCATGCTAGGAGGCGCGCCGCACGCCGTTCAACGGCGACGCGACGAAGCGCGACATCGGCGGATCGAGCGCATCACGCGGCGACGAAACGCTTGGCGTGGCGGTTGCTACGGCGTCGGCCGCCGCAGCGGGAACCAGCGCGGCAGCATCGACACCAGCACGTCGTCACGCATCACGAGGTGGTGGACCAGCGCGGCAAGCGCGTGCAGCCCGGCCATCCACAGGATGGCGTCGCCGAGCCAGGTGTGAATGCCCGCGATGCGCGCGCCGAGGTCGTGCGACTCGGGCAGCCAGGGCCCCACTTCGACGCCACCCAGGAAGGTCAATGGATGCGCCTCGAGCCAGGCGCCGCAGATCGCGGTGAGCGGCACCGCGAACAGCAGCACGTAAAGCGCGATGTGCACCGCGCGCGACGCCCAATCCATCCAGCGCAGCGCGAGCTCGCGCTTTGGGCGGACGTCC
>Ga0207667_10009742_pt1 | contig 11297 bp, 9 predicted proteins | sample KBSCornC52_FD_184301 | JGI IMG/M metagenome (GOLD analysis project Ga0207667, IMG submission 184301) | Corn rhizosphere microbial communities from Kellogg Biological Station, Michigan, USA - KBS Corn C5-2 (SPAdes) (version 2) | ecosystem: Host-associated > Plants > Roots > Rhizosphere > Soil ...
GACAAAACGGTGCTCGTGATCCATGTCGAACACGAGCACGCCGTGACCGCCCCAAGAGAGGTCGTTGCGAATGCCCGGTGTGGCGACGTAGAGGAGGTGCGACTCCCCTTCCGCGGCGCGGAGAGAAAATGGAACGAGGAGGGAGGCGAGGAGGAGGAGCAGTTTCATGGGGAGAGGGGGGAATGACGAATGACGAATGCGGAATGCCGAATAGCAGATCGCTAATGGACGGTCACAGATTGTCGGCTCCAACCGCGGGCGATGGCAATCGCGCATTCGTTCCCGCGTCGGATCATTCGTCATTCGTCATTCGACTTCCGCATTCCCCAATAAATCCCCTCTCCGCGAGTTATCCCCTCACATCCTCATGAAATCCCTCCTCTCCCTCGCCGCTTTGCTCAGCGTCCTCGTCCTGCCGCTCTCGGCCGAAGACGCCAAGCCCCTGCTCAACCATCCCGGCAAAGTCATCAGTGCTCCCGATTTGAAACAGCCGCTCGGTCCGGAATGGTCCGTGGCCAAGGGCAAGTGGGAGCCGGCCGATGGCGTGCTGAAGGTGACGAACATCCCCGACGAAAAGCACATCCCCGTCCTCCATCTTAAGACCGGCCCGACGCCGCTCATCTGGGAATGCGAATTTCAATTCAACAACGGCAAATCCTTCCTCGTCGGCTGCGACGCGCAGAAGCACGTCGGCCGCGTGATCATTGGGCCGAAGAGCTTCAAGATTGCCGAGGACTCGACCGAAGTGAAAGGCAAGACCCCCAGCCACACCCTGCAAGAAACCGCTGTGGACCTGAAACCCGACGCGTGGCACAAGCTGCATGTCGAATACGCTGGCGATAAGATCGCCGCGCGCCTCGATGGCCAGGAGCTCACCGCGCAGCACGACTATCTCGCCACGCCCAAGGTCCGCTGGTGGTTCGCCGCCGCGGATACCGTGCAAATCCGCAATGTGAAGGTCACTGAAGGCCAGCCGCTGGCCTCCGGCGCAGCCAAATAACTCGCGACAGCTCGATTCAAATCGCGCCATGGCTTTCCAGCCATGGCGCGTTTTCTTTTGCGACGGGGGGGCTTTGAGTCGAGCGGCAGGCTCGGAGTGGATAGGAAGAAATAGCTGACTCGGAGGCGCTCTTTTGCCGTCGTCGCCTCGTTTCCTCAGCTCCGCAAGGCGGACGCCGCATCACTCCCGTTGCGTGCTTGGGGCCGCGGGCGGCGCGGAACGATCTGAATCGGCGGCGTTCCAAGCGGTGGCTCCGTCTCGGGACGGGTGGTATAACGCTCGAGCATGTCCCGAATGGATTCCTTCAGTGCGCTGGCTTCGGGCAGATCCAGAGGAATCTGATGCTGTTTGTTTGGAATACCCGTTTCCGCACCCAGCAAGAGGAGACTCTCGATCGCATCGCCGTTTTGAGCGCGAACGGCCACATGCAGCGGCGTATCGCCCTTCTCATCGCGTTGATTGATCGAGAGCTTTTTGTTGGAGAGGAGTGCCTCAAATACTCGCCGATCGTGATATTTGGCATTGGCCGCCGCAAAGTGCAGCGCGCAACGCCCGTCCTCACTGAGTGCCGTCGGATCTGCCCCGCGACTCAACAATTCCCGAATGCACTGTAGATGATTCCCCCGCGCCGCCCAATGCAACGCAGTCTGACCCAATTTATTCCTGTATTGAACATCCGCACCGGCATCGAGGAGCAGTGTCATGATCTGAGCAGCCGCTCCCCGCGACTTTTCGGAAGTGAAATCCTGATCACGAATGTCACCTTCCACACTGGAGCCGAAAATGGCCATGAGCGCGCTATCGGCATTTAGGTTGTAAGTCGTCGAGACATTCGCTTTGTGGGCGAGCAGGAACTTGAGGATCGGCACATCGAGCGCTGCGGCCGCCTGGTGAATGGGCGCTCCGCGATGCCGAGGCGATGGATGCCACCGACTCAATGCTTCGGCATTGATGTCGGCCCCGTGATCGAGGAGCAGCGTCAGCAACGCCTCGTCCGCTTTCGCCGCGATCGCACAATACAGCGGCGTTTCCAGCTCGCGGTTGAGCGCATTGGGATTGGCGCCGTGCTCCAGAAGCAACGCGACGATCGCCCGCCGGGCCGCTCCCTTACTCGCCGGACCGCGCACAGCCCAATGCAAAGCGGTATCGCCCGTTTTGGCATTGCCGGCATTCACGTCGATGGCCCCATTTTTAAAGGTCTGTTCCACTTCCGCCTGATCGCTACGCCGGCAGGCGTCGCCGAACTCCAGGGCCCGAGCCGTCGGGTTGTCTTCTCCTCGCGCGGAGTGGAGGGCCAGGCAAGCCAGTGGCACGGAGAAGAGCGCCCCTCTCCAAGACGGGCGGGCAATCGGCATGGGAAACGTTGACATTGATTGGGAATACCCCCGAGACCCATGCTACAGGACCTCAGCATTTCATGAAAATATTTATGGCGCAGCGATGGTTTCAGTTCGCGATCCTGGTCGCGTGGCAAATGTGTTTAGTGCATCTCGCCGGCGCGGAAACGATGTCCATCATTGATCCGGTAGCGGCAGATCCACGCATCCGCACCATGATCGGAGATTCTGCCTATTGCCTGCGGGCTCAGGCCTCCAAAGTAGAGTGGTCGCCGGATGGAAAATGGATCCTGGCCAACCTCAAGAACCAACCGCGCGTTGCTCAGATCAATGCCCAGACCGGGTTGGCGGAAAGAGAACTCATCACGGACAGCGATAGATGGGCACTTTCCGCACGAGGGGACGTCTTCATCAGCACTGAGGAAAAGCTCCCCAAGCAGCGCCTGTACGGTTGGAAGTTCCCGAGCATGGAAAAACTCTGGGAGGTATTCATCCCAAATCAGGTAAGAAGCGTGGCCATCTCCGCCGACGGTTCGCAGGCCGCCGTGTTGTACACCAAGGGTATCGCTGTTCCCCGGGCGAACGAGCCGAAGCTCGTCCTGCCAAGGTCCTATCTCCAATTAGTGGACACAGCCTCCGCCAAGGTGACGGCGGATATTCCGATTTCGCCGGAGCAAAGCACCATCGGGCGAGTAAACATGCAATTCGCCCAGGGCAAGTATCTTATGTTGGGTTTCGAGAACGCATCGCATGCGGTGGTCGTCGTCGATACCGAATCAAAAAAGGAAGTGACCGAGGACTTTCTCGCCGGGCAGGACGAGCACTTGGAAGGCCAAAGCCCAGTTTTCAGTCCTCGCGGAGATGCTGTGCTCTGTGTGTCGAATTGGGTCTTTACCACCTTCCGCCTCGCCAACAAGAAATCGCCGGAGAAACTAGCCTCCGATTCAGGAGATGGCTTCGAAATGCTGCGGCAGGGTGAATTTTCCGCAGACGGGCAACGTATCGCCGTGGCCAGTTCCGCCGCGTGCCGCATCTACAATACCGTAACCGGCGAATTGATTGAGAAACTAACCGTCGGTGCGGAGCAGATTCATTTCTCCCCCGATGGCAAACTGCTCCTCCTGGTGGACGGATCGAGATTGCGCCTCGTCTCCACGGAAACGTGGGAGCAGACCGAAAACCGCAGTCTCTTCAGCAACTCGCTATCCAAATTGACGGTCCAGCGCAAGGGCTCGCTGCTAGCGGCTACCGACTGTGCCGCGGTTTATATCTGGGATGCGAGAGACGGCCACTTGGTCGCACGATTTTCTCGTCCCGACGAAAGCCTCTGCATCGAGATGCTGCAGTTTCATCCCAACGACCGTTATCTCATCTGCGGCGACGGCAAGGAGATGTGGGCGTGGGATCTGGAGGGAGTCGCGGCCGGCGTTAATGGCTCAGCCACCAGCGCACGGAAATCGGTCTTCCTCAAATGGAACGAACTGCCGAACCGCCTCCTCGCCTTTGGAATCGATTTTACCCCCGATGGCCGCCTCGCGATGGCCGTACGGCAGAAGCGCGCTTGGTTGCTCGACATTGATCCCGATCCCACCCTGCGGGCTCCAAAAATCCGGGAGGTGACATTGGATGGCTTGGGCGCAACGGACTGCCTCTCTTCCGTCAAGCTCGCGCCCGGCGGCGATTGGGTTCTTTTCCGTGCTGGATTGAATTTGCGCGTTTATAAGTTGAATCCAGATTCGTTTCTGACCGAGCCATCCCCACCCGGCAGCGGAATCGCGGCTTTTTCGCCGGACGGGAAATGGTGTGCCTACGAGATCTCGAAGGGCGACATGAACCTGTGCTCGCTGCCGGAGGGCAAGGTCGAAGCCGTCCTGCCCATCAGCCAAGAACCGGACACTGCTCTCAAGCGGCCGGGCGCGAAAGCATTCTCCGGCGATTCGAAATATCTGGCGGTGTGTGCCGCCGACAACGCCGCCCCTTGGGCCGGCTTTTATCTTTGGGACATGAACACCTACAAAAAGCTCGTCCGGGTGGAAACGCATAACGGCCGCACCATCCAGGTCGCCTTCGGTGAGGGCGGGCATACCCTCGTGATTTTGAATTCGAACAACACTATCTCGATTTGGAACGCGGATGCCCTTTTACACGAAGGGAGCAAGTAAGTGTAAGATTCCCCGCGAAAGAGGCGTACGCTGGCAAGGTGAATGCTGTAATGAGGTACGCTACACAACCATTAGCGCGTAACACCACGTAATCGAAAACCAATCCATCACCATGCAAATCCACCTCCATAAACGTCGCGCGGGTTTCACTCTCGTGGAAATTATGATCGTCGTCGCGATCATCGCCCTCCTTGCGGCGATCGCGGTGCCGAACTTCCTGCGCGCTCGCAAGCGTTCGCAGGCCACCCGCATCCTGGAAGACCTCCGCATCATTGACTCGGCGATCGACCAATACGCGATCGAAAACAACAAGTCCTCTGGCGACACCGTCGCCTGGACCGACATCCAGAGGTACCTGAAGACCGGTTCGGTCCTCTACAATTCCGGTGGCGCCGACCTCCTGAACGGCCAATACAGCGGTGGTACCTTCTCGGTCGACAACCTGCCCAAACTCAGCTCGACGACCTACGGCAAGCTGTCCGACGTCGCCCCGCTCGATTTCTGGTCGCCTTTCTACCCCTGATTTCACCGGCGGCGCGTAGTACCGCGCCATTGACCTCCTGAAAAACCACAGTTTCGGTTTTCGTGCCCACCTCTCACTCGGGGGTGGGCACGCTTTTTTGGCGAGTGTTCGACCTCAGCAACGCGCGCGAGGCCATCCTCAAGCCCTCTTCCCTTTACCGGCCCTGCTTAGCGGCGAAGCCTTCTCTCGTGCTTGGGCGAGGCTTCGATATCAATCGAGATTGGGGGTTCCTCCCGAGGCTCGTTCTGTTCGACGGGCATCAGCGCGGCTTCGGGTGCGGGCGGGGAGACTTCTTCCGGGACCGTCTCCTCGAGCAATTCCCTCAGCCGCCGATTCTCGGCCAGACTTTGCTCGTATTGGCTTTCCAGCAATTTGATTTGTTCGTCCAGGTCCTCGTCCCAGGAGTCAACCGGAACGCCCATCTTTTCCAGCCGGCTGCGCATGAACACGAATGCCGTATATTGCCGATCCATCTGCACCTGCAACGTGCTGAGCTTTCCTTCAGCCTGCTGTCGCGCCTCCTGCGCGTTGGCCACTTCCTTGGCTGCGAGTCGGATGGCCTCCAGCAGGGAGTCACGTTCCGAAGTAAATTGCTCGCTCATAATTTGGGGAAGCCGGTCAAAGGAATCGAGCAGTGCTCATGCCACCCCGACGCACCATCCACCAGCCTGAGCCCTCTTTACTTCCGCCGGGTGAGACGCTCTCTTTACCTTCATCCTCTCCATCGGACACGTGACGCGGCGGCTTGCTTCGCCGCGCGCTCGGCGAGTTGGGTTCTGAGCTGACGATTTTCCTCCTGCTTTTGCGCGCAGAGGGCTTGGAGGGATTTGATTCGCTCCTCTTTTTCGGTTCCTTTGGAAGGCGTTCCGCTGCCCGGCTTTTCCAAACGGCGCCGCATGGATTCCAGTTTCGTTTCCTGCGCGTGAATCTGGGCCTCGATCGTGGCAACTCGTCCTTCGGCTTCCTTCTGCCTTTTCCGCGCGTTGGCGACTTCCTTTTGCCCCAGCTCGAGAGCTTTTCGGAGAGAATCACATTCCGAAGTAAGTTTGTTTTGCATGGGAAAGGCAACCCGTTGCGAGGAAGGTAACGCCCCTTTTAGCGAATCCCCTGGAGGGTGCCAACGTGAAATCGCCCTCGGTATGGGCCCCGCGGACGACCGGCTCTTTTCCGGCCCCGGCGGATTTGCTTGCCGCCCGCCGAAATCCCCGGATAGTGATGCCTCTCGCAAAACGGGGCGTAGCTTAGCTTGGTAGAGCGCTTGGTTTGGGACCAAGAGGTCGCAGGTTCGAATCCTGTCGCCCCGATTTCGTCGAGCAGCGGTGAGCGAAAGGGTTCTATTCCCCCGAGGCGATGAATTCCACCAGGTCGCGAATTTCGCGTTTGCTCAGGATCAAGCCGAAGGCCGGAGGCATGGGGCTCGGAAGCGGGGTGCGCTCGGTGATGTCTTCGATGAGCACTTTGCGTTTCTTGCCATCGACCACCGAAGTAAGGGTCACGTCATGGGCGTTTTCCTGCTGCATGACGCCGGAGATTTCCTCGCCGCCCTTGAGTTTGAGCAACGCACTGGCGTAGCCGGGGGCGATGACTGCATTCGGGACGATGATGGACTCGAGGATGTTCATGCGGTCAGCGCTGTGCCGGAGCCAGACGAGGTCCGGCCCGATCTGGCCGCCCTCGCCATTCACCGAATGGCAGCGGATGCAGCCGGCCTCCGGCTTTTTGGCAAAGATCTGCCGGCCCGCTTCGCCATCGCCGCCTTTCAAGCAGTCGCGAAAGCGGTAAAGCGGATCGGCGGATTTCTCGGCTTCGCTTTGGTGTTTGGCGACCCGGCTTTTGATTTCGGGGTCGCTCCGCTTTGCGGCGGCCTCCCACAGTTCCAACCACAATTCTGCCGGGAGATCGCCCGTCTCGTAACGGCCCATCTGCTCGAGCAAGACTTTGTCCGCCGCGGAATCGGTCTGATCGCCGAGGCGCACGAGCGCCTTTTGCTGGGCGTGAATCCGGCCCTTTTGCAGCAGCGCCTCGTCTTCCGCAACCGGACGTTTCGGCTCGTGTTCCGCATCCAAAGACGATGCCCACCCTCCGGCACTCGCGCCCCATTGGAAGGCGACGCAAGCCATTCCCGTGGCGATCGTTTGGAGCAGGCGGCGCATGGCGGCTCCAATACCTTACGGCGCTCGACTGACCACCGCAGCCGAGGTCGTCATCGCCGTCGCCGTTTTCGCCGGCCAATAGTCGGGCAGATTCGGCTTCGTCTCGCGGAGGATTTCGAGAATCGCCTGCCGGTCACTCGCCGCGATTTTGGCAAACTGCGGATTCGTATCGCTGCCGGTGAGGATATCGTAGAGCCGCTGCAGCAGGTGATCGCGCATCACCGTGGGGAGAGCGTCGAAGGCCGGGGAGTAGATGAGATACGAGCAGGGATAGCGGAACATGCGCGTCTTCATGTCGAGGTCGCGCAAGGAGCGCCCTTTCGAGTCGCACTTCGCCCCGGCCATGAAGTCTTTGACGTATTGCGGATCGCCGGCCAGGGGCGCGGTCAGCGGTGTTTCTTCGGTGAAGAGCAGATAGCGCAGGAACGCATCTTCCTGGCTCTTGAGATAGCGGATGTGCCCATACATCGACATCATGATGCGCGTCTCGTAATTCAGCCGCGTGATGTAGTTATGCATGTGCGTCTGGTGCTCGAGCACCATGAGCGCGACGATGTCGCTATGCGGGCGCAGATACTTCTGCGGGTCGATGAATTGCGAGAGTTCCGTGAGATTATCCCGAAGGGCTGGCTCCGTCTTGTGCCGCTCAAACGCCGTGACGCCAACGAGATTGCCGAGATGCGTTTGGGCGCCGCTCTGCCCAGTAACATACCATCCACCCCAGCGATCGGCGATCGGCGTGCATTGGTCGACTTCGCTGGTGTCCGTGCCGCTGATCATGTCCCCGCTCCCATCCGTCTCCAGCGAGCGCACGAAATGCCCCGGAACGCCGAGTGACCGGCCGGAGACATGACACTGGATGCAATCCTGGTTGCGCGTAAAGGTCGGCTTGTCCTGACGCTCCTGGTCGAGTGAGTAGAAGATGCCGCCGAGGTTTGGGTCGACCGCGGAAACCTCCATCATCGGCGCATTCGGGATGTAGCCGACGTAGACATCCTCGTCGTAATAAATCGCGCGGGGGTTGCGCGGATTGATCGCGTGACGCTGCAGCGACGTCTGCGAGAAAACGAGCATCTGGGAGGACCTCGGAACTTTGAGCGCATCGAGCAACGAAGGCAGCCAGCCAAATTGATCGTCCCACTTCAGCTTCACCTCGCCGCTGGCGATTTGCGCCTGGAGTTTCGCCACCCGATCGTTCGGCTTCTGCGCGCTGTACGAAATGGGCGGATCCTCATACGCCAGCGTGTGCGTCGAGCCTTGAAAGTCCTCCGCCAGCAGTGGGCCGGCGAGGCCCACCGCGGCGAAGGCAGAGAGAAGGAATTGAGTTACACGGGACATGTGGCTGGCTTTTGCAATCCCTGGCGCGGGCCGAAAAACTCGAGATGCACCTGGGTGGCGGGGATGCCCCATTCGAGGAGCTGATGATAGATATTTACCATAAACGGCTTCGGGCCGCAGAAATAATAATCCGCATCGCGGCTCGGAATGAGCGATTCGATAAGCGGACCATCTACGAAACCTTCGCTGTCGAAATCGCGCGCGGCGCGGTCGCCGTCCGTGGCTTCGCTATAGCGGGCGTGGACCTTCAGGTTTTTGTGCCGGGCGGCAAGATCGCGCAGCGTTCCCTTGAAGGCATGCGTTCGGCCATTCAGCGCCGCGTGGATGAAATAGATTTCGCGCTCCGGCGTCGCCTCCAGCGCGCTGAGCAGCATGCTCATCGTCGGTGTGATGCCGACGCCACCCGAGATCAGAACCAGCGGGCGCTGATGTTTTTCGGTGAGATCGAGGAAGAATTCGCCGCAGGGCGGGCCGACTTCCAGCGAGTCGCCGACCTTCACGCCCTTGTGCAGGAAATTGGAAACGAAGCCATCGGGCGTGCCCGCCTCCGGACCGGTCTCGCGCTTCACGCTGATGCGGAAATGCGGCTGGCCGGGTTTGTCGGAGAGGCTGTAGTTGCGCATGGTCGTGTGGCCGCAGGGGCTCGGCACGCGCAGGGTGATGTACTGGCCGGGCTTGAAGGCCGGCATCGTGCCGCCTTCCTGCGGCTCCAGATAAAAGGAGGTGATCACTTCGCTTTCCTCTTCCTTGCGCGCGACTCGGAATTTCTTGAACCCCGCCCAGCCATTCGGCGCGAGTTGGTGCTGATGATAGATCTCACGTTCGCGGCCGATGAGAATGTTCGCCAGGAAGCCGTAGGCTTCGCCCCAGGCGTGGATCACCCCGTCGGTCGCGCCTTCCCCGAGCACTTCGCGAATCGAGGCCAGCAGGTTTTCGCCGACGATGGGGTAATGTTCCGGCCGGATCTGCAGCGAGGCGTGCTTCTGCGCGATGAGCTCGACGGCGCCGCCGAGCACTTCGAGGTTGTCGATGTTCGCGGCGTAGGCGCAGATGGCGGCGGCAAGGGCTTTCTGCTGCGCGCCTTTTTCCTGGTTGGCGCTGTTGAAAAGCGGGCCGACTTCCGGGTTTTTCTCGAACATCCGCTTGTAGAAATGGCGGGTGAGCAACTCTCCATGTTCTTCGAGAATGGGAGCGGTGGCTTTGACAGTGGCGATGGTTTGATCGGATAGCATGTGGGTTTGTGTTGCTCAATCCGTCAAATAGGTATTTATTATACCTATTCAAGAAAAATTCGGTTTTCGCTACCGTTTATTTTTTCCCCGCGTCCGCCGCCCGCACGCCATGCAACTCACCACTCACTCCGACTACGCCCTGCGTCTGCTGATCTATCTCACGAGTCGCCAGACGCGCAAGGTGAGCACCCGCGAGGTCGCCGATGCCTATGGCATCTCGCTGAACCATCTCACCAAGGTGGCGAAGTCACTGACCAAGGCCGGCTGGCTGCTCGCCGCCCGCGGCGGCGGCGGCGGATTGACACTGGCACCTCACACCCGCGAGGCGCGCGTCGGCGAGATCGTGCGCTACACGGAGTATACCTGTGACTTCGCGGAATGTTTCGACGCCAAAGCGAATACCTGCCCGATCACCAGCGTCTGCCGGCTCAAGCCGCTCCTTTACCGGGCGCAGAAGGCGTTCTTCGATGTCCTGGACACCGCCACCATCGAGGACATCGCGCGCAACCCCGGAGAGCTGAACGCGATCTTTGAGAATCCACGCCCGAAGCAGAAGGCCCGGGCGAAATGACGTCCGGCCAGCCCAGCGGCGGGAAGCCGAAGTTCTTCGCCATGTGTCTCGCGGAACCTTTCCGCATTTTCTTCCCGCTGGCCACCTTGCTCGGCATGTCGGGCGTTTCGCTCTGGCCGCTCTTCTTCTCGGGCCTGCATAAATTCTACCCGGGCATGATGCACGCGCGGCTGATGATCGAGGGCTTTCTGGCCGGGTTCGTCATCGGCTTTCTCGGCACCGCGCTGCCGCGACTGCTTTCCGCGCCGGCTTTGCAGCGCTGGGAATTGCGCTTCTTGCTCCTGCTCTATGTGCTCACCGCCGGTCTGCACATCGGCGAGCAACCCCGACTGGGCGACGGCGCTTTCATTCTCCTCATGCTGTTTTTCGGCGTGTGCCTGCTCCGCCGCATCCACGCTCGCACTGAACTTCCGCCGCCGGGGTTCGTGCTCGTGGCGTTTGGCTATCTCAGCGGAGTCATCGGACCGGTATTGTGGCTTTGCGGTTTGCAGGGCTGGGTTCCCGGCACGTGGCTCTTGTTCGGCGGAATGCTGCTGAATCAGGCATTTGTACTTTTCCTGCTCCTCGGCGTCGGCACCTTCCTTCTTCCACGTTTTCTCCGTCTGCGCGATATCCGGACCATGGCCGAGGAGCGCACCGCCTCGGCCGGTTGGCGATGGCGGGCCGTTTTTTCGGCGCTCACCGCTGTCCTCTTTTTCGTCAGCTATGGGCTCGAAGCGCACAATCCCATGGCCCCGGCTCCTGCGTGGCTGCGCAGCCTGGCCGCCATCGTCTATCTCGGCACGATGGTGCCGTTTCAGCGTCAATCGTTCCCGATCCGCACGGCTCCACTTGCCATCCAATTGGCCCTGCTCGCCGTGCTCGCCGGTTTACTCTTCCCGCTCTTCTGGCCCACGCAACACCTCGCCGGCCTGCACATCGTTTTTCTCGGTGGTTTCAGCCTCATTACCTTCACCGTGAAAAACGATGTGCAGGCCGGCG
>Ga0207667_10009746_pt1 | contig 11296 bp, 11 predicted proteins | sample KBSCornC52_FD_184301 | JGI IMG/M metagenome (GOLD analysis project Ga0207667, IMG submission 184301) | Corn rhizosphere microbial communities from Kellogg Biological Station, Michigan, USA - KBS Corn C5-2 (SPAdes) (version 2) | ecosystem: Host-associated > Plants > Roots > Rhizosphere > Soil ...
CTTTTCGCCTCCCGCCTCGGCCGCGTAGTTCGCGCTGCCGACGTTGAGATTGACGATGCCATAGGCGCCCCAGGCGGCGAACACGAGCGCGAGCGCGCCGAGTACCACATAGCCGAGCCACTTATGACGATGCAGACCGTCGCGAATCCTCTGAAGCATGGGTGTAAAGCTGGGTAGTTGGAAGGGTAATGCGGGGCGCCAAAACGGGCGCACCGAAGTCGTTCCTCGGTGCGCTGTCCGCTTGCGGGCGGCTCGCCGAGTAACTGCATATGATAGCAAAAGCAGCCCTCAGCCGGTCCGGCAATGTCTCGCCCGTACTGACGGCAAAGACGGCGCCGTTGCATCTCAGGGCAGTCCGGCTGCGAGCCGCTGTTTCGCGTCTCAGAGCGTAATGCGCGTTCCCAACACCGCCAGAAACTGCGCCAGCCATGCCGGATGGGCCGGCCACGCGGGTGCCGTAACGAAATTCCCATCGGTGACCGCCTCATCGACCTTGATCGCGGCATAGTCCGCGCCGGCCAACCTCACCTCCGGGGCGCAGGCAGGATAAGCCGAAATCCGCTTTCCGCGGATGACCCCAGCCGTCGCCAGGAGCTGCGCGCCGTGGCAAATCGCGGCGATGGGCTTCCGCTCGCTTGCGAAGGACTGCACGAGACTGATGACCCGCGAATCCATGCGCAGATACTCGGGAGCGCGACCGCCGGGAATCAGCAGCGCGTCGTACTTTTCCGCCCGGACATCATTGAAGGTGGCGTTGAGGGTGAAGCGGTGCCCGGGCTTCTCGGAATAGGTCTGTTGACCTTCGAAATCGTGGACCGCGGTCATGACGTAGTCGCCGGCCTTCTTGTCGGGGCACACGGCGTGGACGGTGTGACCAACCATCTGGACAGCCTGAAAGGGCACCATGGTTTCGTAGTCCTCCGTGTAATCGCCCACTATCATCAGGATCTGTTTGCCCATCGCGGTCTCCTCTTAGAATGAGTCCAGGTAGCGCAGAATACCGCACCACCGTGCGTAAAGAAGGCCCTCATGGCGGACGCAGAAAACTGGATTTCCCTGCAATCGACCGAGCTGCAGGCGCAAATCAATCCTCTCGGCGCGCAGCTCTCCGTGCTACGGGACCGCGAAGGTCATGACCTGCTCTGGAACGGTGACCCGGCGATCTGGACCGGGCGGGCGCCGATCCTCTTCCCCATCGTCGGGGAGCTCGCCGGCGGCAAATATCGGGTCGCGGGGGAGACCTATCACCTTTCCAGACATGGCTTCGCCCGCGCCAAGGTGTTTGAAGTGGTCGCGGCCACCGCCAGTACGGCATTGTTTCGACTCAAGGCCGACGAATCCACCTTGCCCCTCTACCCCTTCCTGTTCGAGCTCGATGTGCGCTTCGCGGTGACGGGCCCAACCCTGTCAGTCACGATCTATGTACGCAACATCGGCGCCGAGCAGCTGGCTGCGAGCGTCGGTTTCCACCCGGGGTTTCGTTGGCCACTACCGTACGGACGCGAGCGAGCCGAGCATTGCATCGAGTTCACGAGTGATGAGCCTGCACCGATCCGCCGCCTGGACGCGATCGGGCTGCTCGCGCCCCAGGCGCAACCCACGCCGGTGTCGAATCGACGGCTCGTCCTTGCCGACTCACTATTCGCCGACGATGCACTGATCTTCGATCAACCGCGGAGCCGTTCGGTCACCTACGGAGCAGCAGAGGGACCGCGCATTCGCGTGGACTTTCCCGACTCTCCCTACCTCGGCATCTGGACCAAGCCCAAAGGTGCGCCTTTCATCTGTATCGAGCCGTGGCAAGGCGTTGCCGATCCCCAAGGCTTCTCGGGCGAATTCACGGCCAAGCCGGGAGTCTTCACCGTCGCCCCCGGAGGGGTGAGCGTCATGGAGACGGGGATAACGCTGTTGCGTTAGGTCGGGCTGTCTTTATTCGCACGGCCCGCCGAGCAGCCCATTCTTGAGGTCGGCATTGGGCGGCTCGGGGCCGAGCCAGATCGAGAACAGCGCGCGCGAGAAGTCATCACCCGTGATCGTGCCCTTCGCGACGCCGTTGACGCCGACCTGCACACCGGAGCCGGGTATGCGGATGAAGGTGAGCCGTTGGCCCGTCTTCACGTCCGACATCCAACTGTTGAGCATTGCAATGCGGGCGTTCAGCAGCGGCAACTGTTCTTTCGCAGCCTTTTCGAAACCCTCGCTCCACGCATTCCTGAGATCGCCCACCCCGACATTGCGCACGAAATGCAGGATCAGCTCCGCCGGCGTGTTGGGATCGGCCAGCACCTTCGGATCCTGCGCAGGAGTCGTCACGTACAAAGCAGCGACGTAGACGCTCACCTTCAGGATGGTCGCCTTGCGTATCCCTAAGCCGTTCAGGGCGAGCTCGGTGCCCTTGACTTGCAGATGGTCGGGAAAATCGACGCTCTTGCACTCCCGGCCTACGGCCATACCGCAGCTCGACAGCAACAACAAACCGACGGCGAACAGGTCACGTTTCATGTCGTCCCCTTGGAAGTCAACGCGCTCATGACATCGTGCAGAAACTGCGGCGCCACCGGCTTGGTGAGATGCAGATCGAAGCCGGCCTCGTAAGCACTGTTCAGGTCACCCGGTTGCCCGAAACCGCTCAGGGCAATCAACTTCGGAGCCGTCTCCAGTGCGAGCGATCGTATCCGGCGAGCCACCTCGTGCCCATCGAAGTCGGGCAAACCGATATCGACCAGGGCAATATCGGGCTGCCACTCGATAGCAGCCTGCACGGCAGCCTCGCCGGTCGATGCGGTCCGAACGATGTGCCCCTCCAGGGTCAGCATCGTCTCCATCATGCGCCGCCCGTCCTCATTGTCCTCGACCAGCAGTATCCGCCGGCCCTGTGGGAAGGGCGCACGAGAGTCCACGGATGGCAGCTGTTCGGGCGCATCCACAGCGGGCAGCCTGACGGTAAATGCGGCTCCTTGGCCGCGACCCGCGCTGAACACCGCGACCTCGCCGCCGTGCAGTTCAGCCAGGCGCTGCACGAGCGTCAATCCGAGCCCAAGCCCGCCTTGCGGGCGCTCGATACTTTGCGGACCTTGGACAAACAGCTTGAAGATGTGCGGAATCTCCTCGGGGGTGATGCCCTGCCCTTCGTCCCGGACCTGCAGTATCGCACGTCCCTGCTCCGCGCGGATCTGGATGAAGATCCGTTGGGTAGCGGCCGAGAACTTCTCGGCATTGTCCAACAGGTTCAGCAGTATCTGCTCCATGCGGACGCGATCGGCATAGACCCACACGCTCGCGAGGCTGACTTGAATGCGGGCCGGACGGCTGCGCCTGGCTTGCTGCCACGAGTGCAACACCCGGTCCGCGAGGGCGCCGAGGTCGAGCCGCTCGCGATGCAAAGTCACCTTGCCCATCGCGAGGCGGCTGACATCCAACAGATCCTCTACCAGACGCGCCATCTGCTGCGCCTGACGGTCGATGACTTCATGCGCCTGCAGCGCGGCGGCGGCGCCGGGCTTGGAAAGGCGCAGGACATGCGCCGATGCCACGATGGAGCTGAGTGGATTGCGCAACTCGTGGCCCAACATCGCCAGGAACTCGTCTTTCGCCTTGTCCGCGGCTAAAAGCGCCTGCTGCTCGCGTTGGCGCAACAGCTCCCGCTCCTGCAACGATGCGGCCGCGTCCTCCAGTGCGGAAGCTACCTCAAACACCTCCTGGACATGAGGATCCTTCTTGACGGCGGCAAGCGGCGCCGGATGCGGCTCCCGGACGATGCGCCGCGCCGTCGCGGCCAGCATGCCTATCGGCGCCGAGATGTAACGGGACAACCAGTACGCGAACGCAAGAGCGGAGAGAAGGGAGATCAGGGTGCCCAGAGCCATGTAGGCGGAAGCCCGATAGGCCGACGCATTGAGTTCCTCGCTCGGGACTGCAACGCCCACCGCCCAACCAGTGATCGCGGAAGTCTTGTGAGCGGTGTAGGTGTCCCGACCCTCGAGGGTCTTGCCATGATACCAGCCTTCGTTCGCACGTTGGACCGCCGCCCAGAAAGTCGGCGATGCCCGCGCGCGAGGCGGCGCGGGTACGCGTGCAATGAACCGGCCCTGCCGGTCAATCAACCCGGCCACCCAGGTCGCTTTATAACCCTGCGACTTCATGAGCTTGATGAGCCCGGCCGGCTCGAGAATGAACTCGAGGACATAACGCAGCTGAGTCCCGTATATCACCGGCAACCGCACCGCGATGCCCGGCAGGCCGGATACAGGGCCGGGGTTGAGATCGCCGATGAAAGGCCTGCGGTTGGTGATGACCTCGCGGAAGCCGACCTTGTCGAGCTGCGAATCGGCCGGCAGCTGCGTGCCGTAGGCGAAGCGGAGGTTGATGAGTTGTTGACCGGAAAGGTCGAACAACAAGATATTCCGCCAGTCCTCCTGGGAGATCAACACGCGTTGCGCCTGATCGTAGAACGCCTGCAGATCGCCCGTCTCGAGGCTCGCGGACGCCGCCAGGGAGCGCAGTGTGCCAATGTAGCCCAGCATCTGCGCATCCACCACGCTCAGCAGCCGCTGGTCACGCTCCTGCACCGCCTCACGAAAAGTCTCCCGCTGCTGCTCCATCAGAAAGTAGCCCAGCACCAGCGACAAGATCAGCATCGGCACGACACCGATGGCCGCAAGCATCAGCAGCTTCGATCGCAATGGAGGTAGAGGCGCCACGCCACAATCATGACGCAAACGGCTTGGTCGCGCACCCTGGTGCGGGCTTGCCCTTGCGAGGACCGCGCAGGTCACGGGAAACTGTCGCCCATGGACATCAAAGGGAGATCGAGTGTCAATGAAACGCGCGCTACTTGGACTTGGCATGTTTGCAATGGCCGTGCCTATTACCCCGTGGGCGGCCACGGGAACGATCACAGCCGACATGGTTTTGACGGCGTACCATGCAGCGGTTGGCAACGTGCCGTCCCAAGGCACTGTCAGCATCCGCTATGCGTATTCGGGTTTCGGCCTGGAGGGGCATTGGGACGAGAGCGTCGACTTACAGACCGGCGCATTCAGGCAGATGAACCAAGGAGGCATCGTTGGCGAGGGTGCGGGCTTTGACGGCCGCACGCCCTGGATGCGCGATACCTCGGGGGCCAATACACCTCAGCAGGGCGGCGATCGCATCCCGCTGGCCGTCAATGAGGCGTATCGCAAAGCCAACCTCTGGTGGCGGCCGGGATATGCAGGAGCGACCATCACCTACAGTGGCCGGGAGGTCATCGATGGCAAGCCACTCGATCACCTGACCGTCACCCCCCGCGGCGGAAAACCGTTCGCGGCCTGGTTCGACCCCAACACCCATCTGCTGGCCGAGATCACCGAAGACCGTCAATTCTTCCACACGCGAACCTGGCTCGCCGACTACCGGCCCGAGCAGGGGTTGCAGCTGCCTCACGCGATTACCATCGACAATGGTGCCGGCGAGATGAACTACGAGAAACTCCGGCTCACCACATTTCAACTCGGCGCTCCGCGGCCGCTCGCGGACTACTCGTGTCCGACCGCGCCTCCGACAGGAGCGTCGCTCGACGGTGGCGCAACGAGCGTTACCCTGCCCTTTCGGCTCCTCAACAATCACATCTACACAACCGGAACCGTCAATGGCAAGGGACCCTACACGTTCATCGTCGACACCGGGGGGCACGCATTGGTCTCCCCCCACCTGGTGAGCGAAGTTGGCTTGAAAACGGTCGGTTCGGCCGCCATGTCGGGCACCGGCGATAAAACAGCAGCAAGCGGGTTCACTCGCATCGACGAGATTGCATTGGGTGCCGTGCGCATGCGTGATCAACTTGGCTTCACCGCGGAAGTTTACGAGCCGGCCATAGAGGGCATCCGCGTCGACGCCATGGTGGGGTTCGAGTTGTTCCGCCGCTTTGCCGTCCAGATCGACTACGGCCGGCAGGAATTGACCATCACGGACCCGAAGCACTTCCAGCCGGCCGGCGCAGGGACCGCAATTCCGTTCGTGTTTTATGATCATCTGCCCATGGTGACCGGGCTGATCGCCGACTTTCCGGCCCGGTTCGATATCGACACCGGGTCGCGCTCGGAGGTCGATATTACCGGCCCGTCCGCGAGCGCTCATCAACTGAGCGAGCGGTTTCCCCATGGAGTCCACGCGGTAACCGGCTGGGGCGTCGGAGGACCAGCGCGCTCCAATGTGATCCGTCTTCCTTCACTGACTCTCGGCGCAGTACGCATCGACAAGCCCGTCGCCGGCCTGTCGGAGAACAAAGGCGGCTCGATCAGCGATCCAAATTACGACGGCAATATCGGCAGCGGTCTGCTCAAACGATTTGTCGTAACGTTTGATTACGCGCATCAGACCATGTATCTGAAGCCAGCGACCCCCGCCCCCGTGGACGCTGGCACCTTCGACCGCTCCGGAATGTGGATCAATGCCGGGCCGCAAGGGTATGTCGTTACGGACGTGACTCCCGGAGGTCCCGCCGCTCAGGCCGGGATCGAAGTCGGGGATATCATCACGACCCTGAACGGCTCGCCAGCCAGGTACGAGGGGCTCTCGGATGCGCGCCTGCTATTACGCAGTCGCGCCGCCGGCACCAGGATAGAATTGACTTTGCAACGCGCTCGAGTCAGCCGGAAAGCGACGCTCACTCTCGCGGATCAGATCTGAATCAGACTTCACGAGGCTACAACGCCGCCGCGGTCAGGCCACCGAAGCGCCTATCGCGGCGAGCGTACTCGGCGAGCGCCTCTGTGAAACCCTGCGCATCGAAGTCGGGCCACAAACACTCGACGAAGTGCAGCTCTGCATAGGCGCATTCCCACAGAAGGAAGTCGCTCAAACGTTTTTCACCGCCGGTGCGAATCAACAGGTCGACTTCCGGCGCGGCTGCGGCGACATGGTCGACGCGGGCGAGCTGTTCGATGAAGCTTGAGCGATCGATATCCGGCGCGGAGCGCAGCTGTCGGCAGGTCTCCAGCAGGCTGTGCTGCGCGGAGTAATCGACAGCGATGCGCAGTTGCATTCGCGAGCAGTGCGCGGTCGCCGCCTCGCTACGCTCGATCAGGCGTAGCAAGCCCGCACCGATTCGATCACGCCGGCCGATCACATTGATCCGGACAGACTGCTCGAGGCAACGCTGGGTCTGAGTCAACAGATAGCGCCGCAATAGCGTAAAGAGCGCACCGACTTCCGCGGTGGGCCGATTCCAATTCGCGGCGGAAAAGGCATACAAAGTCAGGGTAGCAATGCCCTGGCGGACGGCAGCGGTCACGATTTCGTCCACCGTGCGTGCCCCTGCCCTATGACCGGCCGTGCGTGGCAGATGGCGCCGCGCAGCCCAGCGACCGTTACCATCCATGATGATTGCTACGTGCATTCTAAAGTACTCTGTAACTCAGAGTTTATGGACGCCAAAAAGACCGCGCTCAAGTGCTGCCCCGCGTCGCCTTGATCACAGCTTCGACATGATCGAGATAGCGGTTCAAGGCGGCTCGGCCACGCGGTGTGAGTCGATACACCGACCTCGGCCGCCGCTCCGCGAACGATTTCGTGCAGGTGACGTACTTGGCTTCCTCGAGCTTGCGCGCGTGGGCGCTCAAGTTGCCGTCACTGACATCGAAGAGGGCCTTGAGCTCGCTGAACGTGAGCTCTTCCCGGACCGCGAGCGCACTCATGATTCCCAATCGCACCCGCTCGTACACGAGCCGGTCGAAGGTCGCATCGTCACTGTCGCGCGCAGAGCCGGCCACGGAGGCCAACTTGGGCCGCTTGCGCGGCGCCGCCGCCTCTTCGGGGTGGGCCAGTTTAGATTTGGTGCTCACGGCTGGTCCGTCCTATCAGAAAACCGAACAGCACATGCAGGCCGCCGAATCCCGCCCCCAGCATGAGAGTCTGCCGGCTGTCCGGCAGGAGCAAGGCCAGCAGCCCGAGCCCGATAAAGGCCGCACCCATGACCGCCAATATGCGGGTGGCCGCCACGCTGGCCGAAATCAGCGCGCACCCGTACAGCAGCAGCCAGGTGCCCGGAATGGCGTGCAGATTTCCGTTCGTCCAATGCAGGCCGGTCATGACGGCTCCGCCGAACAATGCTGGAAACAGACCGAGTGCGAACCTCCGCAGAGGTGTGCCGAACAGCAGCAGGCTGCGCAGTGAGGCGGGTCGCCTCATCAGGGCAAAGCCAATACCTCCGCCCAGAGCGGCGGAAGCGAGCCAGATCGCCAGCCAGTACTCGCGCAGCCCGGGCGCGGAGGACAGCACCATGGCCAGCAGGCCGACGCTACCCATCGCTATCCCTGCCGAGCCGGGTACCGCGACAAACGAGGCGGCGTCCATGGAAGCACGGATGTACCGTAGCGTCGCTACCGCTTGAGAATCGATCCGCACCGCATTGGCCGACTGCATGCCCCGCCCTCCGCCGAAAATCGCCCCTGGAGCGAGACGCTAGCGGGGGCCCTCAAACGTTGTCAAGTACTCTGCGCTGCAGAGTCAAACACCCCTGCGCCCGACTCCCTGCAGGAACAGCGGCGAGCGGATCGCGGCGGCATCGAGCTGAACAAATGGCCGCCTGATCAGATACTTGTGTACGGGCCTAGACGCCCCGGGGACGCTATACTCACTGCGGCGACCGGCGGCACATGAGCCATGAGGCAACGACAGGGAATACAGCTTCGACATCGACTGGAGCGCCTGGTCCGTCAAGGACACCGTATTGGTCTCGCCTTGTCGGTGCCACTACTGCTTGCGCTCGCACCGGCGTCCACGAGAGCTCTCGAATGCGCTCAGGTCGTTTTTCGCGAGAGCCGCTCGACGGTATGCCGCGTCGATCTGCGTAAGGATCGCTTGCAGTTGTTTCTGAAGGATCCGGCGGGGGCGCCCTTCAAGTCATTACGGCATCTCGCCGAGGTCCTGCAAGGACAGGCGCAGCAGCTGCTGTTTGCCATGAATGCGGGGATGTTCCGGGAGGACTACTCCCCTCTGGGTCTGCTCGTCGTGGATGGACAACAGCTCCACCGCATCAACCTGGCGACCGGCTTCGGGAATTTCTACATGAAGCCGAACGGAATCTTTGTCGTGTCGCCGTCGGGCGCCCGCATCGTGGAAAGCTCGCAATACGCCGCCCTTCAGGACCAGGATTTCATCATTCTCGCGACCCAGTCCGGACCGATGCTGGTGAGCGCCGGCACGATCCATCCGGGACTGAATCCAGAGGGCACCTCCCGCAACATCCGCAACGGTATCGGCGTTGCAAGCGCCAACGAGGTGGTGTTTGCCATCAGCGAGGAACCGATCAACTTCTACGAATTCGCCCTGCTTTTCCGGGACCGGCTGAAGTGCTCCGACGCCTTGTATCTCGACGGCAACGTCTCGAGTCTCTACGCGCGCGGGCTGGGGCGCGATGACGAGCACACCTCTTTGGGTCCGATCATCGGCGTGACGACGCCCCTGCCCCGGTAAAGTTGCGGGGCGACCGCGACCCTTTTTCGGCCAAAGTGTCGGTACGCAGCATCCTGCCGCGTCCTTGGGGCAAGGACACCCCATCGCGCCTTGCGGTGTGTCCCAGAACGAAGATCGGTACCCCTTTCCTTCCAGGAGACAAACATGGCAGAGAATCCCCAAGTGAAAGGCGGAGTCGTCCCCTACCTGACGGTGGACGGCGTCGTCCGGGCAGTTGAGTTCTATAAGAAGGCCTTTGGGGCCGAGGTGGCCAGCGTGCAGCCACCGGATCCCAAGGGGCGCACCATGCACGCCCACATCTACATCAACGGCGGCTCGGTGATGTTCAGCGATCCCTTCCCGGAGCACGGGCATCCATTCCAGACTCCGGCGGGCTTCAGTGTGTTGTTGCCTGTCCAGGATGTCGATTCCTGGTACACGAGAGCCGTGGAAGCAGGCTGCGCGGCAACCATGCCGCCACAGGACATGTTCTGGGGCGACCGGTACGGACAGTCCAAAGACCCCTTCGGCGTTTTGTGGGCCTTCGTCGGGCCGATCAAGAAGAAATAACGGCTAGCGATCCTCGCGCTCCAGAACGATTTCCCGTTCGGAGCGCGAGACTTCCTTGAGGCCGAAATACGTTTTCAGAACGATCGCTTCAGTCTCGACGTCTCCGCTGCGAAACATTCCGCTGATCTTGCGCGCCCGCACCGACTCATCCAACACAACGATGTGTTGGCTCGAATAGCGATTCAGCATGGACACCGCCTCCGCTACGGGTAAATCGTCGATGACGATCGTACCGCGCTGCCAGGCGGTGACGCTCTCCACCTTCACCTCTCGAGTGCCCAGGAGCCGTCCGTCCGCCGAGATTCCCAACTGCTGGCCAGGGCTCAGGCTCTGCACCCGCTGCTGCGCTTCCGGAGCAGCCGAGATCGCCCGCACATTGACTCGACCCTCGATGAGGGTCACGGTCGTTTGCGCCGCCAGGGCAGCGACATCAAACGTGGTGCCCACCGCGACGATCTCAGCAGCCCGCGTACGAACCCGGAACGGCCGATTCGCCTCGTGGGCGACCTCGAAATGCGCTTGCCCCTCGAGCAATTCGATGTCGCGGACGCGGTCCGTAAATGCGAGCCGCACTCGGGAGCTGCTATCGAGGATGAGCCGGGAGTTGTCGCTGAGTGCGATGGTGCGTGTGCCGTTGGGGGGAGTGACGATCACCTGTGCGGCTGGTGAACTGATCCCAGGTGGCAGCATCATGAACGCCGCGTAAGCCAACAGGCAGGCTGCGATGGCGCCCGCCGAGGCGACCATCACGACCCGCAAGGAGGCGGTCCGCTCCCGAGATCTCTCCCAGCGATGCGCGTACTCGCGACTCTCCTTCACGAGCGGATGGTCACGCAGGCCTTCCAGTGCTTTCGACAGCTCATCCCCCTCCGGCTTCACGCGCAACCTCCATTGTTGGCAGCCTCCAGGTTCAAGTCTCTCAGACGCTTCTCGCAATGATTCACCGCCTGCCGCACATACTTCTCTACCATAGAGACGGATATGCGCAGCCGATCCGCTATTTCCCGTTGTGATACCCCATCAAAGTGGAACAATACAAAGACTGCCCGGCATTTCGGGCTCAGCTCGCGCAGCGCCGCTTCCAACACACGGATGCGTTTCTCACCATCGAGAACGCGCTCGGCTTGCGGAGCCGGACAGACGAGCTGCGCCTCTTCCGCGGGAGCGGTGCACTCGTCTTGGCGCATCTGGGCCGAGCGGGCGCGGTCACGCAGGAGATTCAGCGCGGTCGTGAACAAGAAGGATGCGGGTTTCCTGATTTCCCGCAAGTCCGCCGCTGCGAGGCGCGCGA
>Ga0207667_10009748_pt1 | contig 11294 bp, 11 predicted proteins | sample KBSCornC52_FD_184301 | JGI IMG/M metagenome (GOLD analysis project Ga0207667, IMG submission 184301) | Corn rhizosphere microbial communities from Kellogg Biological Station, Michigan, USA - KBS Corn C5-2 (SPAdes) (version 2) | ecosystem: Host-associated > Plants > Roots > Rhizosphere > Soil ...
TGATGCCGAGTGGCCGCGTAAACACCAGTTTGCCATCGGTAAGCGTGTAAGAAGGCGCATCGCTGTAAGTCTTGAAGATGCGGATACGCGTTTCGCCGCCTTTCGGTACCGGTCCCGGCAAATGGACCTTGATGAATTCCGCTGCATCGGATGTATTGGGCGGAACAAGTCCAGTTGCTTTTGCGTCTTTACCGCTCACCGTTTCAAACTTCAATTCCTTGCCGCTGCTGCGCTCAATCACGCGCTCTTTTGTCGCCACGGAGCCCGGTCGTATGGGATTGAAGAAGAATTGCGCGCCTTCGCGCATTGCTGTTACATCGTAAGTGATCGCGAATTGGTGTGTTTCCGGCGGTTGCAATTCGTACAACGTAAACTCATCGGCAGCGACCAGCGGAGCATGGTAGCCGGCATTGTTCTGGCGATCGGTTGCGCCCAAGCAGATGTAGAGGCCGAGAGTCCACAGGCATATCAATAAAGATTGCTTACGCATGGTCATTCTGTTTTCTCCGATAAACGCAGCGAATTATCTTTGTCCGCGATCAGGGCGCCGCGTGAAACATCAGCATCGGCGTGTTCCGCGACCCGTTGCGGTCGGTGCAAGTGTATGACGGCCGCCCTATTTATGCATGGCTGCTTCCACTTCATCGGCCGTCCGGGGCAGGCCGTGGCTCAGCATGATGAGTTGGCCGTCCTGGCCAACTGCGAACATATCTTCAATGCGCACCCCGAGCTTTTCTTCAGGAATATAAATCCCTGGCTCAAGAGTGAAGACCATGCCTTTATCGAGTGGCAACGCTGAATCGTTGGCGTCATGCACATTCAAGCCCACATGATGTCCGAGTCCATGGATAAAATATTTGCCCAGCGGCTCTCCGTGAAGATCTTTGCCATGTGTGTTGATGTAGTCAAAAGCTACTTTATAAAGCGACTCAGGATCAGTGCGGCTGGTGGGGAGCTTGGACTTTCCTGCTTGAAAAGCGTGCATCGCGGATTCCTGTGACGCCAGCACAATATTGTAAATTTCACGCTGGCGGGCTGTGAATTTGCCATTCACAGGAGCCGTGCGCGTGATATCAGTGGCATACATCGAGAATTCGCCGCCCACGTCCATCACGACAAGGTCGCCATTCTGCATGGTGCGGTCGTCGGCGGAGTAGTGCAGCACCGTGGAGAAGAAGCCGGAGCCTACTATGGGCGCATAAGCAGGGCGCTCACAGCCGCGCTTGCCAAATTCATACTGCATCAGCGCGGAAATCTCGCGCTCATTCACGCCAGGACGGATGGCCTTTAGCGCGGCAAGGTGAGCGGCGACCGAAGCGTCTGAGGCACGCGAGATCATTTTCAGTTCGCCGGCATCTTTCACCATGCGCAGGCGCGCGATCAGCGGCTTGGCATCTTTGAAAGAAACGTAATTTGGAAATGAGTTGCCGCGGCGCAGCCATTCAAGCGGACCGGCAGAGGGTGTAGTCAGGCCGTTGGCGCCAAGATCGGAAAATACGGTGACACGAGGCTGCGGCAGAAGCTTGAGCAGCTCATCATGCATCTTATCCAGGCTCTCAACTTTGTCAAAGCCGGTCTGCTGCGGGGCCTGTGGATTCTCCGGGCCAAGCTTGGGACCAGTCCACTTTTCCTGGGTTACGTTGTGCTCGGCCAGAAAAAGAATTTCCACATAAGGACTGGAATTGATGAGCAGCGCCGCGCCGGGTTCGAGCCATCCGGTAAGGTAAAAGAAATTATCGTCCTGGCGGAAGCCGTAAAGATTATTGGGCCCCTCAGCTTCAGTGGGAGCAAACAGCACGAGGGTACCGCCTTCCATCTGTTTGGCCAGTGCTGCACGGCGAGCATGATAGTCGGCATTGTTCTGGCGCTCAGTTGCGCCCGCGCAGATGCAGAAGCCGAGAGTCCACAGGCATATCAATAAAGATTGCTTACGCATGGTCATTCTGTTTTCTCCGATAAACGCAGCGAATTTTATCACGCGGCTCGCAACATACCGGTTGGCGGCGTGCGGGAGGTGCTTGAAATACGCGGCCCGTGAATCAGATTGCCTATAATAGGCAGCCATGAATTCCGACTCAACGCTGTTGCAGGGAATTAAGATCGTAAGCCTGGCGCTGAATGTTCCCGGGCCGGCGGCGGCGGCGCGCCTGACCAAGCTTGGCGCTGATGTCATCAAGGTTGAACCACCGACCGGCGACGCGACCAAGGCCGCAGCCCCAGGATTATATGAGTCGCTGTGCCAGGGACAAACGGTATTGCGGCTCGATCTCAAATCTCCAGAAGGGCGCGCAAAGCTGGACGAATTACTGGCCAGCGCGGATTTGCTGCTGGCATCATTTCGGCCATCAGCCTTGCAGCGCCTGGAACTGGATTGGGAGAGTCTGCATGCCCGCCATCCAAAGCTCTGTTTTGTGGGGATCATTGGATATTCTGCGCCGCTCCAGGAGCGTACGGGACACGACCTGACGTATCAGGGTGATTTGGGGCTTCTGCGGCCACCGCAGATGCCGCCGACGCTGTTTATCGATCTGGCGGGAGCCGAAAGGGCTGTAAGCATGGCGCTGGCGCTTCTGAACCGTGCTGCGCGTGGTCGCGGAGCAGCTTGCGCGTGGGTTTCTCTGCATGAATGCGCGCAGGATCTTGCAATGCCGCTCAAGGCCGGTCTTACCTCTTCAGGCGGACTGCTGGGCGGAGCCTATCCGCTTTACGGTTTCTACCGGGCGAACGATGGATGGATTGCCATAGCGGCGCTGGAGCCACACTTCGCGGAACGTCTGCTTAGAGAACTTGGCTTGAATAAAGCGGACCGAACAGCGCTTGAACGAATTTTCCTGCAGCGCAAAGCCGCATCGTGGGAAGAGTGGGCTGCAGAGCTTGACCTGCCGCTGGTCGCGGTGCAAGAGGCTGGATGAAACGGCGCTGAACACTGCGGTGCGTTTGCGCTGGAGGTGGCGGGGAGCCTTTCCGCCGTGTACGATGTTCGTCACTCCCTTAAAGAAGAAGGACAACCAACTGTGTTTGAAAAGAATTTACTGGCAGGCAAGAGAATTCTGGTCACCGGCGGCGCAACCGGTCTGGGCAAGAGTATGGGCAAGCGCTTTCTGGAGCTGGGCGCATCGCTTTACATTTGTGGACGCCGCGAAGAAGTGCTGGCGGAAGCCGCCGACGAACTGCACAAAGCCACCGATGGGACGGTAAAAACATTCTCTTGCGATGTGCGCGACAATCAGCGCGTCAACGCCATGATCGACACCATTTGGCAGGATGGGCCGCTGGACGCACTGGTAAACAATGCCGCGGGAAATTTTCTTTGCCGCACGGAAGAGCTTTCTATTGGAGCGTTTGAAGCTGTGATCGGGATCGTCCTCATGGGCACGCTTCATTGCACCATGGCTTGCGGCAAGCGGTGGATTAAGGAAAAACGCAAAGCCAGCGTCTTGAGCATCACCACGACCTACGCACAATGGGGCTCGCCGTACGTAGTGCCTTCGTCTGTTGCCAAGGCGGGTGTGCTGAACATGACGCGTAGCCTGGCCGTGGAGTGGGGAAAATACGGAATCCGGTTTAACGCCATCGCGCCGGGGCCGGTGCCGACTGAAGGCGCATTCTCCCGCCTGATGCCGGTGAAGTCGCTAGAAGAAATCGCCAAGAAGAAAAATCCTCTGGGCCGCTTTGGCACGCATGAAGAGCTGGCCGACCTAGCGGCCTTTGTGCTGAGCGACCGATCAGGCTATGTGAACGGAGAACAGATCGTGATGGACGGAGGGGAACAACTCAAAGGCGCGAGCGAGTTCGGTCACATGGGCGACATGCTGACGGAAGAGCAGTGGCAGATGATGAAGCCGAAGAAGAGAGGATAAGCCACGCCGCAAAGTTCCGAGCAGCAGACAACCTAACCGCAAGCCCGCGTGTCACGTTTTGGAAGCCCGTTTCTGGATAGTGCGCGTAGGTTGCAAACCCCATCCAGAATGGACGGTGGCGCAGTCTTAGAACTCTACTTCGGCAATCAACTTCAAGAGTCGAAGAAGTGTTGTGCGTTCTTCCGGAGTCAGTTCCTTTCGGAGTTTATCGTCAGTTGCTATCCTCACTTTGATCAGGCGTTTCCTGTATTGGTGGCCTTTTGGCGTCAATGTAACGTGAATTGCTCTGCCCGATTTTGCTTTTCTCTCCGACACAAGCCCTTCCTGAACCATTGACTTGATGGCCCGGTGTACGACAGTTCGGTCGATACCGAGAAGTGTGGCGATTTGATTCTGATTGAGCACGGCACCGCCCCGGAGTGTGGATAGGATGAAGCCACGAGTGGCAGAGCACCCAGTTTTCCGTTCAAGTGTTTTCCCTACGGAAAAATAGGCTGCAGAAAGCTGGGCAAGTAGCGAATCCCTTAGGATGTCTTGAGGAATATCCTTCTTGGGAACGATGATCATAGGACGGTTACCGTGGCATCGAGAGGTCGCCGCCACTGAGGCGGTACCGCATAAGCAGACGATTTCTTCCCAATCGCAATCACCATCACAATTTCATGATGCCGGGCTGACAACCCGAGAAATCTGGAGAGTCTGCGGCCATCAAATCCTTCCATGGGGCACGTGTTGAGTCCCAGCGCTTCGGCGGCAATCAGCAGATTTCCACAGGCCAATGATGTACTCTTTGTCGCCCACTTTAATAAGTCCTGTCGAAACACTGGTGGCATCCCCATCGTCTTCCACAAATTCATCAGTTGAAAAATCGCCCACTTGACCGCGGCAAAAATACCGAACGGCCCTGGCAGGAACAGGATCCGGCCGATCTTCGCCGTCCGCTCGTAGTCTCGGATTTTGGCGTGGCTGAAGCCACTTCCGCGCATCCACTCCAACTGGGCTTGCGAGGTCGCTGCCAGCGACCCGATGTCGGCCACCGCAACCACCAGCGCCGACGCCGTTACCGCAGGCATTTGTCCAAGGCAGAGTTTCGCCACGGTTGCTTTTCCTGGCGACGATTCCACCCAAAAGAACCGGTAGGGTTGCGAATTGAAACTTGAGGGAGCATGACGGGCTGCATCGAGAATTTGTTCACGCAGTACTTGTGGGATTTCCACCGGCTCAAAGGTCTTGACTGCCCGCCTGTGTAAGAGCGCTTCCAGAATCTCCATCATCGGCCCCCCTATGTTGCTATTACAACATACATATGTTGCAAACGCAACATACAAAAAAGAAAGAGCACTAAAGGCGTCGATACGGTGGCATTCAGGAAACGATTCGGAACCAGGAGTCGCTTGGGAGAGTTTTCTGCACTTTGATTGGTTTATCGGAAGCGATTCGGGGCCGGGAACTATCAGTACGAACCAGGCAGAACTCACCAAATCCTATCCAGGAGCGGGGGCTTAATTTCTGGTGGATCTCCGATTATCAGCGCGCTTGAGTTGATCTATACATTGGCGCACTGGGGGCCGACCCTTCCTCTTTCCATCCCGGTCTTCCAAAGACATAACGCAACTTCAACCGCCACGTGTCCGCATGCCGCACGTCATTCCAGATATCGACCCACTCATGGAACGCGATGCGCAGAGGGTTATAGCTGTTGATGTTTTTCGTCAGCCCGTACACAACTTTTTCACTTTCGGGCTCAAAGCTGCCGAAGAGGCGGTCCCAGATAATGAGCACGCCGGCGTGGTTGCGGTCGAGATAGCGATGGTTCGATCCGTGATGGACGCGGTGGTGTGATGGCGTGTTCAGCACCCATTCCAGCGGTCCCATGCGGCGCACAAGCTCGGTATGGATCCAGAACTGGTAAAGCAGGCTGATGGACTGTATGGTAAGCACCATGATGGGCGCAAAGCCAACCAAAGGCAGCCACAGCCAGAAGATAAACGTCATAAAGTTGCCGGTCCACGTCTGGCGCAAGGCTGTGCCCAGATTGTAGTGTTGCGATGAATGGTGCACCACGTGCGAAGCCCAGAACAGCCGGCATTCGTGGCTGGTGCGATGAAACCAGTAATAGGTGAGGTCTTCCGCGAAAAACAAGACGGCCCACGCCCACCATTGATACCCAATATTGAAGATGGCGAAGCGGTGGACGGCAGTATAAGCCGCAAACATCAATGCCTTATTGAATACGCTAAGAAGTATGCTCCCGGTACCCATGGCCAGGCTGGCGGCAGTGTCTTTGAACTGATAGAGCTCGCGGCGCATAACCGCGTCAAGCACCACCTCAAGCAGCAAAAGCCCGATAAAGCCGGGAATGGCCAGGTTGATAAGATTAGGAATCTGCGGCATGAGAATCAGTTCTGCTTCAGTGAGCAGTTTAGCGGAAATCTGAATTCAGAATAAAGATTTCTTTTTGCGCTCCTCGCGCTGCTGCGCGACATTTTTCACGGTCGCGCACAAAAATGCGTTCCTGCAATTACAATTCCAAGGACGCTGTTAATCGCATTTCTTTAAGGAGATCTCATGGCTGCAGTCAAGTTGGTGGTGATGTATCCCCGTCCCAAGGATGTTGATGCGTTTGAAAAGGTATATCAGGCTGAACATGTGCCGATGGCCGTGGAAAAACTGAAAGGCAAAACCAAGCTGGTGGCGACAAAAGTGGTGGGATCGCCACAGGGCACGCCTCCCTTTTACCGCATCGCTGAAGTGCACTTCCCTTCCATGGAAGCATTGCAGACGTGTGCAGCGTCAGAAGGCGGCAAGGAGACAATTGGGCACGCGGTGAAGATTTCTTCGGGCGGCCCTCCCGTCATCATGGTTGCCGAAGAAGATTCGTTCAGCTTCTGAGCAACATCCGGCTGCTCTACAGTCGGGTGAACATGATCCAATTTTCAGCGACCGCACTTTAGCGCGGCGCACCAGGTGTCTATGAAAGCGATTCAAGTACAAAAAACGGGCGGGCCGGAAGTGTTGACGCTGGTCGATCTCCCGGTCCCGAAGCCGAAAGCGAATGAAGCCGTGGTGAAGATTGCGGCAATCGGCGTGAATTTTATTGATGTTTACTTTCGTGAGGGGCGCTATCCCGCGCCGCTGCCGTTTATCGATGGACAGGAAGCTGCCGGAACCGTAACTGAGGTTGGCAGCGAGGTAAAAACTGTCAAGCCAGGGGACCGCGTGGCATATACCGGCGTAATTGGATCTTATGCCGAGTATGCGGCTGTGCCCGCGGACCGACTGGTGCATGTGCCGGATAAAATCACTGACCAGCAGGCCGCGGCAGCCATGCTGCAAGGAATGACTGCGCACTACCTGGTGAACAGCACGTATCCCTTGAAGAAAGGCGAGACGGCACTGATCCACGCGGCCGCCGGCGGAGTAGGGTTGTTGCTGGTGCAGATGGCAAAGAACATTGGCGCGCGTGCCATTGGGACCGCGGGCACTGAGGAGAAGGCCAAACTGGCGCGCGAAGCCGGCGCAGACGAGGTCATTCTTTATACGCAGAAGGATTTTGAAGCTGAAACCAAACGCCTGACCGAGAACAAAGGGGTACACGTGGTATATGACGGTGTGGGCAAGAGCACATTTGAAAAAGGGCTGAATGTGCTCCGGCCGCGCGGTTATATGGTTCTTTTTGGAGGCGCGAGCGGCGCAGTTCCGCCATTTGATCCGATTGCGCTTTCGCAAAAGGGATCGCTGTTTCTAACGCGGCCCAGCCTGGTCCATTACATTGCCACGCGGCAGGAACTGGAGCAGCGATCCCGCGATGTGTTCAGCGCGGTCGCGGCCGGCAAGTTGAAACTGCGGATCGGGCATGTCTATAAGTTAGAAGAGGTGCAGCAGGCGCATCGCGATCTGGAAGGCCGAAAGACAACGGGCAAGATTTTGCTGGTACCGTAAAAGGAGATACATGTCGACCCTGGGATTCATCGAGTATGAACAAGCCAGCGCGGAAGTGCGCGCCGTGTATGACGACATCAAGGCCACACGCAAGATCGACAAAGTCACAAACTTCTGGAAGGCGCTGGCGCATGATCCTGTCCGGCTGAAGCGCACGTGGGAGGACACAAAAATCATCATGGCAGCAGGCGCGCTGGATCCATTAGTCAAAGAGCTGTTGTACGTGGCGGTGAGCGTAAGCAACCAGTGCGATTACTGCATTGCGGCCCACACTGCGGCCGCGCGTAAGAAAGGCATGACCGAGGCGATGTTCAACGAAATGCTGGCGGTCGTCGGCTTGGTGAATTCCAACAACCGGCTTGTGGCTGGACTCCAGGTGGAGATTGACGAGCAATTCAAAGCGATTGGCTGAGCGCGAGCCTGATCTCAGGGACCCAAGGGCATGAATAATTTCTGTCGGAAGTATGGGCTTAGCATTCCAGTAGTGCTGGCGCCCATGGGTGGCGGCCCGTCAACACCTGAGCTTGTAGCAGCGGTTTCCAACGCGGGCGGCCTGGGATCGCTGGCGGCGGCATATTCCAATGCCGAGCGCATTCAACAGGATGTTGCCGCGATCCGAAAGCTCACGACAAAGCCGTTTGCCGTGAATTTGTTTTCGCCGCAGGCGCAGTTGCCGCTTAATGATGGCGTTAAGGCTGTAGCCGATTTTCTGCTGCCTTATCATGAGCGGCTTGGCTTGAAAGCGCCTGAGCTTCCGCAAAAGCCGATCGAAGGCTTCGAGGAGCAATTGGATGCGGTTGCAAAAGCAGCTCCGTCCATTGTGAGCTTCACGTTCGGGCTGCTGCCGACGAAAGCCAGTGACCGGCTCAAGGCGCAGGGAACGTATCTGATCGGCACGGCCACAACCGTGGAAGAAGCCAAGCAGCTGGAAAAAGCCGGTGTGGATGCAATAATCGCGCAAGGCAGCGAAGCAGGCGCGCATCGCGGGACGTTTGCAGTACCGGCTGAGGAGGCGCTGATCGGCGCAGTGGCGCTGGTGCCACAGGTAGTGGATGCGGTCCGCGTTCCGGTGATTGCCTCCGGCGGCATCATGGATGGACGAGGACTGCTAGCTGCATTGGCGCTGGGCGCAAGCGCGGTGCAAATGGGAACAGCATTTCTGGCCTGCAAAGAAGCGGGGACAAACGCTGCGTATCGTGAGGCGCTGAAGCATGGAGACGAAAGCCGGACGACGCTCACGCGCGCTTTTTCGGGACGCATGGCCCGCGGCCTGAGCAATGAGTTTATTGAAAAATGGAACGCGTCTGGGCTTCAACACCTTCCGTACCCTTGGCAGAACGCATTTACGCAGCCGATGCGTCGTGCAGCGACGGCGGCAAAGCAAGCGGGGCTGCTCTCGTTATGGGCGGGGCAGGGCCTGAGCATGTTACGAGAAACCACAGCCGAGCAGTTGATGAAGGACTTACGGGAAGAGATGAAGCAAGCGTGGATGAAGCTGAAAGAACAACTGGGATAAACGCCTTTGTACCGTCGACTTTATACCTTTTAGGTTACGTGTTTCCGTGTGCAATGTACCTCAGCGGCTGAAGCCAGGATCTATCAGCCTTACCGCAGGTCTAAAGACCTGCTCCACCCTGCCCGTGGGACACAGCAACTTTCTAAAAAGGTTTTACAAACCCAGGTAGGCGGCGCGGACCATTTCATTACTGAGAAGATTTTTGGCTTCGTCGGCAAGCAGCACAGCGCCGTTCTGCACCACGTAGCCTCGGTCAGAAATACTGAGGGCGCTCACCACATTCTGTTCCACAATCAACATAGTGATGCCAGTGCGGCGAACTTCCTGAATCTTCTCAAAAACTTCTTCAACGATTTTGGGGGCAAGACCTAGAGAAGGTTCATCGAGCAGAAGCAGCTTGGGTTGGGCCATAAGCCCACGCGCAATGGCGACCATCTGCTGCTCGCCTCCGGAAAGGGTTCCTGCCAGTTGATCGAGTCTTTCCTCCAGCCTTGGGAAAAGCGCGAGCTGTTCCGCCATCAGGTGTTTTACATTTGCGCGCGCGCGGGGAGTGTACGCGCCGAGCGAAAGATTCTCTTTGACCGTCATAAAAGGAAAAACCTGGCGCCCTTCAGGCACGTGGCTTACGCCGCGCGCCACCATGTCATGCGCGGGGACGCGTGAGACATCCTTGCCGGCAAAACGCACGGAGCCGCTGGCCGGCGGCTTCATGCCGGAGATCACGCGCAGGATGGTGGTCTTCCCTGCTCCGTTGGCGCCAATGAGTGTGACAATCTCACCGGCATTTACCTGAAGCGAGATATCGAAAAGTGCCTGCAAGTCGCCGTAATAAGCCGTGACCTTGCCGACTTCCAGCAAGGGCGCACCTGCCATGGGATCGAGCGAACTGGTGGGCGCGTTCACTGGGTCAGCTCCTTGTATTTGGGGCCGAGATAGGCTTCGATGACTTCAGGTAGTTTTACTACTTGCGCGGGCGCGCCTTCGGCAATTTTGGCGCCATAGTCGAGAACAATCACGCGATGCGCAATCTTCATGACCACCTGCATCACGTGCTCCACGCCGCCGACCACGCTCACGCCCCATTCCGGCAGTCGCTTTACGAGTTCGGCGAGGGCCAGCGCTTCACTGGTGGTAAGTCCGGAGACAACTTCATCGAGAAGGATGAGTTTGGGCTTGGTAGCCAAGGCGCGAGCGATTTCAAGGCGCTTGAGCGCGGCCAGCGGCAAACCTTTAGCAAGAAATTTGCCGAGGTGCGACATCTGGAGAAAATCGAGAATCTTTGCCGCCTCCTGCGCCGCGTGGCCGAGACTGCGGGTATGCATAAACGCGCCCAGCATTACGTTTTCCAGCACCGTCAGGCTGGGTATGGGCTTCACGATCTGGAACGTGCGGCCGATACCCAGGCGTGCGGCGCGGTCCGGCGACATTTTGGAAATATCTTTGCCTTGAAAGCGAATGACGCCTTCATTGGGATGGAGGAATCCGCTGATCAGGTTGAAGACTGTGGTCTTGCCCGCGCCGTTGGGACCGATGATGAAGAGAATCTCGCCTTCATTCATCGAGAGTGAAACGCTCTTGACGGCCCTGAGACCGCCAAAGCGCTTGGTGACGTTCTCCATTTCCAGAATGGGCGTCATTGCGCAGCTCCGTCCAGGACCGGTTGAGGCTTGACGTCTTTGGGCGGCTTAATGCGCTTGCGGAAACGATGCTGTAATCCGCCGACAATGCCTTCAGGCATGAAGAGCACCACCACAACAATTAAGATCCCGTAAATTAGGAGATGGCTTTCCTGAAAGACATTCTTGAACGCTTCTGAGGCGGTCAGCAGCAGCACCGCGCCCACAATCGGGCCGAGCAACGTTCCAGCGCCGCCCAGCATGGTGATGATGGCAATCTGGATGGAAATATCAATGGTAAGAATGCTGTCTGGAACAATGAACTGAAACGCGCTGCCGTAAAGAGCGCCGGCCAGAGCG
>Ga0207667_10009751_pt1 | contig 11292 bp, 11 predicted proteins | sample KBSCornC52_FD_184301 | JGI IMG/M metagenome (GOLD analysis project Ga0207667, IMG submission 184301) | Corn rhizosphere microbial communities from Kellogg Biological Station, Michigan, USA - KBS Corn C5-2 (SPAdes) (version 2) | ecosystem: Host-associated > Plants > Roots > Rhizosphere > Soil ...
ATTCGCGGGCCCCTAGCGCCGAGCCTCAGGCCTCGGCCGCGCCGCCGCCGCCAGCGAAATCATCGAAATCGTGGAACTCGTACTCTTCCGGTGCGAGATTGTCGAACCTCGTGTACTCCGAGGTGAACTTGGTCATGACCTTGCCGGTCGGACCGTTACGCTGCTTGGCGATGATCAGCTCGGCGATACCTTTGTCCGGGCTATCTTTGAAATAATACTCGTCACGGTAAATGAACATGATCGTGTCGGCGTCCTGCTCGATGGCGCCGCTTTCACGAAGATCGGACAGCTGGGGCCGCTTGTCTTTGCTGGTACGCGTTTCGACCGCGCGGTTGAGCTGACTCAGCGCCAAGACCGCGATCTTCATTTCCTTCGCCAGCTGCTTCAGGCCTCGAGAAAGCTCGCTGATTTCCTGCTCGCGGCTGCCGGCGTCGCGACGCCCCTGCATCAGCTGCAAGTAGTCGACCGCCACGAGGCCCAAGCCCTTGGAGGTTTTGCCCGCCTCGCCGCGCTTCAGCTCGGCCTGCAAGCGCCGAATTTTCGCGCGCAAATCGAGCAAAGTCAGCGCCGGGGTGTCATCGAGCCAAATCGGGAGCCGGCCCAAGCGCGACGCAGCGTCCGTCAGCTTGTTCCAATCATCGCGCTGAAGCTTGCCGGAGCGGATACGCGACATGTCGACGCGCGCTTCGGAGGCGAGCATGCGGGAAGCCAGCTGCTCGCGCGGCATTTCCAGAGAGCAGAACAACACACCGTAACCTGGCTCTTCGACCGCCGCATCGAAGTACGCTTCATTGTCGGCGTTCACCTCGACCCGGCGCGGCCGCGCGATGTTGGTCGCCAGATTCAGCACGAACGAGGTTTTGCCCATGCCGGGGCGCGCCGCCACGATGTACAAGTCACCGGCGTGTAGCCCGGCGCATTGCTTGTCGAGCTCACCATAGCCGGTCTCGATGCCGGTGATACCGCCGCCTCTGCGCGCCGCCTCACCGAGGATCTCGAATGCGCCCTTGATCGCATCACGCACCGAGACCACGTTCGAAGATTGCGCGATGCGCGCGATGTCGAACACGGACTGCTCGGCTTGATCGATGAAGCCTTGCACCTCACCCGTGTCACCGTAGCCCTCTGCGGCAAACTTCTGGCAGATCGAGATGAGTTGGCGCAGGCGCCATTTTTCGCGAATGACCGAAGCATGCGCGGCCACGTGCGCCACCGCGGGCGTTGCGTCCGTGAGCTGCGCCAAGTACGGCGTGCCGCCGATTTGATCGAGCCGGCCCTTGTCGCGCAAAAAGCCTGCGACGGACACGATGTCGACCGGCTTCGAAGCACTCTGCAGCTCGAGCACGGCCTCGTAGATGCGCCGGTTCGCGTCAGCGTAGAAGTGCTGGGGCACTAGAATTTCTTGAATGGCGTCGAACGCGTCGCTATCGAGCAGGATCGCGCTGAGCACGGCCGCCTCTGCGTCGAGGTCACTCGGCGGCACTCGGCCGGGCATCGGCTCGAGGCTCGGAGGTTCTGCTTTCTGACGGAAACGATCGGCTGCAAACATCGTGAGTGGTTGCCCTCTCTCGTGGTTTTGTTCCCAGAATCGCGTGCTGTCCAACCGTTCAGTGAGACAAGCAAAGTCCGGCTTTGCCCTGCTCGGCCGTCCCCGGGTTTTCCACTGACGAAACCAGAGGTTATCCCCAGGGGCCCAAATGCACGACGCCCCGGTCGGTCGAAACCTTCCGGGGCGCGGGCTCACCTAGCCGCGCTCGCGCGCGGCCAGGTCTTTCTTGTCTACGACCTCGGCCGTCCTGTCAATAACAAGCGGCCAGGGTCTGCCGAATCACTTCTTGATGACTTCGACCTTGAGCGTCACGGACACCGAGCCGTGAAGCTTGAGCGGGACCTCGAAGGTGCCAAGCTGCTTGATGGGCTCGGGCAGTTGGATCTTCTTGCGATCGATCGTCACGCCGATCTTCTCGAAAGCGTCGCCGATGTCCTTGGTCGTTACCGAGCCGAACATCTTGCCTTCGTCGCCTGCCGCACGCGCAATCTTGACCGCGCTGCCTTCGAGCTTCTTCGCGAGCTCTTGGGCTTCGACCATCTCGGCTTGTTTGCGTGCTTGAGCCGCTTTCTTGAGATCCTCGACGCGCGCCAGGTTGCCGGCCGTTGCCGGCACGGCGAGGCCGCGCGGCAAGAGGAAGTTACGCGCGAAGCCCGGGCGGACCCGCACGATCTCGCCGCCCGTGCCCAGGTTTTCTACGTCCGCCTGAAGCAGAACTTTGGTGGCTGTGGCCATCGTTATTTCCTCCTCAGTCGTTGGTGGTGAACGGCAAGAGCGCGATCGTGCGCGCGCGCTTGATCGCCAATTGCACGGAGCGTTGGTGTTTCGCGCACACGCCGGAAATCCGGCGCGGTACGATTTTGCCGCGTTCCGTCACGAAGTAGCGGAGACCTTGCGGATCCTTGTAGTCGATCGGCTCGGCATCGTCCGAGCAGAACGAGCAGCCACGACGCCGACCGCGGGTGCGAAACCCGACGTTGTCTTTGTCGCCCATGCGATCCATGCCGCGATCGCCTCCGCGGTCACCACCGCGCTCACTGTCACGCGCCTGGTCTCTCATTCTGCATCCTCCTCGTCGGGAGACGAACCGTCCACATCACCAAAGTCATCCGCATCCCGGTCGCCGCGCGCGTCGCGGTGACGATCACGATCCGGGTCAGCCACGAGACCGAGCTGACGCTCGATCGATTCTTCGGGCTCTTCTTCCGTCGGGGGCTCGACCGCTTCGAACTTCACGTTCTCGGCGTTCACTTCCAGCGCACCGACATTCACGTCCTTGCGCACGAGCACCGTCTGATACTTCAGCACGTCGTCGAGCAAGCGCAGGCTGCGCTCGAACTCGCTGACCAGCACGCCGCCGCCGACGTACTTCACATACACGTACACGCCGCGGCGATGCTTGGCCACGGGGTATGCGAGCTGACGACGACCCCAGTTGTCGACCTGAGTCAGCTTGCCGCCTTCGCGACCGACGACCTCTTCGAGGCGCGTTGCGATCTTCTCTTGCGTCTCGCGGGTTACGTCCGGCTTGAGGACGTAAATGGTTTCGTATTCACGGGCTTTGTGCGAGCCCACTGCTTGTGCTTCTGCCACTCTGTTCTCCTTGTGGACGAAAGGCCCCCGATTTGTTTCGGGAGCAAGGAGCCATCAGCGCACCATGCGCTGGTTGGTTCGATTCATCGCTCGGTCTGGACCGTCCGTAATGACGACCCTTACCGCCTCCGAAGCTCGGTCGAGCGCGCTTGCGAGCTCGCTCCGTTCCTCGAGGGCGAAGGCTTGTAGCACAAAATCTGCCACGCTACCCCCAAAGTCGAGCGGCGGACGCCCAATCCCGAAACGCAGCCGCAGGTAGCCGGGGTCCTGCAATTGCGCGCTGATGGAGCGCAGCCCACGGTGCCCACCGTCGCCCCCACCCTGCTTCAGGCGCAGCTCGCCGAACGGCAGGTCGAGCTCGTCGTGAACGACCAGCACGCGCGCGGGCTCGAGCTGAAAAAAGGAAGTAGCAGCCCGGACGCTGCGCCCAGACTCATTCATGAACGTGGCCGGCTTCAATAGTCCGACCGGCTCACCTTCGAGCTCGCACTCGGCGAATTCGCCGTCGAAGCGCGCGCGAAATGCGGCGACGCGCCCGCTCGCGAGCGCGTCGATCACCATGAAGCCCGCGTTGTGGCGGGTAGTAGCGTTGTGGGGCCCCGGGTTTCCGAGGCCCACGAGCAACATCACTTCTTCGCGGGCGCCTTGGCAGGCGCCTTGGCGGCCGCAGCCGCCGCGCCAGCCGCGGGAGCCGCTGCGCCAGCCGCGGGAGCCGCTGCGCCAGCCGCTGCACCGGCCGCCGGAGCCGCGTCTTCTTCGGCGCGGACGATTTCGGTCACCACCGAGGCGACCGTCTGCTCGGCAGGCAAGCGCACGGAGATGCCCTCCGGCAAGGTCAGATCCTTCACCGGGACGTGGCCATCGAGCCCGAGCTCCGTCACGTCGTAGCTGATCTTGACCGGGATCTGACCCGGCAAGCAGCGAATGGGCAGCTTCCGGAACACCTGACGGAGCGTGCCGCCGGCCACGACGCCCGCGGCTTTTCCAGTGAGCTCGAGCGGGACTTCCACGTTCACCGGCTGATCCAGGTGGATCTGCAAGAAGTCCGCGTGCAAGAGCGCGCGGGTCAGGGGGTGATACTGAAAATCGGACAAGAGCACGGTCAAACCGGCCTTGCCGTCGACATCGAGCGTAACGACCGTGTTGCGACCACGCGCGCTCGCGAGCACGCTCTTGATCGCGTCCGGCGCAACGGCGAGCGCCTGCGTGGGCAGACCTTTGCCGTAAGCGACGGCCGGGATCTTCCCTTCGCTGCGTAGGCGGCGCGCTGCGCCTTTTCCGGAATCATCGCGACGGCTGGCAGTAACTTTGATTGCGTCCATTCTCATCTCCAATTGCTAGCCGCTACACGAACAGCGAGCTCACCGAGTCACTATTATGAATACGTCGAATGGCTTCGCCGAGCAGGCGGCCGATCGACAGGAACTTGATCTTCTTCGAGGCGCGAGCCTCTTCCGAGTGCAAAATCGAATTGGTGACGACGACCTCGGTGAGCTGACTCTCCTCGATCCGTTGCACCGCAGGGCCGCTCAGCACACCGTGGGTTGCGCACGCGACCACACTGCGCGCGCCGCCGTCAATCACCGCCCGCGCGGCGTTGCAGAGCGTGCCGGCCGTGTCGATCAAATCATCGACGATGATGCAATCTTTACCCTCGACGTCGCCGATGAGGTGCATGACCTCACTCACGTTGGCGCGCTCGCGCCGCTTGTCGATGATGGCGAGCGAGGCACCGATGCGCTTCGAATACGCGCGCGTGCGCTCGACGCCGCCCGCGTCCGGCGCGACGAACACCGAATCTTTGCCGAAGCGCACCTTCAGGTAGTCGTCCAAAAACACGGGCAGAGCGTACAAGTGGTCCAAGGGGATGTTGAAAAAGCCTTGGATTTGCCCGGCGTGCAGATCGACGCACAGCACGCGCGAAACGCCGGCGGTGACCAGCAAGTCGGCCACGAGCTTGGACGTGATGGGCGTGCGCGGAGCAACCTTGCGATCTTGCCGTGCGTAGCCGTAGTACGGAATGACGGCGGTGATGGCTGCAGCCGACGCGCGCCGAAGCGCGTCGCACATGATGAGCAGCTCCATCAAGTTGTCGTTCACCGGCGAACAGGTCGGCTGAATGACGTAGGTGTCGAGCCCGCGCACGTTCTCGCGGATTTCGCAGAACGTCTCGCCATCACTGAAGCGAGACACGCGTGCCTCCCCGAGGGGCGTATCGAGCACCTTCGCGATCTCAGCCGCTAGCTCCGGATTCGCATTTCCGGTGAATAAGCAGAATCTCTTCAGGGCCACGGGTTGCTCGAACTCTGCCGCCAACGTTTAACCACGCGAAACTACTCGACTTGTTTTGCGTGGACTCGGTGGGGCGCGGGACAACTAGCAGCCGCCTCCGTGCGTGTCAACGGGTCCTCCCGATTCGGGCCGAACCCGGGCGGCGCCGCGGGCCTTCCCTCGCCCGCTTAGCGATAGGGATTTCGCAGATCTACGTCGTCGTCGGACTTCTTCTTCGGCTTTTTAGCGGCCGGCTCTTGCTCGGCCGGTCTGCCCGCCGCGGGGCGCGGGCGCGGCTGGAACGCGGGGCGCGTCGTTGCCGGCGGAGTTTCGACCGGGACCGAGCTCGGGTCGACCCCGGCCGGGGGCAAAGCCGCCGAATCGGGCGTGGGCGGCGAGCTCGCAGCCGGGCTCGTCGTCGGAGCGGGCTGGGGTGGCGTCGCGGCGGCCACGCTGTGGTTCTGGCCCGTCTCGCGCGCAAACAAGAAGCCACCGCCACCGACCAGAGCCAAGAGCGCGATCAGCAGGAGCAACACGCCGACTCGGCTGCGCCGCGGCGCAGCCTCGACGTGCGATTGCGTTTGGATCTGACCATCCGGCCCAGACAAACTCATCGCCGCAGCGGAGACGCTGGAGGACGGCGTGGTGCTCGGCATGGGCCCGACTTGGCTCGGCTCACTGCGGGCAATCCAGGCGCGGACCGCTTCGCGCTGAGCGACCACTTCTTCGCCCAGCACTTCGCCGACGTAGGCCGCAAGCTCGCGCGGCGTCGCGATTCGCTCTTTGCCGGTGGCAGCGGCCTCCAGCGCATCGCCGAATTGCGCGCAGCTCGCGAAGCGGCGATCCGGATCGCGCTCCAGCGCGCGCATGATCACGTTCGAGAGCTGTACGCTGAGCCCGGGCACGATCACGCTCAGCGGCGGCACCGGCTCGGACATGACTCGTGACAGCGTCGCGGCTTCGTTCTCGGCCTTGAACAGGCGCTTGGCTGCGAGCTCCTCCCAAATCACGATACCCGCGGCGAACACGTCCGCGCGCCGATCGAGCGACTCTTCGCCCGCCGCTTGCTCGGGCGCCATGTAGGCGATCTTGCCTTTGAGCTGGCCCACCCGGGTCGCGGTCAAACGGCTGGCTGCGCGCGCCACGCCGAAATCGGTGATGCGCGCGATGCCGTCGACGCCGACCAGCACGTTCTGCGGTGAAACGTCGCGGTGCACGAGGTGGATCGGGCTGCCCGAGTCGTCACGCAGCTCGTGAGCGGCGTGCAACCCCGCAAGCATGTCGAGCGCAATCCGGAGCGCGATCGGGATCGGTAGGCGCATGCCGCGCTGGGCCGCGCGCGCCAACAGCCGCGCCAGCGTGTCGCCCTCGATGTACTCCATCACCAGGTAATAACCGACGGGGCTCGCGCCCACCTCGAGGATGGGAACGACGTTCGGATGATGGATGCGCGCGGCGATCCGGGCTTCGTCCAAGAACATCTCGACGAACTCTTTTTCGTTCGCAAGATGCGGGTGAAGCCGCTTCATCGCGACGAAGCGCTGGAAGCCACCAACGCCGGTCAAGCGCGCGAGAAACACCGTCGCCATGCCGCCGGAGGCAAGCTCTCCGACTAGCTCGTAGCGATCGACGCGCTGCCGCCCAGCGCCGGGGTCGAAGAGCTTCGCCACTCGGCTAGAACCTTCCGAGCGCCCCGACGCTCGCGCCGCCGCCGATGGCTACCCACGGCTGGACGCTGAACCCACGGCGCAGCGTTGCGGCTTCCGCGCCATCCGGTGACGGCTCGGACTGCTTTTTGCTTCCCCAATCGGTGAAGAATGCGCCGATTACGGCGGTTGCAACCCCGAGGCCCGCGGTCGTTCCGATCAGGATGTTCGTGCGGTGCTGCTTGTCGAGCCCTTGGTTATAGAGCGTCATGCAGTCGCTCATTTGCGGCACCGTGCCGCACTCTTGGCGGACCTTGTCCGGACCAGGATTGTTCTGCGTATCGAGGCCGCTCCAGATGGTGATCCCACCCGTGACGGCGGTGAGCCCCACGCCGACCCAGAACGCCGCGGGCGGTAGCGGCCCGGATTTCTGCCGCACGCCCTCGTCGGTCGGCTTCTCGCCGGCACCCGCCGCGGGCGGGCGGGCGTTGGTATCTGCAGGAGCCGCGCTCGGGGCTGGGGGCGCCTGAAAATCGAGCGAAGCAGCAGCACCTTTGGTCGCTTCGACCTGCTTCGACAACGAGCGATCACCGGACCAGCCCGCACGTACGGCGTATTTGCCAGGACCGACGAACACGACGCGTTCAGTGGAGCGGCGGCCAGGCGCGAGCTTCCCAGCCACGGTCACGTCACAAGGATCGTCGCATTTGATGTCGAGTTCGAAGAGCTCGGCTTTCGCTCTTTGCACGATGGCCGGAGCGACCTTCTGGATGTTCGCGTCGTCCGGATGATGCGCGAGCGCGAGCGCAGCGAGCGTGGCAGCGCGATCGAGTTGCCCCGCTTTGTCGCGGGCACGGATGGCTAGTTCTAGCGCCGCTGCACTCGGCGCGTTCGCGTCCGCGCTTTCGAACTGCTCCGCAGCTTCAACGTACTCCTCTGACTTGTACGCTTCACGACCGCGATCGAACGCTTCAGCCGCGGTGCGCACCTGGGCGGGTGTCGGCTCCGACGCCTCTTCTTCCGCATGCACGACCTGGGCGGTATGCAAAACGAGTGCAACGCAGGCGACACTGAACAGACACTTCATCTTCTTGGAAGGCTCCACCTCGAATACCGACAACAGGGTACACCTTTACAGACAGCCCCGCGAGCGCGGGACGGGCTAAATCATTAGCGCGAAGTAGGGTGCGTCGCCGCTTCGTTTTCGTGTCAGCTCGCTCGAACGCGCGGCTGAATGTGCTGTGAGCCGATGTAGGACGCTGTCGGTCAGCGGGGACGTTCGCTCAGGCAAAGGCGTCCAACGCCGGAGCCTCGGCTGCGCACGTGGCAGGAGCTTACGACTGCGCGCGGGAGCGAACGACGCGGCGCGCGGAAGCCGCGACACCGCCAGGAAACCTCCGCTTTCACGGCTCGAATCCAGCGCGCGGCGGCGAATCAAGGGCCGTCGCGCGTGCGGGGAGGTTCGCGCGACGCGCTTTGCCGCTTTCGGCTCAGGCCATCTCTACGACGAGGCGATCCGGCTCCTGCAGGTACGAAATAATCTCCTGCGCGAAGTTTGCACCTACATCACCATCGATGATCCGGTGATCGAAGGAGAAGCTGAGGTTCATCACCTCGCCGATCACGATCTGATCGCCGCGCACGACCGGCTTCTTCTTGATGGCGTGAACGCCGAGAATGCCGACCTCTGGGTAGTTGATGATGGGCGGGGCGAAGAGCCCGCCGAGCTTGCCCAGCGAAGTGATGGTGAAGGAGGAGCCGCCGAGATCCTCCTTCTGACTTTTGCCCTCGCGCGCTGCGCGTGCCACGCGATCGATTTCGCTCGCGATCTCGAGAATGCTCAAGCGATCGCAGCCGCGCACGACGGGCACCATCAGCCCGGCATCCGTCGAGGTCGCGATGCCGATGTCGTACGTCTTCCGCAGCACGAGCTCCATCGCCGCTTCGTCCACGTTCGAGTTCAGGCGCGGGTGGCGCTTCAAAGCCGCGACCACGGCCTTGACGATGAACGGCAAGAACGTGAGCTTCACGCCGGCCTTCTCGGCATAGGGGCGCGCGCGATCGCGCAAGCCGACGATCGGCGCAACGTCGACCTCGTCGATGTAGTGGAAATGCGCTGCGGTGTGCTTCGAGCGCGCCATGTTCTCGAAGATGCGCTTACGCAGGCCGCGGATGGGCTGGCGCTCGTCGGCCGCTTGGCGAGCCGGCGCGGGACCGGGGGCCGGAGCTGCCGGAGTTGCAGATTTTGCCGCCGGTTCGGTTGCAGCCGGCGCAGATGCGCCGTTCGCCGATCGCTCGACGTCTTCACGGGTAACGCGGCCGGCGGAGCCACTCGGCTCGACGCGCCGGAGGTCGACTCCGAGTTCACGCGCGAGCTTACGAGTGGCCGGCGCGGCGAGCGGGCGGTCCGCATAGTAATCGCTATTCTTCGCAACCTGCGGCGACATGCCGGGCAGCGTCTCGCGGATATCCCCCACCGCGCTCGCGACCGGACCGGATGACGAAGGCGCAGCCGCTTTCGGCGCCGGTGCGGGTGCAGGCGGGGCTGCCTCTTTCGCGGCGGGAGCTGGGGCCGGAGCCGGAGCGTCCGCGCCAGCCACGTCGAACACCACCAACACGCCACCGACGGGCACGGTATCGCCCACCTTGAATTTGAGCTCCGCGACCTTGCCCGCCTTGGGGGCACCGATGGTCACGGTGGCCTTGTCGGTCATTACCTCGACCATCTCTTGGTTCTCGGCGACCTCATCGCCCGGGGCTACCAACCAATTGACGATCTCGCCTTCGGCAACGCCTTCGCCGATATCAGGCAGCTTGAACTCGAACTTCGCCATGGGGACGTTTCTCTCGCTGGGATCAGGGTGCGGTTCTGGTTTCAGGTCAAGGCCGCGGGCCGTTTCGGCCGGGCCTGCAGCGCTACGACCGCGCGGAGTCGAGCAATGCAGGCAAAATGCGGTGCGAAAGCGGCATATACTCCATCTCGAGGCTGTACGGGAACGGCGTATCGAAGCCCGTCACACGCACCGGCGGTGCCTCCAAGTGATAGAAGCAGCGCTCGACGACCAGGGTCACGAGCTCGGCGCCAAAACCGCAGGTCCGCGCCGCCTCATGGACGACGACCAGACGCCCGGTGTGTTTCACGCTGGTGACGATGGTGGCGATGTCGACGGGCCAAAGCGTGCGCAGGTCGATGACCTCTGCTTCGACGCCCTTTTCGGAGGCTTTGGCAGCCGCGTCCAGCGCCTCGTACAACATCGCGCCGTAGGCGAGGACGGTCACGTGGCGACCCGCCCGAACCACCTTGGCGCTCTCGAGCGGCACGATGTAGTCGTTCTCCGGCACCTCGCCCTTGGCGGCGCGATAGACGCGCTTGGGCTCGAAGAACAAGACCGGGTCCGGATCCTGGATTGAGGCCAAGAGGAGCCCCTTGGCGTCGTACGGATTGGAAGGGCACACGATCTTGAGGCCGGCCACGTGAATGAACGCCGCTTCCGGATGCTGCGAGTGATAGTGGCCACCGCGAATGCCGCCGCCGACCGGCGTGCGGATCACGAGTTTGGCCGGGTACTCCCCGCCCGAGCGATAGCGATACTTCGCAAGCTCATTCACGATTTGATCGTAGGCCGGCCAAATGAAGTCGGCGAATTGGATCTCGACCACCGGCACCATGCCGTACAAGGCCATGCCCACCGCGCAGCCGACGATGCCGTTCTCGCTGAGCGGCGTGTCGATCACCCGCTCTTCGCCGAACTCTTCGCTGAGGCCGGCGGTAACGCGGAATACGCCGCCCACCTTGCCCACGTCCTCACCCAAGACCACGACGCGTTTGTCTCGGCGCATCGACGAGCGAAGCGCCTCGTTGATGGCCTGCACCATGTTCATCTGCGACATGACAATTGCTCCGAAAGCACAAACGCGATTCGCGTCATCGAACCCGGTAACCACTCCGTCATCGAGCTCACCAACTCAGGAATGGGGCGACGGCGCACGCGGCCCGCGCAGGAGCTCGGCGCGTTCTTCTTGCAGGTGCCACGGCGGCTTTTCATACACGTCTTCGAACATCGATTCGAGGGGCGGGGGCGGGGTCTTCTCGCTGACCGCGACTGCCGCGCGGAACCTTTGATCGATGTCGGCGATCAGCGCGAGCTCTTTTCGGTCATCCCACAATTTGCGGCGCTCGAGGTACAGTCGCCCGCGCTCGAGCGGATCGCGGTCGGCCCAGGGCTTCAGCTC
>Ga0207667_10009755_pt1 | contig 11291 bp, 9 predicted proteins | sample KBSCornC52_FD_184301 | JGI IMG/M metagenome (GOLD analysis project Ga0207667, IMG submission 184301) | Corn rhizosphere microbial communities from Kellogg Biological Station, Michigan, USA - KBS Corn C5-2 (SPAdes) (version 2) | ecosystem: Host-associated > Plants > Roots > Rhizosphere > Soil ...
AACAACCAGACGGCGCGCCCTGCTTAGTGTTGAACCCATCATTTTGGAGCGTTTCCGGCTCGACACCGGACTTGGAAAGGCTCTAAAAAGAGCCAGCCATGCTTGGCCTTCGGCCCGCTTCCGAGGGGCCGATCTCTAGGGTTCATTTCAGGTTCTGTGATGGATTACACCCAGTTTTTCAGCAATGCCCTGCACCGCCTGCATGATGAGCGGCGCTATCGGGTTTTCGCCGACCTTGAACGCATCGCTGGTCGATTCCCCCACGCGATCTGGCATTCCCCAAAAGGAACCCGCAATGTCGTAATCTGGTGCTCCAACGACTATCTTGGCATGGGCCAGCATCCCAAAGTGGTTGGAGCCATGGTGGAGACGGCCACACGGGTTGGGACCGGCGCCGGCGGCACCCGCAACATCGCCGGAACGCACCATCCGTTGGTGCAGCTCGAGCAGGAGCTGGCGGATCTGCACGACAAGCAATCGGCGCTGCTGTTCACATCGGGTTATGTTTCCAACCAAACCGGGCTTTCGACGATCGGCAAATTGATCCCCAATTGCCTGATCCTGTCAGATGCGCTCAACCACAATTCGATGATCGAGGGCATCCGCCAATCCGAGTGCGAATACAAGGTGTTCCGCCACAGCGACATGGCGCATCTTGAGAAATTGCTGCGCGAAGCCGGACCCGATCGGCCAAAGCTGATCGTCTGCGAAAGCCTGTATTCCATGGACGGCGATGTCGCTCCGCTCGCCCAGATCTGCGATCTCGCCGAACGCTACGGCGCGATGACTTATGTCGACGAAGTTCACGCGGTCGGCATGTACGGACCGCGCGGCGGCGGCATCGCCGAGCGCGACGGGGTCATGCACCGCATCGATATCATCGAGGGCACGCTCGCCAAGGCATTTGGCTGCCTTGGCGGTTATATCGCCGCGAATGCCGAGATCGTCGATGCCGTCCGCTCCTACGCACCGGGCTTCATCTTCACCACCGCGCTACCGCCCCCGATCTGCTCGGCCGCCATTGCCGCCATCCGGCATCTGAAAACCTCCAACTGGGAACGGGAACGTCACCAGGACCGCGCCGCGCGCCTGAAGGCCATTCTGCAGGCTGAGGGTCTTCCCGTAATGTCGAGCCAGACCCATATCGTGCCATTGTTTGTGGGCGACCCCGACCTCTGCAAACAGGCAAGCGACCTGCTGCTGCAAGAGCACAACATCTACATTCAGCCCATCAACTATCCGACCGTCGCCAAAGGCACCGAGCGCCTGCGGATCACGCCTTCGCCCTATCACGACGACGGTCTGATCGATCAATTGGCCGAGGCCTTGCTGCAGGTGTGGGACCGCCTGGGTCTGCCGCTTGGCGAGAAGTCTTTGGCCGCTGAATAGGCGGCCTATCCTGGCGGTGTGGCGCCGTTAACGGCAATTTCTTGTTGGCCGAAACCGGCTATAATTCCCCTTGGTGACAAGCGCCGGATACGGGCCCGGCCGACCTAAAGGGAGCAGACGCGGTGTTGCACGACTGGAGCGTGATCGCGGTCGCTCTCGGCTATATCAGCCTGTTGTTTCTGGTCGCGAGCTATGGCGACCGGATGGCCCCGGCGCAACGCGGCAGGGCCGGTATCCTGATCTATCCGCTGTCGCTGGCGATCTACTGCACATCCTGGACATTTTTCGGATCGGTCGGATTTGCCACCCGTACCAATGTGGATTTTCTGGCGATCTATGTCGGGCCGGTCGCGATGGTGGCGTGCTGCACACCGCTGCTTCGCCGGGTGATCCGGCTGGCAAAATCGCAGAACATCACGTCGGTCGCTGATTTCATTGCCGCGCGCTACGGCAAGAGCCAAGCGGTCGCGGCCACCGTGGCCGTGATCGCGATCATCGGATCGGTCCCCTATATCGCCCTCCAGCTCAAGGCGGTCGCGGCCTCGCTTGGAACGATCCTCGGCGAGGACCAGACCTCATCGAGCATTCCGATCGTTAACGACCTCGCCCTGATTGTCACGCTGGCGATGGCGCTGTTCGCCGTTTTGTTCGGCACCAGGCACACCGACGCCACCGAACATCAGCATGGGCTGATGCTCGCGATCGCCACTGAATCGATCATCAAGCTGATCGCTTTCATCGCCGCCGGCGCCTTTGTTACGTTCTGGATGATCGGGCCGTCCGAGCTGGTCGAGCGGATCGGCAAGAGCACGCCAGCCCAGGAGATGATCAACTACGTGCCATCAGTCGGCAATTTCCTGGCCATGACGCTGTTGTCATTCTGCGCCATGCTTCTGTTGCCGCGCCAATTCCATGTCAGCGTGGTCGAGAATTCGGATGAGACCGAGATTGGCAGGGCGCGCTGGCTGTTTCCCCTCTATTTGCTCGCCATCAACCTGTTCGTGCTGCCGGTTGCGCTTGCCGGACTTGTCACTTTCCCGCCCGGCACCGTCGACGGCGACATGTATGTTCTGGCGCTGCCGATGTCGGCCAACGCACAACTGCTTAGTCTCGGCGTGTTTGTCGGAGGATTGTCGGCAGCCACCGCCATGGTGATCGTCGAATGCGTCGCGCTGTCGATCATGGTGTCCAATGACATTGTCGTGCCGCTGGTACTGCCGCGCCGGCCGGAACTGCATGCCGGCCAGAAGGCGTTTGGCGACCATCTGCTGCAAATTCGCAGGTTGGCGATCTTCGCCATCATGGTCATGGCGTATTTCTATTACCGTGCGCTCGGCAACGCTCAGCTGGCTTCGATCGGGCTATTGTCATTTGCCGCGATTGCGCAATTAGCGCCTGCCTTCTTCGGTGGCCTGTTCTGGCGCCGCGCCACCTCTGTCGGCGCCATCGGCGGCATGCTGATCGGTGTGGCGGTCTGGATCTACACATTGCTGCTTCCAAGCTTCCTCACCGGCAGCTCGTTGGGACTGCTGGAGCATGGGCCATTCGGCATCGAAGCGTTGCGACCCCAGGCGCTGTTTGGCGCCGATCTGCCGCCGCTTCTGCACGGCGTTCTATGGAGCCTCTCGCTGAACATCCTGACCTATTTCGGACTATCGCTAACACGCCAGCCCTCATCCATCGAAAGGCTGCAGGCTGATCTGTTCGTGCCCAACACGATGGCGCCGGACGCCCCGAGCTTCCGGCGCTGGCGCACCAGCGTCAGCACGCAGGAGATACAGAATACAGTCGCCCAATATCTCGGACCCGAACGGGCGCGGGCCTCATTCGAGGCTTTTGCGACATCGCGCGGCATGAACATCGAGCCATCCGCGCCTGCCGACCTTGAATTGCTGCGATATGCCGAACATCTGATCGCATCCTCGATCGGCGCCGCGTCTTCGCGGCTGGTGATGTCGCTGCTGTTACGCAAGCGCGCTGTCTCGGCCAAGGCCGCGCTCAAGCTGCTCGACGATTCCCATGCGGCGCTTCATTTCAATCGGGAAATCCTGCAAACCGCGCTCAACCATGTCCGCCAGGGCATCGCGGTGTTTGACGTCGATCTCCAACTGATCTGCTGGAACCGGCAATTCGGCGAGATCATCGGGCTGCCGCCGCATTTGATGCAGGTTGGCATGCCGCTCATCGAGGTTCTGGAATTTATCGGTGCGATCACCCCGCCCGGATTCGGCGACAGCGATTCAATGATGAAGATCCGGCTGGCAGCCTACACGACCGAGGGCGCCCCCTATCTCGAACGCCTTCCTGACCGACATATGGTGATCGAGGTCCGCGCCAACCGAATGCCGGGCGGCGGCCTCGTCATCACTTTTTCCGACGTGACGCCAAGCTTCGAAGCGGCGGAGGCGCTGGAGCGATCCAATGCAACCCTGGAAAAGCGGGTGCGCGAGCGAACCGAAGAGCTTACACGGCTCAATTCAGAACTGGCGCGTGCCAAGAGCGTGGCGGAAGACGCCAACATTTCCAAGACCCGGTTCCTGGCGGCAGCCAGCCACGACATCCTGCAGCCGCTCAATGCCGCCCGGCTTTATGTCACGAGCCTGGTGGAGCGCCAGAGCGGCGGCGAAAATGCAAGGCTCGTGGAAAATATCGACGAATCGCTGGAGGCGATCGAGGAAATCCTGAGCGCTCTGTTGGACATTTCGCGGCTGGATGCGGGCGCGATGACCCCCTCGGTCACGCATTTCCGGATCGGCGATCTCATGCGGTCACTGGAAATCGAATTCGCGCCGGTGGCCCAGGCCAAGTCGCTCGAACTGACCTTCGTTTCCTGCTCGCTTCCGATTGAGTCCGATAGGCCGATGCTGCGCCGGCTTCTGCAGAACCTGATCTCGAACGCGATCAAATATACCCCACGGGGACGCGTCCTGGTCGGCTGTCGCCGCCACGGCCAGTCCCTGCAGATCTTGGTCTACGATACCGGGGTCGGCATTCCCATCGTGAAGCGTGGCGAGATCTTCAAGGAATTTCATCGTCTCGAACAGGGCGCGCGTATTGCGCGCGGCCTCGGGCTTGGGCTGTCGATCGTCGAGCGCTTGGCGCGCGTTCTCAACCATGGCATCGCCATCAGCTCCACGGCACGCGGAGGTTCGGTATTTTCGGTCACGGTACCAGTCGCTGCAGCCGTCACCCACACGGCAGCCGTGACCAGCGCCACCTCGCTCTCCAAGACCTCCATGGCGGGTTCCTTGATCGTCTGTATCGAGAACGACCTGGCCATTCTCGACGGCATGAAAACGCTGCTCTCCGCATGGGATGCAGAAGTGATCGCGGTGACCGATCCTGAAGCCGCGATCGAGGCGATTAAAGCGGCCAGGCAGCCTGTCACCGGCCTTCTTGTCGACTATCATCTGGACCGTGGGCACGGCATTGCGGCCATTCGCGACATCCGTCGCCGCTTCGGGGCCGGCCTGCCCGCGATCTTGATCACGGCGGATCGCAGTCCGCATGTGCGGGATGCCGCTCGTGATGAACACGTCGCCGTGCTCAACAAGCCGCTTAAGCCCGCCTCGCTACGCGCCCTGCTCGGGCAATGGCGTACCCAGCAGATCGCCGCGGCGGAGTAACTCCGCCAGCAGGTCTGCTCGCGTTGCAGGATGACGGTTGCCGAAAGCCGAGAAGGCTCGGCTGCTGGCCACAGCAGGGTAGCGGCAGCGCTTGTCTATTTGGGTTGCGGGCTTTCCTGGCGCCATTGGTCGCCGGCGATCTTGGCCGCGGCAATAACCGCCTGGGTACGACTTTCGACGCCGAGCTTTTGCAGGATGGCCGACACATGGGCCTTGATGGTCGCCTCGGAGACGCTGAGTTCGTAAGCGATCTGTTTGTTGAGCAGTCCTTCGGACAGCATCATCAGGACCCGCACCTGTTGCGGGGTCAGCGTCATCAGCCGGTCGCGCAATTTGGCGGTTTCGGGATCGGCGGCAGCGGACATGTCAACGTCAGGCGGGACCCACACATCGCCTTCCATCACCTTGAGAATGGCATCACGCAGGGTTTCGACGCCGAACCGCTTGGGGATAAATCCGGAAGCGCCGAATTCGAGCGATCGCCTGATCGTGGCGACATCATCGCTGGCCGAAACAATGACCACCGGGATGGCAGGATATTGCGTGCGAAGGTAGATCAGGCCCGAAAAGCCGCTGATGCCGGGCATGCTCAGATCGAGCAGCACAAGATCCACCTCGGAATCCCGTTCAAGCATCGCAGTGAGATCGTTGAACGATCCTGCTTCATCGACTTTCGCCGAGCGCAATACGACCTTCACTGCCTGCCGCAACGCGTCGCGGAACAAGGGGTGATCATCTGCGATGATAAGACGGGTGGTGGCAGCGACGGTCATCTGTTCTGGCACTAGCGGCAAACCCCGTAACCACCAGTAATCTGAGCGGTTACCTCGAGTTTCAACGACAATTGTCCCCCGGCCGGCGATCGGTTGCAAGCACGCAATGGCGTCACCCGGAAAGGGAGTTAATCGGGGAATGGTGCGCTGCAATATTACATCATCACTTCGGCCCTGGGCCGCCGGCTCGACGCAAGGCAAGCCGTGGTCAGCCGATGTCGAAAGTCTTAGCGCCAAAGTCGTATTGGGGCGCGTTTCACGGCGATGTTACCGTTGAACGGAAGCCGCATCGAGAATCGGGGAGGCCGATCGAGCGGCCTGCAACATTTGACCGTTACGGGGAGTGAACGAATGACCATGGCTGCAGCTGCGGGCCGCGTGCCTACCAGGGGTATGACGGCTGAAGAACGAAAAGTTATTTTCGCATCTTCGCTGGGGACCGTTTTCGAATGGTACGATTTTTACCTCTACGGCTGGACTGCCGCCCAGATCGGCAGGGCGTTCTATTCGGCCTTTGATGCCAATACGCAATTTATCTTCGCACTCCTGACGTTCTCCGCCGGCTTTCTGGTTCGTCCGCTCGGTGCGCTGGTCTTCGGGCGCGTCGGCGATCTGGTGGGGCGGAAGTATACCTTCCTCGTCACCATCACCATCATGGGCCTTTCGACCTTCCTCGTCGGATTGACGCCGGGCTACGATGTTTTGGGATGGCTAGCGCCTACCATTCTCATCGCGCTTCGACTGCTGCAAGGACTGGCGCTCGGCGGTGAGTATGGCGGGGCCGCCACTTACGTCGCCGAACATTCCCCAAATGGCCGCCGCGGCTTCTACACATCGTGGATCCAGACCACTGCGACCATCGGCCTGTTCCTGTCTCTGCTCGTGGTCTATCTGGTGCGCAACAGCATGAGCGCGGAGAGCTTTAGCAGTGCGGCGCTTTCCGGCGGATGGCGGATTCCGTACCTGTTCTCGGTCGTGCTGCTCGCGATCTCGATCTGGATCCGCATGCAGTTGTCTGAATCCCCGCTCTTCAAAAAGATGAAGGAGGAGGGCAAGCACTCCAAGGCGCCACTGTCGGACGCGTTCGGCAATTGGCAGAACGGAAAGATCGCGCTTCTTGCGCTGCTGGGCCTAACCGCCGGGCAGGCCGTGATCTGGTACGGCGGCCAGTTCTATGCCCGTATCTTCCTGGTCAACACGCTGAAGGTGCCGGCAAACTCTGCCGACGTCGCGCTGATCATCGCGCTTGCGATCGCCACCGTGGGCTTCCTGTTCTTCGGCTGGCTGTCGGACAAGATCGGACGCAAGCCGATCATTCTCGCCGGCTGCCTGTTGGGTGCAGTGACTTATCACTACGCGTTCAGCCTGCTCACCCATGCGGCCAACCCGGCGCTTGAAAAGGCTCTGGCGAACGCACCTGTCACCGTCGTCGCTGATCCGGCGGATTGCAACCTGTTGTTCGATCCTGTTGGCGGACGCGTATTCACGAGTTCATGCGACGTGGCTCGCAATGCGCTGATCGCATCTTCCGTCAACTTCAAGATGGAAAATGGCGCACCGGGCAGCCTGGCCAAGGTCATGGTCGGCAGCAAATCGTTCGACTCGGTCAACGGCAATGCGCTCGATGCGAAAACCTTCGCCGCGCAGCGCACGGCCTTTAATACGGCTGTGACGAGCGCTGTGGGTGAAGCGGGTTATCCCGTAAAGGGAGCGAACCCGGCCGAAATCAACACGCCATTGTTGATCGTCGTCCTGACCTATCTCGCCTTGCTCGTAACCATGGTTTACGGGCCGATCGCGGCAGCGCTTGTGGAGTTGTTCCCGACTCGTATCCGCTACACCTCGATGTCGCTGCCCTATCATATCGGCAACGGCTGGTTCGGCGGATTGCTGCCGCCGATCGCGGTGGCGCTCGTCGCCGCCACCGGCAATATCTATGCCGGTCTGTGGTATCCCATCGCGGTTGCCGCGATGACCTTCATCGTTGGATTGATCTTCATTCCTGAGACAAAGGATGTCGATATCGCCAGGGAATAATCCTCCGGGCTTCTCGTCACAATGAACGAACCGGCCGCGCATAGCGCGGCCGGTTTATTTTTGAAAGATGAGGCCCAAGCACCTTCATCCCTTGGACGTCGCCGCACCCAGGAATTGCAAAACGATCTCGCGCCGGTGAGGCCGCCGCCGGTGCTCGATCAAATAGATCGCCTGCCAGACGCCGAGCGCCAGCTTGCCGCCGTGAACAGGCACTTGAAGCGAAGTTGCCGTCAGCATTGATTTGATGTGGGCCGGCATGTCGTCAGGCCCCTCGGTGTCATGGGTCCAGCCAGCGCCCTCGGGGGCCAGGCGCCTCAAGGCTGTGGTGAGATCGGTGAGCACCGAAGGATCTGCATTCTCCTGGATGGTGAGCGATGCCGAAGTGTGCCGCACGAACAATGTCAGCCCGCCCTCGCCGGCCCCGCATTCGCGAAGAAAAGCGCTAACTTCACTCGTCAGATCGACAAAGCCCACGCCTTTCGTCTCGACGGAGAGCAACGACGAGGCGATGAGATCCGGCCGAAAGACGGAGGACGCCGCGCGCGTGATCGACCCGGAGGCTGGCATCAGATCTTCCCCGCCGAATCCCCCTGCATGCGATTGGCCATCTCGACCAGGCGCTGCCAGGCCCGCGCGAGCAGGGAGATCACGCGATCCATATCGGCATCGCTCGGCAACGGGATTTCGATTTTGCGGCTGTCCTTCCCCGCGCCGGAGCCCGGCTTTGATGGTTCGGGCGCGGCCGTCTCTGGTTTCGGGATTTCCGGCTTTTTCGACAGATCGGCCTTGGGAAGCGCCTCTTCAGCCTTTTCAGCTGTTTTCGCCGGGCTGTTGTCGGTCGGACTCCCGGGCTTTGTTTCCCGCGCGGCAAGTTCTGCGCGAAGCTTGTCGTTCTCGGCCTGCAACCGGCCGATCTCCGTATCCAGCGCATCATGTTCGTCAGGCATGATGCGGCAGGCCCAACCGGATTCCGTCTTGCTGCAAGTGGAGACTTCGCCGGTGCGGGTATCCAGACGAACCACACCATTGGAAACCGGCAACATGGAATAGCGGCCGGGTTCACCTTCCGGTAACAATTCCGCGGCACCGACGCTTGCCGCGTAGATCAACAGCGAGAGCGCGAACGCTCCTCCAATCTTCCTGTTCGAATTCGTCACTGCCATGGAAGAGCTCCGTCCCGCATCCATGAACATCGAACGCCTCTATCAGCGTTGCCGGGCACGATCTCGCGCGCGATCAAACGTCCTAAACCTCAGGGCAGGTACGGAGACCGGCCGGATTTCAACGCGTCGGCGAGTAAATCGATCCGGTCCTGCCCCCAGAAGACCTCTCCATCCAGCACGTAGGCCGGCGATCCGAACACATCGGCGGCTTTCGCATCGCGCTGGTTCTGTTCATAGGTCTGGCGGGTCGCCTCGTTTTGCGCGCGTTCCAGCAACAGCCCGCCCGGCAAACCGGCCTGATCGGCAAGGCCGGCGATCACCTTGGGATCGGCCAGATCGAGCTCTTTTTCCCAGATGCCGGTAAAGGCCAGGCGCGAATATTCAGTGGGATCGTGACCCGCCTGCTGCGCTGCGATCGCGAGACCATCGGCCAGACCTGCGTTGAATGGCCAATGAGCAGGCTGCAAATGAAACTTCAGGCCACGCTTCTCGCGCCATCGCTGCAACTCCATCAGCCGATAGCGCTGCCGGGCCGGATGCCGCTTGGCGAGCGGCAATCCTCCGGTCTCGGAAAACAGGTCGATAAGCGGCACCGGCTTGTAATTGACCCTCACCGCAAAGCGCCGAGCCACTTCTGTGAATGGGCCGTGGCCGATATAGGCCCAAGGCGATTGGAAGGAGAAGTAATAGTCGAGTTGCCGTGACATTTCCGAGATCTCCGCCAGATACCCTATCCATAGCGTGCCGAGGATGTCCTCACCAATTCGACCGATCAGCCCGGCGCGGTATTGATATGCGCCTTATTTTCGATGAGGGGGCGACAACGTGCTGCACCACGGCAATCAGCTGCCTTGCGGCAGTGTTCGCATTGAAATTATCAAGCAATATGATGCGGTTAACAGGTTAAGGCAAAATCTTGACTTGGCTGGATGTGGTCAGTATGGTCCGCGCGGCTTTTGAGGGTGACGGGCGGAATTTCCAGTAACCACGACATCGTTTCGGGTCTCCAGACATGACGGATGGCACCGGCGACAAGCGGCATGGAAGCAACGATAAGCCGGCCCCCGACGAAGCTGCGCTTTCCGCAAGGCTCGGAAGTCTGGACCATCGGTTGTCGGAAATTCGCGACACCCGCAAGAGCCAGACTGATCAAACCGGATCTGATGACGGGAACGGAGCTGCCAGGGCTTCAGCCATGGCGCTTGGTTTTCGCCTCTCGTCGGAGTTGGTCGCGGGCGTTGTCCTCGGAGCGGCGATTGGGTGGGGGGTCGACCGTTTGCTGTCGACATCGCCGTTTGGTCTCATCGTGTTTTTGCTGCTCGGCTTTGTTGCCGGTGTGGTCAACGTGGTGAGGTCGGCTGGTGTGGTCCCACGTAACCGCCCGCGCTGACGGAAGTCACCACATTTGAATTCTGATTGCCGGCGAACAGGCCGGAATACCAAGAGCCGCCCGGATGAAAATCGACCCGATCCACCAGTTCAATATCGAGCCGCTGTTCACGATCGGCCATATTGGCAATCAGACGATCGCCTTCACCAATTCGTCGCTCTACATGCTGGTGACGGTCGCCATCATCTCGATCCTGATGCTGGCGAGCGGCACGCAATTGATCCCGGGCCGCCTGCAGTCGGTCGCAGAGATTTCCTACGAATTCGTCGCCTCGACCATCCGTTCGACGGCCGGCGCGGAAGGCATGAAGTTCTTCCCGCTGATCTTCTCGCTGTTCATGTTCATCTGCGTCTCGAACCTGGTCGGCATCATTCCCTACACCTTCACGGTCTCGAGCCATCTTATCGTGACGGTAGCCCTGGCGCTGCTGGTCTTCTTCACCGTGCTTATCTACGGCGTTGCCAAGAACGGCTTGAAGTTCTTCAAGATCTTCGTGCCCCACGGAGTTCCCGGCTACATCCTGCCGCTGGTCATGTTCATCGAGGTCCTGTCGTTCTTCCTGCGGCCGGTCTCGCACAGCATTCGTCTGTTTGCGAACATGCTGGCCGGCCACATCGCGCTGAAGGTGTTCGCGGGCTTCGTCGCCATGCTGGGCTTCTCGCTTGGCGCGGTCGGCTGGGTTGGCGGTGTTCTGCCGCTGGCGCTCACGATCGCGCTGTACGCGCTGGAGATTCTGGTCGCATTCCTGCAGGCCTACGTGTTTGCGATCCTGACCTGCATCTACCTCAACGACGCTCTTCATCCCGGACACTGAGCGGCCCGGGAAACTTCCACCCCACAACCCAATCTTTCTTCCAAGGAGTTTAAAATGGATCCGACAGCAGCAAAACTTATCGGCGCGGGCATCGCGTGC
>Ga0207667_10009759_pt1 | contig 11288 bp, 8 predicted proteins | sample KBSCornC52_FD_184301 | JGI IMG/M metagenome (GOLD analysis project Ga0207667, IMG submission 184301) | Corn rhizosphere microbial communities from Kellogg Biological Station, Michigan, USA - KBS Corn C5-2 (SPAdes) (version 2) | ecosystem: Host-associated > Plants > Roots > Rhizosphere > Soil ...
TAAGAAACCTAAACTATTGCATCCACCTGACGTGATGGTAAAAACTGTATTACCTTCTTTTAGCTTCAAAGCCTTTTCATCAGCAGACGGATCTTCCCAGTTATGCGTAAAGATTAGGCGCGAAAGCTGCACCTGGCCTTCGTTAGTCTTGTCAGTATGATATTTCTGGTGTTGCATTAACCGGGACTTTATTAAATAAGGGTGCTGGTACTATGCCGTGCTTCTGAGCCATGGCGAGTATATTTTCCATTGCGTTGACCGTTATATTTCCTCTTCCTTTTGAAAAGCTGCACGTTGCATTTTCCATTGCCAGAACAACTGCTTCGAGAAGACAACCATGCGAAACTGAAGGCAAAGGAAATTTATAATAGAACTGTTCAAGATTATTTTCAAATTCATATCCGCCGGTTACCATACCCATGCCTCCATAGAATAATCTTTCATGATTTTTTATATGTGTTGACTGGAGATTTTTTGGATAGCCTGCATCGCAAACGATCGTGTCACCATTAATATTATCAAAATCATTTTCATTAATAACAGAACTGGCCACACTAATGATAATATCTGCTTCATTGATGAGATCTTTTAAAAATATGGAAGCATAATTACACATACCCTTTTCCGTTAGTTCACCGGATTGTCTTTGCAGGACGCCAGCGTTTCTTGTGCACAACAATAATTTATCCACTTTGCCGGAGAAATAAGAGACACATGCCGAGCCAATATCACCAGTTGAACCGATGATCAGCAACTTTGATTTTGATAAATTCTTTTGCCAATAAGCACAGGCTTTTTCAACTCCCATAGCTATAAAAGCTGCGGTTAGTGTATTGCCGGTCGTGAAATATGTATTATTAATTTGAGAAAAAAACTCGTTGCCTGTTTCCAAAACAATAGATGTGAATCCGCCTAATGAAACTACCGGTACATGAAGTTTTGCACATAGCTCACATGCCTGTTTTACTTTTTCCAGGTTTTTCCTGAGATGCTTCATATCCAGTTCATCAGGTGCGATAAAAGTTTCTATATAAGCTCCATGAATTTTGCCATATAAAGTTGAGTTCACTTCAATGTCAAAAATTTTTCTTGGAGGGATATAAGTAAAAACATCTTTCACCTTATCTACTGTCAGGTGATTATCATTACCAGGAAAACGCATGGTTTGAATAAACTGCATTACGTTTTCCCACGACTCCTGGTGACCAATAAGTGCAAACCTTAAGCTGGAAGATTGATTACCCATTGCAACGTTTTTTCTGTTGGTAAACCAATACGGTCCAGTGTATTCAGGTAAAGATTGATTGCATTACCCCGAATGGTTTTGAGATCAAGGTTAACATGATGCAACGATTCTTTCATGCATTCGTCATGGCAAACTCCGCAATGACCTTTTATATCCACTGCTGCGGTCCACTCGGCCATTATACCCATACATTCGCTATGTATTGTTTGCACTTTATTTATAAAGCCGTCGTGATCCTTATTCAATTCGTTTTGCAGTATATCAATAGAGTGTTCAATATGTTCTTTTTCTTCGGATGATATAGCTGAAAAAAGTTCACCGATTTCGTTGTTTAAAGCGTTGCCAACATCGTTATACATACTAACGGCAAAGCATTCAAGTATTACTTCCTGGATAACAAGACAGCCGATAAAATCTTTTGCCCGTGCATATTTCAAAAAACATTCGCGAACGGCATTCCAGTAATAACCCCTCATGTTAATTACCGGCTTAAGATTAAATTGTTTTGCAATGGACATAAAGCCCTCAGCATGCCCTCTTTCGCAATTGGCATGTTCCACGCATTCCAGTTTTTCATGAATGTCATCAATAGATTCTGCAAGCGATGCAAAATTCGACATGCCGATAAGTTCCCCTGTAATGGCTTGTCCTAAAATATCCGTAATTACAGATTGCTGTTCCCGGGGAATAATTTCTGTTAAAGTCTCTTGTAACATAGTTTATTTTTTTAAAGTGATTAAACGAGAGAATAATCTTCATAGCAACTGCCTTCTTTAATGGTTGCAATCAAACGGTCATTTTTTTTCAAACTTGTAACAAGTAGTGACGACTTGAAAACAAAGCGGCTTAGTGGCTTTAGCAGCTTATTCATTCCACTATCATTTTCATCCACCGCAATAGCAATTAAATGATAGTCTTTATTAAATGCATAATGACGTAAATGCTGAATTATGTTTTTTAAACAATTTTCACTAGCTGTGGAAGCAATGTATTTTGTATAAATTATTCTTAGCGGCACCTGCTTTTCGGGCAATGAAGGGAGCCTGATAAAATATTTCAACACCTTAAGTGTATTTAGCAAAACAGCAATGGAAAATGAATAATGGGTAACGATATTTTGCTTGCAAAACGAAGGATCAAATGCAGCGACAGCAGCTGTAATCCCATTATCATTAGCTGTTGAAAAATTCACGCAATCCTTCAATTCATCAGGAGATATTTTACAAGGCTTTAAAGCGAACTGGTTGAACTGTTTGTTGAAAAAATCAGCAAGTAGCGTTTTGTCTTCTGCTGGTTGCGCTCCTGAAAATTTTGCATTGTATGACGGCAGAATTTGATAAACATTATATTTTACCACTTCATTAAAAGCAGGAATACCGACCCGGCCTTCAAAAAAGGGAACCACTGCATCATTCCCCGATGCCATCGTGCAACATAAAATATCGGCACCTTTTTGTAAGAGTGTGGCGTACATTTTTTTAACCAAAGAATAGGCAAGCATGCCCCCTTTGTAAACAGGATGTATTTTAAGATCCCGCAAATAATACACATCCATGATTTCATTACCTATAACCATTTTATTTTTCGTTGCAGCGAAGCAACCTATTATTTGTTGTTGATTGTTTTCAGCAACAAGGGTTATAAACGATTCGCTCAAATGCAACAAGCGAAAGAAATCGGGCTGCCTGTCAATCCGTAATCCAATTTTTCCCTTCATCGGGGCAAGCGACGTTAACTCAATTAATTTTTCTGAATCTCCCGGTACTGCATTTCTAACTATAAAATTCATTTTGAAAGAATAAATTGTTAAATGGGGAGTGTCAGTTCAATTGGTTTGCAAGGAGCTATTTAATTTACTTCTTTTTACGCAATTCTCATAATTGTGTCAATTTTTAATTCAGTATCACTTGTATTTCTCTTTGCTGATTTATTTATTTTAAAATTTTAAAATCTTTGCCAGTATCATTTGGCTTATGATTCAACACAGCCAGCGCTTCTTCAAACTTTCTCCTGGAAAATTTATCAAAAGCTCCTTTGCCAGTGCATTTCCGCAATTCAGTTAGTTGTGGCTTTTCACTGAATACTGTATTGTCATGATAATACCCGCCACCTTGCAGGAAATAGGTGTTTTCTTTTCCTGCTGCATTCTCGTTTATTTTAAAAGTTAGATGTAATTGTTCGTCGCCACGAATAGGCAGTGAAGTGTCGATCTTTGAAAATTGAACCGGTTGTGACATATTTCCTGACTTATAAAATTCCGTTGGCATGATGTAAGAAACAGATACCGGCAAATCGTTTGAAAAATCAATAGCAGCATAATCGATGTCCCAGAACCTGTAAACAGTTTGCAGTTTGATTTGTAAATGATCTTGATTTTTAAAATTATTGAGGTCCAGTTGCATAATCATATCCCTGGAAGCAGCGTTGCCGGGAGTAAAGAAGTAGTCGACTATTTTCCAACCTTTGCCATTATTCACTGAAACCAATAAAGGCAGGCTCTGGTTAACTTCACATTGCAGCACCCGGGATGAGTTTTCCTTATCCTTTTTTTGCAAAAATGATTGGTAGTAATTGCCATAGAGTTTTTTAAATTCACTAAAAACATAATAAGCCCAATTTGAATTTTTTCCTCTTACGATCAACTTGCCCGAAGTTGCGTCGAGTGGTTTTGTGAAATCGAGTACGACACTGCTGCCACCATTCTCAGGTTTGTTGGTGAATGAATAGTATTTCTCGTCAGGAGCATTAATATCATTCACCACATCTATGCCTTGGCCGATAAAAGCGTGCTCGGGAGCAATGGGATTTCTGTAAGCGAGAACTTGTCCATTTTTATCAACTAATATTTTTTGTTGAGCGTCATGGGTAACTTGCATTAGTTGAAAATTCTTCAACATCAACTCTTCATTTTTTTCGCCTCTTACTATTAAATTCAGTCTGTCCGAATTTGGGTCAATCTCATTGACCGGTAAATAATCCGTTCTTTTTAATGACGCGTAGATGGCGCCACTGCACAATGTGCCGTTCAATTCAGATTGGTTACTATTGACTGTATAAACCTGCGGACTGCAAAAGGACCCGCCACCTCCACCAATAGTAATCGTCGGAGTAGGTGTTAGCAGCGCTGCAACGCCAACAACGAACAAGGCACTGGCTGCGGCGATTACAATGCCTCCGACAATATGGCTGGTGGTACTCTTTGCTTTATTTTTTGTAATTAATTCTATTTTCTTGATGTCAGTAAGCCTAAGACTATAATCGCCTGGGCTTATAGTGGTATCAGGCTTAATAAAAATGTGGGCCTCATTAAAAACTTTCAAATCGTCATGATCAGTTTTCTTATATATCATCTTTTCATTTCTGTCCTTATAGACATACATTTGATGATCTGCCGGTAATATTTCCAAAGTTGCTTTCAGCTTTTTATTATCATTGTCAAGAGAAATATTTTTCATATGAAATACATTGTATCCACTACGCAAAATGAAATATTTGTCTTGCAATTTTAAACTGTCGATGGCCTTCGCTACGCCATAATTTTTATTAATGGGGCTTGCCATATAATAGTTGTGGCAACCTGCTGTTAAAGACAGTAATGCGAATGCTAAAAAACAACCGCTGATTTTTTTGGAAGAAATTTTCATGACTTAAGTATTAAAATTGTGAAACGATCTGAAATGAAACAGTGTTATTTAACAACACTGTTTCATTATTATTAATTAATTGCAGGTTGGCAGTGATGATGGATAAGAAGTAGCATACGTATTATCCTTCCAACAGTTATTTGTTCCGCTTCCATCCCACAAAAGGTCAACACCAGGTAAAGGCAACCCTGCAGGCGGTTCAGTTCCATTATTTACGAGTGTGTTGTTGATGATTTTTGAACCGTCCGGGTTAGGTTCAATATCAGCAAATGCTTCCGGTGGAAGGCCTGCCAATGCGCCTAATACCAGGTCGCTTACTGTTGCAATTCCCGTAAAATTGTTATTGGTTATTTTATTATTTTTTATGGTAACATTATCGGAACCTACATTAAGTATGCCTGTGCCACTCGGCACCAGCGCTTCAAAGCCTTCGGTAGGATCTCCAAAGTTTACATGATTGTTATTTTCAAAGTTGTTCTCTGTAATTAAAACCCCTGAAGTTGTTTTAATTGTGAGGCCCGGTAATAATATTACCAGCAAGCCCGCCGTATTATCATAAGAATGATTTTTGAAAACAACTACATTACTGCTGTTTTCAACCTCAAGGCCGTTTACATTTCCATAAGCAACATTATACTGCATTGCCACATTCTCTGACTGGCCAACATAAATACCCGTATCATCGGCGCCCGTTGCAGAGCAATATTCAATAACACCATTTTTGCAAAACACCGGGAAGAGCCCATAGGCACCATCATTGATAGCCGTAACATGGCTCAATAAAAAATTATCCACGTGAGAAAGCAGGACGCCATTTTCTTTAAAATTTTGTACGGTGACATTTCTTAATGTAAATCCATCTCCTGCATCGTTTACTGTGATCCCATTATCTGCCCCGCCCGGGTTTTGAATGATCACTTTATCGTCACCATAACACGAACTCCCGATTAGTTCAATGTCGGCTTTATTTACAACGATAGCTTCGTTATAAGTTCCCGGTTCGATAATAATAGCTTGCCCCGATTCTGCAGCATCTACAGCAGCCTGGATAGAGCCGCCTTTATGTACGATAATGGGCCTGACTTTTCCCCTGAATGAATCTTCGTCATGACATGGGGAAGGATAATTTTTTTTGCAACTTGAAAGAAAAGCAACTGTTGCGAATAAAATTGCGAGTGAACAAAAAGCCTTAACTAATGATAGTTTAAGACTTTTAAATTGTAGAAACTTTTTCATTTTTTACCTCCATTTTTAATTATTAAATAAGAAAACATGTTGTTATTTAATTGTGAGTTATTGAGGTAAACAAAAAGCTTTTTTTTATGGTGCAGGATTTATTTCATCAGGGCTTGATCTTTAAATACCGTTGTAAAATACTATCAGTATAAGCCCTGTTCCAAATTGATAAATACTAAGGACGGTGTTGGCTTTTGGTTTTATACAATTAGAGGGGTAATTCGAATACCAGATTGGAATATTTACTAAACGTTATGCAACAGAATGGATTCTTATTATTAATTACTAAAAAACAAAAGAAGCATTCTCATTTTTTACTAAAGTTTTCTATTGCTGGCTAACAGTATCTTCTCTTTAAGGACGCTCAGGCTTATTCCAAAACTTTTCTAAAATAGCTATCCGTGTTATCATTCCATTGTAAAAAAACGACAAATGATTGTTTGGTATCGGTAAAAGTCGAATCGAAACAAACTGTAAGTAACTGGTAAAGTAGCAAGCGGTTCAGGAAAATATTTTTTACAAATCACTTGACAAATCTTTGACAATCGGGTTATTTATATTATCTTATATAGCGCAAAGTGAGTCAGAGTGCTGGTCGTAGCTAAAATTCTTTATGTAATCGCTAAGTAATAAAAAGAATAATATGGTTTCTACTTATCAGATAAAGCCGGCATTAATTCTACAGCCTTTTATAAGTTGTTATTCGCTTCGTATTTTCAATACAGGAGAAAAGGTTATGCCACAACCCTTGCACGCGATTTACGAGTATTTTCTAACTTTCTTTTTGAAATATAAATTTTGCAAGGTAAAGGACAACTCAGGAAAGGTAGAAACCAGGTCCAGTAGCCTCGTCACTTTTTTTACAGAGTCCCAAGGTTGTGTTTACTACCAAGGTTGTTATGTTTTGTTTTGTGTGCAGTTTAAGTCTAATGGCTTGTTTGCAATATTTGGTATTCCTCAAAAGATGCTGATCAATTCGATCATGCCTATTGAAGATATTTTAGGAAATGACTACAGATCATTAAATGAACAGCTAGGTTCATCTAAAGATATCTTTGAAATGAGTAAGTATATGAATATATATCTGACGCAAAACCTTTTGTGCCAAAAACATAAACAACATACAACCATCATATCAATCTGTTCTGGGATGATTTTAAGAAAAAGAGGAATTATCTCACTTGATAGTCTTGCTCATTATGCAAATATGAGCACCCGTAATTTTGAAAGAAGATTTATAGAAGAAGTGGGTATGCCCCCAAAATTATATTCAAGGATCGTTCGTTTTTACAATGCGATTGAAAATAAAATGCTGCATCCTGGAAAAAGCTGGACAGACATTACTTATGAAAATGGATATTATGACCAGGCACATTTTATTAGGGAAGTGAAATCATTTTCCTCCAAAACCCCGGAAGAGCTTTTTAATATTACACCCCCGCCAACCGAAAAATTTACAGAAATAGCCTCGTCTTAATTTTTAATATGATTGGTACCAACATTATTTATTTTAGTTTTTGAGCACTTGTATTTAGCATTATTGAATATCGGATCAATTGAATGCTGTGATTAAATTCTTTATTTTGCACCCCTAATCAACAATCTTTTTATGCAAAGAGAACTCACTTCGTGGTATAGCCCATCTCTTGATAAAGATATGCCAATGGTAACCTACGGCAACTATGGATTCGCACTTTTGTTGGTGCCTACGGCAGGCGCGGATTACCTTGAATATGAGCGGTTTCAAATGATAGATAGCCTGGCAGAATATATTAATGCAGGAAAAATTAAAGTATTTTCAATCAACAGCATTAATAAAGAAAGCTGGCTTAACGACAACATGTTGGGTGAACATAAAGGCATTCGGCATAACCAGTATAATCACTATGTATTTAATGAAGTGATTCCGTTTATCAAAACAAGCACCTCCGCCGAAACACCTATAATAATTTCCGGGGCAAGTTTAGGTGCCTTGCATAGTATGAACTTATTTCTAAAAAGACCCGATCTTATCAATGGTGTTATTGCAATGAGTGGTGTATATGACCTGCACGAGTACACGAAAGGCTTTAATGACGACCAGGTGTTTTTTAATTCACCTATGAATTACATGCCCGACCTATCTGATGAATGGTATCTCGATAACATTAGAAGAAGCAATCATATCCATATACTTTCAGGCAGCGGTGCTTACGAAGATCCCGGCGCTGCGGGACGATTCGCAAAAGTTTTATATGATAAAGGAATTAATTACGAACTCGATGTTTGGGGAACTGATATGACGCACGACTGGCCAACCTGGAGAGCGATGCTTCCCTATTATATCGAATCGAGATTTTAAATTTTTACAGTTAATGTGGCGTCAATTAATTACAATTTGCACCTGTCATAAATGTCTTTCAGAATTAAATTGACATTAATAGATTCTAACATCAATTGATCATCCTGACTGGAAAACTCTTTCAATTGCCAAAGACCTTCTTTGTTAATGGCAAATTGTTCTACATGAATTGATTCGGCTTCTACCAAAATATATTCTCTTAATGTTGGAATAGCACGATATAACATAAACTTTATTCCACGATCGTAGTTGCGGGTGGAAGGAGATAGTATTTCAATAATTACTGTTGGGTTGGTAACGGTCTTTTCATCTTCATCAGCATTAATGATATCGCCGCAAATAACTGAAATATCAGGATAGGTAAATAAAGTATTTTCCGGGATGTGAATTCTCATATCGCTGCCGTACGGTTGGCAACTTTTACCTTTTAGAGAATTACCCAGAGAAACAATAATGTTAATTGCAATAATATTATGCCTGTTGCCTGCACCGGACATTGCAAAAATTTCACCTTGATAATATTCATGCTTTTCTAATGCTTCATTTTCCATTTGCAGGTATTCTGCTATGGAATAAAACTTTTTGTTATAAGCATGTGCCGGTTCTTTTATTTCCATATTTAAAGTTACAAAAGTTATGTGCATTTCATTAATCGTGATAATTGTTCTGCACTTGAAGTGCCTTTTGCAACAACCTTGCTTTGCTTTACATTTGTCCAATGGATAAAAAACTTTTCTTGCTTGATGCTATGGCGCTTATTTATCGTGCATACTATGCGCTTATCCGCAGCCCGATAATTACGACCAAAGGAAAAAATACGAATGCACAGTTTGGTTTTACGAATACATTATTCGATCTGTTAAGTAAAGAAAAACCAACGCATCTTGCCGTGGCCTTCGATACGTGGGCGCCCACCGAAAGGCACACTGATTTTGAAGCATACAAAGCCAACAGGCAAGAGGCTCCTGAAGATTTGTTAGCGTCTATCCCTGATATAAAAAAAATAATTGAAGGCTTTAATTTGCCTGTCGTTGAATGCGATGGGTATGAAGCCGACGATATCATTGGCGCCCTGGCACAACAGGCTGAAAAGGAAGGCTACAAGGTTTTTATGGTAACGCCTGATAAAGACTTTGGCCAATTGGTTACAGAAAACATAAATATTTATAAGCCCGGCTACCAGGGAGGAAAGTTTGAAATAATGGGGCCGAAAGAAGTTTGTGAAAAATGGGGAATCAAAAGTGTAACCCAGGTTATTGACATTCTTGCATTAATGGGCGATGCTGTTGATAACATACCGGGTATTGCCGGTGTCGGCGAAAAAACGGCTGCTAAATTGTTAGCCCAATACGAAACAGTTGAAAATGTAATTGCGGATGCAGATAATATTAAAGGGGCATTAGGTGAAAAAATAAGAGCCGGTAAAGACGCCGCTATTATGAGTAAGAAGCTGGCAACGATTATAACTGAAGTTCCGTGCCAGTTTCATGAAGAAGACTTTAGAGTGAAAGCTTATAATACAGAAATATTAAAAGATCTTTTTGCAGAGTTTGAATTTAAAACGTTAGGTAAAAGAATTTTGGGTGATGAATACAATGTTTTTGTTGTAGAGAAGCAGGTGATACAAACTGATCTTTTTGGTAATGCCATGGACGTGCCATCACCAAAGCCCGAAGAAGAAAAAATTGTAAAAGAAGAAAAGTCCGGTCTTTCAGCAGAAAAAAATATAAGTAATACGCCGCATAATTATTTCCTGGTTGAAGGTGATATAGCCATCACTGATTTGGTTAAAAAATTAAATACCCAAAACGAAATATCCTTTGATACGGAAACAACTCATGTTGATGCTAATGAAGCTGAACTGGTGGGTTTAAGCTTTTCATTTACGAAAGGTGAGGGTTATTATGTTCCTTGTCCGGATGACGAAGAAACTGTAATTCATATCTTAAATCATTTTAAAGATTTATTTAATGATGATTCGAAAATATGGATAGGCCAGAATATTAAATACGACATGTTGGTTTTGAAATGGTATGGTTTTGAGTTAAAAGGAAAAATTTTCGATACCATGCTGGCGCATTATGTAATTGAAAGCGAAGGCAGGCGCAATATGGATTTGCTTAGTGCCCAATATCTTGGGTATCTACCGGTATCTATTACAGAGTTGATTGGAAAAAAAGGGAAAGGCCAGGGTAATATGCGTGATGTTGATATAGAGAAGGCTAAAGAATATGCGGCTGAAGATGCGGATATCACCTTGCAACTGAAGAATGTTTTTGTTCCGCATTTAAAAGAAAAACAGGTTGAAAAAGTTTTTAATGAAGTTGAAACACCGTTAGTAAAAGTTTTGGCTGACATGGAATACGAAGGTGTAAAAATTGATATGAATTTTTTAAATGTTTATTCGAAAGAGTTAGAAGTGGCCGCGGCCAAATGCGAGCAAAGTGTGTATGAACAGGCGGGTATAAAATTTAACCTTGCCTCACCAAAACAACTGGGAGAAGTTTTATTTGAAAAGCTGCAATTGAATAAAGGAAAAAAAACAAAAGGTGGTCAACATTCAACCGGCGAAGATGTGCTGTTAAAGCTTGCAAAAGATAATCCTATCGTTGAAGACATTTTAAATTTTCGTGAGCTTACTAAATTGAAATCAACTTATGTTGATGCATTACCATTGCTCGTAAATAAAAAAACAGGGCGGGTACATACAAGCTATGGACAGGCGATTGCGGTGACAGGAAGACTCAGCAGCAACAACCCGAATCTCCAGAACATTCCTATAAGAACAGAAAGAGGACGTGAGATACGCAAGGCATTTATT
>Ga0207667_10009765_pt1 | contig 11286 bp, 8 predicted proteins | sample KBSCornC52_FD_184301 | JGI IMG/M metagenome (GOLD analysis project Ga0207667, IMG submission 184301) | Corn rhizosphere microbial communities from Kellogg Biological Station, Michigan, USA - KBS Corn C5-2 (SPAdes) (version 2) | ecosystem: Host-associated > Plants > Roots > Rhizosphere > Soil ...
GGCCAGTGTATGCCGCCGTATTAGGCGCCGGCTTCTTTTATTTGGCGTTGCGTTTTGCTGCGCTCGGATTCCTGGTTGATACAAGCAACACCCCTTCCGAGGCGTTGTTGCAACGATTGCAGACCGTGGCTTTTACATTGTTGACGTATTGGCGCCTACTCGTTTGGCCGATGAGCGACCTGGCACCAACGCATCTCGTCGACCCGAAGCAGTTTTCGACATTCAGTGCGGCCAACGCGGGGGGCGACCTGGCAGTATTGGCAATTCTTCTTGCTGGCGTCTACGGAACCCTCAAGCGCAATCCAATCGGCTACGCAATCTTGGCGTTTACGATCGCATTGCTTCCGGTGCTGCATATCTTGCCAGTGGCGTTCGATCCAAGTTTGTATCACGAGCGCTACATAATGCTGGGTCTCGCGTTGACCTTGTCGTTGCTGCCACGCATTTGTTCCGCGATTTCGTTGCCACCCGCGAACCTACACAGAATCACTATCGTGGTCTTCGCCGTGGGCATATTCTGGCTCGGGATTGCCGTCTTGAATATTCGCATAACCTTACCGTTATGGTCGGACGAAATTAAATTGTGGCAATGGCAGGTGGCCCAAGATCCCCGAGGAGCGCACTATGCGAAGGTCAATCTGCTCGCTCTCTACATCGATCGTAACGATCGCGCTGATGCCCATAAGCTCGCAGACGAGTTTCTCGCAGAGAAGGAGTCTTGCCTCGTGTGTATGCTCAATGTCGCAGGGCTGGCAATGTCGGAAGGCGATCTGGAAGTGGCCAAGACCGCCATGACTAGAGCGAAGGACGCGATCGCTCCGACGACAGATACCACCATCTGGCAGAGCTTCATTCTAAATACAGCCCGAATGCGCGAACTGGAGCACGACGACGTGGAAGCCGCAGAAGACTATCGCAATGCAATCGCAATGGATCCACTCGATCCTAAAGCACATATGGGTTTCGCCTTGTTCCTGGCACGCCAGGGTAAAGTCACTCAAGCGCGCGCGGCCATGGATGAAACCTTGCCGCTCTGGTCATCTGACGTGCGCGAGCAGCACCGCGAGAGATTCGAGAGGACGCTGTCCGCCTCCATTAAGTCCGCGCAACACTCTCAAATGCAGCGTCAGCCGTAGCCAAACGCGAATCCACTCATTCGGATTTTCGTAACATCACCTCCTTCTCGTATACTCAGTACCTAATGAGCAAACCAACCGCACTTGTAATCGACGACGAGCGCGATATTCGAGAGCTGCTGACGATCACGCTCGGGCGCATGGGGCTGATGGTGGAAACAGCCAGCAATGTCACCGAGGCCAAGCAACGCCTGGCAGACACACGCTACGCGTTGTGCTTCACGGATATGCGCCTTCCGGATGGTAGCGGTCAGGAAATCATCGAGCTGATCGCGGCCAAGTACCCCGAAACCCCGGTGGCGATGATCACAGCCTACGGCAATGTCGACGCGGCGGTAAACGCGCTGAAAGCAGGGGCGTTCGATTTCGTCTCAAAGCCCGTCGATATCAATATGCTGCGGCGGTTGGTGCAGACGGCGATGCGGCTGGCCGAGGAAAAAAAAGTCGAACCACCCAGCGCCGGTGCAGCGAAAATGCTCGGTGACTCGCCGACGATCAAGGAGTTGCGCCTCACCATCGCCAAGCTCGCACGTAGTCAGGCGCCGGTCTACATCAGCGGCGAATCCGGTGTCGGCAAGGAACTGGTTGCGCGCCTGATCCATGAACAAGGGCCGCGCGCAAATGGACCGTTCGTGCCTGTCAATTGCGGCGCGATTCCGTCCGAGTTGATGGAGTCGGAATTCTTCGGCCACAAGAAAGGCAGCTTCACAGGTGCAGGGGCGGATAAAGATGGCTTGTTCCAGACGGCCAATGGCGGCACATTGTTTCTGGACGAAGTGGCGGAACTGCCAGTGCACATGCAAGTGAAACTGCTGCGCGTGATCCAGGAAAAAGCCGTGCGCCCGATCGGCGGCCGCGCCGAAGTACCGGTCGACGTGCGCATTCTTTCGGCCACGCACAAGAATCTGGCTAAGCTCGTTGAGTCAAACCAATTCCGTCAGGATCTGTTCTACCGCATCAACGTTATCGAACTGCGCGTGCCGCCACTGCGCGAGCGCCGCGAGGATGTTCCGAAGCTGGCCGGGCGTGTGCTCGAACGCCTGGCTGCCGACAGCGGCCAACCGGCCGCGCGGCTGACACCGGAAGCGCTGGCCGCGCTGCTCGCCTACGCCTTTCCCGGCAACGTGCGTGAGCTGGAAAACGTGATCGAACGTGCCGTCGCGCTGTGCGAGCAAAACACGATCCAACCGGAGGATCTGCGCTTGACTGCGCATGTCCAACAATCCAGTGGCGCGCCGGTGCCGGCCGACGACGATAGTGAAGACGAGGGCGGCGAAGGCGGACTGGACAGCTACATAAGCAATCTGGAACGCGAAGCGATCATGAAAGCGCTGCAGGAAACCCGTTACAACAAGACAGCGGCGGCTAAAAAACTGGGCATCACGTTTCGTGCATTGCGCTACAAGCTCAAGAAATTGGGAATCGACTAGGTATCGTCATGTCGCGCTGGAAGGCCGCCGGGATACATCTGCTCATCAGCCTCATTGTGGCGATCCTCGTCGGATCACTGATCTATTTTGTCTGGTACCCCCCGCCTTATTTCCAGGTTGCGGGCGGCAGCAACTTGATGCTCATCATCATGGGTGTGGATGTTGTGATCGGACCGTTCCTGACGCTGGCTGTATTCAAGGCTGGCAAGAAAGGTATGCACTTTGATCTGATCGTTATCGCCCTGCTGCAGATCGCCGCATTCGGTTACGGAGTGCACATCATCGCTGCAGCCCGGCCTGTATTTATCGTAGCCGAGGTTGACCGCTTCGTGGTAGTAACGGCCAATGCACTCGATGATGCGGATCTGGCAGCCGGCAGCCAGCCAGAATTCCGCACGCGCTCGTGGTTCGGGCCACGTCTGGTTGGCGCCGAACCGCCGCAACAAGGCAGTGACGCATTCGATATGGCGATGTCCGGACTAGCTGGCAAGGATATCGATCTGTTTCCGAAATACTACGTGCCTTATTCTCAGGTATCAGAGGCACTGCTGACACGCAGTCGCCCCCTAACCGATACGATGAAAAAATCCGCGCAAGATGCCCATCTGGTTCAGCAATTTCTTGCCGGTCGCAACGCAGACGCGGCGGACTATCGTAGTTTGCCGCTACACGGCCGCGTCGCAGACTTCACCATGGTCGTATCGGCCAAAACCCGGCAACCGGTGACCGCACTAGCGATCGATCCTTGGTAATACGATATCTGACGCTCGACGTCACTTCCTGACCTTGCGCGGCATGACATCTGATGCCGAGATACGTCACTAAGTGACTGGCATCACAATAAAATTCCGTGTCAGACTTGAGAAAATTTCTTGGCTTCTGGCATGGAAACTGCTGTAGCATTACCGAGTCGATCCGGACGACATTGGCCGCATGTTCTACGAGCCACGGATGTCCAGGCGTGTGCCAAACTGGGTTGACTGGGGCAAATTACTTCGAAGTTGTTCAACTCCACAGAGGAATCGTCATGAAAATGATTCAGAAGGGTTTTACCCTTATCGAGTTGATGATCGTTATCGCGATCATCGCCATCTTGGCCGCCATTGCGTTGCCGGCGTACCAGGATTACATCGTCCGCGCCAAGGTTTCAGAAGCCATCCTTATCGCCGATGGTTGCAAGACTTCGGTCGCCGAGTACTATCAATCGCAGGGTGTACTTGCGTCGACTCTGGCAAGCTCCGGTTGCGACACGGCTCAGACACAATATGTTTCGAGCTTGGATGTCGGCACACCTACGGCCGGCGATATTGAGGTTACGCTCTCGACCGACCCCGGTCTGAGTACCGCTGCGCAGTCATTGTTCATTCTGCACCCGACCACAGTCGCCCTGGATGAACCAATCAAATGGGACTGCAGCAAAGCGGCTGCTGGCACGACGATTCCCGCGAAGTACCTGCCGGCGAGATGCCGTTAAGTTTTCAGGAATTAGTTGTACGAGATATGACGCCGCCTTCGGGCGGCGTCTTTCTTTGTGTCACTGGCGGATTCTGGCGGAGCACCCAAATGCGAATATTATCGCGTCATGAATTGTTTGCCTGAGCACCGCCGCGTATACAACGCGCTGTTGATCACGTTGCTCATGCTTTGCGTGCTCGTTTACCTCGCGGGCTTGGGCGGTGGCTTCTTGTTCGATGATTTCCATCACATCGTCAACAATCCTCTGCTTCATGCGATCGGCACGTCAGCACAAAGCTGGCTGGCGATTGCGATGTCTTCGGAAGCGGGCATCCTGCGCCGTCCGGTCAGCATGCTGTCGTTCGGGCTGAATGTATCCCTGTTCGGCATGAGTCCGTTCGCGTTCAAAGTAGTGAACTTGTTTATCCATCTGGTCAATGGCGCGCTGATCTATGCGATCGGTCGACGCATCGCAGATCGTCTGACCAACCGCGGCAATGTCGGCGTGGTCGCTCCGCACACGCTAGCTCTGCTGGCGGCAGGACTGTGGCTGCTGCATCCACTAAATGTCAGTGGGGTCGTCTACATTGTCCAACGCATGAACGAGCTTTGCGCACTTTTCACGCTCGCCGGCTTGCTCTGCTATGTCGATGGCCGTGTGCGCATGCTGCGCGGCGGCCCCGGCCTAGTACAAGCGATAGCGGGTTTGTGCATCTGCGGCGTACTAGCCGTGTTGAGCAAGGAGAATGGTGCACTGATCCTGGCCTATGCATTGGTTGTCGAAGCGCTATGCTTCCGCTTCGAGGCGCCAGTGCAGCAACAACGTCTGATCAAGGCATTTTTTTGGCTGGGTGTGGCGCTGCCGCCGGCGTTGTTCGCCGGTTTTCTCGTCATGCACCCGCATTGGCTGAGTGGCGGCTATGACGTCCGCGATTTCAGCCTGTACGAGCGGGTACTTTCCGAAGCGCGCATCCTGTGTGATTACCTGTTATGGATTTTTGTGCCGTTACCAGCGTGGATGGGCATCTATCACGACGATATCGCCACCTCGACGGGCATCTTCAACCCGATTTCCACCCTATTTGCTTTGGTATTCCTGATCGCGCTGGTCGCGACCGCGTGGAAGTTGCGCTGGCGCAGTCCCGGTTTCGTTTTCGGAGTTGCCTGGTTTCTCGCCGGCCATGCGATGGAATCGACCATCTTGCCGCTCGAACTGGTGTTCGAGCACCGCAACTATCTACCCATGGCCGGACTGCTGCTCGGCATCGTCTGCACGGTCGCCCCGTGGTTGACATTCCGATTATCCGAACGGGCAGTTGTAATCATCGGCGTGACGTTGGTCCTTACCTGCGGCGGCCTGACCGCAGTACGCGCAGCAAGTTGGGGCGATCCGCTCGCGCTCGCGCTGACCGGTTCGCGCAATCATCCGGATTCCTCACGTTCCCAATATGAGGCTGGCCGCGCGATAGTCGTCGCCGGTGCGATGAAAGGTGAACGGGCCAGGGCTGATTTGGAAGCGGAGCCCTATTACATACGCTCGGCGATGCTGGACAAGAACCAGATCGCTCCTGCCACCGAACTGATGCTGATCCAGGCAAGCCGCGGGCCCGTGACCCAAAGCTCAGTCGACGCTCTGGCCACGCGTCTGCAGCGCACCCCGACCTACACGCAAGCCAACCCATTCATGGATATGCTGGTCGCGGCCAGCGAAAAAAAACTTTCACTCACGGCTGCGAATTTCTCCACTCTGGTCGAAGCAGCGCTGGATAATCCGCACTTTCCGCCCAAGGTGCGCGCAATGATCATGAACAATTTCGGCGCCTACCAGTTCAACATCGCCCATGACCCGCAAGGCGCCGTGAGCTGGACGTTGGCGGCCGCCGCCGAGGATCCGAATAATCCCTATTTCCAGATCAACTTGGCACAGATCGCACTGGCAGTAAAGCAGCCCGGCAAAGCGAAGGAATATCTTGACGCTGCCAAGCAGCTCAACAAGCTAGGAATATATGACCAGGAAATCGATGCTTTGCAGCAGCAGATCAGCAAAAAATGATTTAGGTCAAATTGAATTGCTGTCGTTTTGTGGTTCCACCAATGAATCCCTTGCATGAACAGTCTCAGAATCGGACTGATCATTCGCAACCTGTCGCTCTCGCGACAATGCTGCTGCCCCGCAAAGTGAAGTAAATGCGAGCAGCACTTCGAACGAGCGAAAGGCTATGGAATAACGTGGTTCTGCCTGTAGCGCCGAATAAACAAGCGTGACGAATACCACCAGGCTTGCTGCGGCGACAGCAGCAGCTCGGTCGGCTCTTGAGGGCACCGCTTTCCAGAGCCACCGTGTTCGGCTGATGAAAAAGATGCCGCCCATGGCAAAAACCATCAAGACCAGATTGAGCCCACGACAAAGCGACGCCCAAATCCGAAGCACAACGTTGGTCTGGAATGGCGAATCGATTGTGGGGTAAACATAAATGTCGCCCTGCCCGATCCGTATGCTCCAGTCCCACAGAAGAAATGGCTTCTCGAACATGTACCAGACGGTGCTTTGCAGCGGATGCGAGCCAAGGCGCCGTAACATGGCCTTGGCTCCAACAACTGGAGATGTTCGCAATAATTCGTACTCGCCATCGATTGCATGGAGCGTGGCGCGTGCACCAGGATCACCCTTGTTCGCGGCGACATAAGCCGCATAGAAGGTCGGCCATGATCCTTTCACGACGGTTTCCCGCAAGCGATCCGTTGACGAGCTTCCGGCGGGAGTTGGAGGGATCTGAGTGTTTCGTATGGTCCAAGCGGCGGGTAGCAACAACGCCCCTACTGCCAGCGCACCACAGATCCTTCGGGGTGCGAGTTTGCGCCAAGCCATTAAGCCGGCTAGCAAGATGCCGAAAGGCAGCAACACTGCATTGGTCAGTGCCGCCGCACCGAAAATCATGCCGGCAATGAACGCCCACCTTGAATCTTCGCGTCGGCATGCCTGGGCGCATAGCAGCATGCCGAGTGAGCACAAAAAGCCGGACAAGGTCTCGCTCAGCAAGTAACCATTGATCGTTATGCTGTGCGGCCACGCCGCCATCAAAAAACCCGCACCAATTGCCCAAGGAAGTGGAAGCCAGAAAGTGCTCAATTGGGTGACAAGACCCACTGTCAGTGCGCCAAGTAATGCCTGGCACAACAGTACGGCGATATACCACTCGGTTCCTGTGCCCAGCACTCTCATCCAAGCCGCAAGAAAAAGCGGATAGCCAGGATCGCGATAGTCGTCTGGGGTGATAGAGGCTGCACCGGGTGCATCTTTCGCGAATGTCCCGTGATTACTCATATTCCATGCGTAGGCGTAGTACTGCGTGGCGTCACCACGAATCGGGTGATCCACCATCGCCGTACTCACGTAGTGCGAGCGCAATCCGAAGGCGAACAACGTGGTGACGGCAAGCGCAATTGGCCAAAGCCAGCGGTGCCGGCATGGAAAATCGGTGGAGACCATGCAAAGGCCATCTGCTATCGTTGAGCTACTTAGTATAAATGGTCGAGCCATAACTGCGGGATCGCAAGCGACTGAGGATGCGCGTTTACAAGTTGACAGGGATTCTCGCGAATCCTTTTTGGCTTTCCCTCAGCCCGCTGGCTGGCGGAAGATGCGAAACTGGCATTTGATACGTAGCAAGACGATCGATGCCTGTGCTTTGTGGAGAGGATTCCCAACCGATGCGTGTGTTGATGGTGAGCACATCGTATCCTCGCGACGCTGCGGATTGGCGCGGGATATTCATTCGTAACCTAGCCGCAGCGCTGGCCTGCGCGGATGGCATCGAGCTACGACTGTGGGCTCCGCCCGGCGAGCTGCCAAACAATGTGGAGTCCGCCCTCTTGCTGAGCGACGCTGCGTGGCTGACGCGCATGCTGGATGCTGGCGGCATCTCGCACATGCTGCGCAACAAACACCCTGCCAACTTGTTCGCCCCACTTACGCTGCTCCGCATGCTGCGCGCTGTCTTTAGCCGCGAACATGCCATCGACGTCTATCACATCAATTGGTTGCAATGCGCCTTGCCGCTTCCGGACAATTGCGTGCCGGCACTCATCAGCGTGCTCGGCAACGACATGAAATTATTGCGCCTGCCATTGATGCGCAGTTTGCTGCGCCGGATAATGCGCCGACGCAACGTGGCGATCTGTCCAAATGCGGATTGGATGCAGGCACCGCTGGAAAACGCCTTCGGCGATCTGGCGCCGGTAATCCCGGTTGCGTTTGGCGTGGATTCTAAGTGGTACACCATCCAACGATTGCCGAGTTTGGACATGCCCCTCTGGCTTGCCGTGACACGACTTACCACCGACAAACTCGGTCCACTGTTCGAGTGGTCGGAACCGCTATTCCGCAACGGCAACCGGCAACTGCATCTGTTCGGCCCGATGCAAGAGCCGATCCAGATGCCCGACTGGATTCACTACCATGGCGCTGTAGTGCCGGAGCAACTTGCCGGCGAATGGTTCCCGCGCGCGTGCGGCCTGATTACCTTGAGTCAGCACGCCGAAGGTCAACCACAGGTAATGCTGGAAGCGATGGCCGCTGGCTTGCCGATCATTGCTTCGCGTATGCCAGCGCACGCCGGCATCGTCGTCGACGGCGAGACCGGCGCATTGGTCGGCTCTGCGCAGAACTACGCGCACGCTTTGCACATGCTTGAGGGCGAAGTCATCAACCAGCACTTCGGCATGGCCGCTCGACATTGGGCGCGAAAGGAAATCGGCACCTGGGATGATTGTGTCAGGCGCTACATCGGCGTCTATCGCCAACTAGTCGATAGTCAAACGCATGCCTGAATCGACTCAGGTCGCGCATTACCCGGCGCCGACCCGCGTAGCAGCGCCGGTTTGCTCGGTCTGCATTGCCAACTACAACGGTGCCGCCTTGCTGGAGGATTGCCTTTCTTCGGTTTTCTCCCAGCATGGCGAAATCGGGATCGAAGTGATCGTCCATGACGATGCCTCCGCGGACAATTCCGTCGCTTTGTTGCGCGCAAAATACCCGCGCGTTGAAGTGCTCGCCAGCCGCGAAAACGTCGGCTTTTGCATAAGCAATAACCGCATGGTCGAACTCGCACGGGGCGAATACATCCTTTTGTTCAACAATGACGCGGCCCTGTTTCCTGACGCAATCGTTACCCTGCTCCAAGCGGCGCGCTTGCAGGAATCTGCCGGCATCCTGACGCTGCCGCAATACGACTGGGAAAGCGGCAATCTCGTCGATCGCGGCTGCCTGCTCGATCCGTTCCTCAACCCGGTGCCCAACAAAGACACAGATCGCCGCGACGTAGGTATGGTCATGGGTGCTTGTTTGTGGATCCCCAAGGGACTTTGGGTGGAACTGGGCGGCTTTCCAGAGTGGTTCGGCAGCATTGCCGAAGATCTCTACCTATCTTGCAGAGCAAGGCTTGCCGGTCACCCGGTGCGAGCGTTGGGCGTTTCTGGCTATCGGCACCGAGTGGGTGCAAGCTTTGGGGGCGGCAAGGCCCGTAGCAGCAAACTGATCACCACCTTTCGAAGACGCGCGCTGTCGGAGCGGAACAAGACCTTCGTCATGGCTCTGACTTACCCAACATCGGCGCTATGGGTGTGCTTCACCTTGCATCTGTTCCTGCTCGCTTTCGAAGGGCTGCTATTGACGTTGCTGCGACTGGATCGAAGGTATATGACGCAGATATATGCCCCTGTGTTCGTTGCGCTAGTTCGCCAAAGGAAATTACTCCGACGGCACAGGAAGGAAATCCGTACTAACCGCAGAATAAGCGCCCGCGATTTTTTTTCTACCTTTCAACTCCAACCCTACAAGCTGACGATGCTGCTTCGACATGGGCTCCCCACTGTTGGGCACAAGAACGAAAATGTGGAGCCCTGACATCAATTCGATGTTGCCTCGTACCAACGATCACGTTCCGAAGAGATCAAACGCGATGCTGCGCCAATCGGTCGCATAACGACGATAGCGGCCGGTGCGCACTTCGCGAAGAACCGAGGTCCACCGCAACCAACGACTTTTCGACATTGTCCCGCGAATTGAGAGGTGCTTGAATTTATCCGCGATCTCAGCCTTGGCGGAGTTCGCCACGTTACCTGTAGAGCCCAGTCGATCCAGCAGCGCTGAATACTTTGCGACCTCTTCCCGGTAGTATGTTTCCCGCGTAATTTCGAGACCATGTCGCATCTTTTCCAGTACGCTGGCTGAGCGCGCGCCGACCACATTACTGCTGTGCTGGCGATAGTTCTGCAGGCATTGCGGGATCACCCAAAGCTTGCCCAGAGATGCCGCCATGATCGCGATCCAGGCATCGTGATTCCAATATTTTGGAATCGGCTGGATTGCCTCGATCAGCTCCGACCGAAATACCAGCGTTGCGCCCTGTATCCGGTAGCGTTTGAGCAGTGCGGACAGCGGCAGTTCCCGTCCTGTTTGTCCGGGAATTTCCCGCGATAGCCCCACGAGATCCCAAACATTGAACCCAATCGGCCGCAGCGCTTCGTCGACGATTTCAGCGTTGCAGGACACCGCATATATAAAGGGGCTCTCGACCAAACAGGCTTCCATCCGCGCGAGCTTTTCGGGATGCCAGAAGTCATCTTGATCTGATAGAGCGATCAGATCACTCTTGCACAAAGAGATTGCGCGAGCGAAGCCCTGTGTGGGACCCAAACGCGATGGATTGCGATGAATTGTTACCGCAAACGGTGCGTTGGCCGCGAATGCACGCAAAAGCTCGACAGTGGAATCATTGGAGCAGTCATCGCAAACAATCAACTCGTCCGGAAGGCGGCTCTGCGTGACGAAGCTTTGCAACTGCTCGGTGAGGTACGCGGCCCCGTTGAAGGTTGCAAGCGCTATGGACAAGGATTTGTGGCTGGAATGCAAACGAGTGACCTGACTCAGTTCGAACGATTCTCTTAATGGACTTTCCGCTCCGCAACAATCTCATCATAAGTGGTGATCAGCTCCGCTGTATATTTGGAGATGGATTTAGGCCGCACGGCATTTTTTGCCAGCGAGTGAAGCAAATTCCGATCCTTGCCGAGGCGATCAATTATGGAAGCCAGCACTTCAGCGTTTCCCGGCGGGAACAGCATTCCATCCATGCCGTCGCGGACAATTTCCTTCAGGCCATCCAGATCCGAGGCGACGACGGGACAACTTGCGGCTTGAGCAGAATAGACCACCAGCGGGGTGTTCTCGCGCCACAGCGACGGCACAACCAATACATCCAAAT
>Ga0207667_10009766_pt1 | contig 11285 bp, 7 predicted proteins | sample KBSCornC52_FD_184301 | JGI IMG/M metagenome (GOLD analysis project Ga0207667, IMG submission 184301) | Corn rhizosphere microbial communities from Kellogg Biological Station, Michigan, USA - KBS Corn C5-2 (SPAdes) (version 2) | ecosystem: Host-associated > Plants > Roots > Rhizosphere > Soil ...
GCGAAATGGCGCACACGAGGCGTTGGGTGCAGAACGAATGAGCCATAAGAACGGATTGCTGGATATACCTACGCGTGGGCCCATCGTAGAGGAAGTGCGGGTCCCTCGAATGGCGGTGGGTCATTTTTACATCGGCGCTAACACCAACACGAGTGATCAGAGTTGCACGCGAGGAATTCCTGAGCGATCCAGAGACCGCCTGGTGAATAGCCAGCCTGCCGCGCTGCCCCGTTCGGGCGACACGGCACGCGGCGGGTCCAGCAGTACCTGAATTAGGCGCCATGGAATCACATGCTCGCCAGGTGTCTACCAGTGGCCGCAGGCCCCATACAGGCATCTGGTGCCGGCGGCAGTCTACGCGCTCGTAAAGGAAGTGTTTCCTTTCCACGCGCCGCCGGTATGCTCGAAACGAGGCACGTGGCCGACACGGAAACGCTGCGACATCCATCGACAGTGCGAACTCAAGCAGAGCTGGTTCCTACAACAGATAAACATAATGTGAGAGAATCGCGTCACTATTTAAAACGATAAGAGATCGGGGGCAACATGGCGGCCGAGAGGGCCACTCTCTGTTTGGACGGCTCCGCGGCGCAAGCCGACGGTGGTCCACAGTCTCATGCAAATCGCATATTCAATGCGAGGCTGCAGCGTCGACTGCATTCAATGCGTGCGACCAGCGTGCATACTTGCGCCCACCTAACGCCCCCCGCAATGGACATGGCAACCCCGGTGCCATCACACGCACATCGTTTTTTGTCGAGGACTGGACGGAGTCTGCCGCGCGGCCGCCAGAAGGCGGATGCCAGTGATGTGCGGAGCAGTTGCCGGTAATCCGAGAGCGGGCGAGCAGGAGCAAACACATGATGAAGCAGACGAGCGTCAGTGCTTTCAACGCCGGGCCATCAATGCTCGGATACCTCTATCAGGTTCGACTTGCGCTAGTGTGGGCAGTCAGGAACAGCCGGACTGCGGACTTCGTTGTCAAAATCGAAGCACTCGATGACGTGAGTTTTCACGCCGACGGTGATCCTCTTGCTGTGTTGCAAACGAAACATGCACTGAATAACGCGGCGAGCCTTGGTGACCTGAGCGCCGAACTCTGGAAGACATTGCGCGTTTGGCTGGTCGGTTCTTCGTCCGGCGAGATCCCGGTAGCTGTCTCGCATTTCCTGATCACGACGTCCACCGTCTCGGAAGGAACGGCATGTGAGGCACTTTCCTGCGGCCAGACGAAGCGGAACGTGGACACTGCCGCGAAGCTTTTGAAGCACGCCGCCGCTACGTCAACGAACGAAGAACTTTCGGACATCTTCAAGGCCTATCTCGCCTTGGAGGACAGCGCGAGAAGGGCGCTCCTCGAGAACATCTTCGTGGTGCCAGCGCAGCCGAACGTGGACGAAATCACTGACCAGTTGCAGTCAGAGCTTTACCATGTCTCGCTCCATCACCATGAAATGGCCGTCCAAATGCTTGAGGGCTGGTGGTTGCGTCGCGTAGTCCACGGACTCATAAGTGCAGATGACGGCATTAGCCGTGCCGAAATGGATGCACAGATTCTTGAAATACAGGAATCGTTGAAGCCTGATTCATTACCTATTAATCACGAGATCGATGCGCTGATGGTCGCGCTCGATTCCTTGCCTGAGTTTGCTGACCGCCCGTTCTACAAGCAGGTCGAACTGGTCGGGGGCAGCAGGTCCCGCATCCACAATGCGATCACCAGTTACTTGCAGGCATTCCGTCAGAGATCCCTCTGGACCCGTCATGATCTGCTTTTTGAGACTGATCTGAAGCAGTACGAAACACGGCTGCTTCGCGAGTGGGAACTCATCCGCGCCCAGATTTGTGATGAACTGCAAGAGACCGCAGGCGAAGAAGAGATGATGCGGGCAGGTCGGGCAATTCTGAAGTGGGCGGAAGACGGATTGGTGCCTATCAAGAACGGCGTCAGTGTTCCGTGGGTATGTCGCGGGTCTCTGCATATGCTTGCCGACGAGCGACGGCTTGGCTGGCATCCCGATTTTGCGGGGCGTCTGGAAGCACTTCTCGACCTGCACGTCGAGGGTAGTACGTCATGACATCATGGCATGAGCGAACGATTGAGCAGCGCGATCTCCTGAATCCTGCATTCTGTGCCGTTGTCCTGTGGCACATTGCGCTCGGATACAGGGAGGAGGCGCTCTCGACGGGATCGGGCGAAGGCGGTTTGCCGCTGGAACTGTCGTTTGTGGGGGCAAGCCTCGTGCTTCGTGGCCAGACGCGCTCGAAGCTGCCCGGCACCATCCGAACCTCTCTCATCGCCTGGCTTCAGGATAATCCGCTAGAGCGATCCGCGATCGCAAGAGGAGTCGAGATATTGCGACCCTACGTGAGGGAAGCAATCATTTTTGGCGTTCATCACGGAGCGCTTATGACGGCCGGGCCGAGCCTGGCTCCGATTGATAGCGCAAAAAACAAAATGACGATCTATGTGAAACAAGCGAGCCCTGATGTGCAGGATTGCGTCCGTCGGGGCCAGTTTGTAGGCCGCTGGCTACAAAAAAACGGAACATCCGGTACCACGCTTGCGCTTCTGGGACTTGAGCCATGATTCAGATAAGAGCGATCGTCGCGTATAGCCATGACGGCCGTCACCGGGTTTTGCCATTGGAGCCCGGAAAGGTCAACATCATCTCCGGCGACTCGCGCACGGGCAAATCTGCAATCCTCGGCGTAATCGACTATTGCTTCGGCTCGTCCACGCTCGATGTTCCGGAGGGAATCATCCGGCGGGGCGCCGCATGGTTTGGTCTTTTATTGCAGACAACTCACGGGCAGACGTTTATCGCGCGGAAGCTGCCGGCGGGTAACGGCAAATCGAGCGAGGCAGTTTTCATCAGGATTGGCCAATCGCTCGATATTCCGCAAGCCGCCGAACTTCGGCAGACCACGAATTCCGCCGGACTCACGGCGATGCTGGCGTCCTGGGTAGGCATAACGGACTATCTGCACGAGCCGCCGGCAGGACACTCACGTCCGCCGCTGTCCGCGACCTTCAATCACGCACTCACGTTTTGCTTTCAGTCACAAAACGAGATTGGCCAGAAGGGCGTCCTGTTTCATGGTGCTAGCGATCGCTTCGTAGCCCAGGCGATCAAGGACACGTTGCCATACTTTCTTGGCGCTGTTACCGACGAATACATCCGGAATCAGCAGCTGCTGAAGCAGGTCCGCGCCGAAATCCGACAACTCGAAAAGCGGCTGGCCGAAGCGTCCGCAATCGTCGGCGACGGCGTGAGTCGTGCTGACACCCTGCTGGCAGAGGCCAAATCGGTCGGGCTGTCCGACCTCGCGGATGACGCTTCGTGGGCTGACAAAGTGGAAGTCCTAAAACGGATACAGAACTCTCCGATCGCTCCACCTGTTGCGGATGGCGATGACCAGGCCGAATTCAATCGACTGACACAAAAACGTACCGAGTTAATGCAGGCGCAACGTGCTATCCAGGCTGCAATAGACAGGGCGCGCGCGTTTGAAGGCAACTCTCGCGGATTTGCAAAGGAAGCCGCTGAGCATGTCGCCCGGTTGGACGCCATCTCCGTTTTCGAACCCTCCGTTCAGGGTCATGCGTGTCCATTGTGCCTGCAGGACCTTCCGACAGCGTCTTCCGCGCCGTCAATCGGTGAGCTGCGTACAGCAAAGGACACTATCGGAGAGCGCGGCGGCGCGATGGATTCGGCGACGCCACGCATTGAATCCGCGATTGTTGAGATTGAACAAAAACTCATCGAGAACCGTCGTGACCTGGAGGCGAATCGCGAGTTACTCGGCTCCATCAAGCGGTCAAGCAAGCGACTACAGCTCGCGTCGGACACAGAGGCGCGACAGGCCCTCGTAGTTGGACGCATCAGCCTATACGTCGAAAACATTCCGGAGATGCCCGACGTAAGTGAGCAACTCAACAAGCTTGCAAAGCTCAGGGAGCTGGAACTGGAGCTCTACGAAGCCGTAAGTACCGACGCCATCCAGGAACGTCTGGAGTCGTGTCTGTCCAACGTCAACCGCAGTCTCTCCGACTACGCTGAACGTGTCGACCTCGAATACTCGGATAGTCCGCTGCGCCTTGACCCGAGGGCGCTGATCATTGTTGCAGACACCCCGAATCGGCCGATCCCGATGCGAGAAATTGGCAGCGGAGAAAACCACGTTGGCTACCACATCGTTGCGCATCTTGCCCTGCACAAGTGGTTCGCGGAACGAAAGCGTCCTGTTCCCTCATTTCTTCTGCTCGATCAGCTTTCGCAGGCGCATTTCTCTCCAGATGTCGAGCAGCGCGAAAATGTGGATCTCACCAAAATCGATACCGACCGGAAGGCCGTCAAAGCGCTTTACAAGTTGATCTTCGACGTGATCGAAGAGGAGGAAGGTCGCTTCCAGATCATTATTACGGACCATCCTGACTTCAGCGATGATCCGCGTTTTCAGGCCGCTGTTCGCGAGCGCTGGCGCAACGGGGTCAAGCTTATTCCGCAAGACTGGCCGTTATCGAGATAGCAGTTCATTTCCAGCTTCGTCCGTTTGTCGCATTGCTTTGCTCGGCCCTGGCTCGTGCCGGCCGTGGTTCGCGAAAGGCTCGCACATCGCCGGGCGACCGGTCCTGCTAGAAGGCGCGGGGTTGCTGACGTAAAAAAGTATAGGATCAGGGAATACATGATTTCATTTTCTCCGGGTTGGTGGGGATGCCTAGTTGCGGGAGTATCCCAATGGACGATTGTTCTGAATTCACCTGAGAGTGAGATCAATGAAGCAGACGGAAGTCGTCGGCGCGTCGCGGTAGCGGCTATCGAATCCGCGCGCATTCTTCCCAAGTGGTTCTGGGCGACCATAGTCATTGATTTTCACGGGGAAGAGTTTGCGCTTGCCGGGTTGACGAGAAAAAATGCGTCCGCCCTGGTGAAGTCTGCGGCCAATCTCGAGCAGCAGCGGAAAACCGGTCTTGAAAGAGAGCTGCGAAGAAAATATGCGGAAGTTCTTCCGCATATGAGGGCACTCGACTCTGAACTCACAATTCTCACCCAGCGAAACCGCTATATCCGTGACTATGATGTGCACGTGCTTCTCGATACCGTTCGTTTACACGTGGCACATCTTCTGGTCACGTCAGCACTACTCGACAAATGGCCCTTCGCTGACGACGTCCGATACGACAAAACCAGGTCACGAGTTCTTGAAATTTCGGAGATGGTCAAACCACCGCACACGGGCGTCCATAAGTGGAACGCCGACTATGTCAAGCGCGAAATGGCCGATCCGCATTGGATCGACTTTTTCCAGCAGGTGGAGAAATCGGAACTAACAGAGGAACAGCAGGAGGCCGTGGTCATTCACGAGGATCGTAACCGGCTGGTGGCGGCCGCAGGTTCCGGCAAGAGCTCAACACTTGTCGCGAAGGTCGGATATGCGATACAAAAAGGCTATGTTGATTCGCAGGAAGTGCTCGCCCTTGCATTCAATGACAAAGCGGCGGAGGAGATCCGGATTAGACTCGCAGACCGGCTTGGTATTTCGATCAGGGCGCAGACGTTCCACAGCCTTGGAAATTCGATTATTCGCGATGTGACCGGGCAGAAGACCCGTCCTGAAGTCGGATCGCGGCAACTCATGCAAAAAGTGGTCACCGAACTCAGGACGAGCGACAGTTCGTTTCTGTCGCGCTGGCTCCTGTTCAAGGCAGTCCATTGGGAATCGGAGCCGGAGATGGAGTTCGACGATGTCGAATCCTACGAAGCCTTCATTCGAAGCAAGGGAAGGAACGAAGGTGAGCCGGAAAAATGGGGCATTCCGACGCTTCAGGGAGACCCTGTAAAGTCGTTCGAGGAACTCTCGATCGCTAACTGGCTTTACGTCCATGGAGTGCAGTACCGATACGAATCGCCGTACGAACACAGCGTTACCGAGCATGGCTGGAGAAAATACGAGCCGGACTTCATGTATGTCCTGCCTGATGGCCGTCGGCTTTATCACGAGCATTTCGCGTTACGAGGGGACGGAACATCGCCGTTCGGCGAATCCTATGTCAGGTCGTCGGCAAGCAAGCGCCAATTGCACGCTGCTTGCGGAACCATTCTGATCGAAACGTCGAGCGCACAATTCAAAGATGGTTCCATATTCACGTATCTGCACGATACGCTCAGTTCATATGGGGTGGTTTTTTCGCCAAGATCGAGTGAAGAATTGCAGCAACGTCTGAAAGATCGCAATGATCTGGATTTGATAAAGCTTATGCTGACAATTATCTCGCACTCCAAGGAAAGCGGGCACAGCGAAGATCACATGAAGAGGCAAGCGAAACACCAGACTAATCTGGTTCGCGCACTTGCATTTGTAGATCTGCTCGTTCCAGTTTGGCAAGCCTATGATTCCCGCCTTCACGATAAGCTTAACTCGATCGATTTCGCAGACATGATCGGCATGGCCGCAACTTACGTTGAAGAAAAGCGCTACCCGTCACGGGCGAAGCTCATTTTGGTGGATGAATTTCAGGACATCTCCCCCGGACGAGCAAGGCTGGTCAAGGCCTTGTTAGCCCAGCATCCTGATTCTGTCCTTTTTGCCGTAGGAGATGACTGGCAAGCGATTAACCGCTTTGCTGGTTCGGACCTGTCCATCATGCGTTCGTTTGATGAGCATTTCGGAAAGACTGAAACCCGTTATCTCAGCAAGACTTTTCGAAGCAATCAGGGAATCAGCACAGTAGCAGCGCGATTCGTGGCGAAAAATCCGACGCAGATTCCGAAGAAGGTGTTGGCGGACAACAAAGAAAGCGGGGGCGTGATCCGGATCGTCGAATATTTGGGCGACGCTGGCTTGCTGGAGTGTATCGAGACCAAGATTCGCGAACTTGCCGCACTTGCGGTTGAGCGCAAGCAGGTCATCACAATTCTTTTGCTCGGTCGCTACAGGTATGAAACAACTGGCCCGGTTACCGAAGCACAAGTAGATAAATGGAATCAGCAGTACAGCGGACGCATCGAGATAAAAAAGAAACTAACGAACAAGGAAAAGCCATCGGAGCCGCTTGATACGGTTCACAAGTCGAAGGGGCTCGAAGCCGATTTCGTCATTGTTCATAGTTTGCAGGCAAAGTGGTACGCGTTTCCTTCAGAGATGGAAGACGATCCACTTTTGGGCCTGTCTTTCACGGGCCGCGAGACTTTCGAATACGCGGAGGAGCGCAGACTGTTTTACGTGGCCCTCACGCGGGCTCGCGAGCAGGTGACCTTGCTGATGTCATCGAAGGAGCCCTCGAGATTTGTGCTTGAGTTGCTCGACAAAGAGTATGACGGTGCCGTCGTTTTCGAGGGAAAGCATGACAAGCCTAGAAGATGTGACGTCTGCAAACAGGGCTACATGACACCGAGATTCGGGCGGCGGGGCCCATTCTTTGGTTGTACAAGATTTAGCTCGGCACAATGCTTCAATACGGCGGACACGATTTACTAAGCAATGCACACATATTCGTAGGATTCGCCGGAGCATCATACAAGGGCCGTGCAGTTGGTTACTGCCCTGCGGCCCGATGGCACCGATATTGTGCCTTGATCAGTTGCATCTCGGCCTTGGCGAAGGCCCGGGCACGTTTATGGTCCGTGGCGTCCGCGAAAGTGATCGCGTGCTTGTTATCTCGACCGAGCAATATGTCCGAAGGGGATACGAACGGCAGGGGTCTGTCGGGTGTGGACGGCCGAAGGTTGGTTGCCAAGATCAAGGCGTCACGCGCGGGGCGGTCCTACGAAGGCAAATACCCATGAATTCGATAGTTGTCTGCCCCGCCGCAATGGCGCTACAGCAGCACCAGCGAACTACCAATGGGCGCCCGGGGTTCCATTATCGTCTTGGAGTAGCAGGTGACCGGGAAGCGGAGGCTGAGCTGAGTGCTCGCCGATCAGGTAAGTCGCTGTCGTCTCACTCATCGCTTGAGACTCGTTGCTGCTATTGGTATGCTCGGGGCGCATATAGTTTCCGTAGACCCACCTCAATTGCTTGCCCTTCGGGTCGAACGTCAGCATCTCCCGGTGATTGAGCGTATGGCGCACGTCGTCAACAGCGTTGCCGCCAAACGATTCGTACCCTACGTGTACTACCGCAGGACAGTCTTCGGGAATTTGCTCGCATGCATCGGCAACGACCGATTTGAGATGACGGGCCTTACCCAACTGCGCCTGCTTTGAAAGGCTCATCCAGCAAACAACGCTCGCCTGATTCATTGCCGTGGCGAACAACGGTCTGTTCGGTGCGGGGTCCCATTGTGCGGCCACGCTATAGTCGGCATCAGGCGTGTGGTCTCCAAGGAGTAACTCGACCATTCTGCTCGATCCAAAGAACACATCGTCACTCTCGAGGACGGCTAGTGTGGCGCGTAGGTCGATGTCCTGAACGAAGCCGTTTGATATGCCGTCGTCCCACTGGAATGATGAAGGTTCCCGAAGAAATGCGTGCGCTTTCCCGACCAGATAGTCGTCCGGCACCTTTGACAATTCGACCTCGTAGCCAACGCCCACCACGAGAGAGCGCTCTCTGGCGCTACACAGTTCGTGCACCGGAGCCGCGAGCCGCTGCGCGTCCTTGTACTCCCTCGCCTCATAGCCGGCACCCGAGCGATTGATGCGCTTGCACTCTACGGCCCATTGGTTCTTTCCGGTTCCCACGAACAGGTCATGGCTTTTCTTGGTGCCGGGACTCTCCGGGTGAAAGCGGACATCGGACCATCCGCGCGTCTTGTAGGCGCCCGCGACAAGCAGTTCGAACAGGGCGTCATCGGCTTTGACCTGGCCGGTCGTCATCATCGCCTTGATGCGGTCCATCACGCCGTCGATTTGCTCAAGCTGGGGAACGAGCTCGCCGATCCGATGAAATATCGGCGTAATTCGGAAGGCTTCTGGTTCGAACCAGTCATGGCGCTCCTCGGGCTTTGCATAGGCGTTCGCCTGGAAGATGTACCAGTCGATCAGATCGCGAGGCGCGAAGCGGGTAGTGAAATCGCCCTGACGCCAATCATGTTTTTCTGCTTCGAACTTGTCTTTCACAGCCTGGACGCGACGCGACCACGTGGAGCTGTCCATGACTGATGTCAAGAATTCAATTGCGCGAACGGTGTAATCATCGCGCCAGGATTGCACTCGCCGGTTGGCTAACCAAAATGCCTGACTTGAAGCCATTGATAGGAACTCGTCTTCAGGAGGGAGTAGATGGGTGATCCTAACACCGAGACGACGCGCACTTGAGGTTTGCACGCCTTATATTGTCAGTCGCGACTAGCTCGTCTTTGAATGCCCCCCGCGGAAGCATGGTAGTGCCCGCTCATGCCGACACAGGCAAGTCCAGCATGAGACACTGGGCTCCCTGCGTGCGAGTAACGTCGACGCGTTACCGAGAACGTTTTGGCGTCGAGCGTCTGCCGTTCGGAGCCCGTTTATGAGGTGGCGACCGCATCGGGGAACAGAGAATTTCTGGGACATGGGAATTTACTGTTCACGCGACGTGGCCTATTTTATGCAACCCAGACTGGCAAGCCGTGTGCCTCGAGTTTTTCGTGGAAGGCGCGATTTTGTTCGAGACGTTCGATATGTCCGATATCGGGCACCAGATTCGAGACCGGGCAAGGAACGCTGTCGTCCGTGCCGACAAAGTGATGCAGAATCGCCGCATCGTCCGAACCGCACGTTACTGGGAAACGTTCAGCGCCGGCTACCAGCAGCCAGATGGTGCGTGTGATTCCATTCGTGAAGCTAATGTATGGCTGTCGTTCTGGCTCGAGAGCGGTCGGTGTCCTACGTGGAAAAGCTCGCCAGATCCATCGTACAAAGTGGCCGGAAGCGGTAATGTGCTGATCCTGTACGCCGTCGACCCAATATCCTGCATTGACCTCGGCAAGAGGAACGGGATTCGACCAGCCTGGCCTGAATCCGTCCTCGGCCTGATGAAATTTGTAGTCGTTTTTCCAACCCGCCTTGTCCAAGTGGGCGATTTCCTGATGACTGCTCTTGGGGCCGCGCCAGGCATCAAGGAAGCGCATCGCGTCGACCTCGACAACCGACCGCTGACGCTCGGATTCTGCTACCCGCATCCACACATCTCCACGTCCCTTTGTTGTCACACGGAAGATGGCGTAACGTCTCAGGCCACCCATAGTTTCGAGATGGGAAAAGGTTTTCATATCGGTTTGGCTTGGGGGTTACCCGCCTACTCTTCGAGGTAGAAGGTTGCTCAGTTGAGCGGCAAATGGCGTCAATCGGTGCCTTGTAACCTCAGTTCTGCGGCGTAAAAGCAAGGCACGGGATGGTCGCGTTCGAAAATCTCACTTGAATGACTGGCCGCGAAAAGCAAGGAGGGTGATAGTTTCGCGAGATGCTAGCGTACGATATTTCCCGAACTCTGAAGCGACCGTTTGATGAGGAAACATGCCGATTGATCCAAAGAAACTTGCCGTTAGCCGTCTGGCTCAGCATCTGGCAGACGGTTACTATTCCTTTTTGACAGCGCACTATGTCGCGGTCAATCCTGTGTCGATCAACGCGCTGCCACCCGTTGAGACCAAGGTTATCGGCCAGAATCCCGTAACAGTTGTTGGCCATGCTCCCACGGGCGAAATCCAGCGAAAGGACGGCACCGTACACACGATCGACCTCAGGCACTATCTCGACCTGCTGCGCGAGGATCAGAGCCTGCAAGACCGCTTCATCCGCAACTGGGCGATCGCCGCGCTCCTGACGCTTGGCGATGAACTCAACAGGAAGAATAACAAGTATTTTGACCGGGTACCGATCCTTGAGTTCGTCTATCACCTGCGTAACGGCGTCGCTCATGGCAATCGATTCAACATCACCAAGGAGGGCCGCCAACGTCTGTCGAAATACCCAGCCCACAACCGAGACGCGGCCGTAAAGAGCACTCGTGGGACGGTGTTTGAGATTACGGCTGACCTGACGGGCACGGTCCTTTTTGATTTTATTGGTGCTGCCGACGTAATCGACGTTTTGCAGTCGGTGGAAATCCATCTATCGCAATAGTATCCCGCGCGACCAACCGATTTCGCCGCGCAACCCATGCGCTGTGCGTGGGCAAACCATCCGCCTAAGCGCACATCTGACACATTGTCGAATGACGCACGCCGGATTCGAAGAACTGAGCTTCCCTCGGTTTTTCGCCTTCCAGAGGCCCCGGGGTTATGCAGCCGTATCCTTTGTCCGCTGAGCCGCAAGCCAGTCTTGCATGAACTGAGTTGGCGACGTGAAGCCGAGCGATGA
>Ga0207667_10009767_pt1 | contig 11285 bp, 10 predicted proteins | sample KBSCornC52_FD_184301 | JGI IMG/M metagenome (GOLD analysis project Ga0207667, IMG submission 184301) | Corn rhizosphere microbial communities from Kellogg Biological Station, Michigan, USA - KBS Corn C5-2 (SPAdes) (version 2) | ecosystem: Host-associated > Plants > Roots > Rhizosphere > Soil ...
GTGCTGCGCGCCGCGCAGAAGTTCGGCGCGACCTGTCTGGGCGTGACGCTGTCGCAGAACCAGTTCGATCTGGCGACCGCGCGCGTGAAGGCCGCCGGGCTCGAGGACAAGATCGAGATCCGCCTGCAGGACTACCGCGAGATCGACGGGCAGTTCGACCGCATCACGAGCGTCGGGATGTTCGAGCACGTCGGCCGCAAGAACCTGCCGCTCTATTTCTCGCGCGTGCATGACCTGCTGACCGACGAAGGCATCGCGATGAACCACGGGATCACGTCGACCGACGCCGAAAGCGGCGAGACGGCGCTCGGCGGCGGCGAATTCATCGACCGCTACGTATTCCCGGACGGCGAGCTGCCGCACATCAGCCTCGCGCTCGAAGCGGCGCAGCGCGGCGGGCTCGAGGCGGTTGACGTCGAAAGCCTGCGGCGGCACTATGCGCGCACGCTCGAGATCTGGACCGAGAACTTCGAGGCGAAGGCGGAACAGGCGCGCGCGCTCGTCGACGACGAAAAATTCCGCATCTGGCGCGTGTACCTCGCCGGTTGCGCGTATGCATTCGAGCACGACGACGTGTCGATCTTCCAGATCGTGTGCCGCAAGGCCGGACGCAGCGCGAAAACGCTGCCGTGGTCGCGGCGCTATATGTACGAACACACGCTGCCGCGCTAGGCGGCACTTCACGCTGGGCACGCATGGGTGACGGCAGGACGCGGTGCAACACGCCGCCGCAACGACAGCAGCGCGACGAACCGGACGGGTCGCACGCCGACGGGCAGTTCGACCTGTTCGGCGCGCCTCCCGACGACGCACGCGCGGCGGCTGTGCCCTCGGATGACGACAGCCCAGCCGGTGCCCGCGATCGCGTGACGCCTGGCGAGCACGATGCCGCGCAACCGGCAAAGTCGCCTGCACGCGCGGGCCGTGCGTCGCCCCGCCCTTCCTCCGATCAGGAACCGGAACCGCCTCCCGCCTCAGGCCTGCTGTGGGACGAGCCGTTGCCGCCTGCCACGCCGCCGAAGAAGGGCAGGCGCCAGCGCGGCGTGCCGCCCGCACCGGTTTCCGCGGAAATCGCCGACGTAGCCGCCGCGTTGCCGCCGAATGTGCGGCTCGGTACGTCGTCGTGGTATTTCCCCGGCTGGGACGGCATCGTCTACGACGGCGATTTCGCGCAGACGAAGCTGTCGCGCGAGGGACTCGAAGCGTACGGCGCGCATCCGCTGCTGAAGAGCGTGAGCCTCGACCGGTCGTTCTACGGCCCGCTGTCGGTGGCCGACTACCTGCGCTACGCGCAGCAGGTGCCGGACGACTTCCGCTTCGTCGTGAAGGCGCCGGCATCCGTCACCGACGCGGTCGTGCGCGGCCGGCGCGGCGAGCCGTCGGGCCCGAACCCGACCTTTCTCGACGCGCAGCTCGCCACTCGCGAATTCGTGCAGCCGTGCATCGAAGGGCTCGGCAAAAAGGCCGGCGTGCTGGTGTTCCAGTTTTCGCCGATGCCCGATCAACTGCTCGTCGAACCGGCCGCGCTGATCGACCGGCTGTCGGCGTTCTTCGCGGCGCTGCCGCCGCTGCCGCCGGACCCCGACGGCACGCGCTACGCGATCGAGATCCGCGACGCGTGCCTGCTTACGCCGCGCTTCATCCGCGCGCTCGCGGCGCTCGGCGTGCGCTACTGCGTCGGCCTGCATGCGCGGATGCCCGACCCGCTGCGCCAGGCCGCCGCGCTCGCGCTGCTCGACGGCGACGCGCCGGGCCCGCTTATCGTGCGCTGGAGCCTGCATGGTGGATTCAAGTACGAACAGGCGAAGGCGAAGTACGAACCGTTCGACAAGCTCGTCGACGAGGATCCGGCCACGCGCTCGGCGCTCGCCGAGCTGGCCGCGCGCTACGCGCTGGCCGGACAGCCGGTGATCATCACGATCAACAACAAGGCGGAAGGCTCCGCGCCGCTGTCGTGCGTCGCGCTCGCGCGCGAGATCGCCGCCGCGTGCGCGCAGTGGCGCAGCGAGGCGGCGTAGGGTTCGGCGGCGGGCGTCGTTGCGGCGCCGATGCGTTGAAGCCGTGTCCCAGGGTTCGCGCGCCGTTGGCCTGCGCCGACATTCGGACCGCGCTACTTTTCAGACCCGTTCTATTTACCGCTCCGCCTGCGTAGACAAAAATGCCTGTCCGTTCGGCTGGCTTCCCGATCCACTTTCAATGCCGACGGCGACACAACGATTTGACGATCGGGGCCGACTGAAGTGCCATACAGAAGCCGTCACCCAGAGTGGTTCGGCCTTTATAGCTCGCAGACCATGAGTGTCAACGGCACCCCAACTTCAGCAAGTGCGACGTGAGATGAAAAAAATTACCTTCGCGATCGCTTTTTTATGCTTCTCCTACCTCTCTTTTGTGCTGATCCCGAACAGATGGGTAGAGACTTTCGTTTTCAACCATCTACATGTCAACGGCGATGGCGAAGAGGCAATGAACAATTTCTATCTTCTGGCATTGGCGATCAAGCTTCTCGTCTCCGCACTTGTCTCGTTCGCCATACTCAGCGCAGCCAGCGGGGTCCTGACGAAACAAAAATAACTTCATGGCTCACCACAAGGCGGCACGCTGACCACGACGGCCAGCGCGCCGCGCATGCGGCTCGACTATCTTCACGTTCGACCTATCGTCTGTGACCTTGCTCGCATGACCCGACACCATCATTGTCGCGTTCACGCGGGCAAGGCATGAACAGTTCCGAGGTACGGCTCACGCGCCGCGCAGCGACTTCAACCGGTGCGAGAACTTCTGGCGGAATTTCGCGAGCTTCGGCCCGATCACGACCGAGCAATAGCCCTGCCCCGGATTGCGCGCGTAATAGTTCTGGTGATAGTCCTCGGCCGGCCAGTAGTTGTCGTCGAGCGGTACGACCTGCGTGACGATCGGCTGCCCGAACACCTGCTCGCGCTCCAGTTCGCGGATCACGTCCAGCGCGATGTCGCGCTGCTCGTCCGAATGCGTGAACACGACCGAACGGTACTGCGTGCCGACGTCGTTGCCCTGCCGGTTCAGTTGGGTCGGATCGTGCGTCGCGAAGAAGATCTCGAGGATCTCGCGATAACCGATGCGCGCCGGATCGAACGTCACGTTCACGACCTCCGCGTGACCGGTGTCGCCTTCGCACACGTCGCGATAGCCGGGATTGCGCATATGGCCGCCCGCATAGCCCGACTGGACGGCCGTCACGCCGTCGACATCGAGAAACACGGCCTCCGTGCACCAGAAGCACCCACCACCCACGGTCGCGGTTTCAAGCATCTCGTTCACCATGAAATCATCACCTCGTTGATAGCGGCGACTGCACGCATGCGCGCGCCGGCGCCGCCGGTCCGTATCGCCGCTGCCCGGTTGCCCGGCGCGCAGCGGCACGCGTTCAAGTATCTCACTCGCGCGCAAATCAGGCAGAAACGCGCGCGTGCCGCGCACCACCCGCGGTGCGTTTCTCGACTACACTTAGGCACGCTTGCCCGCGACGGCACACCGTCCCGGCTGCGCGCAGCGTCCGATGCATGCCCGCCCCGATGCCAACATCATCCGCCGGAACATCGATATGCACGCCCTGACAGAAGTCGTCCGGATTGCAACTCCGACCACCGGTGCCCCGCGCGCCGGCACTTCCATCGCACCATTGCGCCGCCATGCGTCCGTTGCGCCGCGTGCGCGGCGAGCCGGTGCAACGCGTTTCCCCGCTGTCCCGATCTGATGCACCGCACCGCGCGTCCTGCCACGTGCGCGGCCGCCGGTGCATGCGCATCACGCAACCGTTCGACCCGCACGTCCGCAACGAACGGCCGTGCGCCCGTGATCCGATACAACCGAGAGAGGCACTACGATGAGCATGCGGCCTGACCCGACATTTCACGCTTCGCCGGAACTCGCGATGCAGGCGCCGGCGGAAGAGTTCGCCTATACATTGTTGCTGAGCCCCGATTTTTCCAGACCCGACGCGCTCGCCGTGATCGACGTGAAGCCCGGCTCCTCGACCTACGGCAAGATCGTGCACACGGTGACGATGCCGAATACCGGCGACGAGTTTCACCACTTCGGCTGGAATGCGTGTTCGTCGTCGCTGTCGCCGCTGACCGGCCACGCGTTTCTCGAGCGCCGCTTCCTGATCATCCCCGGCCTGCGCTCGTCGCGGATCTACGTGATCGACACGAAGCCGCACCCGACGCAGGCGCGCATCCACAAGATCATCGAACCCGACGAGATCTTCGCGAAGACCGGCTATTCGCGGCCGCATACGGTCCACTGCGGCCCCGAGGGGATCTACGTGAGCACGCTCGGCGGCGCGGGCAAGGACGGCACCGACGGCGCGCCCGGCATCTTCATCATGGACTGCGAGACCTTCGACGTGCTCGGCCGCTGGGAAATCGATCGCGGCCCGCAGGACAAGCATTACGACTTCTGGTGGAACCTGCCGCGCGACTACATGGTGTCGAGCGAATGGGCGCTGCCGCCGCAGTTCGAGAACGGCATCGTTCCGGAAGACCTGCTCGCCAACCGCTACGGCCACCGGCTGCATTTCTGGGACCTGCGCGCGCGGCGCAACGTGCAGACGATCGATCTCGGCGCGCAGCACCAGATGGCGCTGGAGGTCCGGCCCGCGCACGATCCGGTGCGCGAATACGGGTTCGTCGGCGTCGTGGTCGATACGACCAACCTGGAAGGGTCGATCTGGACCTGGTGGCGCGAGGACGGCCAGTTCCATGTGAAGAAGACCGCGACGATCCCGCCCGAGCCGGCCGCGGCCGACGAGCTGCCGCCGCTGCTGCAAGGGTTCGGCGCGGTGCCGCCGCTCGTGACCGACATCGACCTGTCGCTCGACGACCGCTTCCTGTACGTGTCGTGCTGGGGCACGGGCGAGATGCGCCAGTACGACGTGTCGGATCCGCATCACCCGGTGCTCGCGGGGTCGGTGCGCATCGGCGGCATCGTGCGCCGCGCGCCGCACACGAACGGCCGCGCGTTCGCGGGCGGTCCGCAGATGGTCGAGATCAGCCGTGACGGCCGGCGCGTGTACTGGACCAACTCGCTCTATTCGACGTGGGACGACCAGTTCTATCCGGACGGCGTGCCGGCCGCGCAGGTGCTCGCGCATGTGGGGCCGGAGGGCGGGCTGACGCTCGCCGACGACTACTGGGTCGAGTTCCCCGACGGCTATCGCGCGCACCAGATCCGGCTCGAGGGCGGCGACTGCTCGACGGACTCGTTCTGCTATCCGTCGGTCAAGCGTTGAGCGCCAGCCTCTCAGCGCCGCTCGCGCTGTGGGCGGCCGTGCTCGCGAGCGGTGTCTATCACGGACTCAATCCGGCGATGGGCTGGCCGCTCGCGGTGTCGAATGCTCTGATGACGCGCCACGGCGGCGCGCTGCTCGCGGCGCTCGGCTATCTCGCACTCGGCCATGCGCTCGCCGTCTTCATGGTGATGCTGCCGTTCGGGCTGCTCGCCGCGTTGCTCGCGTGGCAGTCGGCGATCCGGATCGGCGCGAGCGCGCTCGTGATCGGCTTCGGCGCGGTGCTGCTGATCCGGCGGCGCCATCCGCGCGCGCTTGCGCGGATCGCACCCGCGCGGCTCGGGCTGTGGTCGTTCGCGATCGCGCTCGCGCACGGCGCGGGACTGATGCTGGTGCCGATCTATCTCGGGCTCTGCGGGCTCGACCGGGACGCCGGCCATCGCGCGGCGGCCACGCTCATCGATGCGCATCTCGGGATGGCCCTCGTCGTCGCGGCCGTGCACGCGGCTGCGATGATCGGCGCGGGCGGCGTGCTCGCGTGGCTCGTGTACCGCTATCTCGGGCTGAAGTTCGTCGCGCGGAGCTGGTTCAACCTCGACGCGGTGTGGGCGTCGAGCCTGATCCTGACGGGCGCGCTGTCGCTCGGGCTGGCGGCGGCGCGCTAGCACGCGCCGCACGACGCGGCCGCGGATCACGCGCGGTAAAACGCGACAGAACGGCCGTTCCGCGTCGATCGCGGCACCGTGTGACAGTGTTCGCTACCTCACGTTCACCTCACGCTGACGCCGCAATGCGCCGTGCGCACCGGCCCGGCGGTCGCGATTCCGCTAAAATCCGACCATGCGCACCCCTTCCCAACCGACCACCCCGGCCTTGTCGCCTTTCGTCCGCCGCGCCCGTTGCATCCGCCGCGCGCCGCGCCCGTCCGTTTCGTTCCGGATGGCCGCCCGATGAACCATGCCAACCCGCCGGATTTCGATTCGGCCGCATTCCGCCAGGCACTCGGCCAGTTCGCGACCGGCGTGACCGTCATCACGACGCAGGCGCCGTCCGGGCAGTTGATCGGCATCACCGCAAGCTCGTTCAACTCGGTTTCGCTCGATCCGCCGCTCGTGCTGTGGAGCCTCGCGCACAAATCGGCGTCGACGCCGGTGTTTCGCAGCAACAGCCATTACGTGGTGAACGTGCTCGCGGCCTCGCAGATCGACCTGTGCAAGCGCTTCTCGACCTACAAGGGCGACCGCTTCGAAGGGATCGCGCACGTGGCCGGCAACTCGGGCATGCCGGTGCTCGACGGTGCGCTCGCGTGGTTCGAATGCCACAACCGCAGCCGCTACGACGAAGGCGACCACGTGATCTTCGTCGGCGAAGTGGAACGCTGCGGCGTGCGCGCGGTGTCGGATGCCGCGCCGCCGCTCGTGTTCCACGGCGGCGGGTTCCACGGCCTCACACCGCTTTGATCGCCCCGGTGCGCGCCAGTCCGACCGGCGCGCCCGCTTCGTCCTTCAGCGTCTGCAGCACGATGTTCGAACGGATGTCCATCACGCCCGGCGCCTTGTAGAGCCGGTTCAGCACGAAATCCGAATAGTGCTTGAGGTTGTGCGCGAGCACGCGCAGCAGATAGTGGCTCTCGCCTGTCACGACGAACGCGCCGACCACCTCCGGCCATTCGCGCAGCGCTTCCGCGAAGCGCTCGTGCCATTGATTCTCTTCGTTGCGCATCGACACCTGCACGAACGCCTCGAGCTCGAAGCCGAGCTTCTCGCGGCTCAGGCACGCGCGATAGTGTTCGATGACGCCCTGCTCCTCGAGCAGGCGCATCCGGCGTAAGCAAGCCGACGGCGAAAGCGAGATGCGTTCGGCCAGGTCGAGATTGCTGATTCTGCCCTCCTCCTGCAGTACCGCCAGAATCCTGCAGTCGGTGGCGTCGAGCGTGATCGCGTGCATTTTTGGTCCCCCTTTTCCCTCTCATTCGAATTATCTGCCAATTCGGCGGATTGTCCATGTTTATTTCGCAAGCACTTTCTGCGAGCGTCCACCTATCATTCGAAGGATCGATTCACCGCTTCGTCATGCCATGGACACACTCTGGGACATCTCGCCGCCCGTCAGCCCCGCCACACCCGTGTGGCCGGGCGACACGCCCGTTTCCGTCGAACGCGTGTGGCGGATGGAGGCCGGCTCGCCGGTCAACGTCGCGCGACTGACGCTGTCGCCGCATACGGGCGCGCACTGCGACGCGCCGCTCCACTATGACGCCGACGGCGCGCCGATCGGCGCGGTGCCGCTCGATACCTATCTCGGCCCGTGCCGCGTGATCCACTGCATCGGCGCGGCGCCGGTCGTGCGCCCGGCCGATATCGAGGCCGCGCTCGACGGCGTGCCGCCGCGCGTGCTGCTGCGCACCTATGCACGCGCCAGCGTCGAGCAATGGGACAGCGGCTTCTGCGCGGTCGCGCCCGAGACCGTCGACCTGCTCGCCGCGCGCGGCGTGAAGCTGATCGGCATCGACACGCCGTCGCTCGACCCGCAGGAATCGAAGACCATGGATGCGCATCATCGCGTGCGCGCACACCGGATGGCGATCCTCGAAGGGATCGTGCTCGACGACGTGCCGCCCGGCGACTACGAGCTGATCGCGCTGCCGCTGAAGTTCACGACGCTCGACGCGAGCCCCGTACGTGCGGTGCTGCGCGCGCTGCCCGGCCACTCCGCCTGATTACCCGACCCACTGACCCGACATCATGATCAAGACCCGTGAAGACGCGCTCGCCCTCGACCGCGACGACCCGCTCGCCGCACTGCGCGACCAGTTCGCGCTGCCCGACGGCGTGATCTATCTCGACGGCAACTCGCTCGGCGCGCAGCCGCGCGCATCCGCCGCCCGCGCGCAACAGGTGATCGGCGCCGAATGGGGCGAAGGCCTGATCCGCAGCTGGAACACCGCCGGCTGGTTCGCGCTGCCGCGCCGCCTCGGCGACAAGCTCGCGACGCTGATCGGCGGCGCACCGGGCGAGACCGTCGTGACCGACACCATCTCGATCAACCTGTTCAAGCTGCTGTCGGCGATGCTGCGTCACCAGGCCGAGCGCGCGCCGGAGCGCCGCGTAATCGTGTCGGAGCGCTCGAACTTCCCGACCGACCTGTACATCGCGCAAGGGCTGATCGAGCAGCTCGGCGGCGGCTACGAGCTGCGCCTGATCGACGATCCGGCCGACCTGCCCGACGCGCTCGGCGCGGACACGGCCGTCGCGATGATCACGCACGTGAACTACCGCACCGGCTACATGCACGACATGCCGGCCGTCACGCAGCTCGTGCACGACGCGGGCGCGCTGATGCTGTGGGATCTCGCGCACTCGGCCGGCGCGGTGCCGGTCGACCTGAACGGCGCGCATGCGGACGGCGCGGTCGGTTGCACGTACAAGTACCTGAACGGCGGCCCCGGTTCGCCGGCGTTCGTGTGGGTGCCGCAGCGCCATCACGCGCATTTCTCGCAACCGCTGTCGGGCTGGTGGGGCCACCGCGCACCGTTCGCGATGCAGCCGGGCTTCGCGCCCGATCCGGGCATCGCGCGCTTCCTGTGCGGCACGCAGCCGATCGTGTCGATGTCGATGGTCGAATGCGGGCTCGACGTGTTCCTGCAGACCGACATGCACGCGATCCGCCGCAAGTCGCTCGCGCTCACCGATGCGTTCATCGCACTCGTCGAAGCGCGCTGCGCGGGCCTGTCGCTGAAGCTCGTCACGCCGCGCGCGCATCACCAGCGCGGCTCGCAGGCGAGCTTCGAGCATCCGCACGGCTACGAGGTGATGCAGGCGCTGATCGCGCGCGGCGTGATCGGCGACTATCGCGAGCCGTACGTGCTGCGCTTCGGCTTCACGCCGCTCTACACGCGCTTCGCCGACGTGTGGGATGCCGTCGAGACGCTGCGCGACATCCTGGCCACCGATGCGTGGAAGGCACCCGAGTTCGCCGAGCGCGGCGCGGTGACCTGATCGGCGTCGACCGGCGCGCGCTGGCCGCGCGCCGCGCCCTCGTCATTCAAATCTGGAGAGAGTCGTGAATTCTGGTCATATGCAGCCACCCGGCGACAATGCGCCGGCGGGCTGCCCGTTCTCGGGCGCACGCGCGGCCCAACCCGCTCATGAAGCGCCGCACGTGCCGGGCGATGCGGCAGGCGAAGCCGGCTGGCACGATGCGCAGCTCGATTTCTCGAAGTCGATGAGCTACGGCGACTACCTGTCGCTGAATTCGATCCTCGACGCGCAGCATCCGCTGTCGCCCGATCACAACGAGATGCTGTTCATCATCCAGCATCAGACGAGCGAGCTGTGGATGAAGCTCGCGCTGTTCGAGCTGCGCGGCGCGCTCGACGCGGTGCGCGGCGACGCGCTGCCTCCCGCGTTCAAGATGCTCGCGCGCGTGTCGCGGATCCTCGAGCAGCTCGTGCAGGCGTGGAACGTGCTGTCGACGATGACGCCGTCCGAGTATTCGGCGATGCGGCCGTATCTCGGCCAGTCGTCGGGCTTCCAGTCGTACCAGTACCGGCAGCTCGAATTCCTGCTCGGCAACAAGAACGCGCAGATGCTGCAGCCGCATGCGCATCGGCCCGACATCCTCGAGCAGGTGCGCGCGACGCTCGAGGCGCCGTCGTTCTACGACGAGGTCGTGCGCCTGCTTGCGCGGCGCGGTTTCCCGATCGCGCCCGAGCGGCTCGAACGCGACTGGACGCAGCCGATGCGTCACGACGAAACGGTCGAGGCCGCGTGGCTCGAGGTCTACCGTCACCCGCAGCAGCACTGGGAGCTGTACGAGATGGCCGAGGAACTCGTCGATCTCGAGGATGCGTTCCGCCAGTGGCGCTTCCGTCACGTGACGACCGTCGAGCGCATCATCGGCTTCAAGCAGGGCACCGGCGGCACGAGCGGTGCGCCGTATCTGCGCAAGATGCTCGACGTCGTGCTGTTCCCCGAGCTCTGGCACGTGCGCACCACGCTGTAACGCACGGCACGCGCCCGCGCGTCACGACGACGTGCGGGCCAGCTCCTCCCCGTCGCGCGGCAACGCCCGTTCGCGCGCGAACCGCGGAATGTGGCGCCGCATCGCGAGCAGTGCGACGCACACCACGCCCATCGCGACGGCCAGCATCGTCAGGTACGCCGTCGCGCCGCCCGCGGTGATCACGATCGCACCCGCGAACGCGCTGAGGATCGCGCCGAGCCGCCCGAAGGCGAGCGCGCTCGCGGTGCCGGTCGCACGCACCGCCGTCGGATAGATGTACGCGCAGAGCGCATACATCGTCGACTGCACCGCGTTGACGAACAAACCGTGCAGGCCGAGCCCGACGATCAGCCAGCCCGTGTGGCGTCCCGCATCGATACCCATCAGCCAGATCGCGCTCGCCACGCCGCCGATGCTGCACAGCGCGAGCGGCCAGCGCGAACCGGCATGCGTGATCGCCCATGCGCACAGCAGCGCGCCGATCACGCCACCGAGGTTGTACGCGGTCAACCCCGAGCCCGCGACCGACACGCTCAGCCCGCTCGCGGCCAGCATCGTCGGCAGCCAGCTGAATGCCGCATATACGGCGAGCAGGCACATGAAGAATGCGCACCACAGCGCGATCGTGTCGCGCGCCTGGTGGCCGGCGAACAAGGCGCCGAACCCGCCGCGCGCGCCGGGTGCGCGCGCATCGCGCAGATCGGTGAACACGGTGCCCGGCGCGACCGGCCGCTGCATGCGCGCGAGCAGCGCGCCGAGCTCCGGCCAGCGCGCCGGGCGGCGCGCCAGATAGCGCGGCGATTCGGGCAGCGCGCGCACCAGGACGAGACCGAGCACGAGCGGCAGCGCGCCGCCGGCGAAGAACAGCCCGCGCCAGCCATAGCGCGGCAGCACCTCGTGCGCGAACAGTCCGGCCAGCATGCCGCCGAGCGGCACGCAGACGATCGTCGCCGTCACCATCATCGTGCGGCGCCGCGCGGGCGTGTATTCGGCCGTCATCGTCGTGGCGGTC
>Ga0207667_10009769_pt1 | contig 11283 bp, 4 predicted proteins | sample KBSCornC52_FD_184301 | JGI IMG/M metagenome (GOLD analysis project Ga0207667, IMG submission 184301) | Corn rhizosphere microbial communities from Kellogg Biological Station, Michigan, USA - KBS Corn C5-2 (SPAdes) (version 2) | ecosystem: Host-associated > Plants > Roots > Rhizosphere > Soil ...
GAACAGCCCGCTGCCCGGCCCGCCGGAGCGGAATGTCCATCCCTGGCGGCGGAAGTCCCACATGGAGGCATAAATCGTTTTTGGCTCCTGCACGTTCGTGGACAGCATGGCGCATCCGGTTGAGCCGTTGGCTCCGGCCAGGACTTTCTTCCAGTTTGTGCCGCCGTCGGTTGTCTTATAGACGCCGCGCTCATCATTGTCATCCCAAAGATGGCCGGTGGCGCACGCGTAAACCGTGTTGCTGTCTTTGGGATCAACCAGGATGCGCGCGATGTGTTCTGAGTCTTTCAATCCCATGTTGGCCCAGTTCTCGCCGCCATCGGTTGATTTATAAATTCCATTGCCAATGGAAACGCTATTTCTGGTCCAGCTTTCACCCGTTCCCACCCAGACATTCTTGTGATTTGAAGGATCGATGGTCACTGCGCCAATGGACTGTGCCGGCTCGCGGTCAAATACCGGCCGGAAAGTTGTGGCGCCATTGATGGACTTCCATACGCCTCCGCTGGCTGATCCCACAAACACGGTGATCTTGCCGTCTTCATCCACCCCGTCAATGGCGGAAATTCGTCCGCCCATGGTGGCTGATCCAATGTTTCTTGCCGCCAATCCTGAGATGGTGCCGGAATCGTATCTCACCGGCGCGGGCGTCTGGGCTAAAGCAGCCATGGGGAGCGTACACAAAAGAACGGACACAGCTATCAAGCGCACAAGGAAAAAGCGACAGCGGGCAATCATCATTATGAAATTCCTCTCAAAATATCGATTACGGTGTAAGTAAGCGCTCATTTTTGTTTCGGTGTTGGCTTGGCTGTGGGCAGCGTTGCGGGAGCCGTAGGCATCTTGAACTCGCTGTCCTCAATGGGCACGTTCGCCTCCATTTTGGTCACCGTGATCTTTCCGCGCCGTTCCGGATTGTTCTTGGGCCCGCTCTCAATGAAAAACGGATACATCACGCCATTCACCGGCTTGTATGATCCCAGCATCGTCACGCTCTCACGCACTGAGCCGCGGATGAACTGCTGCTTTTCAATCTGGATCTCAATGTATGTGTCCGGGTCAAGGTAGTAGTAAAAGATGTCCCCATTTTTCAGCGTGACTTTCAATTTGTAAGCGTCATCGCCATCCACCTGATCGTGGCCTAGATATTCAATCTTGTTGCCTTTGGCGGCGGCGTCCACCAAGGGGCCGTCAAAGTCTGCGTCCTCAGCCAACCCGCGGACGTCGTCTTCACCCAGCATTTCCGGATCTTTGCGCCCGCCGAACGGCGAAATCTGCCAGCCATTCGAACCGTCATATGCCTGGACCTGGGTCATTCCCTGAAGAGTAAAAGTTTCTTTCACCATGTCCGGACGCTTGCTTAGTTCGCCCACAATCGCTTTGAAACCTCCGGTATCAAAATCACCGGTCATGCGGACTGACTTGATCGCCTTGATCTTCTCTATTCCGCCCTTGGCTTGCAGATTTTTGGCCACCAGTTCCTCGGCAGTCTGGGCGTAGCCGTTCAGTGCGATGAAACAAACGAGACTTGCCAAAATGCTGCGTAGTACGCTCACTTAATTGCTCCTTAAGGTTCTGCAGGGTTCGTGGCTGATCTAACCACGCTGGATTTGGAGTTGATGGAAATTTATTTAGACGTATTTGAAATGCCTTTGTTAGCCAGTCATTTCATGCTGAATGGAAATTCACCTAATTGTACAGAAATTCCCGAGTCCTCTGGACGAAAAGGTGCAAAGAAAAAGGCGTGACCTCAGCGGCCACGCCTTAACCAAACTCGGATTTTAAAGCTCTATCTCTACTCCCCTTTATCTGCGCTGGCACCCCACATGATGCTGCTGGCCCACTGCCCGCTGGCGCCCCACATGATGCTGTTGCTCCAAATTGTGGAGAACCCTGAAGATGTGTTGGCACCCCACATGATGGAACTGCCCCATAAGCCATTGGCGCCCCACATAATGGATGAACCACTCGAAGACGTTGCACCCCACATGATCGAACTACCGGTAAATTGGGTAGTGCCCCAAACCGCAGGTCCGGACCATGTTTGTGAAGTGCCCCAAGTAGAAGAGGAATCACTGGTCAGGCGAACACTCCCAGTGCTCGAATCGTATATAGCTGTCGGTGACATTGCTGTGCCGCTCGGCAAATCATTGCTGGCCAGCGCGGCTGCAAGGTCAACATACCCGGCTCCAACAGTAAAGATGTCATATTGGCTGGTGTAAGTAATGCCGCTAGCCGCATCATAAACGCTGCTCGTAGCAGGGAACGTCTTGGAAGCAGTCTTCATCAGCCTGGCCTTTACCTGATCAGGCGTTAAAGAAGGATGCGCTTGCAAAAGATCGGCCACTGCGCCGCTCACCACGCCTGTTGCCATGCTGGTACCGCTCAATTCAAAGTAGACTTTTGACGGGCTTGATGATCCGCCATAGACATAAGCGCTGTAAGGGACGCGGTTGTTCAACTCAGTGTTATACAGATTCGTGTTGCTGGTTTCCGTGGATACAAGAAGATTCCCCGGGGCTACCAGGTCAGGCTTTACCACATGGTCAAGGATTGTGGGCCCTTTGGAACTGTAGCTGGCGATCAAATCATCCGACCGCTGTGGCGTTCCCATCGGTTTCATCGCGCCTACTGTAAGGACATAAGGGTCGTTCCCGGGAGACGTTACAGTCGAGTAGCCGCTGGTCGGCAGGTAGCGTCCATTATTGCCGGCGGCCACCACGACAACAATCCCGTTCTTCCATGCCTTCTCTACGGCCTGACACAGCGGATCCAGTTTGTAGCTCTCAAATACGCCGCGTCCCAGCGATAGATTTATTATCCTGATGTTGTATTGCGACTTGAGGGCCACCGCCTGATTAATGGCGGCAATCACTGAGCTGTCAGTCGCGCTGCCGTTCGCGTCGAGTACTCGCAGGTTTACGATCTGCGCTCCCGGCGCAATACCCCGAAAGGTATTTGAATAGATGAGGCCGGTTGAGCTTGTTCCGTTGCCGGCAATCAGTCCGGCAATGTGCGTGCCATGACCGTAAGGGTCTGCGGCGCTGGAGTCGCCCGGTACAAAGCTTTTGTTGTAAACGATCCTTGAAAGAGGCAGCAGACCCGTTGTCGCTAGATCGGGATGATTGTTCACCCCGCTATCTATCAGCGCTACGCCAATTCCGGCTCCAGTATAGTTTGACTGCCACGCTGCCGATGCGTTCACTGCCGGCGCTGCATTATCAAAGAATGGAGTGAGAGGCCGGTCTTTACTAATGTATATGACGTTGGACTGATTTGAGAGAGATAAGATCCCGTTGTAGTCCAGAGACGCCACTAATCCGTTCACGATAGGTAGCTGGCCGAGCACAGTTCCGCCCAGCTTAAGCACGTCATTTACGACGCAGCCCACCAGCCCCAGCAAGCCGCAAGTTAGCTGCGTGCCCGGCGCATATTGGACCACTACCTGCATCTGCCCCGTGGAACCTGAGTTCTGCAGGTCAGGCGAAATCTTGCTGCTGTCTCCGAACATCGATAGTGGCGCCAACAGTGCCAGAACAAGAATTAAGATTCTTTTCATCATGGGAAACCCTGCCAAGAAACTTTAGTAAGTACTATGACTTTGGTTTGCACTTGCCGGGCCAATTGGGACATTCTTTAACCCATTGCAAACAAGGGCTTTCCTGTGCTTTGGCATAACAGATGTGACGTGAATTTTGCCGCGTTGTCACTGCCCATGTGACAGAGACGTCACAGCTGACGCAGGCTCGAATGCAGTTACTAAAGTCCTCTTGCTGACCGATGCCTTTGGGCTGAAAATGCGCCAGACAATCTTGTGCCCCAAATTTAGATGTTGGAGAGATAATGTCCGGAATTCCGGTTCGGGCGAGACCGTTCGTATTTCTGGTGTGCGCATTTGGCGCGCTCAGTCTGCTCACCGGTGTGCTTCCATGGCGGAGTAGCGAGAGTCTCCTGTTTCCTTCCTATCTTCTGCTCACAGTTGTGGCTTCTGCTTTGAAAACAGTTCTGCCCGCATCTGAAGGCACAGTATCTGTAAACTTCGTTTTCTTCCTGATCGGCATCTGCAATATGACGATCTCTGAGACGCTTGCCCTGGCTCTGGTTGCCACGATAGTCCAGTGTTTCTGGCGGACCAAAAAACGGCTCAGTTTTGTGCATTTTGCCTTCAATCTTTCTCAAGTGTCGCTGGCCATCACGGCTGCCTATTGGACTTACGTGGTGCTATTCAGTCACGTCTTCCACTCGCGCGCTCCCTTGCCGCTGCTTGTCGCTGCGATCGTTTACTTCCTGTTGAATAGCTTTCCCGTTGCAGCCGTTGTGGCATTAGCGGAAAACATCTCGATCATCAATAAATGGGACACGGGTTACTCCTGGACGTTTCCTTATTATCTGATTGGCGCAGCAATTGCAGGATTTATTCAGTTTGTAAACCGGTTGGCCGGCTGGCAAATGTCGATCCTGGTTTTACCGGCAGTCTATGCGATCTACCGTTCCTACTGCATGCACCTTGGACGGTGGGAAGACGAGAAGCGGCATCTTGAAGATCTGGCTTCCTTGAACATGCGCACGATTGAAACTTTGGCGTTGGCAATTGAAGCCAAAGACAATACCACCGGAGATCATCTTCAGCGCGTGCGCGTTTATGCCATGGAACTGGGTAAGGACCTTGGATTATCCCCAGCGGAACTGCAGGCCTTGCAAGCTGCATCCGTGCTCCACGATATCGGCAAGCTTGCTGTTCCCGAGTCGATTATTTCCAAACCGGGCAAGTTGACGCCTGAAGAATTTGAGAAGATGAAGATTCACCCCATTGTGGGCGCGGAAATTGTTGAACAGGTCAGGTTTCCCTATCCGGTTGCGCCCATTGTGCACTCCCATCATGAAAAGTGGGATGGCAGCGGTTATCCGGATGGCATTGCCGGTGAAGCCATTCCCATTGGCGCGCGCATTCTCTCTGCCGTTGATTGCCTTGATGCGCTTGCTTCCGACCGACAGTACCGCCGTGCTTTGCCGCTGGATGAAGCCATGGCACACGTCGTTCGCGAGTCGGGGAAAGCGTTCGATCCCCGCGTTGTCGCCGCTTTGCAGGCGCGATACATAGAATTAGAGTATCTGGCGCGCTCGCAAGCGCCTGAGGAACGTCCCAAGCTTTCGCTTGACGTAAAGGTTGAACGCGGCGCTGCGCCCGATGCGGGCTTTGCCACCAGCGCTACGCCTTCCGCTCAATCGCAGCTGGGACTGACACTAATTGACGTACTCAACCGGACTGAGGAGCCTCTGACTCTTGATGAAACGCTTTCGGCGGCTGCCCTTCGCCTTCGTCATCTCGTGCCTTTCGATGCGATGGCAGTCTTTGCGCTGCAGCGGGACGTGCTTGTTCCGCGTTTTGTTATGGGGGAGAACCTTCGTCACCTGTCTTCTTTGCGAATCCGCAACGGACAGGGACTGACTGGCTGGGTGGCCGAAACCGGAAACTACATCATCAATGGCAATCCTAAGGTTGAACCGGGCCTTGAAGGGTCGCGAAGCTTTGCGCTCTGTTCAGCGTTGGCCGTGCCTCTGTCCTATGCAGGCTGCGTTGTAGGAGTTCTTTCTGTGTATGCTCTGCAACCTGATGCCTTTACTTCTGAAAATCTCAACGTTCTTCAGGCCAGCGCCCATCAGCTTGGTGATGTAATTGGTGAAAAGCTCAATGCAGAGCAGCCCCAGCGGAGCCCTCGCACGAGCGAATGGCGGCATCGCAGCCATGCTCGCCGGAATCCAGCGGAAGAAACTCGATCAAGCTCGCCTTCTGTCCTCAGTTCAGCAAAGTAACTGATGCGTAACGGACACTGATCCCTGCGCGCAAAAATTAGGGCGCGACCGAATGGCCGCGCCTCATTAATTTGAATTTACTATCTGAGCTAATCCTGATCGTCATCCTGGTCCTGATCATTGCCGGTGCTGGCGCTCGATGCCGCGCCTGCTCCCGACTTGATCTGGATCGGCCCACCCGCGAACAGCGTGCTTGAGCCATGTTCCGCCGCTTTCTTGTTGAAAGCCGTGACTTCAGTGGTCAGGAAGGTGTTTACCTGTGTCAGTTGAGTTTCCAGTTCTTTGCGGACCTCAGCTGCTTCTGCAACCAGCAACGGGCTCGGCGCTTCTCCCGGACTACCCATTACGCCGCGCATCACGCCTTGCAGGCGGTTCTGGAACCGTTGCAGATAGTGAATATCGTCCTGGCTCCCGGGTTGAATGTCGTTGTTGTAGAGCGGTTCCTGGATCGACATGATTTTCTTGTCCAATGCCTTTGCTTCATCCAGTACTGGCTTGTAGGAGACATTGGTTGCAGCGCCTTCCTGTCCTTCATCGCTAGCCAGAAGCTCTTGCAGGCTTGTGATCTGCTTGTGCAGGCCGTTGAGCCGGTTCAGGGCTTCATGCAATGCGGAGACTTCGTCGCGAAGTTCCAGCCCCAGCTTTAGCTGCGCTCGCATGCCTTCAGGGTCAAACTTAAAACGCGGATCGGTCTGGACCTCGACCGTCTGCGTTTCAGTTTTGCCGCCCTTTACCGTTACCGCTACTTTATATGTGCCCGGCAGAGCGTTAGGCCCAATGCTGGGATCAAAGAAGAAATCCTGGTCATCTAGTCCTTCTGGCGGCGGCAGGAAGTTCAGCTTCTTTGGCCCGTCGTAACGCAGGTTCCACGCCACTCGATTCAGTCCGTACTTCGTGGGGCCGTACATGGTGCGGACAACCTGCCCGCTGCTGTCTGTTACCGTGATTTTTACTGCTGTCTCACCGTTGGGTCTGCGCCGTGGCGGCGCGCCTGTGTTTTCTTTTATCTCATTTGGCAGCCAATAGGTGATCACTCCGCCGCTCATTGGATTGGGAGCCACGTATCCGCCGCTGGCAAAGCCGTGCTTGCTCCAGTTATGCCAGTTCACGGCAGGAGAAAGCGGGAACAGGTGGAAGTCGCTACGCGCCAGTTCGGCGCCGCTTTCTTCCAGCGGAGTAATGTCATCCATTACAAAGAGACCGCGTCCGTGCGTTGCCACCACCAGATCGTGCGATTTCTTGATGAACTTGATGTCATAGACTGAAGCTGTGGGGAAGTTGCCCTTGATCTGCGTCCAGTGCGCGCCATCGTCACTCGAATAGAACAGGCTGGTGTCTGTGCCCAGGACCAGGAAGCCCTTCTTGTTCGGGTCTTCGCGAATCACGCGCGCGGGATCGTCCTGCGGCAGCCCGGCTGCGATTGAAGTCCACGTCTTGCCGCCGTCGTGCGTCTTGTAAACGTATGGCTTGTTGTTTTCCACCTCGTGGAAATCCACAGCGATATAAGCCGTGTTGGCGTCGCTGGGCGAAGCTTCGACTTGTTGCAGTCTGCCCCATTGCGGCAGGTTCGCGATATTGGCGGTGGCGTTCGTCCAGTTTTGTCCGCCATCACGCGTTACCTGCGCCAGGCCATCGTCAGTGCCTACCCAGATTGTCTTGGGATCAACGGGCGAAATTGACATGGAAAGAATCGCGCCAACCGTTTCGGCGCCGCTCAGGTCCAGCCAGATCGGTCCGCCGCTGCTTTGCTGTTTCGTCTTGTCGTTGCGCGTCAGATCCGGGCTGATTGGGTTCCAGCTCTTACCGCCGTCAGTGGAGCGGAACAATACGTTCCCGCCCAGATAGACTTCATTCGGATTGGTCATAGAGACGGCAATCGGTGATGTCCAGTTAAAACGGTATTTCAAATCAGAGGGCTTCATGGATTGCACGCCCTGCAGATACGGACGGATGAAGTTCGACATCCCCGTCTCATTGCTCACGCGCTGGATCGATCCGTTTTGCGAATCCGTGTAAACCAGATGCGTGCCTTTGCCGCGCGCCGGGACAACATACTCTCCGTCACCGCCGGTAACCGTATACCACTCAAATCCGCTGATGCCGCCGCGACTGAGGCTGTTCGATGGGCCGCACCAGCCGTTGTTGTCCTGCAATCCACCGCACAGGTTGTAAGGCGTCTCGTCATCGTCCGCCACAGAATAGAATTGTTCAATCGGCAGATTGTCCAGATAGCGCCACGTCTTTCCTGCGTCGCCGCTCACATAAACGCCGCCATCATTGCCGTTGATGATCCGGTTCGGGTTCTCCGGATCAATCCACAACGCGTGATGGTCCACATGGACGCGAGGTGTCGTGTTACGCGCAGTCTTGCCGCCGTCTTCAGACAGCATTACGTTGAATGACATGAAGTAAACTTTGTTCTCGTCATTTGGCGCAACCATGAGCTCGCTGAAATAAAATCCGCGTGCCGCCAGGTTGTGGTTGTTGCTCACCATCTTCCAGTGATCGCCCAGATCGTTGGTGTCGTAGAGCGTGCCTTTCTTGTTTTCCACCAGCGCATAGACGTGCCGCGGATTGCTCGGCGCTGCGCCCAGACCGATGCGGCCTGTGGGCTCCGTCGGCAGGCCTTCTGTCAGCTTCTTCCACGTATTGCCGCCATCGGTCGACCGAAAAATGCCACCGCTGGTCCCGCCGGACTCAAGCGCCCAGGGATAACGCCGCACGCGCCACATTCCCGCAAACAACACCATCGGATTCCCCGGGTCCATGATCAGCGAGCTTGCGCCTGTGTCTTCGTCGATGAACAAAACTTTCTTCCACGTATTGCCGCCGTCGGTGGTGCGGAAGATGCCGCGGTCCGCATTCGGTCCCCAGGCATGTCCCAATACTCCGACAAAGACCGTGTTGGGATCGCGCGGATCAATCGCTATATTGGAAATCTGTCCGGCATCGCGCAGCCCCATATGCTTCCACGTGGCGCCCGCGTCTGGGGAAAAGAAGATGCCTTTGCCTGTAATCACGTCATTGCGGATATTTTTCTCGCCGGTTCCCACCCAGATCAGGTTGGGATTGGAAGGCGCAATCGCAATCGCCCCGATGGAAGCTGTTGATTCCTTCTCAAAGATCGGCTTCCAGGAAAGCCCGCCATCCTGCGTCATGAAAACGCCGCCGCCCGCCGCGCCAACGTAATAAATGTTGGGCTTGCCGGGAATGCCCACGACAGACGTCACTCGTCCGCCGCCAACCGCAGGCCCCAGATTGCGGAACTTCACGTTCTCCAGCGGGTCTTTGGACTTGTTGTCCTCAAGCTTGGTCGGCGTGGTGGACTTGGCGTTTTTGTCGCCGTCGGACGTTTTCTTGTCTGAATTGGCTATCGGCTTCTGCGCGTTTCCGCTGCTGTTCTTCTTGGTGCGGTCGCCCGTCTTGCTCTGGGCTACGAGCAGCGCGGGGATGCACAGCGCCAGGACCAAAACAAAAATCATTCTATAGAGTGTCTTCATCGGGAATACTCCTGCGGTTATAGGAAGGCTGACCGCGAATCATATCGCAAACAGAGGGGCTTTGTACAAGGCGACTTGCTTCTGCAATCCCGAGCGTAGCAAGGGAGCCCTATAGCCGCGAAGAATTTCTTGGTTAGAGAAGAGAGCGGACCAATATCGGCACTTTGGAAGAGGGTAGCGATCCCTCATGCGCAAAATGGGTTGCCGAAAAATTCCGATGTCTCGATTCCCTCACTCACCCGCAATCGTCTTCCACTCAAGCTTGCCTCGCTCCAGGATCGCCGGAAGGTCTTCCTGCAACAGGAACCGCTGCTCGATCAATTTTTTTGCCGCCTGCTCAAACCTGCTCATGTACTCTTCTTGCGACTTGTACCGCTCCGCAATGGAAAGCCGCGGGTCACCCGTTTTCTTGCGTTCGGCAGGAGTCTTTGGCAACGCTATCCATGCGCCCAAAAAGCTTACGCGCTGTTCCGGCGCGCCGATGCTTGGATCGCGCAGGTTCCATCCTGTATAGGTCGCCAGCGGCAGTTGCAGTTCAGGCAGCCGGACGCCGCCAAGGTCGTTGCCGTCCGCATCAGCTTGTGGGACGAGTACTCCAAACGGAGTGCCCACCCGCGGCGGCTCAATCGTGATAACGCCATGCTTCCACTGCGGACCAAAGTCAAGCCGGTACGCCATATTCATCTCGTGCGGCGTGTTGAAGCTGGGAATTCTCGGGAAGGTCCATTGCGCCAGTGGAACCAGTGTTTTGTTATCAATTCTAGGGTACGCGCTTGCCGGTGGCTCCTTACCGTCCTTGACCCACTGATCCATGTCTGTGATCAGTGCTCGCCAGTACCACTGAATTGGATTGGGATTGTCCTTCTGTTGGGTCGTGACATCTGGATTGCCGGGCATGTCTTTTTGCGGCGGGAACGGAACCGTAATGTGCGCCAGTCCGGCCAAAAAATAAATGCGTGCGTTCGGAGCAGGCTTTGCATCTCCCTTGCCGTCAGCGGTGGTATGAATCAAAGACGCAGCGCGCCCCCAGTATTCGTACGACGTATTCGTATAAAAAATCTTTGGTACAGTCTTCGATTTTGTAGCCGCGTCGAGCAGGCCCGCCTTTTCCCCGGTCACAGGGTCGCTTTCGGTCAAATCAGTGAAAGGAAACAGGTCAGTAGGATAGAAAATGCTGGACATCGGCTGCGCATCGCGCGAAGGCTGGGCAAAACGATGATTGAAGCTTCCGCGTCCCGCGCCGGCTACGTGTGCGATCACGCCGTCCATCACCTGCCGGCCTTTTTCGTCGGCATTGAAGTCCTGGTAGATAAAGTGCCGCAGGAAGCGCCCGCTTTGCGAAATGCCCACGGCATAAACGCGTTTTACCGGCGCTGTTGCCTGCGGATCGTACTTCAAGTAAGAAAGAAAATCCCGCACCGCAGCCAGTCCCACTCCTGCGACCGCAGGATTTTTCGCCGTATAAACCAGTTCATAAATCTTGCCTGGAACAAATCCACTGTTGAGATGAACGTAATGCGGATCAGGCGTTATCTTGCCCGCGACCACATGAGCAAAGCTCCAATCTGAACGTGAAATCGTCGTTCTGTTTCCAGTCGGCGTATCCCTGACGGTCAAAACGTCCCTTTCGCTGCGGGGATCATCCACCTGATAGCTCTTGCCTCCCTCCGGCCCCAGCAGAATGTGTCCCAGAGGCATATCATCGCGCTTCTCTGCCGGAGTGAAGTCCGTGCGCGCTAACCCATGAATTTCTTTTCCGCCGGGATCATGAGCAATAGGGGCCGTGAGCCGCAGGCGCTCCCCCTGACTGGAAAGATCAAACTCCCATCCCACCCATGCGACCGTGTATCCCTGGCGCATGAGAAAGCCGTCGCCATATTCATTTTCGCGGCCATTTACGAGCGAAAGAATTCCACGCCCGCCCCGGTTGGAAACCTCAAAGAGCACGGCCTGGTTTCCCTTAGCCATG
>Ga0207667_10009772_pt1 | contig 11282 bp, 11 predicted proteins | sample KBSCornC52_FD_184301 | JGI IMG/M metagenome (GOLD analysis project Ga0207667, IMG submission 184301) | Corn rhizosphere microbial communities from Kellogg Biological Station, Michigan, USA - KBS Corn C5-2 (SPAdes) (version 2) | ecosystem: Host-associated > Plants > Roots > Rhizosphere > Soil ...
CGCTTCGATCTCGATGGCAACCGCGAGGTGGCGGTCGCGATCGAGCGGCAGGACCTTGACGAGATCCTCGGCAACCTGATCGAGAACGCGGCCAAATATGGCGGCGGCTCGGTCTTCGTCACGATCGACGCCGTGCCCGACGAGCCGCGCTGGTGCGAGATCTGGGTGGAGGACGATGGCCGAGGTATCCCCCCGGAGGAACGCACCCGCATCTTCGATCGCGGCGCGCGGCTGGATACGGGCAAGCCCGGCACGGGCCTGGGCCTTGCCATCGTGCGCGACGTGGCGGAAATCTACGGCGGTTCGGTCGAACTGGGCGAGAGCGAGGATCTGGGCGGGCTGATGGTCCGGCTGCGATTGCCCCGGGCGAGCGGGTGACCCTTCGAGACGCCTTTCAGCTTGCAGCTGCAAGGCTCCTCAGGATGAACGGAACAAGAAAGGTCTCAACCCTGTGCCCGCTTGAGCGGGATCACGAAGCGCACGCGCAGGCCAGGATGGCGCGGTTCCATCTCCACCGTGGCGGCGTGGCTCTGGGCCAGCGCCTGGATGAGGCGGGTGCCCAGGCCCGTGCCCTTGGCCTCGTCGCCGGCGGCCATGCCCACGCCATCGTCCTCCACCGCCAGTTCGACCATGCTCCCCTCGATCAGCCGGAGCGACACCCTGATCTCCCCGCCGGTGTCATCGGGATAGGCATATTTGCAGGCATTGCTGACCAGTTCGTTGGCGACCATGCCGATCGTCACCGAACTGTCGGTGTCGAGCACGATGGGTTCGACGCTGGCCACCACCCGGCATTCCCCGCCCCGGGTTGACCAGCCGCGGGCGATGTCGTCGAGCAAAGGGGGCAGGTAGTCGGCCATGGCCACGCTCTCGACCTCGCCGGTGCTGTAGAGCCGGCGGTTGATCTGGGCGATCGTGGCGATGCGCTGCTGGGTCTTCTTGAGCGCCTCCTTGGCCCGGGCATCGGCCAGCGCCGTGGCCTGCATGCCCACGAACGACATGACCATCTGGAGGTTGTTCGCCACGCGGTGGTTTACCTCGCGCAGCAGGGCCTCCAGGCGCTGGTTGCTGGCGCGCAACTCGGCCTCGGCGAAATCGCGCGAGCGGCGCAGCTCGGCCTGTTCGAGCACCTGGCGGAAGGTGCTGGCGAGCAGGTCGAAGAAATCCTCGTCCGCCGCCTTGACGATATAGTCCACCGCGCCCGATTTGAGCGCGGCCACCGCGATCTTGCCCTCGTCGGTGCCGGTAACATAGACCACCGGCGGGCAGTGGGGCAGCTGCTTGAGGTCGGCCAGGGTGGCCAGGCCGTCATAGCCCGGCATGTAGTGGTCCACGGCGACCAGGTCGAAGCCCTCGCGCGACACCAGCTCGATCCCGGCGCGCCCGGTCTGGGCCGTCACCACCTCGAACCCCTTGCGGCCAAGCGCGCGGGCGACGAGACGGCACAGCCCCTCGTCGTCGTCGATATAGAGGACGCGGGGGCCGGCCTCGCTCACTCCGCCTCTCCAAGATCGGGGATCTGCATTACCGACAGGAACAGGCCCAGCTGGCGCACCGCGTCGGCGAAGTTCTCGTAATTGACCGGCTTGGTGATGTAGACGTTGCAGCCCAGGTCGTAGCACCGCTGTATCTCGCCCTTGTCGTCGGTCGTGGTCAGTACCACCACCGGCGTGCGCTTGAGGCTTTCGTCGCTCTTGATCCGGGCGAGGATGTCGGTTCCGCTCATGTCAGGCAGGTTGAGGTCGAGCAGGACCAGCGCCGGGCCGTTGCGGGCCGGGCCCCGCAGGTCGTTGCAGAGGAATTCGAGGCCCGACGTCCCGTTGAGGAAGTGGTGTACCGGGTTGGAGATTCCGGCGCGGCGGATGTTCTTCTCGATCAGGCGGGCGTGGCCCTCGTCGTCCTCGATCATGACGATGTTCACGGGCTTGGCTTCAGGCATGCTGGTCTCCGGGGCGCCATTCCAGCGGCAGGCTGAGGCGGAAGGTGGAACCTTCGCCGGGGGTCGAGGCAACCTCGATCTCCCCGCCGAGGCGATGGGTGAGCGCGCGGACGTGGGCCAGGCCGATGCCTTCGCCCGGCTGGTCCTGCGCGCCGGAACGGCGGAACAGCTCGAAGATGCGCTCGTGGTCGTTGGCCGGGATGCCGCGGCCGTTGTCGGCCACCTCGATGATCACCTGCGAGCCCTCCGGCCGGGCATGGACGGCGATCCTCCCGGGCACGCCCGGGCGCAGGTATTTGAGCGCGTTCTCGAGGAGGTTGGCCAGGATCCGTTCAAGCGAAATCCGGTCGGTGACGATGGTCGGCAGCTCGCCCAGATCGAATTGCGTATCGGTTTCGGAGGCGCGATGCCGCAGTGTATCGACCACGCCGCGCACCAGCACGGCCAGGTCCACCGGCTCGGGCGCCAGCGTGCGGCGGCCTTCTCGCGACAGGCGCAGGATCGAATTGATCAGCTGGTCCATCTTCTGGGTGGAACGACGGATGAAGCCGATCGCCTCTGGCAGGTCCTCCTCGATGGCCACGCGCGTGGCCGGGTCGAGCTGCGCGGGCACCCCGGCCTCAAGGCGCTCCACGAAGCGATGGATCGTGTCGCGAGCGGTCTGGAGTTCGGCGGTGAACCCCATCACGTTGACCAGCGGCGCGCGCAGGTCGTGGCTGACGATGTAGGCGAACCGCTGGATTTCGGAATTGGCCCGGCGCAGCGCCTCGGTGCGCTGCTCGACCTGGCTTTCGAGGCTGGCGTTGAGCCGGTTGAGGTCCTGCCGCGAAAGCCTGAGGTCGGCAAGGGTGCGGCGGATCAGCGTAAGCGTGACGGCCGAAAGGGCCACGACCAGCAAGGTGGTCAGCACCAGCAGGAGGTTGAAGCGGAAGATCGTCTGCCCCTGCCGGTGCTGGCGCTCGGTGAGCATCCGCTGCTCCTCCTGCAACATGGCGACGGAAAGCTCGCGGACCTGGCGGGTGAGGGCAACCGCGCGATCCTGGGCGAAATCGGCCATCAGCGATTCGCGGATGCCGACCACCCCGGTCACGGACTGGCCCTGGACCGCATCGAGTTCGTCGGTCACCTGGTGCAGAGTGTGAATCCGGTCCTGCTGCTGTGGGTTGTCGGCGGTAAGCTGGCCAAGCTCGTCGAGAATGGTGGCGCGTTGGCGCTGGGCGCCCTCCATGCGGTTGCGAAATTCGCCATTGGGCTGGAGCAGGTAGCCGCGCCGCGCGGTTTCGGCCCGCTCGTTGGCCGAGGTGAAGGCATGGATGCGCGATTCGACGTCGAGCGTGTGGGCCACGGCCATCGCGTTGTGTTCGTTGGTTTTCTGAACCCAGAACGCGGTGCCGGTGGCTCCGGCAAGGCCAAGGAAACCCACCGCCAGAAGGAAGGCGATCTGCCGGTTCGTCCGATCATCCTTCCCGAGCGAGCTCAGGCTTGCCGATTGCATGGTGCGCGCGTGCTTCCCGTTTTTCGCGCATCCGGCGCCAGGGCGACTCCCTGCGCGCAGGCCAAATGCGCCCCCCGACCTTCGCTACAACGTGCGGACAGGTGAACGGTTCCCGGCGTTCCTCGCGAAAAGCCGGAAAAATCTTTGAAAAATAGGGGTTCAGCGCAGGCCCTGGGCCCGGTGGTGGTGGCGGATCACCTCGTCGATGATGAAGCGGATGAACTTCTCGCCGAAATCGGGATCGAGCTGGGCATCCTCGGCCAGCCGCCGCAGCCGCGCGATCTGCCGCTCCTCGCGCCCCGGATCGGATGGGGGCAGGTCATGCTCGGCCTTGTAGGCGCCCACCGCCTGGGTGATGCGGAACCGCTCGGCCAGCATGTGGATGAGCGCGGCGTCGATATTGTCGATCGAGGCGCGAAAGCCGGCGAGAACCGGGTCGGTCGAAAGGCCTGCGGGAGCGGAATTCTGTGCCATCCGAGCGGCGCTAGCACGACTGCGGCGCCAATTCCAAGCTTGCCTTCCACGCGGGGCGGGCCCAAGAGCCGGGCCGATGAGCGCCGACGTGATCTCCCTCCGCCCCCGCTCCGGCGAACCTTCGCTGGCGCCCCTGCTCGCGCTGACCGCGCCGGGCATGAATGCGGTCAACACCATCATCCTCGACCGGATGCAGAGCGAGGTGCCGCTGATCCCCGCGCTCGCCGGCCACCTGATCGCCGGCGGCGGCAAGCGGATGCGCCCGATGCTCACCATCGCCGGCGCCGCCCTGTGCGATTATCAGGGCACCCGCCACCACAAGCTCGCCGCCGCGGTCGAATTCATCCACACCGCCACCCTCCTGCACGATGACGTGGTCGATGGTTCCGACATGCGCCGGGGCAAGGAAACCGCCAACATCGTCTATGGCAACCCGGCCACGGTGCTGGTCGGCGATTTCCTGTTCACTCGCAGCTTCGAACTCATGGTCGAGGATGGCAGCCTCAAGGTGCTGAAGATCCTCTCGCGGGCCAGCTCGGTCATCGCCGAGGGCGAGGTCGATCAGCTTACCGCGCAGCGCAAGGTGGAGACGGGCGAGGAGCATTACCTCTCGATCATCTCGGCCAAGACCGCCGCCCTCTTCGCTGCCGCCACCCGCATCGCCGCCGTGGTGGCCGAACGCTCCGAGGCCGAGGAGCTGGCGCTCGACGCCTATGGCCGCAACCTCGGCATCGCCTTCCAGCTGGTCGACGATGCGATCGACTACGATTCGTCCAGCGCCGAGATGGGCAAGGGCAAGGGTGACGATTTCCGCGATGGCAAGATGACCCTGCCGGTGATCCTCGCCTATGCCCGCGGCACCGCCGAGGAACGCCAGTTCTGGCAGGACGCCATGGCCGGCTTCCGCGCCGAGGACGAGGATCTTGCCCACGCGGTCGGCCTGATCGCCAAGTACGATACCGTCTCGGCCACCCGCGAACGCGCCCGCCACTATGCCCAGCGCGCGATCGATGCCATCGCCGGCTTCCCCGCCGGCCCGGCCCGCGCGGCCATGGCCGAAGCGGCGGAATTCGCCGTGGCGCGCCGGTTCTGATCCGCCGATCCTCCCCATTGACGGGAGGATTTGCCCTAGCGCACCGGCACCATCAGATGCGCATAGGGCGTGCCCGCCCACATCACGTAAGGCACCTTGGTGTCCGGCCGCGCTCCTGACGGATAGCCCGCCAGCAGCGCCGCCGATCCCACCACCATCACGTGCGGTCCGGTGCTCACCCAGGCCCCGTCAGGCCTGGTCGCGTAGGGATCGGTGTTGCTGAAGTCGGTACCGCCCGCCAGCATGTACATCAGGCCGGGCTTGTCGGTCGGCGGGGCCTTGTGGCCCATCCAGGCCATGGCCCATTCCATCGCGTTGGCATCCATGCACATCGGATCGGGGCCGGGGGTGGCGGGGTTGTCGGGCATGCAGGTGAAGCCGTTGGTGCCCTTGCGCAGGGTGGTCATCGACCCGTCGGGGTTGGCCCGCACGATGGTGGCGCCGGCGCCGACCGCGGGCGGGGCGGCGCTCATCGCGCTGCGTACCGGATCGGGGTGGGCGCCCTTGCCGGGAACCGCCCGGGCCGGCGCGGCATAGCCGGCAAGGATCAGGGCAGTGGAGAGCAGGACCACGGACGAGGTCTTCATGGCATCCTCCTGTTTCGCGCGCGTCATGCCGCCTGGCGCAAACGGGCGCTGGCCCTCCCAGCCCGAAACGCATAACGCGGCGAAAATGTCCCGGCTCGACCTGCCTATTCACGCCGTCCTACCCCGGCTGCTGGATGCCCTGCGCGAGAGCGCGGCGGCCGTGCTGATCGCCCCGCCGGGCGCCGGCAAGACCACCGCCGTCGCGCCGGCCCTCCTGGCCGAGCCGTGGTGCACCGGCAGCGTCATCGTCCTCTCCCCCCGCCGCCTCGCCGCCCGCGCCGCCGCCGAGCGCATGGCCGAACTGCTGGGCGAGGCGGCCGGGCAGACCATCGGCTACCTCACCCGCCTCGACAGCAAGCGTTCGGCGCGCACCCGGGTGCTGGTGATGACCGAGGCGATCTTCGTCGCCACGATCCTCAACGACCCCGAACTGGCCGGCGTCTCGGCCGTCCTGTTCGACGAGGCCCACGAGCGCCACCTCGACAGCGACCTCGGCCTGGCGCTCGCCCGCGAAAGCCAGCAGGTCCTGCGCGAGGACCTGCGCCTGCTGGTCATGTCCGCCACCCTCGATGGCGCGCGCTTTGCCGCCCTGCTGGGCGAGGCGCCGGTGATCGAAAGCGAGGGCAGGGCCTGGCCGCTCGCCATCCGCTGGCTGGGTGCCCGGCCCGACCTGCGGATCGATGAAGCGATGGCCGGCGCGGTCCTCACCGCGTGGCGCGAACAGGAGGGCGACGTGCTTGCCTTCCTCCCCGGGGTGGGCGAGATCGAACGCACCCGCGAACGGCTGGTGCAGCGCCTGCCCGATGCGCTTGTATTGCCGTTGCATGGCCAGTGCGATCCCGTTGCACAGCGCGTCGCGATCCGCCGCGATTCCGCCGGGCGCCGCCGGATCGTGCTCGCCACGGCCATCGCTGAAACCTCGCTAACCCTCGATGGCGTAAGCATAGTTGTCGATGCGGGCCTCTCCCGCCGGGCCGAGTTCGACAAGGCCGCCGGGGTCACCCGCCTCGTCACCCACCGCGCCAGCCAGGCCGCCGCCGCCCAGCGCGCCGGCCGCGCCGCCCGGCAAGGTCCCGGCACGGCCTACCGCCTGTGGGAAGAAGCCGCCCACGCCGGCCGTCCGGCCTACGAACCGCCGGAAATCCTCGTCTCCGACCTCGCCCCGCTGGCGCTCACCCTCGCCCGATGGGGGGCGGCGGACCCGGCCGCGATGGCCTGGCTCGATCCGCCGCCGGCCCCCGCCACGGCCGCCGCCGGAGCCCTGCTGCAAAGCCTCGGCGCTCTCGACGAAGTGGGCCGGATCACCGCCCACGGCAGCGCCATGGCCGCCCTGCCGCTGGAGCCCCGCCTCGCCCACATGCTGCTTCACGCCGCCGGCATGGGCGCGGCGCAGGAGGCCGCCCGCCTCGCGCTGCTGCTCCAGGAGCGCGGCCTCGGCGGGCGTGGCGACGATCTCCACCACCGCTTCGACAACTGGGCGCGCGATCGCTCGCCCCGCGCCGAGGCCTCGCGGCAACTGGCGGGAAGGTGGGCGAGGCAGGTGCAGGGGCTTCGACAGGCTCGGGCCGAGCGCGGAGGGGACAGCAACCCGGCATCCCCCCCGCTCGCCGCCCTCCTCGCCGAAGGCTTCCCGGATCTCGTCGCCCGCCGCCGCGATCCCTCCGGCGAACAATGGCTGACCGCCGGGGGCAGGGGGCTGCGGCTCGACCCCGCGAGCCCGCTGATCCGGGCGGAATGGCTCGCCGTCGGCGAGGCCCAGGGCGAGGCGCGCGGGGCGCGCATCACCGGCGCGATTGCCCTCACCGAGGCCGAAGTCCAGCGCTGGCTCGGTCACCGGATCGAGCGCCGCACGGCCCTGCGCTGGGTGGCCGAGGAGCGCCGGGTGGAGGCCCTGCTGGAACAGCGGTTCGGCGCGATCGTGCTCGCCAGGGGCCCCGATCCGTCGCCCGATCCGGCGGCGATCGCCCGCTTCCTGGCGGACAAGGTTCGCGCCGAAGGGCTCGGCCTGCTGCCTCTGTCCGACGGCTCGCGCGCGCTTCTCACCCGCGCCGGGCACGCCGGCCTGGACGAGCTTTCCGAGCAGCGCCTGCGCGACGAGGTCGATGCCTGGCTCCTGCCTCTGCTTGGCCGCCGCCTCGACGATGTGCCGAAGGGCCGGCTGCACGAGGCCCTGCTTGCCCGGCTCGACTATTCCGCCCGCCAGCAGCTCGACGCCGTCGCGCCGCCGGCCTTCCGCAGTCCGGCGGGGACCACGCACGAAATCGACTATGCCGATCCGGGCGGCCCATCGGTCGAGGTCCGCGTCCAGGCCCTGTTTGGGCTCGACCGCCACCCCACCTACGGCAAGCCGCCGCACCACCTCCTGCTCAAGCTGACTGACCCCGGCGGCAAGCCGCTCCAGACCACCCGCGACCTGCCCGGGTTCTGGCGCGGCTCCTGGCGCGACGTGGTCAGGGACATGAAGGGCCGCTACCCCAAGCACCGCTGGCCCGACCAGCCGTGGACCGAGGACCCGAGCCTCAAGACGAAGAACGCGTTCGAGCGGGGCAGGGGAAAATAGGGCTCACGCGCAAGCGCGGGGCAAAGAAAGAGGGTTTCGCGCAAAGGCGCAAAGGCGCGAAGATGGCCGCGCTGGCAGCGACGCCGCTTTTCTTCATGGAGCTTCGCATCTGGAAGGCCGCTTCGCGGCAGCCCGGCCAGATCCCTTCGCGCCTTTGCGCCTTTGCGCGAAAAATCATCAATCCGCGCCTCCGCGTGAACCCGATCATTCTCCCCTTGATTCCCGCCTCGATTCGCCCGAAAGCGCCGTTCCATGACCGCCCGCATCTACCAGCGCCCGAAGAACGCCATGCAGTCCGGCAAGGCCCGCACCGATACCTGGATGCTGGAATTCGTGCCCGCCGAGGCCAAGCGCCCCGATCCGCTGATGGGCTGGTCGGGCTCGGGCGATACGCAGCAGCAGGTCGTGCTCACCTTCGCCAGCCAGGCCGAGGCCGAGGCCTATGCCAGCCGTTACGGCATTGCCGCCAGGGTCCACGCCACGCCGCCCAAGCGGCTCAAGCTCCAGGCCTACGCCGACAATTTCCGCTGAACGCGGACCGCCTGACCATCTCCTTCGCTTGCGCTAGTTATCCGCCGGTGTATCACCAGCGGGCGAGAACCGGTGATTGATCGCCGGCCGCCGAAGGAGAGGAATGTTGCCATGTCCGTTCGCTTCCCCACCCGTGGCGACGCGATTACGCCGGCCCTGCTGACGGAACTCATCTCCGCCACTTACCCCGGCGTCAGCGTTGCGGAATGTCGGCTTGTCCAGGAATGGACCTATGGCACGGGCGCGGTTTCCGCCGCGGCGCGGGTGGCCCTCGAGGTGCGCTACGCCGCTGCCGCCGCCGCCGCCGATCTGCCGACCCGGCTCGTCGTCAAGATCGACCGGGCCAGCAACAGTCCCTATCCGATCTATGCCAACGAGGTGGAAGTCTATTCTCGCCTTCGGCCCTCCGGCATCATCGAGGCCCCGGTCTTCCTCGGCGGGTGCTTCGATACCGAAAGCGGCGCGCTTGGGCTTATCCTCGAGGACCTGTCGGAGCGCGGCGCCACATTCCCCGACGTTCTGGGCACCACCGGCGTCGATCATGTCCGCGCGGTGATCGGGCAGCTGGCGAAGCTCCACGCCACTTTCTGGAATTCGCCGCGCCTTGCCAGCGATCTGGGGTGGATGCAGTCGCACGTCGCCGGGCCAATCCATGCACTTTACAGCGATCCCGACAAGCGCCCGGCCGTGATCGCGCGCGAGCTGGAAACGATGCAGTTCAAGCGCGAAATGGTCCAGCGCCTGGGCACTACCATCGGCGAGATGGCGCGGTTGACGGGGCTTGCCCACCGCCATCAGGCCACTCTGCCGCAGACGGTCTGTCACGGCGATGCCCATCTCGGCAACACCTATGCGCTCCCCGATGGCTCGGTCGGCCTGATCGACTGGCAGCTGTGCGTGCGGGGCAGCTGCATGCACGATCTCTCCTATCTCCTCGCCACGGCACTGCCCATCGCCGACCGCCGCGCCCACGAGCGCGAGCTGCTTGGCTACTATGCCCAGCGCCTGCGGGCCGGCGGCGTGGCCGAAGTGCCCGATGCCGAGTGGCTGTGGCGCGAATACCGCCGCGCCGCGCTGTGGGGCGTCTACATCGGCTGGCTGACCACGCCAGTGGTCAACTATGGGTGGGAAATTACCGTCGGCAACCTGCTGCGCGTAACCACGGCGGTCGAGGATCTCGGCACCCTGGCAGAGCTGCGCGCACTGTTCGCCTAGCTCTCGGCCGGCGGCACGGTCCCGTCTTGCGATGGGCACGCTGTTTCCCTATCTCGCGCCCATGGCTATTCGCGAAATCATCGAAACCCCCGATCCGCGCCTCAAGCAGATCTCGGCCCGCGTCGAAACCTTCGACGAGGCGCTGCGCACCCTCGTCGCCGACATGTTCGAGACGATGTACGATGCGCCGGGCATCGGCCTTGCCGCGATCCAGGTCGGCGTGCCGCTCCGGGTCGTGACGATCGACCTCCAGCCCGAGGATCCGGATGCCGAGCCCGAGGTTTGCACCGCCCATGGCGATCATGAGCACACCCACCAGCCGCACAAGAAGGAACCCCGCGTCTTCATCAACCCGGAGATCCTCTCGTCCGACGAGGAGCTGACCGTCTATCAGGAGGGCTGCCTCTCGGTCCCCGAGATCTACGCCGAGGTGGAGCGCCCCGCGCGCGTGCGGGCCCGGTGGCAGGATCTTGATGGCGCGGTCCACGAGGAGGACATGGAGGGCCTGCTGGCGATCTGCATCCAGCATGAGCTGGACCATCTCGAAGGCGTGCTGTTCATCGATCACCTCTCGCGCCTCAAGCGCAACATGGCGCTCAAGAAGCTGGAAAAGCTCCGCAAGGCGGCCTGACCGGGCGGGGGACGGCCCCCGGCCGTGCTCTCAGCCGTGCACCTCCTCGTTCAGCTGCTCCAGCGCGGCCCGGCAATCGTCGGCGCATTCGCGGCACATCTGCGCGCAGCGCCGGCAGTGCGGGTTCTCGTGCCCGGCGCATTCGGCGCCGCAGCGCTCGCAGGCTTCGATACAGGCTGCCAGCATGGTGCGGATCAAGTGGCGGTCGTGCCCGGTCCGGCGCATCGCCACCCGCGCGGCGGCGTTGCACACGTCGGAACAATCGAGGCACAGGCGGATGCACTGGCTCATGTCCACCCCTGCGCCCGCCTTCATTTCGGCGATGCAGGCGTCGGCGCAGGAATTGCAGATGGCCGAACACAGCATCGCCCGCCGCACCGCGAGGCCAAGGCTCTCGTTATAGTCGGCGCCCACCTGGGGATGCTCGGAAATCATCGCTTCGATCGACATGGCAGGCTCCTTGGGGCCGGGGAAGGGTCCCCAACGAACCACCGGCCCGGGGCGCCGTTCCGCGGCCGATCCTGTCCACAGGCCCGTTGAGCCATGCGCCTTGCCAGGCGCGGCGCACCGGTTTAGGTTCCTGCTTCGTTCCATTCCAGAGGCAGCGGCGTGAACGCGGAAATCCTGAGCTTCTTCACGCTCCTGCTCGGCCTCGCGGCCGGGGGGGCGCTCGGCTGGTTCCTCGGCAATCGTGCCGTGGCCGAATGGCGGGAGCGGTTCGCCGCGCGCGATCTCGACGTGCGCGACCTTGACGAGA
>Ga0207667_10009775_pt1 | contig 11281 bp, 11 predicted proteins | sample KBSCornC52_FD_184301 | JGI IMG/M metagenome (GOLD analysis project Ga0207667, IMG submission 184301) | Corn rhizosphere microbial communities from Kellogg Biological Station, Michigan, USA - KBS Corn C5-2 (SPAdes) (version 2) | ecosystem: Host-associated > Plants > Roots > Rhizosphere > Soil ...
GCCACTTGCATCGCTTTCGCCCACGGCCGCGCCGATTTGTAGTCGAGCAGCGACATCGGCGCCATCTCTCCCGGACGATGGCAAGTGACGCAATTCTTATACAGAATGGGCGCGACGTCTTTATTAAAGCTGGTGCCCGCGAACGCCACGGACGCAATTGTCAACCCCATCACGAAGACTCGCATGATCGGCTCCTTGCCTAATTCACTGGCCCAATTCCCCGCTTTAGTTGAAGTTATTCTCAAACCACGCCGATGTCAAGGCAGGTAGTGTCCTAAAAGTGCGTTGATCGTATCTTTCGGTAGTGCGCTAAAGCGCACTACCTATCTTTCAGATATCTAGCGGCCCAATCTTCGGGCCGTCAAGAGTCTTTTTGGGCTGGGGTGGATTTTTCTCTTTGTGAAGTCGAGCGAGGCCTTTTAGTGCGACGACCGCGTATAGCGCAGCAAAGTTTTCAAAACCCTTGGCTCTCTCCCCGAATCTAGCCTTCTCGTAAACTATCACCAAGATACAAAATAGGCAGCCTAGTGTCCCACCCCAAATCGAGAATTTTGGTTTAAGCAGAAACACTCAGCACAGTTTAACTCAACAAAGATTCAGACGCTAGGACACTACCTCAAGGCACTGGCGCGCTTCAGAAGAGTGGAGGAGGATGGGGCGAGATGTGCCAAAAGTGCAGGACTTCAACAGTCTTGTGCTCATGAAGGACTCGATAGTAGACATGAAGAGGCGAATGAAGGATACGACGCACTCCGGGAAAGCCTTTGACGGGTTGGCCGAGGCGCGGAAAGCTTCGGAGAACATCTATGTGAGTCAGAAGCGCGGAGACAAATTGTTCGGTCGTCGCAGGATGGTTCTCCCAGAACCACGCGAGAACCTGATGCAAGTCTGTTAGCGCCGGGCGGGTGTAGAGAATTCGGAAATCCACTGCCGGATCTGCTCGCGGACTTCCTCGCCGGTAAAGACTTGCCCGTCGTCGGCCGCTTGGATGCCACGCTGGATAGCACCAGTGGTGGTTTCATTGACTTCGATCTCGGTTTCCTCGGAGACGAAGAGATCAGGCTTGGTTTCGGCCATGTCTTTACTGTACTGATATTAGGTGTTATTCGAACTCCCGCCCCGCGTAGAGCTCCGTGACCAGCGCCCGATGATTCTCCAGCGCGCGGCTACGGCGCAGCTTCATGGTTGGCGTCAGTTCACCATTTTCGATGGAAAAATCGCGGTCCAGGATTTTGAATTTGCGAATCTGCTCGAACGACGGGAGCTGACGGTTCACGTTCTTGACGGTCGTCGCGACGATGGACTGGGCCGCGGCGGGATCGCCCGTGACAGTAATGAGCGCGGTGACGTAAGGCAAGCGGTCGCCGATCAGCAGCACGTGATTGATGAGCGGCTCCTTCTTAAACAGCCCTTCAATGCGCGCGGGGTAAATTTTCTTGCCGTTGGAGGCCACGATCAGCTCCTTTTTGCGGCCGGTGATGTAGTAGTAGCCTTCGTCGTCGCAAGTGGCGATGTCGCCGGTGGAGAGCCAGCCGTCGTGCAGGACCGCGGCGGTGGCTGCGGGGTCCTTATAGTAACCGGAGAAATTCACGGCGCTGCGCAGCAGCAGCTCGCCGTCTTCTTCCAGGCGGACCTCTATACCGGGCAGCAGTTTGCCAATGCTGCCGGGCTTCACGCGGCCTATCGGATTGACAGACACCACGCCGCCCTCCGTGAGTCCGTAGCCTTCGAGCAGGGGCATGCCAATCGCTTCGTAGAACTCGGCAAGATCTTTGCTCAGAGGCGCGGCGCCGGAGATAGGGAAGCGCAGGCGCCCGCCCAGGCGCTCGCGAATTTTGTCAAAGATAATTTTGTCGAAAAGGCGGAGCGAAGAGCGCATCCAGGCCGGCACGCGCTGGCCGTTGCGACGCAACTGCGCGGCGCGAGATCCCATGCCCAGCGCCAGATAAAACATCTTCCGCAGCGGAGCCGGGCGCTTCTTGATCTCGGCCAGGATACTTGAGTACATGCGCTCCCATACTCTGGGTGGCGATAGAAAAAACGTCGGCCGCGCGGCGCGCAGTTCGTGTGGAAGCTTCGAGAGGCCCTCCGAAAACCACACGCAGGAGCCGGTGCGGGCCGGCATCAACTCGGCCACCACACGCTGAGCGATGTGCGCCGAGGGCAAGAAGGCCACCGTGCAATCGTCGGGAGTAAGGGGCAGGACCGCGGGGGTCATGTCAATGTTAATGACCAGCGCGGCGTGCGTGACCAGCCCCATCTTGGGTTCGCCGGTGGCGCCGGAGGTCATGTAGAGAACCGCCAGAGCCTGATCGTCGAAGCGCGCACGGATGCGTTCGAAAGCCTCCGGGTCGGCGGCGAGTTGGCGCTGGCCTTTTTCCATGAGCTGATCGAGCGTGATGGCGCCCTCGGCAGTGCCGGTGAGCAGAATCCACTGGAGATCCGGTTTGGTATCTGGCACCGCGGCAAGTGCAGCTTGCAAACCCTGCATCGCCTTCGGGTTTTCCACGAAGGCGACCCGCGCTTCGCAAAAGCGCAGCGCATGCGCCTGTTCCGCGTAAGGAAGGCTGGTGTACAGCGCAGCGGAAATAGCTCCGGCGGCCATCACGCCGAGGTCGGCGAAGTAAAACTCGGCCCGCGTCTCCGATTGCAGCGCGATCATGTCGCCGACTTCAACCCCGATGGTGCTCAGCCCCACAGCGGTCCACTGCACGCGGTCGCGAACTTCGGCCCACGTGTAGGTACGGTACTTGCCCCCTCCGCCAGGCTGTTTCAGCGCGGGCTTTTGGCCATGGACAGCCGCAGTCTCTTCGAGCATGGCGTAGACGGTCCGCGCGGACATGATGTGATTTTAACGTGGGTCGGGCTAAACCTTGTGGGGGTGCGCCTCGTTTAAGAGTCCAGAGGCGGCGGAAAGTCGCAAGGAAAGGAAGACTGGACATGAAACGTATTATGGTGAGCATGATGATGGGTGCGCTGATGTTCGGCGGCGTGAGCAGCGTGCTGGCGCAGAACGAGATTAACGAGCGCCAGCGGAACCAGCAGAAACGAATCGGGGAAGGCGTGGAAAACGGCTCGCTCACGCCGGGTGAGGCGGCGCGCCTGGAGAAGCAGGAGGGCACGATTCATCACGAAGTCAAGACTGAGCGCCAGGCGAACGGCGGAACGCTTGCGGCGCAGGAGCGTCGCCAAGTCAATCGCCAGCAGAATCGCGAGAGCAAGCGCATCTACCGTCAAAAGCACGACGCGCAACACCAATAACCGCGAGCGGTTTGCCGAGCGGGGCGCAGCGCATACGTGTGCGCCCCGCGGCATTGCATGTAGCTTTCCTCGACGCCGCCTTCTGTATTCTTGTAAACTGATTCACGATCGGTAGAGGACGATACATGAAGCTTATAGCGCTGTTCATTGCACTTTCGGCCGCTTCGGTCGCGCAAAATTACACGGCGCGCACCGCATCCCAGCAAGGTATTTCAGTAATTCACCTTGCGGACACAGCGAAAGGCGTGGAAGTTTCGATCGTGCCGTCGCTAGGCAATCGGGTTATAGAGATGAAAGTCCACGGGAAGAACATCCTGTACTTTCCCGTAACCGACCTGGCCGAGCTTAAAAGTAAGCCTGCGTTGAACGGAATTCCATTCCTGGCTCCGTGGGGGAATCGTCTGGACTCCGAGAGCTTCTGGGCCAACGATAAGAACTATACCTTCAACATGACGCTGGGTAACGTGCGCGGGCCGATTCCCATTCACGGATTGTTGTCTAGCTCGGATCTCTGGGAAGTAGTCGATGTCGCCGCGGATCGTAAGTCGGCTCATGTGACCAGTCGCTTGCGCTTCTGGAAATACCCTCAGTTGATGGCGCAATGGCCCTTCGCGCATGAGTATGAGATCACCTACCGGCTCGCGGAGGGCGTGCTCGAAGTGCAGGCGACGGTGACGAATCTGAGCGCCGAGCCGATGCCCATAGCGCTGGCATTTCACCCCTATTACCGGATCCCCGATGTTCCGCGTGACCAGTGGATCGCCAAAATTCCCGCGCGCAAAATTGTGATCGCCGACAACCGCCTGCTAGCGACCGGCGACTTCAAAGCCTATGACATGCCCGATCCGCTGCCGCTCAAAGGGCATCCGCTCGATACCGGTTTCACGGATCTGGAGCGCGACTCCGCAGGCCGCGCGCATTTTTCGATCGAAGCGGCCGGGATGAAGGTGGAGACGCTGTTCGGTCCGAAATATCCGGTCGCGGTGATCTACGCACCGCCGGCCCCTCAGGGAGAAACCCGCGATTTCATCTGCTTTGAGCCGATGACCGGAATCACCGATGCCATCAATTTGTATCATGCAGGCAAGTATCCGGACTTGCAAACCGTGGCTCCCGGGGCAAAGTGGACGGAGAGCTTCTGGGTTCGCGCCAGCGGCATTTAGCGTCGCCTGACGCGGAACGGGTGGGCCGAACATCTCCGTTCTCAAACGCGCCGCGTTACGATGGGATTTGGCTCGCCCCCCAACCTATCCTTCGGAAAACTTGACCAAGCACGGCACGGAACCTGCCGGCGCGCTTGAACGCGGCCAGCAGCTCAAGCGTGACGGCATTCTTATCCGCACTTGGGATCTGCGCAAGACCTACGTCATGGGCGACCATGAAATCCCCGCCGTCTCCGGCATCGACATTGAAATCAAGAAGGGTGAATACGTCGCCATTATGGGCCCTTCCGGCTCCGGCAAATCGACTCTGATGAATTTGATCGGCTGTCTGGATTCGCCCACTTCCGGCCTCTACTACCTGAACGGCAACCTGGTCAGCGAGATGGACGACGATGAGCTGGCGCGCATCCGCAACCGCGAAATCGGGTTTGTGTTCCAGACCTTCAATCTGCTGGCGCGGGCCACTGCTCTCGCCAACGTAGAGCTGCCGCTCATCTATGCCCGGATGAATCGCAAGGATCGCGAAGAAAGCGCCAAGGCCGCGCTGCGTGCCGTGGATCTGGAGACGCGCATGAATCACACGCCCAGCGAGCTATCCGGAGGCCAGCGCCAGCGCGTGGCCATCGCGCGCGCCTTGGTCAACCATCCATCGCTGTTACTTGCCGATGAACCCACCGGCGCGCTCGACACCGCTACCGGCAACGAGATCATGGCGCTGTTCGAACGGTTGCACCAGGAGGGAAACACCGTGCTTCTGGTCACCCACGAGCAGGACATCGCGCTCCACGCCAACCGTATCATTCATATCCGTGATGGCAGCGTCGAACGGGATGAGATCGTCAGCAAGCCTAGCCGCGGCTCCTTCGGATTCACCGAGTAAGGAAAGCGTCCCAGATCCCTTTCCCATCTTCCAATCGCGCCCTACACTCTTTTCCCTAGATTGCCGATAGCGGAATAATTATGGAATTACGCGCCGAGCCGAGGTTTGGTACCCATTCCCGCGCCGTACTAGAAGTGGTTCGAGACAAGGTTCACACCTACGACACGACCATCACCGAAGTCTCCGGGACAGGCTTGCGGATTGAGATGGCTGAAGAACTGGCCGTTGGAGAAACTATCCGCCTGTTGATTAACAACCATCATCTGTTTGCCCAGGTGCGCCGTTGCGTGCCTGCCGAGTCCGGTTTCATTATTGGGATCGAGCGGATTGACGACTGGAATGGATCGCCCACCGAGATTTCACTGGAGCATTCGACAACCTCGCCCGTGAAGGTGTTGGGGCGACCGACGCTGAAGAATCCGCTCGGCTCCTTGCGCGCCCCCGCCCTCAGTGCATTATTTGCCGATCCTCGTTTGAGAACCCGAGAGATAAAGTATCAGGCGGTATTTATAGTCGCGGGATGTATTGCCCTGGCCGGATGGGCGGGCTTCGGCACGGGCATCTCCCTTCATGGAAAACCGCAGGTTGCTACGCCTGCCAAAACCGGAGCGGCCAGGCAGTTGCCGGAGGTTCCGAAACCCACCGCCGATGTCGCTCCGCCCAAAGCCGCCGCCACAAGCCTCGTCGCCAGCAGCACTAGCAACCCGCCGGTTGCCGTTACCCCTATGCAGAAGGCCCCAATTGTGGCGCCTCCAGTGCAGAAGGCCCAAGTCGAAATGCCTTCAGTGCAGGTTGTAGCGCCTCCAGTGCAGAAAGCTGCGGCTGTAGCGGCCCCAGTGCAGAAGGCCGTAGTTGTAGCGCCCCCCAAGGTCGCGACTCAACCCGCAATAGTCGCCGCGTCCCGAATCGCTATAAAGGCCACCGATGTAAGCTGGCTGACGGCCTGCGTGGACGGCGCCAAAGTACTCGATACGCTACTCGTCAAGGGCTACGTCGGACAAATCCCGTTCTCGCGCCAAGCCACGCTGCGCTTCGGAAATGCCGGCGCCATAGAGCTAGCGGTGGGCAATCAGCCCCCTGCCAAGCTTGGCCCATTGGGCCAGGTCCGGACCATCAGGATAACTCCAAGTGGCTATGAACCGATAACTCTTTCGTCGGCGCTCAATTGCAATATCCATTGAGCTAGCGTTACCTGTTACTGCGTTACGCCGGCCTTCTTGAAATCGCCCGCCTTGAAGTAGGAGATGGCGGTGGGGTCCAGATGCTTCCGGACGGCCGCGTTGACTTGGGCGGTGGTCAGGGCCGCGACTTTGCTCTCCAGATCGGCCTCCCGCGCCATGGTCCAGCCGAATTGCTCGTTTAGCGCCAGCGTGCGCGCGAGCCCCGCGTCCTGAGTGCGCCCCAGCATCCGTTGATCGAGATAAGTTTTTTTCGCGGCAGCTACTTCGTCGTCAGTGAAGCCGTCCTTCAGAACTTTGGCGAGTTCGTCTTTGAAGGCGTCTTCCACCTTCGGAATATTCTGCGGAACCGCCGTCGCCTGCACCATAAACTGGGCGAACGGCGACCTGGTCGCCGCCACAAACGCGCTGCCCACACCGTAGCTGAAGCCTTCTTTTTCGCGGATGCGGAGCCACAACCGGCTCTTCAAATCGCCGCCCAGCATACGGTTGGCGAACATCAGCGCCGGATAATCCGGATCGTCCTGATTCATCGCCAGCGTCATTCCAGCCATGAACACAGCATTGGCCTTGTCTGGCGTCTCGATCGTTTGATCCGTCGCAGTCACCGCGTCGCGCTTACGCAGCACCAATTGATAAGAGGCCGGGCTCTTCCATGTCCCCAGCTCTTGCTCGACCACTTTGCGAACTTCGGCAGGGTCGAAATCGCCCACGATTGCCAGCTCTGCGTTCGATGCGCCGAAGAATTCGTTGTAGAAGCTCTTTACGTCCCCCAGCGTCAACTTTTTGATGTTGGCGATATCCTCCTCGAAAGTGCTGACGGCCCGCGGATCGCCCGCCGGATAGCGGATCAAATGGCGGCGCAACGCCAGCGGCGCCAGCGCGCCCGGTTCTTTCATGCCGCCTTCCGTGCGGCCCAAGGAGGCTTGGCGCAACTGCTCGAACTCGCTCTCGACAAATGCAGGTTGTCGCAATACTTCCGCAGCCAGGCGCAGCGCAGGAACGATGCTTGCGTGAATCGTCGTAAGGTTCAGACTCGCATCGTTATCCGACGCATTGGCGCTCATCTGCGCCTTTAGGGTATCCAACTCGTCCTGCAACTGCTGCCTTGTATGTTTTTGGGTTCCGCGCATTAGCATGGCGCCGGCGAATTCCGCTGCCGTGCCCTTGTCGAACACGCTTTTCTCGTCGCCATAATGCAGAGCCAGCGCCACCGTGACCGAAGCTCCGCGGGTCTTCTTGGGAAGCATTACCAGCTTTAATCCGTTGGGAAGAGTTACCCGTTGAATGCGCGATTCAATGTTCGCGGGCGTCGGATCGAATGCTTCGCCCTGCGCCACCGCGGCGCGTCCCGCGTAATTGCTAAGCATGGCCGAGACGTCGGGCACCGGAGGCACGACGGCGCGATCCGGCGCTGTCTCCGACGGCGTGAAGCGGCCGACCGTTAGATTCGAAGCCTTCAGATATTTCCGCGCCACGCGCTCAATATCTTCCGGCGTGAGCTTTTCGGTGCGGTCGCGGTCCAGGAACATCAACCGCCAGTCGCCCATCGAAGCCCATTCGCTCATCAGCAACGCCACCCGCTGCGGATTATTGAACAACAGTTCGAAATCTTTTTTGCGGCGCGTGAGCACCCGGTCAAGTTCCTCTTTATTAGGCGGCTCTTTCACGATCCCGTCGAGCACCGCCTGCATGGTCTGCTGCACGTCGGAAAGCGAACCTTCCTTCCTGATGTCGGCCGCGAACAACAGATAGCCAGGGTCATGCAACTGGTTGTTCTCGGCGCGCACGGAGATCGCCTTCTTGGTTTCGATCAGAGCCTTGTAGAGGCGTCCGGCGGGCGGCTCGTCGAGAATCGCTGCCAACACGTCCACCGCGGACGAATCCGGATCCGCGCCAGCCGGAACATGGTAGGCCATCATCAGCACCTGGTTATCGCCCACGCGCTGTAGGTTCACTTCACGCTCGCCGTCCTGCACTGGCTCTTCGGTATAGGTCGCGCTCAGTGTGCGCGCAGGCTTCGGAATCGCGCCGAATGTCTCTTGGATCCAGCCAAGGGTCTTCGATTCATCGAATTTCCCGGCGATCACCAGCACCGCGTTATCCGGCTGATAGTAGTTCCGGTAGAACGCCTGCAACTTCTCAATAGGAACACGCTCGATATCGGACAGTGCGCCGATGGTGCTGCGCCCATAGCCGTGCCACAGATAGGCGGTCGACAACACCCGCTCTTCGAGCACCCGCCCCGGACTGTTCTCGCCGCGCTCAAATTCGTTGCGTACTACCGTCATCTCGGTATCGAGATCCTTTCGCGACACGCGCGAATTCACCATGCGGTCGGATTCCATGTCCAGCGCCCAGCGCAGATTCTCGTCGGTCGCCGTCATGGTTTCGAAATAGTTGGTGCGATCGTAGGAAGTAGTGCCGTTGAACTGAGCGCCGTGATTGGTCAGCTCGCCCATGATGCCAGTGCGCTTCGCTGTGCCCTTGAACAGCATGTGCTCCAGCAGGTGCGCCATACCGGTCTCGCCATAGCCTTCATGCCGCGATCCCACCAGATAGGTCACGTTCACTGTCACGGTCGGCTGCGAGCCATCGGGGAACAGCAGCACCTTTAGGCCGTTGGCGAGCCGGTATTCGGTAATGCCCTCCACCGAGGTGATCTTGGTTGGAGTTTGGGGCGGCGTCTGAGCCAGACCCTGCGGCGCGACACCCACCAATGCAATGCTCACGGCCGCCCCGATAGCCAGAGCCGCCCGGGCGCGGAGGAGGCGCGTTCCAAGCCCTAAATTGGGAGAGTTTGTGAGCGATTTCATGATTGTTCTAGACTATCAGACGGCGCGGAAGTCGAAAGGTAACACGCTGTTCGGGGTTATTGAACGGTAAACTGAGTTGACGCCGTCACGCCAAGTTGGCGAGAGATTAGGCTCCAAGGAGAATACGATGCGCGGAACACTGTTGGTTTTAACTATTGCCGCGTTAACCTCTGTTTTTTCGTTTGCCCAGACAGCTTCCAAAACATTGGACATCTATATCATCGATGTCGAGGGCGGGAACGCCACATTGTTCGTTTCGCCTTCCGGCGAATCGATGCTGATCGATACCGGCAATGCCGGCGCCGTGGCGGCCGCGCGCGACGCCGGGCGCATCCTGGATGCGGCGAAAGCCGCCGGTCTTCAGAAGATCGATCATGTGATCACCACCCATTGGCATGGCGATCATTTCGGCGGCCTGGCGGAGCTGGCTTCTCACATCCCCATCGGCGAGTACATCGATCACGGACCCAACGTTCAACCGGCTGAGCTTGCGGACGCATTTCTTAAAAACACCTACCCGCAGCTCTATGCCAAGGCGAAGCACACCGTCGTTAAACCGGGCGACCGGATTTCGCTCGCCGGCGCAGACGTGCGCGTGGTGACTTCAGCCGGAGCCATCATCAAGACGCCCCTGCCCGGCGGCGGGAAAGCGAATCCCGCATGCGCCACCTTCAAGACCGCCGAGAGCAATCTGGAAGATCCCCAGTCCGTCTCGGTCTACGTTACCTATGGAAAATTCCGCAGTTATCATTCGGGCGACCTCCCGAAGGGCAAGGAATTCGAGCTGATGTGCCCGAATACTAAGATCGGTCCCGTGGATGTGCTCTTGGGATTGCATCACGGAGTCGCCACGTCGAACTCGCCGGTGCTGGTGCACGCGCTGCATCCGCGCGTCGCGATTATGAACAACGGCACGCGGAAAGGCGGCGACCCGGACGTCATGGAATCTGTTCACACTTCGCCCGGTCTCGAAGACCTGTGGCAAATGCACTTTTCCACGTTGAGCGGGCAGGAGAACACCGTGCCCGGAATGTTCATCGCGAATTTCGCCGACGACCAGCCGTCCAGCATGCCCATCGCCGCAGTTCCCGCTCCGACGCCTGGACCGAACGCGCCACCCCCGCCCGCCCATAACGGCAAAGCCTATTGGATCAAGGTCTCCGCACAGCAGAACGGCTCCTTCACCGTGACAAATGCGCGCAACGGCTTCACCAAGACGTATTAGAGGGAATCAGTCCTCGTAGATCGTGCTGCGATGACCGATGGAGATGACAAGTACTACGAGTCGTTTCTCCTGAAGCTCACAAACGATGCGGTAATCCCGCAACCGGTATCGCCATAATCCGAATTTGCTCCCTCGGAGCGGCTTGCCGAACTTTCGCGGATCATCGGCTCTGCTAATGCGTCGGTCCATATAGTCGAGGATCTCCCGCTGAATAGAGCGATCAAGCTTACGCAAGTCCTTTGATGCTTCCGGGTCGTACTCTATCTGCCAGCTCACAAATTCGCGCTAGCGTTAGAGGCCGAGTTCTTTTCGCACTTGTCGACTAGTGAGTGCCGGGCGGCGCTTTTCCAGGCGTGCCTCCGCAATATAGCGGTCTTCAAGATCTTCGAGGTTCTCTTCGATCAGTGCGCGAGCGTAGAAACTCTTCGTGCGGCCGGTCATCCGGGCCAACGCATCGAGGCGGCGTTCCACATCGCGGTCAAGGCGCAGAGAAAGCATATCCTACCCTAAGTATGACACATCATACTTGTATGACGAAGTGAGCGCATGACACCCATAAGGTTGTTCGCGACAGGCTTCGTTGCTCCGCCACTGGATTTCGTCGCAACGTCTCTAGTGTAAGTTCCCCCACTCCCGCTATACTAAAAGTCTCCCCCGGGTTTATATCGTATGGCGAACCCGTTCGTTCATCTTCACTGCCACACCGACTACTCGCTGCTCGATGGAGCCTGCGAGATCTCGCAGCTCATGAAAGTCGT
>Ga0207667_10009776_pt1 | contig 11280 bp, 12 predicted proteins | sample KBSCornC52_FD_184301 | JGI IMG/M metagenome (GOLD analysis project Ga0207667, IMG submission 184301) | Corn rhizosphere microbial communities from Kellogg Biological Station, Michigan, USA - KBS Corn C5-2 (SPAdes) (version 2) | ecosystem: Host-associated > Plants > Roots > Rhizosphere > Soil ...
CGTCCCCGACGTGGTGGTGATCGATTCCATCCAGACCATGTACACCGACGCGGTGGATTCCGCGCCCGGAACCGTGACCCAGGTGCGCACCACCGCGCAGGAACTCATCCGCCTGGGCAAGCGGCGCGGTTTTGTCCTGTTCCTGGTGGGACATGTAACCAAGGAAGGCACCCTGGCCGGCCCACGCGTGCTGGAGCACATGGTCGACACGGTGTTGTATTTCGAGGGCGACCGCGGTCACCAGTTCCGCATCCTGCGCGCGGTGAAGAACCGCTTCGGCGCCACGGATGAGATCGGCGTATTCGCCATGACCGACGCGGGCCTGTCGGAGGTCGCCAATCCCTCGGCCTTATTTCTGGCGGAAAGACGCGGCAATGTCAGCGGCAGTTGCGTTTTTGCCGGGATCGAAGGGTCACGACCCGTTCTTGTGGAGATTCAAGCCCTTGTCGCGCCATCAGTGCTGGGGACCCCGCGCCGGGCGACGGTGGGATGGGATTCGGGCCGCCTCAACATGATTATCGCCGTGCTGGAAACCCGCTGTGGCCTTGCGTTGGGCGGGAACGACATATATCTCAACGTCGCCGGCGGGTTACGGATTCAGGAACCTGCGGCCGATCTGGCGGTCGCGGCCGCCCTCGTGTCCTCTCTCTCGGGCGAATCGGTCCCGGCGGATGCGGTGGTGTTTGGGGAGATCGGCTTATCCGGCGAAGTGCGCGCGGTGGCGCAGCGGGATCTGCGGCTTAAGGAAGCGGCCAAGCTTGGCTTCCGGCAGGCCTGGATCCCGCGACAGAGCGCCAAGACCGGGAACAATAAGTCCGGGGACAATAAGTCCGGCGATACCAAGTCCGGCGACAGCGGTGCGGGCGATACTGCGGCAGCGGCAAAAAGGGACGGCCTTGTGATCAAGAGCATCGGGCATGTGCAGGACGTGGTCGGCAGGTTCGCCGATGCCATGGCGGCGGGACGACCTGCGGCTCAAGGGGCGCCGTCTGGTGCTCCGACAAAGCGCACAGGCTCTTGATGTCAGCTCTGCCCATCAACGGCCTCGATCTTACTGTCGGCCTTATTCTCCTGATCTCTGCCTTGCTCGCGTTCCTGCGCGGCTTTGTGCAAGAAACCCTATCCATCGGCGCCTGGGTTGGCGCCACCTTCGGCGCCCTCTATGGGGTGCGTTACGTCCATCCTTACGCCCGCAGCATCATCCCCCTGGACTGGGCCGCCGACGCGGCCGCCACGGTGGGGCTGTTCCTGGTGATCCTTTTCGTGCTGTCCCTTGCCACCAACGTCGTGGCGCGCACGGTGCAGCGCAGCGCCCTTAATCCCTTGGACCGCTCCTTGGGATTTCTTTTTGGGCTGATTCGCGGCGCCGTGATCTTGTGCGTGGCCATGATCATTGCCAACTGGCTGATGAAGGCCGAGAGCCGGCCGGAATGGATGCGGACCGCCAAGACCTTGCCGCTTTTGGAAGGCGGCGCCGATGTCTTGAAAGCCATGGTCCCTCACTCCTTCCAGCGGGCTGAAGATGCTGCTAAGGATGCCGCCGCCAAGGTCGACGAGGCTGCGGCCATGAAGAAGACCTTCGACCGGCTCACCGTTCCGGTACCGGCGACGACGGGCGAGAAGGGTGAAAAGATCGATCAGACGACCTCTGCCGGTTCCGGTGCGGGCGCACCCGCCGGCAGCATGGACGACCTGATCGGCCGGAAGATGCAAGAGATCGACGCGAAGAATCCTTCCAGCGACGGTGCCAAGTAATCCGGTACCGAGTGAAAGGTACGAAGTGACAGTCAGGGCCGACATCATGCTTCCGATCACCACCGACCCGTTCGCGGTGGACGGCGATCATCTGAAGGAAGAATGCGGCGTGTTTGGCATCGTCGGCGACGGCGATGCCGCCGCCCACACCGCCCTCGGCCTCCATGCTCTACAGCACCGCGGCCAGGAAGCCGCGGGCATCGTCTCCTACGACGGCACGCAATTCCACAGCCATCGCGGCATGGGCCACGTATCGGAGAACTTCGATAGCGATACCGTGGAGCGCCTCAAGGGTCACATGGCGGTGGGCCACACCCGCTATGCCACGACCGGCGACGTCATCCTGCGGAACGTGCAGCCGCTGTTCGCCGAGTACGAGTTCGGCGGCTTCGCCGTCGCCCACAACGGCAACCTCACCAACGCGCTGACCTTACGCCGTGAATTGCAGAAGCGCGGCTGCCTGTTCCAGTCCACCTCGGACACGGAAGTGGTCACCCACCTTATCGCGCTGAGCGAAGCCAGCACCGTGGAAGAGCGGCTGATCGACGCCTTGCGCCAGATCGAGGGCGCTTATTCCTTCGTTTGTCTCACCAACAACGCCGTCTTCGGCGTGCGCGATCCCCTGGGCGTGCGGCCGCTGGTCCTGGGCAAGTCCGGCAATGCCCACATCCTGTGTTCCGAGACCTGCGCGCTGGACATCATCGGCGCCGAGTTCGTGCGCGATATCGAGCCCGGCGAACTCATCATCCTGTCCCACGACGGCAGCGTGCGCAGCCTGCATCCGTTCCCGCGCCAGAACGCGCGCTTCTGCATTTTCGAGTACATCTATTTCGCCCGGCCCGACTCCAACATGGAAGGCCACAGCGTCTACGAAGTGCGCAAGCGCATCGGCGCGCAGCTGGCCATCGAAAGCCCCGTGGACTGCGACGTGGTCGTGCCGGTGCCCGATTCCGGCGTGCCTGCTGCTTTGGGATTCGCCGCCGAGGCTCACAAGCCGTTCGAATACGGCATCATCCGCAATCACTATGTGGGCCGCACCTTCATCCAACCCACCGACAAGACCCGCCACCTGGGCGTCAAACGCAAGCACAACCCCAATCGCGGCGTGCTGGAAGGCAAACGCGTGGTGTTGGTGGACGATTCCATCGTGCGCGGCACCACCTCCACCAAGATTGTCGAAATGGTCCGCCAGGCGGGCGCCGTCGAGGTGCATATGCGCATCTCGTCGCCGCCCACGGCGCACCCCTGCTTCTTCGGCATCGACACGCCGTCCTACGACAAACTGCTGGCCGCCCAGCATGACGTGGCAGGCATGGCCAAGCTATTGGGCGTAGACAGCCTCGCGTTCATCTCCCTCGACGGCCTTTACAAGGCGGTGGGCGAAGCACGGCGCGATGCGGGCAAGCCGCAGTTCTGCGACGCCTGTTTCACCGGCGATTACCCGCTGCCGCTGACGGACCAGAAAGCCGGTTCGCAGCCCAAGCAGCTTTCCCTGCTCAATGAAGAGCGCGCCTGATCTCCACACCATTCCATGACGCAACCTGACTCCACCCAGCCGCTCGACGGCCGTATCGCGCTGGTCACCGGCGCCTCGCGCGGCATCGGCCGCGCCGTCGCCTTGCGTCTCGCCAAAGAAGGCGCGCACATCATCGCGGTGGCGCGCACCCAGGGCGGTCTGGAGGAATTGGACGACGAAATTCGCAAGGCCACGGGCAAGCAGGCCAGTCTGGTTCCGGAAAGCGTCACCGACTACGACAAGATCGACCGCATCGGCGCGGCGCTTTACGAACGCTACGGCAAGCTGGACATCCTGGTGGGCAATGCCGGTTATTTGGGCCAGCTTTCGCCCATGGGCCATTACAAGCCGAAAATGTGGGATGACATTTTCGCCGTCAATGTGACCGCCAACTGGCGCATGATCCGCAGCTTCGACGTGTTGTTGCGCGCCTCCGACGCGGGCCGCGCCATGTTCGTCACCTCAGGCGTGGCGCACCGGGCAGAGATGTACTGGGGGCCTTACGCGGCTTCCAAGGCCGCGCTCGAGCAGATGGTAAAGATCTACGCCGCCGAAAGCGCCCATACGCCGCTGAAGGTGAACATCATCGATCCGGGTCGCGTGCGCACCAAGATGCGCACCCAGGCCTATCCCGGCGAAGACCCGAAGACCTTGGCCACACCGGATCAGGTGACCGACGTTTTCGTCCGCGCCGCCAGCCCCGCCTTCACCGAGACCGGGCAGATTCTGCACGCGTAGATTCCCGGATAGACGTCAGCTTTCCACGAACCATGCGCGCAGGCGCGCGCGTTTGGCATCGGTCACGCCGAGAACGTCACGGATATAACCGTCAACGGATCCGGCACGTTGGACCATGGCGGCGAACGCCGCATCCAACAACGCGCCCTTGGCGCCGAACACACCCAGCGCGCGGGCGAATTTTTCCGCCGGCGGTGCCGGCATGTCACCGGCGACACCTTTCTCCACCAGGTGCCGGATATAGCCATGCAGTTGCGGACATTCATTGGTGAGGAGGTAGTCGGCCATGATGATGTCCCGCGGTACGCCAAGGGCATGCAGGATCAGTCCTGCGGCAATACCGGTGCGATCTTTGCCGGCGGTGCAATGGACAATCACGGATCCGCCTTGCGCCTCGTCCATAAGCCGGAACATAGCGGCATAACAATGCGCAAAGTCGTTGATGATTTCGCGGTAGGATTCGATCTGATGGTCCATATAGCTCAGATCATTGAGCGCGCCGGTGGTGAACCCGAGAACCACATCGGCGACGGCGCCCGCCGCCGCCGGTCCAATTTCGAGGTGATGGCGTGCGCCACGAAGCTGGGGCGGCAGCCGCGAAGGGGTATTGGCCAGTTCAACGCCCGTGCGGAAATCGCAGATCACCGCCGGTTCCAGCGCGGCCAACCGCGCGAGATCGCTTTCCGTCAACCGCCCCATGTGGCCGCAGCGATAAAGTCTATTCCATTTTACCCTGCGGCCGTCGGCGCAGACATAACCGCCCAGATCGCGAAAATTGACTGCGTTCTCGAATGGAAGACGGCGTTCCAAATTTACTCCCCGTCGGCGTAGGGATTCTTTGGCTTGCGCAAGGAGATGCGAATCGGCACGCCGTCCAGCCCAAACGCATCACGCAGCCCATTTGTAAGATAGCGCATATAGGCATCGGGCAAGTCCGCTGCACGGGTAGAGGAGATCACAAACGTGGGCGGACGCGCCTTGGCCTGGGATATGAACCGCAGCTTGATGCGCTGTTTGTGTACCGACAATGGCGGTGGATGGGCTTGGGTGACGCCTTGCAGCCACCGATTGAGGGAGGCCGTGCCGACGCGGGTGTTCCATACGCGGTGAATCTTGAACACGGCTCTCATGAGCGTTTCGACACCGGCGCCGGTCTTGGCGGACAGGGTCACCAGCGGCACGCCGCGCAATTGCGCGAGAGAGTCCGCGAGACGCGTCTTCATCTCTTGCAGCACGGCGTCGCGGTCCTTGATCGTGTCCCATTTATTCACGGCCACCACCAGGGCGCGGCCTTCGTCGACGATATGGCGGGCGAGCGCGAGTTCCTGGTTGTCCAGCGGGCTTTCCGCATCCACCAGCAATATGGCGACTTCCGCCAGACGCACGGCGTCGAAGGTCTCACCCACCGCCAGCTTCTCCACGGCATCGGTGATGCGGGCGCGGCGGCGTACGCCAGCCGTATCCACAAGCCGGATGTACTGATCTTTATAGAGCCAATCGATGTGGATGGCGTCGCGGGTCACGCCGGGCTCCGGCCCCGTGAGCACCCGGTCCTCGCCGATGAGGCGATTGACCAATGTGGACTTGCCGCTGTTGGGGCGCCCGACAATGGCGAGCTGCAAAGGATGCTCGGCGCTATTGGGCCTTTCGTCTTGCACGTTCTCTTCATCGGCACTCACGGCAACGGGCGGAGCGCTCTCTTCATCGTCGCTGCCTTCTTCTTCCGGCGGCGCGAAACCAACCAATGCTTGATAAAGCCCGTCCATCCCTTCGCCGTGTTCTGCCGAGATCGGAACCGGTTCACCCAGGCCAAGGCGGTACGCCTCCAGCAACGCGCCGGTCGTGCCCGCGCCTTCGCACTTGTTGGCGACCAGCACCACGGGGCGGCGGCTTTTCCGCAGCAACGCGGCGAAATGCTCGTCGAAGGGGGTGATGCCCGCGCGCGCATCCACCACCATCAGCACCACTTGTGAGTCGGCGACGGCTTTCTCGGTTTGCTGGCGCATACGTCCGGCGAGGGTCTCGATCTTCGCGTCCTCGAAGCCCGCCGTATCGATGACGTTGAAGGAAAGATCGGCGATGCCACCTTGACCGATGCGGCGATCGCGCGTGACGCCGGGGCGGTCGTGAACCAGGGCCACGCGTCGTCCCACCAGGCGGTTGAACAGCGTCGACTTGCCCACGTTGGGACGCCCGACGATGGCGACGGTGAAAGCGCCTGGCTTCCTGGCCTTGGCGCGCGAAGTGCGGGAACGCCGCGCCATACAGTGACGTCCTCTCGAAAATCTACACGATTAAAAACGACTGAGCCGCGTTAGCGGTACGCGGTCAAATCGCCCGCGTCGTTGAGCAGATACATGGTCTTGTCGGCAAACACCGGCGGCAAGGTCGCCGGCGCCGCCAGCTTCAGCCGCGACAAGACCGCGCCGGTATAAGGCGATACCGACAGCGCTTCCTTGTTGGAACTGACGACAATCAGACGGTCGCTGGCCAAGCCCGGACCGGTCCACACGATCAGACCCTTCTTCTTCTTTTCATCGTGGAAGTGGGCAAACTGCGTCACCCACACGATGTGGCCGGAGCGCACGTCAATACAGGCAAGTTCCGCGTCCAGGGTCATGGCGAACAGGAAATCACCCGCGATCCACGGCTGGCAGATGCCGCCGATGGGCGCATCCCACACGCGCTGGCCGGTACGCAAGTCGATGGCCACCAGGATACCCGAATGACCCACGGCATAGACACGGCCGCGATCGATGACCGGGTTCGCCGCCACGTCCGGCATGTTGGCGGCGGCTTCCGTGCGACGCACGGAGATGGCGTTGTCGCTCCATAGGGACACGCCGGTATCGACGCGGAGCGCGGCAAGTTCACCGCTGGTGAAAGCAGCAATCACCACGCCGCCGTCGACCGCCGGCGCGGCGCCGCCCAGCAGAATGGTCTGATTGGCCGCGCCCGAATAGCTCCACAGGATCTTGCCCGTGCTGGCCGCCACGGCCACCGCCTGATTGCCAACGGTGACGGCGAAGACACGGCCACCCATGACCGTGGGCGCGGAATGGATAGGCGCCTCCAGCGGTGTGCGCCACAGCACCTTGCCGTTGCCCGCATCGAGCGCCAGCATCTCGGCAAAACCACCCGTGACGAACAGACGGTTGTCCTCGAAAGCGATGCCGCCGCCAAGGAAAGCGCCATCACGTTCGCGGCGCGGCGGTGTCGACACGCTCCACAGCCGCTTGCCCGATGCCGCGCTGAAAGCATCCACTTGGCCTTTATCGTTGACGGTGTAGACGCGTCCGCCGCCGATGATAGGCGCCGCCAGATTACGGTTCCGCTTGTTGGTGGTGGCGCCGATATTGGAACGCCACGCCAGCCGTGGATTATCGTCCAGCACCATGTGCTGCATGGCATGGTGAGACAGGCCGCCCGCTTGCGGCCAATCGATCGCATCTTCCGGCCGCGGCAGGATGACCTGGGTGTCGATGGATTCGACGTTGGGGCGCAGGTCACGCTCCAGCGCCAGCACCGAGATGCGCGTGCCCGGCAGCTTCTTCTTATCCTTGCTGCCGGAGAACATGCCGAAAGGCCCGCCACCGCAAGCCGTGAGCGCGGCTCCCGTAGCACTTGTGGCCAGTGCCCGGAGCGCGGCGCGACGTTGGGCGGAGTAACGGGAAAGGGTCATGGACGACCTATAGCGGAAAGCGGGAAATGGAATGAAGAAGGCGGGCTATGGTTTGTTCGCCTGCGGCTTGGTCGCTTCAGGTTTGGCGGGTTCAGGCTGGGCCGCCTCGGGTTTCGCCGCCGTTGGCGCGGGCGCAGCCGGGCTCTGGGCCTTATAATAAGCTACCAGGTCCTGCGCACGGGCACGCAGACTTTGCGGCGCAGTCGGTTCAGCGACAATCTGTTCCGCCAGTTTCGCCGCCCGTGCCGTGTCGCCTTGCTTGGCGGCGAGCAACGCCGAAAGCTCCAGGGCTGACGGACTAAAGGGATTTCCCGGATTGAGCAGCGGCGCCAGCGTCTCTTCCAGCGTTTGCGGTTTTTCGCGATCAAGGCTGTGTAAGACCTGCAGCAACGTCGCCAGATCGCGCAGGTTTTGATCCGCCTTTGAATCCGCTGCGAGCGTTTTATAGGCGACGACCGCGCCGTCCACATCATTCTTCTGCAGCAACAGCGCGGCGCGCTGCAGTTCGGCCACAGCACCGTAGCCCTCACCGCCGTGTTTGGCGATGTCGCCCAGGATCGTCAGGGCTTCTTCGTTCCTGCCGCCATTGGAGGCGGCAGCGGCTTGAGTGTAAAGGCGCGCCAGTTCAAGACGCTGGTCTTCCGTATGCTTGCGCCACATCTGCACGCCGATGACACCAAGAACGACCGCGACGCACGCAGCGATGATGAGCTTGCCATAGGCTTGCCAGATTTTGCGTAGCTCTTCATCGCGCAGGTCGGACTCGATTTCCGACATCAGGCCTTCAAGCTCGGGATCGCGTTCTTCCGTCGACGCCAGGCCCATCTTGGCCAGCGCCGCTTTGGTCTTGCTGGGCGGAATGATCTCAGCAGGGGGCGCCGAAGCGGCGTCCTTGGCTTTGCTCACCAGTGTATCCTCATCCTAGGTCGAAGGCTGCGAGGCCGGCACAGCGGCCCAAAGACCTCCGCGCGGCACGTCTGCCCGGGAGGCCGGTCAAAAACGTGCCCGAACATAATGAGTCGGGTGGGGTATGGCAATTCTCACACCCAACTTCATTGCCGATTCAGGGGTTTGGTATGGCCATACACCGGCCGAAAGGAACCTTTTCGGCGCCCCGGACACGCAAGGGTGGGAAGGGCTCGCGCTTCTCATGGGCGGCGGGTGAATCGCTAAGGAATTGGTAACCCGGCCGGGGTTGAATGGCATTAACCCTTATTGCCGGTCCCGAGGAGGACCCCCCATGACTTTCGCATCCGGACCGTGGAAAAACCGCGCTTGGACTGCCGTACGCTTGGGGTTGGCCGGCACGGCGTTTGGATTGCTGGGCGGTTGCCAGGACCCAGCCCCCAGCTATTACCAGGCCTTCGGCTTCCAATGCGCCGATCACCACAGCCGTATCGCCGACGCGGCTTGTAACAAGAGCCACGACCCAGGCGCCGCCAAGGTCAGCCGCTTCTGCTACAAGAGCCTTGCCGATACCAATTGCTTCGACCGGCCGGATCCGGACCAGAAGAACCAGCCGCAGGGTTCCCCCGGCTGAGCATCAGGCTCACCATAAATTGCACTGTTGATCCAGGGTGCGCGGTCATGGAAGGATCGGCCTATGGGTTCCTATATCCCCGTTGAGGCCTGATGAACGCGGTCATCCGTTTCCCGGATGCCCGGCGCAAATCGCCCGCCCTCCATTTCACCCGCGCGGAATTCCATCGCCTGCTGGGACTTTACAGCATGCGCGTCATGACAGGCGAATGGCGTGATTACGCTTTCAGCTTCGGCCCGGCGATCGCGAGTTTCTTCATTTTCCGCCACAGCCTTGAAAACCCGCTGTTCGTGATCTCCAAGCTGGACCCCCGTGGGCGTGGTAAGCAGGGCCGGTTTTTGGTTTCCAGCCGTGGACAGAAGCTCAGTCAAGGCCACACCCTGGAAGACGCTCTGACTGTCTTTCAAAAGCCCATGAAGCTAGTGACGGGTTAACAGCCGCGAATTGAGGATGGTGGGCGGCGACCACATCTTTTCAGTGTTATACATAGCTGCCGTTTGTATTCGATCACGCTTTGATCTTTTTGCAGTGCGTCCATAGACAACTGCACCAGCCCCCCATTTATTACCAAAAAGTTATTTCTTTTCTGAGGTATGCGTTCGTGGCACGGCAGACCCGCGCCTTTTCTGCATTGCAGCAAAAGACAAGTGAGCTATCTTCTGGTGCATAGGGTGGGATAAATGCTCGACGAAAAGGAACGTATGTTATGGAAAAGTACATCAACGCTTTCGACGGCCTGGTTTTGGTGCTGGTAAGTTTGCTCATGGCGGGTAGCTTCGCAAGCCTGGCGCCGCGTTTCTTCTAAGATTCTCTGTGGGAGGGCTACCAAGCGTCCGTAAGCTCAGCTGCTGCATCGCCGACCTTAGAGCGCGGTCTGACTTCCTCAGGAAGCCAGCCGCGCTCTAAGTTTTTCACGCTCTAAGATATTGATATGTATTTGTATTTATCGACTTTTGAAATAACATAGTACGCATTGTTATTAGTTTTGATGTGCGGATATGCGCGCTTGACTGGCCACGGTCTTTTGGATTCCAGGATTATTATGTATAGCTGACTAATTAATATTATAATAGTCGACTATATAAATTGTTCATCCCCGATAAGCCACCAGGACCGCACCAAGGGCGACCAATACAATCCCGGCCCAATTCGGGCCGGACAGCTTCTCGCCTAGAAAAACTGTCGCGAACACGGCTACCAGAAGGACGCTGAGTTTATCGACGGGAGCAACCTTAGCGGCTTCGCCCAGCTTCAAGGCCCGAAAGTAACAAATCCACGATCCACCTGTGGCCAGGCCTGAAAGGGTTAGGAACAGATAGCTGCGGCCGGACACCGTTCCCAGGGGTTGCCATTGTCCGGTGCCGACCACGATCAGGGCCAGGACGGCCAGGACAACGATTGTCCGTATAAAGGTGGCGAAGTCGGCGCCCAGGCCTTCCACGCCCACCTTGGCAAAGACTGCCGTAAGCGCGGCGAAAGCGGCAGACAGCAACGCCCACGGCTGCCACATGGTGAAAAGCCACTTCATGCCGATCTCCCAGATTCAGGATGGATACACATCGCGCACCGCCCCAGGAGCGGGCGGTTTTCGTGCGCATATGAATTGGACGCCTCGCGCCGCTGATGGAAATTTAGCCTAAAAAGCAGGCGGCCACCGATGAAAACACCGGTGGCCGCGGGAGCCCTTCCCCGGGGGAGGGGCAAGTCAGGGCTCCGAAACTTCACACCATCTTACAAGTTTAGTGCGCCCTAGGGGTGAATTTCTTGTCAGTTCCACACCATTCTTCTCAATTTGGACGTAGAAATTGGACACCTCCCCGCGCCAGAGGACACACGCCGCGGGCTCGCGCAGCCCGGCGCATGGCCCATGGCTCCATTCGCATACGTGGGGGGGGCTGCTTACTTCGCCAGGGGCGCGAACGACTCGGGCTTGAACCCCACCAACAGCAGCCCTTGCCCCTCCACCACCGGCCGCTTGATAAGCGACGTATGCTCCAGCATCAGCGCGACGGCCTTGGCGCGCGTGAGCCCTTCCGTATCCTTCGGCGG
>Ga0207667_10009779_pt1 | contig 11279 bp, 10 predicted proteins | sample KBSCornC52_FD_184301 | JGI IMG/M metagenome (GOLD analysis project Ga0207667, IMG submission 184301) | Corn rhizosphere microbial communities from Kellogg Biological Station, Michigan, USA - KBS Corn C5-2 (SPAdes) (version 2) | ecosystem: Host-associated > Plants > Roots > Rhizosphere > Soil ...
TCGTCGTCCTCGACGACCAGGATCGATTGTCCGAAGCTCATCCCCTGGATTGTCATTCCTCGCGCAGGATCGCGCCGAGCGGGAGCCGGCGGATCTGCAGTGCTGCGAGCGCCGCTGCTGCGAGACAGCCGATCACGGCTGCGCCGCCGAGCGCGGCGAGAAAGGTCCACGGGACTGCGAGGTGGTCGGGCGGCGGGTCGAAGACGTGCCGCAGCATCGCGACGAGCATCTCCGCCAAGAGCCAGCCGAGCAGCGCCGCGAGCGCAAGTGCGGCCACCAGCACCAGCGCGGCCTCGCTCCAGAGGAAGGCGGCCGCGCGACGCAGCGAAGCCCCGAGGGCGGCCATCGTCGCGAGCTCGTGGCGTCGCTCCGCCAGGCCGACGGCGACGAAGAGTGCCATCGCCGCAGCAGCCAGCAAGAGCACGAACGCTTCCTCGATCATGAAACGTTCGCCTTGCAATGCCACAACGATGGTTCGCGAGCATTCTATCGGCATGTCCGCGTACGCCCCTTGCCCGACAACCTGGCCACGGCCGATCCGGCACCAACCGTGGACGATGTATTCCGCGAAGTGATCAACGTCGGCAGGCATAACGTGCCAATGGTCGATTTTCACGTGAATTTGAAAGGCGGATTGACGCTCGAAAGCGCGCTCGCCAAATCTCGCCGCGATGGCATCGAATACGGCATTCTGGCGGCGCCGGATGCCGCCTCCGACCGCTGGGCCCGGCGCATGCAGCATCAGCCCGTGTTTCTGGGCTTCGAGTCGCATTCCACACCGCACTCCGCGAGCGCTCTATTCGACTACGTCTTAAGCGATTCGACGAGCTGGACGCAAACACCGGCAGCGAACGTCGACCGCGAGCAGTTCATGGACGAACTGGTGGCGCACACCGTCGGCGTACTCGAGGGCGAGCAGCTCGATATCTTCGCAAGCTCGACTGGCGCGACTTTTTCGTGCCAAGCGCAAAGAACCTAAAGTCTAGTTAAACCGTGCACAATTCCACGGCCTGCCGCAGCGACGCCATGGGATCTTTGGTCGGCACAAATTCGTGCGCGAAATAGCCTTCAAAATTCAAATCCGCGATGGCCTTGGCCACCGTCCGCCATTGCAATTCCTGCGTGTCGTCTAATTCGTGCCGTCCAGGCACGCCGCCGGTATGGAAATGGGCGATGTACTGGAAGTTGTCCCGAATGGTACGGATGATGTCGCCCTCCATGATCTGCATGTGGTAGATGTCATAGAGCAGCTTGACGCGCGGCGAATCCACGCCCTTCATCACTTCCACTCCCCACGCGGTGTGGTCGCACTGATAGTCCTTGTGATTCACTTTGCTGTTCAACAGTTCCAGGCAGATCGTGATGCCGTTATCTTCGGCGATTTTCTTCACGCGCCGTAAACCCAGAATGCAATTATCGCGGCCTTGATCGTCCGGAAGCCCGGCGCGATTACCGGAAAAGGTGATCACGTTCGGCAGTTTAGCTTCCGCCGCAAGTTTGATCGCTTCGCGCGCGTCTTTTTCGAGGCGGTCGTGGCTCTCTTTGCGATTCCAGCCGTCTTTAATTGTGCCCGCACCGTAGACCATCGAAGGCACCAGACCGTATTTCTTCACCGTCGGCCATTCTTCGGGCTTTACGAGATCGATCGCGCTCAATCCCATTTCCGCGCCCTGCCGGCACAAATCGTCGAGTTCCATCTTCTGATAGCACCAGCGGCAGGCAGACTGCTTCAATCGTCCCTTCGGCGCCGCCTGTGCGGTGGGAACTCCGGCTGCAATCAGGGAAGCCGCCGCCGTTTTGAGGGCGGATCGTCGTGTCGTCGGCAAAGTTTGCTCCTTCGTCTAGTCAGCTTATCGCGGCGTCACCCGGGCGGCAAAGGATTGCACGACGATCTTTCCGTCGCGAACGACAAAGTGTCGGTAGCTGGTTCGTATTGCTCTGTCTTCGGAAGACTGCGAAAAGCGAAAGGCCGCGGCAGGAACTGGACCCGTTCCATCGAAGGGAGTAGTCCTCCTGTCTCAAAAAGGATATATCCAAACCCTTTCGTGCCAATTTGGAACGTCCCAACGTCCGATAGTCCGCCATTTGCAAGGCTTTCTGGATTGGCACGTGGCGTGCTGAGAGAGTGTCAGCCCAAGGAAGACACATGACACAGACCGCCACTCACCAGCCCATGCGAGAGCCGCTCGAGCATTTTGTAATCCTGCAGTTGAGCGAGATCCGCGAACGCGAAAGCCGCCTGCGTAAGACGTTAGAAGAACTTTCGAACGTGGACGCCACTGTCCGGTCGCAGGTTCTCGCCACCGAATTATGGCAGCTGCGTCAATGCGCCGACAGGCTCGATCAAATGATTGACATCATGACGGCGGCACCCGAGTTCGTCGTCTAAACTGCGGCGCTTAAGCGACGCTGGATTCCTGCAGCACTTCGATCGGGTGCTTGTATTTGCACTCGGCGTTGGGGCATTGCGCCACGGGTCCTGCTTTGAGAAACTTCTCGATCAGATAGCTGCTTCCGCATTCCGGACACTTTTCCGAAAGCGGCTTTCCCCAAGCCACGAAATCGCACTCGGGATAGCGATTGCAGCCATAGAACGTCCGGCCTCGTTTTGAACGCCGCTCCACGATCTCGCCTTCGGAGCAATTAGGGCAACGCACTCCAATTGTTTTCTGCTTAACATATTTGCAGGTCGGGTAATTGCTACAGGCCACAAATTCCCCGTAGCGCCCAAACTTCTGCACCAGGTGATTCCCGCATTGCGGGCACTTCTCTTCAAGCGGAACATCTTTGCGCTGCTCACCGCCGATCTGCTTGGTCGTCTTGCAATCGGGATATCCGGAGCACGCAAAGAACTGTCCGAATCGCCCTTTCTTGAGCACCATCGGACGTCCGCAGTTCTCACAATATTCCTGCTCGTCCTGCTCCCCAAGATCCGCCTTGTCGACGTCCGGCAGATCGACCGTCAATTCGCGTGTGTTGGTGCACTCCGGATAACCCGTACAAGCGATGAAGCTGCCGTGCTTGCCCCATTTGATGACCATGGGCTTTCCGCACTTCTCGCAGATCAGGTCGGTCGGCTTCTCCATGCGCTTGATGTCGGTCATGTTGCGACCGGCATGTTCGAGGTCTTTCTGGAACCGCTCGTAGAACTCGGCCATCGCCACGCGCCACTCGAGCTTGCCCTCTTCGATCTCGTCGAGTTCCTCTTCCATGCGAGCCGTATAGCTTACCTCGAAGAGGTCGTTGAAGCTTTCGAGAAGCAAGTCCGTCACTACCATGCCGAGTTCGGTGGGCATGAACCTCTTTCCGCTGTCCTTCTGGACGTACTCGCGATCCTGGATGGTGGAGAGAATAGAGGCATAGGTCGAAGGGCGGCCGACGCCGTCCGCTTCGAGCTTCTTGACTAGCGTCGCTTCGTTATAGCGTGGCGGTGGCTCGGTAAAGTGCTGCTCCGGCAGGATCTCTTTGAAACGCAGCGTCTCGCCTTCGGCGACGACCGGAAGCTTATGCTTGAGATCTTCGTCGTCTTCGTCTTTCTGGTCTTTGCCTTCCTCGTAAACTTTCAAAAACCCTTCGAACTTGAGTACGCTGCCCGTGGCGCGGAAAATATAGGGGACCTTGCTCTTTCCGGCGGCGTTCACGTCGATCGTCGTCTGATCGAACAAGGCCGGCATCATCTGCGAGGCGATGAACCGCATCCAGATCAGCCGGTACAACTTCAGCTCGTCTTCAGCCAAAAGTTTCTCAAGCGATTCGGGAGTGCGCAGAACCGAGGTTGGCCGGATGGCCTCGTGGGCGTCTTGCGCGTCCTTCTTCGTCTTATAAATGTTCGGCGACTTCGGCAAAAATTCCTGGCCGTAGCGCTCGCTCACGAATCCGCGCACTTCCGCCAACGCATCGTCAGAAACGCGCGTCGAATCCGTACGCATGTACGTGATGAGACCGACTGAGCCTTCCTTGCCAAGCTCTTTTCCTTCGTACAAACCCTGCGCCAGCATCATGGTGCGCTTCACGCTGAAGCGCAGCTTGCGCGAGGATTCCTGCTGCAATGTGGAGGTGATGAATGGAGGAACGGGATTGCGTTTTTTCTCGCGAGTCGCTACCGACTTGACGACATAGGATGCGCCATCCAGATCTTCGAGGATCTCCTTGGCCGCCGCTTCGTTGCCGATTTGCGGCGTCTCGTCGCCCTTCTTATTCAGCCGCGCAGTCAGCACGGGCGGCTTCTTCGCATTCAGCGAGACATCGATCGTCCAGTATTCTTGCTTCTGGAACGCGCGAATTTCGCGCTCTCGCTCGACAATCAGCCGGACGGCCACCGTCTGCACGCGGCCCGCCGACAACCCCCGTCGCACCTTGTCCCACAGCAGCGGCGAAATCTTGTAGCCCACCAGCCGATCGAGCACACGCCGCGCCTGCTGCGCTTCCACCAGATGCACATTCACCGCGAGCGGACGCTCGAACGCCTTCTTCACAGCGCTGGCCGTAATCTCGTTGAACATCACCCGAAAGATGGCCGGCTTCGAAGACTTCTTCGGCTCCAGTTCTTCTTTCAAGTGCCAGCAAATCGCCTCGCCTTCGCGATCCGGGTCAGCCGCCAGGTAGACGGAGTCCACACCTTTAGCCGCCGCCTTTAGCTCGGCGATGAGCTTCTTCTTACCTTCGATGACCTCATATCGGGGCGTAAAATCGCGTTCCACATCGACTGCCAGGTCTTTCTTCGGCAGATCCTTGACGTGTCCCAGGGAGGCCTTCACGAGGTAGTCCTTCCCCAGATACTTCCCTATTGTTTTCGCCTTCGCCGGGGATTCGACGATGACGAGAGATTTAGCCATACCTGCTTCTTTTCTGACGGTAGTGAGTGTGAATTCCGGGACTACCCGACGCGCCCCGGTAGGAAACGTACCCTTTTACCACACCTTAACAAAGTTCTTGCCTGGCAACTGTCGGGCCAACCCGGACATTTCCAGGTCGAACAGCGCGCTGATCAACTCAGATGACGAGACGCCCTCAAAGGTTTCAAGTAACACGTCAAGTTGTGTAGGTACATCGACTTGCAGGCTATTCAAAAGCCGCCTGGCCAGCTTCTTCAGAGGCTCTTCCTGGTTAGATTCCGGGGACTCGGTCCAGGATTCGCCGGCCGCTTTTTGCTGCGCCCGCGCAACCAGCTCCCGGCGAACCGCGGCTGGCAGTTCGTCCGTAATGTCGGTCCACTCCTGGACCAGCTTCGCTCCCCCGGATTTGATGAGCAAATTCGGGCCCCAACTCATCGCCGAAGTGATATTTCCCGGCACAGCCCAGACTTCCCGACCCTGATCCATGGCCAGGCGCGCGGTAATCCCAGAGCCACTATGCTGCGCGCCCTCCACGATAACCACACCCAACGAAAGCCCGCTCACAATTCGATTGCGGATGGGAAAGTTCTGCGGAAAAGCAGGCGCTCCCATCGGAAATTCGGAGACTAGCAGGCCGCGGCGCGCCATGTCGTCATAGAGTTTGCGGTTGCTCGACGGATAGAGGATATCCACGCCGCAACCCAAAACCGCCACGGTCGCACCGTCTTGTTTCAAGGCACTCTGGTGCGCTGCAGTATCGACACCACGCGCCATCCCGCTGACGATCGTGAGACCGGCATGGGACAGATCCGCACTCAGCCGCTCGGCCGCCGCCACGCCGTAAGGCGTGGGTCGCCGCGTGCCCACGATTGCGACCGCATGCGATGTCATCAACTCCGTCTTGCCGATAGCGAAGAGGACCAAAGGCGGATCGAAGATTTCGCGCAACTGCGCGGGATAGCGTGGATCCTGAATCGAGATGAGTTCGGCCCCCGCGTCAAGCAGTTTCTGCTGCTGATCGGCCGCGTCTTCAAACGAGCATCCGGAAGCAATATTGCGCGCCTGCGCCGGACTAATGCCCGTCGCCTCCAGTTCCGAGGCCGAAGCTCGAAAAATAGCTTCCGGCGATTTCAGCTTCTCCAACAGCCGCAGTAGTCCGACCGTCCCGACGCCCGGTGTCATCACAAGCGCGAGCCAATGCAGGACCTCTTCCTGGGTGACGACAGCGGTGGCCACGTTCTATAGGTGGACCGTTGACGGGCGAGTTCTCAATCCCAAAATCGCCGTAGAATGGCTATATGAGATGGTGGGCCGCGTTGCCGGGTCTAATTTTGCCTGTCCTCGTAAGCGCCCAGCAGATCCTCCTCGCAACCGGTCCTACGGCGGGTCTAGCGGACAATCAAAGCGACTGCTCGTTCCAGGGATCCGTGAGGTCGATCCGAATCGAACATAGCGAGATCGAGGAGGATGGACACGAGAGCCAGCGCGAGCTAACGGCGAAATTCATTTTTGACCGGAACGGTCGCGAACGGGAGTATTGGCGATTCTACGATCAGGGCCAATACGGAAAAGTCATAACGCGGTATGTCTTTCTCTACGACCCGCAGGGACGGGTAATCGAAACGGACACTTTCGATATGAAGGAAGACGCCAGGCGCCCCCAACGCCTTCTCACAAAATACGATTCCGAGGGTCGTGAGTGGGAGACTCGGTCCTTAGACACGGACGGCAGCATCGACAACCGGACCGTTAGGGAATACGATGCTCGCGGAGACGCCGTAAAGGAGACCGCTTATGGATTTGAGGGAAAAATCTCAAGCGTAGAAATTCGCCAGTACGATACCGCCCACCACGTAATCCGCCAAGAAATTCGAAACATGGTTCCGGCATCGGTATCAACGAAGATTTTTCGCTACAACGAGAAGGGACAACGGCTGGAGACGTTCTTGGACTGGGAAGACGGACCTGCGCATTACGTATATGAATATGACGAGCACGGCCGACTCAGTTCCGTCGAAACGATTTCCGGACCAATTCCTGCTCACATGGGAAACGGCTATGGCTTCTGCGACGATTGCGGCGTGTTTCCTGGCAAAACAACCTTTCGCCATGACAATCGCGGGCTGCTGACGGAAGAGCGTGTGATCCAACCGGGAAATAAATTAATACGGCTCAGCGAATATGCGTATGATGCCCGCGGACACCACGTCCGGGAATGGGTTTACAGCACGAATCCATCGGGCGGACATCCGAGCGAGATCAAGTTGCGCGTGGGCGACGAGGATTTGCTATTCGACAGAACGAATGGACTCCGCTCCACCTCGTATACTTACGATTCACGCGGCAACTGGATCAAGGCCGTCGTAACACGCCTCTCTTCCGATCGCGATTTGAATTCCAATCGAATCATCGATTCCGTCACCTATCGCATCATCAAATACCGCTGATTTTTTTAACCCTAGACAGCTCGGGTGGAAACGAAGTCTCCTTGCTGCGTGCTTTTCCGAGTGGGCTAAAATTGTAACGGATATTTCATGAGTAATGGATATGCGCGATTCGAATGCAGGATTTGCGGCGAGCTGGTCTATTCTTCCATCCCCTTGGAACCAGCCGCCGGCACACCGGCGGGCGACCGTTTAGTGGAATTGACCTGTTCGCACGGGCACACTGATCAGTACACGGCTCGTGAAATCAAGCAGCCTGAAACCAAGCCCGTGGGCGTCGCCAAAGGCAATATCGCCAAAGCCGCCTTCGGCTGAGCGCTTCAAATTTCGAACTTCACGCCCTGCGCCAGCGGAAGCTCACTTCCGTAGTTCAACGTATTCGTTGAGCGCCGCATATAAAGCTTCCATACATCCGATCCGGATTCGCGTCCACCGCCGGTTTCTTTATCTCCCCCGAACGCTCCGCCGATTTCCGCGCCCGATGGCCCGATGTTTACATTAGCGATGCCACAGTCGGAGCCGCGCGCCGACAGAAAATGTTCTGCCTCGCGCAAGTCGGTAGTAAAGATCGACGACGCGAGGCCCTGCGGAACATCGTTATGCACGCGTAGCGCTTCTTCGAAATTGTGATATCGCATCACGTACAAAATCGGGGCGAAAGTTTCACGCCGCACGGTTTCCGTTTGTTGCGAAATCTCTACCAGCGCCGGACGGACATAGTAAGCTTCAGGAAATTCGGAAATATGCACGCGTTCTCCGCCGAAGATCTTCGCGCCGGCTCCTCGCGCTTCCTGCAAACTGTTTTGCATTTGCTCGAAAGCGCGGCCATCGATCAACGGGCCCACTAAGGTTCCCGCTTCGCGCGGATCGCCGATTGTTACTGATGCGTACACTTGCTTCAGTCGATCGACCAGCGAATCGTAAACCGTTTCGTGAACCAGCAGCCGTCGCAGCGTAGTGCAGCGCTGGCCCGCCGTGCCCATCGCAGCGAAAGCGATCGCCCGTAACGTTAGCTCGAGATCGGCCGAAGGACAAACGATCGCGCAATTATTTCCTCCTAGTTCGAGAATCGCGCGCGCGAACCGCGCCGCCAGCCGAGGCGCCACTTCGCGTCCCATGTGCGTCGAACCTGTCGCAGACACCAGCGGGACCAACGAATGGCTCACCAATGTTTCACCTACTTCTCTGCCACCGTTCAATACCACCGAAAGTCCCGCCGGGGCCGCGCCGAACCTATGTGCTGCGCGCTCGAACAATGCCTGAACGGCCAAAGCAGTCAGAGGTGTTTTTTCGGAGGGCTTCCACACCACCGGATTTCCGCACACCAGCGCAAGAGCGGCATTCCACGCCCAGACCGCCACGGGAAAATTGAAAGCGGAAATGATTCCGGTGACTCCCAACGGATGCCACATTTCAAACATCCGATGATTCTCACGCTCAGTCGCAATCGTGAGCCCGCAGAGTTGGCGCGAAAGCCCCGCCGCGAATGTGCAGATATCGATCATCTCCTGCACTTCACCCTGCCCCTCCGAAACAATTTTTCCCGCTTCTATCGTGACCAGCCAGCCTAGTTCGGTTTTCGCCGCGCGCAATTCTTCGCCAAACAAGCGCACCAGTTCGCCGCGTTTTGGCGGTGGAACTAACCGCCACTGAAGAAAAGCGTCATGCGCTGCTCGAATGGCGTCATCGGCCTCATGGCACGTCGAGATACGCACTTGGGCAATCGTTCTGCCGGTGATCGGCGTGCGCACCGTCAGCGCGCCAACTCCATACAGCTCTGGGTCTACCCCCAGTTCGGACAAGATCTCCGAAACCACGTCTCAAACGCTACCATGGCTACAGAGCGCCAATGAACCGGGCACGCCTATTCTGCTTTTTCCTTGCCTCCATAACGCTCTTCGCCAAAGACCGCTGGACGGAACTCAACATTGGACCGTTCTACGTCGACACCGATAGCGACCCCGGCGGAGCACGCGACGTGTTGACGCAACTCGAGCAGTTGCGATGGGTGCTCGGCGGCTTGCTCGAATCCAAAGATTTGCAATCCATCTGGCCGCTGCGCGTGGTGCTAAGCGATTTGGCAAAAACGAACCCAACCACGTCGGGGACTGAATTCGTTTTGCAAAACGGGCAATACGTTCTGCTCACGGCTCCGGGAGCGCATCTGCCGCTGGGCCAGGTGGCGATTATATTGCTCGAGGCGAACACACCGCGCATGCCCGCCGACGTGGAGTATGGACTTCAGCAACTATTCGATACCCTCGAAGCGCACGGCAGTCGAGTGACCTGGGGAGGCAAGCCGGCGCATGCCGATTTGAATTGGGCGCGCATCCAGCTATTCGCGACCAAATTCGAATATGGCACCAGCTTTCATATTTTCCTGAACGCGCTGAAAGGTGGCAGCACCCTGCGCGCGGCCGAGCACAACGCCTTTGGAAAGGACGCCACCGAACTGGAACGGGAAGCAACGGCAAATTTGGCAAAGGGCGACTGGCAGCCGGTTTCAGTATCCGGGAGGCCGCTCGATCCTAAACACGATTTCGGCGAACACTCGCTCGATTCTGCGCTCGCTGAAGTTTATATTGCTGATACGCAGCTCAGTGCCGATCCTAAAGTGGCGGAGCCGGCCTACCAGGCTGCGGTCCACGCAGGCGGCGAGGCAGCGGCTCTCGGCTACGCCGGTCTGGCCCAGGTGGCGAAGCTGAATCGCCAGGACGCCACATCATTTCTCGAGAGTGCGGCACAGGCGGGCAGCCGTAGCGCCCCAGTCTACGTAGCTCTCGCGGCCGACGCGGATGCGGCGGAAGCTGCGCCGCTCTTGAAGAAAGCCACGCAACTCAGCCCGTTGTGGGCCGAGCCCGTCTTCCGCCAGGCACAGTTTGCCTCCGGCGAGGATAAAGGCGCGCTACTCAAACGCGCTACGCAACTCGACCCGCGTATCTCGGAGTACTGGGTGGAGTTGGCGCAGTGGCAAGCGCTCAATGGACATGCTGCCGCGGCGCCCGGAAGCTGGCTGCGTGCCGAAGATTCCGCCCGCAACGAAGCCGAACGGCTGCGCATTCATCAACTCCGGATGGACTCCGAAGAGCAACGCCTGGATGCCGCCGACCGCGATCGGCGGCGCGAACGCGAAGAATTGCATCAAGCGGATCAACGCGCCCAGGACGCCGAAACACAACGCATTCGTGCCGCCGAGCAAAAGGCCAACCAGACGGTGAATGCGTCAGCCGGATCCGTCGCGCCGGGTGAAGTCGTTCCCTGGAGTTCCATCGTCCCGCACAAGAAATTGCAAGGCCTGCTTGTGAAGGTGGATTGCTTACACACCGGCGCCCGCCTCGCGGTCAAGGATCGCACCGGCCGGGTGACTGAGCTCTTCCTGGCGGATACTTCAGCCATGAAATTGGCATGCGGCGTGCTCAAGACGCCCAGGCCGGTCTCGCTGTCCTATGCGGCCCAGCCGGATGAAGAACGCCACACCGCCGGCGATGTGACCGAAATCGCATGGCGCTAACGGCGCTTGTTCGCCCGGCCACGGAGCCGGATCTCGCCGCGTTGGACGAAATCGAAAAAGCCTCATTTGCCGATCACTGGGCCGCAAGAGGTTTCCTTGAATATTCATGCCTCGTCGCGGAAATTAAAGAGGAAATCGCCGGCTTTCTTGTGTCGCGAGAAATTTTCGCGGGCAGCTGCCAGGCACCACCCGAGCGTGAGATCTTGAATTTGGCAGTGGCGCCCCGTTTCCGGCGGCAGGGTATCGCGGCTCTGCTGCTCGGGCATGCGCTAAATCATGGGGCCATTTTTTATCTGGAGGTTCGAGAATCAAACGCTGCCGCCAGAGCCCTTTACGGTAAGTTTGGGTTCAGGGAGATTAGCCGCCGTACTGGCTATTACCGTCATCCCCCTGAAACAGCTATTGTCATGAGGATGAATTGATGCTAATTATTGGAGTGCGGATGGCCACTGGTGACCATTCGCGAGTGAACTCATGCACTCACACCCA
>Ga0207667_10009781_pt1 | contig 11277 bp, 9 predicted proteins | sample KBSCornC52_FD_184301 | JGI IMG/M metagenome (GOLD analysis project Ga0207667, IMG submission 184301) | Corn rhizosphere microbial communities from Kellogg Biological Station, Michigan, USA - KBS Corn C5-2 (SPAdes) (version 2) | ecosystem: Host-associated > Plants > Roots > Rhizosphere > Soil ...
CCCCATAGTATCGGAGGCAAAAGCGGCCCGGAAGGCCGAGTCGCACCGGAGACCCCATGACCACCGAACGCATCGTCCGCATCTTCGCCGCCGCATTCGCCATCGCGCTCGCGGGTTGCGGCGGCGCCAAGGCGCCGGCCGCGCCGCCCGTCCCGGGCGCGCTCGCTTCCGCCCCGGCGGAGCTGCGCGAGGTCGAGCTCACGCGCTCGGCCGAGGCGGTGGTGGAGGCGGTGCGCCAGTCCACCGTCTCCTCGCAGATCGCCGGGCGCATCGTCGACCTGCGCTTCGACGTGGGCGACCGCGTGAAGAAGGGCGACGTCATCGCGCGCATCGACGAGCGCGCCGCCACGCAGGCGCTCGCGGCGAGCGAGGCGCAGGTGCGCTCCGCCGAGGCGAGCCTCGCCAACGCGCGCGCGCAGTACGAGCGATCGAAGCAGCTCTTCGCGCAGAAGTTCATCAGCCAGGCGGCGCTCGACAAGGCCGAGGCCGACTACAAGTCCGCCGAATCGCAGATGCGCGCGATGCTCGCGGGTGCGGGCCAGGCCGCCACCGAGAGGAGCTTCGCCACCATCGTCGCTCCCTACAGCGGCGTGGTCTCCGCGCGCTACGTGCAGCTGGGCGAGATGGCCACCCCCGGCAAGCCGATCATGACCGGCTTCGATCCTTCGACGTTGCGCGTCACCGCCACCGTCGCCTCGAGCGACATTGCGGCGATCCAGTCGGGGGGCAAGGTGCGCGTCGAGATCCCCGCGCTCGCGCGCTGGATCGAGGCCCGCGGCGTCACCATCGTGCCGTCCGCCGATCCGCGCACGCATTCCACCGAGGTTCGCATCGACCTTCCCGAGGACGTGCAGGGCGTGGTGCCCGGCATCTTCGCGCGCGCGCATTTCGTCGTCGGCCGGGCGCCGCGCCTCATGGTGCCGCGCCAAGCGGTGCTGCATCGCAGCGAGCTCGTCGCGGTGTACGTCGTGGGCGCGGATGCACGGCCGCAGCTTCGCCAGGTCCGCCTCGGCAGCGTTTCCGACGAGCGCGGGATCGAGGTGCTCGCGGGGGTCCAGCCCGGCGAGCGTGTCGCGCTCGATCCGGTGAAGGCCGGCATGGCGGCGGCCCCCGCGGCGATCGCCTCGGCGCCGAGCTAGGAGGGCGCTCGTGACGGGCGGCATGGGCATCTCCGGGCGCATCGCGCGCTACTTCCAGGATTCGCAGCTCACGCCGCTCGCGGCGCTGGTGGCGGTGCTCCTCGGCGTCTTCGCGGTGCTCGCCACGCCGCGCGAGGAGGAGCCGCAGATCGACGTCACGATGGCGAACGTGTTCGTGCCGTTCCCGGGGGCCTCGGTGCGCGACGTGGAGTCGCTCGTCGCGACCCCCGCGGAGCAGGTGCTGGCGCAGATGAGCGGCGTCGAGCACGTGTTCTCGGTCTCGCGTCCCGGCATGGCGCTCCTCACCGTGCAGTTCAAGGTGGGCGTGCCGCGCACGGAAGCGATCGTGCGGCTGCGCGACACCCTCGCCGCGAACCGCGACTGGGTCTCGCCGGAGCTGGGTGTCGGCGAGCCCGTGATCAAGCCGCGCGGCATCGACGACGTGCCGGTGGTGGCGCTCACGCTCTACAGCGTCGATCCCGCGAAGGGCGCCTACGAGCTCGAGCGCGTGGCGCACGCGATCGAGGCGGATCTCAAGCGCGTGCCCGGAACGCGCGAGGTGCAGACGCTCGGCGGGCCGGGGCGCGCCGTGCGCGTGCTGCTGGATGCCGATCGCATGAACGCGAGCGGCGTCGCGGCGCTCGACGTGAGGAATGCGCTCGCGCTCTCGAGCGCCGCGCTCCCCTCGGGGTCCCTCGTGCGCGACAACCGCGAGATCGTGGTGGAGACCGGCAACTACCTCGAGAGCGCGGCCGACGTGCGCTCGCTGGTCGTCGGCACGGTCGAGCGCCGTCCCGTGTACCTCGGCGACGTGGCCGACGTCGTCGACGGTCCCGGCGAGCCCGTGAAGTACGTGTGGACCGGCACGGGCCCTGCCGCGCGCGAGAAGGGCATCGCCGATGCCGGCGAGCGCCCCGCGGTGACGATCCAGGTGACCAAGAAGCCGGGCGAGAACGCGGTGAACGTCGCCGAGCGCGTGATCCGCCGCGTGGACGAGCTCCACGGCACCGTCATCCCGGCCGACGTGCACGCGGTCGTCACGCGCGACTACGGCAAGACCGCGAACGACAAGGCGGTGAAGCTCATCGAGAAGCTCATCTTCGCGACGCTCTGCGTGGTGGTGCTGGTGTTCGCAGCCCTGGGGTGGCGCGAGGCGCTGATCGTCGGCGCGGCGGTGGTGCTCACGCTCTCCAGCACGCTCTTCGCCTCGTGGGCGTGGGGCTTCACGCTGAACCGCGTCTCGCTCTTCGCGCTCATCTTCTCGATCGGCATCCTCGTGGACGACGCGATCGTGGTGGTGGAGAACATCCACCGGCGGCGAGCGCTGCAGGAGGGGCCGCTCCACGGCATCATCCCGGACGCGGTGGACGAGGTCGGCGGGCCCACCATCCTCGCCACGCTCACCGTGATCGCGGCGCTCCTGCCGATGGCCTTCGTGACCGGCCTCATGGGCCCGTACATGAGCCCGATCCCGATCAACGCGAGCCTCGGCATGCTGATCTCGCTCGGCATCGCGTTCACGGTGACGCCGTGGCTCGCGCTCAAGCTCCTCGCCGCGCACGGGCACGCGCACGCCTCGGCGCTCGACGCACGGCTCGAGCGCTTCTTCACGCGCGTGCTGACGCCGTTCATCGCGGCACCCGCGGCGCGCCGCAATCGCCGCCGCCTCGCGCTCGCGGTCGCCGGGCTCATCGGGCTCTCGGTGGGGCTCGTCGCGGTGAAGCTCGTGGTGCTGAAGATGCTGCCCTTCGACAACAAGAGCGAGTTCCAGGTGGTGGTCGACATGCCCGCGGCAACGCCCGTCGAGGTCACCGCGGCCGCTCTGCACGAGATCGGCGCGAAGATCGCGACGCTGCCCGAGGTGACCGACTACCAGGCGTACGCGGGCAGCGCCTCGCCGATCAACTTCAACGGCCTCGTGCGCCAGTACGCGTTGCGCAGCGAGCCCGAGCAGGGCGACCTGCAGGTGAACCTCGTCGACAAGTCGAAGCGCGGCAGGAAAAGCCACGAGATCGCGCAGGCGGTGCGCCCTGCGCTCGAGGCGATCGGCGCGCGTTGGGAGGCGAAGGTGAAAGTGGTCGAGGTGCCGCCGGGGCCGCCGGTGCTCTCGCCGATCGTGGCCGAGGTGTACGGCCCCGACGAGGCGGGAAGGATCCGCGCCGCGAAGCAGGTGCGCGCCGCGCTCGCCGCAACCCCCGGCGTGGTCGCGCTCGACGACACGGTCGAGGATGCCGCGCCGCGCATCCGGCTGCGCGTGGACCAGGCGAAGGCCGCGCTCCTCGGCGTCTCGCGCCGTGACGTCGCCGAGACGATGCGCATGGCGTTGAACGGTGCGGATGTCGCTCCCGTCCACGACGGCACGAGCAAGTACGAGGTGCCGGTGCGCGTCGTGCTGCCTGCCGAGCGCCATGGCGACCTCGCCGAGATCCTCAAGCTCACGCTGCGCACGACCGACGGCTCGCTCGTGCCGCTCTCGGAGCTCGTGCGCGTCGTGCGCGACGATCGCGACCGCCCGGTGTATCACAAGGACCTGCTGCCGGTGGTCTACGTGGTCGCGGACGAGGCGGGCAGGCTCGACAGCCCGCTGTACGGATTGTTCTCCGCGCGCTCGCGCATCTTCGCGAAAACCGGGTCCGTCCCCGCCGAATACTTCGTGCGCCAGCCCTCCGATCCGTACCGCGCCTACGCGGTCAAGTGGGACGGCGAATGGCAGGTGACCTACGAGACGTTCCGCGACATGGGCATCGCGTATGCGGTGGGCCTCATCCTCATCTACCTGCTCGTGGTGGCGCAGTTCCGCTCGTATCTCGTGCCGCTCGTGATCATGGCGCCGATCCCGCTCACAGTGATCGGCGTGATGCCGGGCCACGCGCTGCTCGGCGCGCAGTTCACCGCCACCTCGATGATCGGGATGATCGCGCTCGCCGGGATCATCGTGAGGAACTCGATCCTGCTCGTGGACTTCGTGAACCAGCGCGTCGCCGAGGGCGTGGCGCTCGAGCAGGCGATCGTGCAGTCGGCCGCCGCGCGCGCGAAGCCCATTGCCCTCACCGCGCTCGCCGCGACCATCGGCGCCGGGTTCATCCTCGACGACCCGATCTTCAACGGGCTCGCCGTCTCGCTCGTCTTCGGGATCGTCGCCTCGACGCTCCTCACGCTGGTCGTGATCCCGGTGCTGTACTACCTCCTGTCTCGCCCGTTCCGGTGACGCTCGTCAAGGAGCGCTTGATCCTCCGCAAGGGGGCCGGGCGGCCCGCGCGCTAGATTCGGCAAGGCAATCCGTATTCCCGGGGAAACCATGACCGCCAAGCAGATCGTCTTCCAGGACGACGCCCGCGCGCGCATCGTGTCGGGCGTCGCGCAGCTCGCCCGCGCCGTGCGCGGCACGCTGGGACCCAAGGCCCGCACCGTCATGCTGCAGCGCGCGTTCGGCGCTCCCATCGTCATCAATTCCGGCGTGGTCGTCGCGCGCGAGGTGGAGCTCGCCGATCCGCTCGAGAACATGGGCGCGCAGATGGTGCGCGAGGCCGCGGCGAAGACCTCCGACGTCGCGGGCGACGGCACCACGACGGCGACGCTCCTCGCGCAGGGGATCGTCATCGAAGGCATGAAGCACGTGGCGGCGGGCATGAATCCGATGGATCTCAAGCGCGGCATCGACCTCGCGGTGGAGGCCGTGGTGGCCGAGCTGAAGGCGATGGCGAAGCCGTGCGCGACGCGAACCGAGATCGAGCAGGTCGCGACCATCTCGGCGAACTCCGACCGCGCCATCGGCGCGATCGTGGCCAACGCCATGGAGAAGGTCGGCAAGGAGGGCGTCATCACCGTCGAGGACGGATCCGGCCTCGCGAGCGAGCTCGAGGTGACCGAAGGCATGCAGTTCGACCGCGGTTACCTCTCGCCGTACTTCATCAACAGCGACAAGCAGCGCACGGTGCTCGAGGACGCGCTGGTGCTGGTGCACGACCGCAAGATCGCGACCTTGAACGAGCTGCTGCCGTTGCTCGAGCTGGTCGCCAAGGGCGGCAAGCCCCTCCTCATCGTCGCCGAGGACGTGGAGAGCGAGGCCCTCGCGACGCTCGTCGTGAACGTGCTGCGCGGCGTGCTGCGCACGTGCGCGGTGAAGGCGCCGGGCTTCGGGGATCGGCGCAAGGCGATGCTCGAGGACATCGCCATCCTCACCGGCGGCAAGGCCGTCTCCGGGGAGGCGGGCTTCAAGCTCGAGAACGTGAAGCTCGCGGACCTGGGCCGCGCGCGCCGCATCGAGGTGGACAAGGACGCCACGACGATCATCGGCGGCGCGGGCGACGCGAAGAAGATCGAGACGCGCGTCGCCGAGCTGCGCGCGGTGTTGAAGGACACGAAGAGCGATTACGACCGGGAGAAGCTGCAGGAGCGCATCGCGAAGCTCGCGGGCGGCGTCGCGGTGGTCAAGGTGGGCGCGGCGACCGAGATGGAGATGAAGGAGAAGAAATCGCGCGTGGAAGACGCGGTGCACGCGACGCGCGCGGCGGTCGAGGAGGGCGTGCTGCCCGGCGGCGGCGTGGCGCTGCTGCGCGCGCGCTCGAAGCTGGAGGGCCTGCACGGGGAGAATGCCGACCAGGACGCGGGCATCCGCATCGTCCACCGCGCGCTCGAGGAGCCGCTGCGCCAGATCGCCGACAATGCGGGGGCCGAGCCTTCGGTCGTGGTGAGCAAGGTGCTCGCGCGGACCGGAAGCTTCGGCTACAACGCGCTCACCAATGCCTACGGAGACCTGGCGGAGATGGGCGTGCTCGATCCGTGCAAGGTGACGCGCACGGCGTTGCAGAACGCGGCGTCGGTGGCGGGCCTGATCCTCACCACCGACTGCATGATCGCGGAGATCCCGCAGAAAGCCGGGGACGTACCCCATTTACCCATGGGCGAAACGGTATAGGCAGCGCTGCGCTTTATCTCTTCCAGGTGGCGCGCAGGAGGTTCTCGCCCTTGTTGTACGTCATGTCGAGCGAGCCCTTGAAGGCCTCGTGCACCGCCATCGCGATGCCGCGCGCGAGGTGCGCGTCCGTAGTCCTCACGACGATGCCGTCGGCGACGTGGTCGACGCCCATGATGCGCTGCAGCGGATGCTCTTCCTTCGCGCGCGTCTCGCGCGCCTTCACGAGGTTCAGGATCTCGGTGCGATGCTCGGCGAGGAACGGCCCCTTGAGCGTCACATAGCCGCCCGGGAACTCGTCCTCGATGCGCTGGCAGGCGGGGCACTTGTGCGCGTGCGCATCGGCCGGCGCCTTCGCCCAGGTCCAGCGCCCGCTCTGATAGGAGGCGCCGCACTTCGGGCAGCGCGTCGGCTCGGGCAGCTTGCTCGTCTCGCGATAGCTGTCGTCGCGGATCGCTTCCAGGAGCTGCTCCTTGCGGAACGTGCGGAACTGCGAGCGGCCGGTCTTCATCGCTGGGCCTCCGTGGCGGCTTTCGCCGCGTCCAACCTCGCCTGGCGCGCGGCTTCCGCCGCTTGAACGAGCTGGTGGCGCATCGCGAGGAACACCTCGCGCACCGCCATGTACACGTCATCGCCGCTCTCGTGGCTCGCGACCAGCTCGTGCCCGGGAATGCGCACCTTGAGCGTCACGGCGTAGGGCCGGCCCTTCTTCCCGGCCGCCGCCTCGTGCGAGACGCTGACGCGGACGTTGAGGATGTCCGCGTAGTGCGTCTCGAGCCGCTCGGCGAGGTCGCGAATGCGCGCCGAGAGCGCCGGGGAGCGGCGGATGTTGTGCAGCGTGATCTGCGTCGATTGCATGGTTTGCGTCGCTTTCGTCAGTGTTCCTGTTGCGTCATGCACTCGGCCTCGCGCCCGCGTACGACGCGATGCCCGGCGGCCGGGCCGCGCGTCTCGGTCACCACGGTGCGGCTGCGTTCGACCTCGTCGCCGTCGTAGAAGTAGAGGACGACCCAGTCGTGCACGCGCCCGAGCTTGTGGGCGAGCGCGGTGTTGGAATAGAGCGCGGTGAAGTGCCACGGGCCGCGGCGCGTGTGCATGACCGGAAGCCAGGCATCGCGCTGCGGGTTGAATCGTTTCGGTGCGATCGTGCGCAGCGTCCCCGCCGCCGCCTTCTCGCGGTACTCGCGGTCGACGTCGAGGAGATCGTCGATGTTGGGCTCCTCGGCACCCGGCGCGCGCCGCGCCGCCGTGGGACCGACGCGCCCGAGCGTGTCCGCGAGCCACGCGCGCCACGCGGCCGTGCGCCGCGAGCCCACGCCGGAAACGCGTTCGAGCGTCCCGTCGTACGCGGCGGCTTCCAGCGCCTCGAGCGAATCGACGTGCAGCTCGCCGTGGATGCGCCGCGCGAACCCGGGCCCCAGCCCCGGCACCGTCTGCAGCAGCTTCTCGGGATCGGCCGATCCGCGCAGCCGCTCGAGCTGGGCCCAGCGCCCGGTCGCGAGCATCTCGGCCACCGCCGAAGCGATGCCGAGCCCCACGCGCGGAATGGCGTCGAGCCCGCGCACGCCTTCGGCCTCGAAGATCGCGCGCGCCGAGCGCGGATGGCGCGCGATCGCGTCGGCGGCGTTGCGGTACGCGCTCACCCGATACGGGCTCGCGCCTTGCGCGTAGAGCAGGTGCGAGGCCTCGAGCAGGCGCTCGGCGACCTGGCGGTTCTCCTGCGCGACCGCCGGAAGCACCCGCGCCGGATCGCGCAGCTCGCTTCGGTCGCGCGCCTGGACGACGCTCATGCGCAGTGCCTCACCGGCCCGGGACCGTGGCGCAGGATCGACGCCACCTCGGCGTCGTCCACTTGCGGGAAGTCCTCGTAGAACTGGCCCACCGCGTGGAAATCCGCGGGCGCCTCGAGGCAGACCACCTCGTCGGCGTAGCGCGCCACGGCTTCGAGCGCTTCCGGCGAGGCGACGGGCACCGCGCACACCAGCTTCTTCGGCTTCCTCGCGCCGGCGCTGTGCAGGGCCGCGATCATCGTGGCACCCGTCGCGAGGCCGTCGTCGACCACGATCGCGACGCGCCCGGCGATCGCGATCGGCTCGCGTCCGGGGGTGTACGAGGCGCGCCGCGCCCGCAGGATCTCGAGCTGCGCGCGCTTCTCGCGTTCGAGGTAGCGCGCATCGGCCCCGGCTTCAACCGAGTGGCCGGCGATGTAGCACCAGCCTTGCTCGTCGATCGCGCCGACCGCGAACTCCGGGTTGAACGGCGCGCGAAGCTTGCGCACGAGGACCACGTCCAGCTCCCCGCCGAGCTCGCCCGCGATGGCCGCGCCCATCGGAACGGCGCCGCGCGGCACGGCGAGCACCACCGGCCGGTCGCCGGCGAAGCCCGCGAGCGCGCGCGCGAGCCGGTGGGCTGCGTCGATTCGATCGCGGAACGGCATGTTCACCTCGCCTCGTTGTCGAATCCATTCTGGAGTGCCATGCCGTGCGCCGATTGACCGGGATCAACCACCACCGACGACCCCGAGGTACCTTGGAGTCCAGCGGGGAAGCCATGGATTCGACGATCATTCCGGCGAGGGGCGCCGCCCGGCCGCGCGAGCGCGCGGCGCGTCTCGTCGATGCCTTGCGCAAGCCCAAGTGCTATCCGCATCCCGCCTCGTCCGTGGAGGTGATCGAGACGCACATCTCCTGGGTGTTCCTCGCCGGCGAGCATGCCTACAAGGTCCGCAAGCCCGTGCGCCTCGCATTCCTCGACTTCTCGACGCTGGAAGCGCGGCGCCGCGATTGCGAGGAGGAGCTGCGCCTGAACCGGCGCACCGCCGCCTCGCTGTACCTCGACGTGGTCGCGATCGCCGGCGATCCGGCGAGCCCCCGCATCGGCGCGGCGGGGCCGGTCCTCGAGTACGCCGTGCACATGCGCCGCTTCGGCCAGGAGGCGCTCTTCGACCACATGGCGCGAGCCGGCGCGCTGGAACCGTCGCACGTGGACGCGCTGGCGCACGCCGTCGCGCGCTTCCATGCGTCGGCGGCGCGCGCGGGCGGCGCAAGCGGCTACGGCACGCCCGAACGCGTGCTCCAGGATGCCCTCGACAACTTCCACGACATCGAGGCGCTCGAGGGCGACCAGCGGCGGCTCGCGTCCCTCGGCGGCCTGCGCGACTGGACGCTCGCCGAGCACCGCGCGCTCGCGCCGCTCTTCGCCGAGCGCCGCAGCGACGGCTTCGTGCGCGAGTGCCACGGCGACCTGCATCTGGGCAACGTCGTGCTGCTCGAAGGCGAGCCGGTCCCGTTCGACTGCATCGAGTTCGAGCCGCGGCTGCGCTGGATCGACGTGATGAGCGAGGTCGCGTTCACGGCGATGGACCTCGAGCGCCACGGCCTCCCCGGCCTCGCCGCGCGCTTCGTGAGCGCATACGCGGAGGCGACAGGCGACTATCCGGGCCTGCGGCTGCTGCGCTACTACGCGCTCTACCGCGCGATGGTGCGCGCGAAGGTGGCGTGCATCGCGGCGCACGAGGCGGGCATCGGCGAGGCGCGCCGCAGGCTCGCGCGCGAGGAGCTCGCCGCCCATCTCGCGCTCGCCCATCGCCTCATCCGCCGCGCGCGTCCCGCGCTCGTCCTCATGCACGGGCTGCCGGGCTCGGGCAAGACGTGGGCGTCGCAGCGGCTGGTCGAGGCGCTGCGCGCGGTCCGCGTGCGTTCCGACGTCGAGCGCAAGCGCCGCCACGGCCTCGCGGCGTCGCAGGCGAGCGGCTCGCCCGCCGGCGGCGGCCTCTACACCTCGACGGAGAACCGGCTCACGTATGCGCGGCTGGGCGAGCTCGCCTCGTGGATCCTCGCCGCCGGCTATCCGGCGATCGTCGACGCCGCGTTCCTGCGCCGTGAAGAGCGCGACGCGTTCCGCGCGCTCGCGAGCGCGGCGGGCGCCTCGTTCACGATCGCGAGCTGCAGCGCGCCGCCGGCCGTGATCGAGCGCCGCGTCGAGAGCCGCGCCGGGCAAGGCGCCGATGCCTCGGAAGCGGGCCTCGCCGTGCTCGCGCTGCAACGCGACCGCGCCGAGCCGCTCGGCCGCGACGAGATCGCGCACGCGGTCGTGTTCGACACCTCGGGCGGGGCGGACGCGAGCGCCGCCTGCGCGGCCGTCGCGCGGCGGCTCGGTCCCGTGGGACACTGAGGCGATGCGCTACTTCGACGTCTTCAACGGCGATGCCGACGGCATCTGCGCGCTGCACCAGCTGCGGCTCGCCGATCCGCTCGATTCCGGGCTCGTGACGGGGCTCAAGCGCGACATCGCGTTGCTCGAGTCGGTGCCGGCGCACTCGGGCGACATGGTGACCGTGCTCGACCTTTCCCTCGACCGCAATCGCGCGGCGCTCCTCGCGCTCCTCGAGCGCGGCGTGCACGTGCGCTACTTCGATCACCACTACGCGGGCGAAATCCCGCGCCACCCGGACCTCGAGGCGGCGATCGACGTTTCCCGCGACACTTGCACCAGCGCGCTCATCGACCGGCACCTCGCGGGGCGCTTCCGCCCGTGGGCGGCGGTGGGCGCCTTCGGCGACGGGCTGCCCGACGTGGCGATGGAGCTCGCGCGGCCGCTCGGCCTCGACGCGGATCGCCTGGTGGAGCTGCGCGAGCTCGGCATCAGCATCAACTACAACGCCTACGGTGCGAGCCCGGCCGATGTCCTCCTGCATCCGCGCGAGCTCTACTGCATCGTGAGCCACTACGAGGATCCGTTCGAGATGATCGCGCGCGAGCCGGTGGTCGAACGGCTCGCCGAGCAGCGCCGCGGCGACTTCGAGCGTGCGCTCGCCGTAGCACCCGCCAAGGCAAGCGATGCGGCCGATGCGTACGTGCTTCCCGAGGCGCCGTGGAGCCGGCGCGTGATCGGAACGTTCGCCAACCGCCTCGCGGCGCAGGCGCCGGAGCGCGCGCACGCGGTGCTGGCTCCCCTGGACGGGCAGGCATTCGTCGTGAGCGTGCGCGCGCCGCGCTCCGCCCGGACGAGCGCCGCGGAATTCTGCCGCCGCTACGCCGCCGGCGGAGGACGCGTGGCCGCGGGCGGCATCGATCGCCTCGAAGCCGCACGGGTCGACGGCTTCCTCGACGAGTTCGAGCGCGCCTGGAGCGCCTGACCGTGCCCTGGAACGAGTCGTACTATCCCGCCTCGATGCGCAACCTCGCCCCGGCGGTGCGCGACAAGGCGATCGAGATCGCCAAC
>Ga0207667_10009784_pt1 | contig 11276 bp, 10 predicted proteins | sample KBSCornC52_FD_184301 | JGI IMG/M metagenome (GOLD analysis project Ga0207667, IMG submission 184301) | Corn rhizosphere microbial communities from Kellogg Biological Station, Michigan, USA - KBS Corn C5-2 (SPAdes) (version 2) | ecosystem: Host-associated > Plants > Roots > Rhizosphere > Soil ...
CAGAAAGACGACCCGCGAGTCGAAGCATACGGCGACGTCGACGAGCTGAACGCCGTCCTCGGTTTGGCCCGGGCGGTCGAGCCACTGCCCCGCATCGATGAAGTCCTCGTGCCGATGCAGCGCGACCTGTTCAGCATTGGCGCCCTGCTAGCCACGCCGGACCTCGAGAAGATGCATAACCATCTCGCGAAGGCGAACATTGACGACCAGCGGATCCGGGACCTGGAGCGGGCAATCGACGATTGCGAGAAGGAGCTGGAGCCGCTCAAGGCATTCATTATTCCCGGTGGAAGCCGAAAAGGCGCGGTGCTCCACGTCGCGCGGACAGTTTGTCGTCGGGCAGAGCGGAGGGTCGTGCACCTCCAGCGGGAGGTTGAGATCCCCTCTCTCGTGGTTGTCTACCTGAACCGAATGTCCGACCTGCTCTTCATGCTCGCTCGCGTCGCCAATGTCCTCACGGGCGCCGGTGAAGTGACCTGGTGAATCCGCCAAACCCACCACACGGCAGATCGCCGAAGAGGGGCGGGTTGGCGGCGAAGAGACGTGGTTCGCCGAAAACCAGCGCATCGCCTCGCGAGATCCTGCTCCATGGGTCGTCGATCCGGATTGGTCCAGGCCTCCTGGGCAAGGCGGGCACGATCACCCAACAGGTCGCCCCCGCCCATCGCTATGCCCTGATCACGGATTCCAACGTCGGCCCTCTGTACGCCGAAAAGGTCCGAAACCAGCTCGAAAAGGGTAGCACGGAAGTCCTGACGATCCCTGCCGGCGAGTCGAATAAAACCAGGGAAAGTTGGACGCGGCTGACAGACCAGATGCTCGCGAAAAAGTTCGGGCGAGACTCGGTCGTGATCGCCCTCGGAGGGGGTGTCGTCGGCGATCTTGCGGGGTTCGTTGCGGCGACATTCATGCGCGGCATTCCAGTCGTCCAGATCCCCACCACTTTGGTCGCCATGGTCGATGCCTCGATCGGCGGGAAAACAGCCGTGGACACCCCTTCGGGGAAGAATCTGGTGGGCGCCTTCCACCCTCCTGCCGCTGTGCTCGTTGACCCGCAACTCCTTGCCACGCTTCCACTTAGGGAAATGCGTGCGGGTTTTGCAGAGATTGTCAAGCATGGCGTTATCGCGGACGACGTATATCTTCGTGAGGTCGCCAGCAGGGCTTCCGAAATGCTGTCGGCAGAGGGCGGTTTTGCGAGTGACAGGATGATCTCGCTCATCGTCCGTAGCGTAGAGATCAAGGCCGAAATTGTCTCACGTGATGAGCGGGAGGAAGGCCTTAGAAAAACTCTGAATTTCGGCCATACGATTGGCCACGCCGTCGAGCTGGTTAGCGGTTACTCACTGCTTCACGGTGAGGCGGTCGCAATCGGGATGGCACTGGAGGGCAGGCTCGCCGAACAGATCGGCGTTGCAAAGGCCGGAACCGCAGCCGCTATCGTGAAAGCGCTGCAGTCGGCTGGACTCCCGACCGACCTCCCTACCGGCTTCATGGCGGGGGAAGTCATCGAGGCGATGAAGTCGGATAAGAAGGGAGTGTCAGGCAAGACGAGGTTCGCCCTTCCACTTCGCGTTGGTGCGATGGCCGGGGCAAAGACGGGATGGAGCGTTCAGGTAGGTGACGATCAACTACGGGAGGTGCTCGCATGAAAATCGGCAGAATCTCTCGGCGTCCTCTCCCACCGGAGTCGCCCGACCGCCGCGCTACACCTCGCCCGCGGGTTGAGTTCTTCCGAACCTTCATTGCGGTTACCCTCGCCGTCGGCCTGATAGGAACCGGCGCGATTGCGCTGCCAGCGCTTTCTCCTCTCGAAGCAGGGATGGAGATTCCGCCTCGCAAGGGCCCGCAGCTCGAGCCCGACGTCCTCGCTGACATCGAAAGTGTTCACAGCGCCGCCGGCAAGCTTGCTGGTCCACTCGCCGAAACGATATCGGACGTTACCCACGCACTTCCATCGACCGCTGCCAAAGTCGCGAAAGCGACCACCGCCGTAACCAAGCCGATCGCCGAAGGCATCGACGTCTTTCCGTCCAATCGGACAATCGTTCGGGCGACCGCTCACGAAGCGATCAGGATGAAGAAGGGAATCATTCCCCTCATTCCATCGAAGTTCGCCCGCGCCCAGGACGGAGTCACGATCCCGGTGTCACTGACTCAGTACTGTGTGCAGGGAGAAACCCGTCGCGGACGCGTGACTCGCCATGGAATCGTCGCCGCGGACCCGCGCATCTTCCCGCTCGCTCGCTACGTCGAAGTGTTCCTCGGCGAGGAATACCTCGGCCGATATCTGGTGGACGACACCGGCGGCAACGTGTTGGGTGCAACGCTCGATATCTGGAACCCGGACTGCAAGGAAGCCGCGCGGTTCGGACGTCATTGGGGAAGTGCCGTGCTCGTCGCGCGGGAAGTCGAGCAGGTTCCCAATGATTCTCTGATGCCCACGCGTTGGGATGGACTCGCGAAGCGGTAGCTGTCGCAGTTGGTTGTGCTCGTAACTGGCCCTACACTTGCTCGCACGTAGCACAAAATCCTAAACCGAGAGCGCCAATGTCATCGTTCAGCACCTACCTGATTGGATTCATCGTTCTCATCATTGGTCTCGCGATCGCCGCCATTCTTCTCGGAGTCTCGACCACCTGGGTCACCGTTGGAGCCATCGTAGCCATCGGAATCGGCATTGTAACCGCCACAACCCGAACGAAACCCAAAGATCCGCAGGCTTGAAGTTGGCATGAAACGTGGCTGTTGACGGTTGAGTGCGCGTCTAGTTAACGTGCGCGTCCAACAGAACCGGGCGCGCCACCCAGGCAACGCCGGTCGGTAATGTCTCTGCCAAGGGGCTTATGCAGACAACGGGCGAGAATAGATCCAAAGGCTTCTTCCGTTCCTCCCCTTCTACCGCGTTTGACCAGTACCTACAGGACATTCAAAAGCTTCCACTGATTACCGACGCCGAAGAAGAGCGTCGCCTCGCCCGCCGTGCCCAAGCCGGTGACGAGAAAGCAGCAGAGCGGTTGGTCACCGCTAATCTTCGATTCGTCATCTCGTATGTAAAGAAGTATCAGGGTCACGGTCTCGACCTTGGCGAGCTCGTCGCGATCGGCAACGAAGGTTTGCTCAAGGCGGTCAGGAAGTTCGATCCCGATCAAGGCGTAAAGTTCATCTCGTACGCCGTGTGGTGGGTTCGCCAGGCAGTCCTCAAGGCGCTCGCCGAGCAAACACGAAGCGTTCGAATTCCGCTCAATCAGAACTCGCAGCTTATCAAGCTGGCCCGCGCCCAGACGGTTCTCTCCCAGGTTCTCAAGCGCGACCCCACCGACAATGAAATAGGGCGTCTGCTCGAGGAAACCCCAGACGCGGTTCGATCGGCCAAGCAGATGTCGGCCACCGAGATCTCGCTCGATGCCCCGATCGATCGTTCTGATCGCGAGGCATGTACACTCGGCGAGCGCTTCGCAGGAGTGGATGGGGCCGAGATCGAGGACGTGACGGACTTCCATCTGATGCGCGAGTTCATCGACCGGGTATTCCGGAAGTACCTCACGCCTCGTGAGAGGAAGATTCTCCACCTGTACTACGGACTCGAGCAGGGTTCTGACGCCATGACGCTCGAGAAGATCGGCGCTCTGATGGGAGTAACCCGCGAGCGGATCAGACAGATTCGTGAGCGTGCGTTCGAAAAGCTGCGTGAATCGCCGGACGGATCGGCGCTCGCCGGGTTCTGGAGCTAAGCGGGAAGCGGGAAGCGCGAAAAGAGAGCAAGAATGAAAAGACGCCGGCCAAATTGAGTCGGCGTCTTTCTTGTATGGAGGCAAGATGCCCTCTTCCCTCTTCCCTCTTCCCGCTTCCCCCCTCCCTCTTCCCCCTTCCCCCCTTGCCGCCAATGTCAGCGACAACCGCCGCGCCCGCGTCTACGCGAGGCTCGAAGCTAAAGGCCTTTCTCAATGCCAGGTGTGGAAACGCTGAGGCGGCGCGGGAAGCTCTAACAACCGCGGGTTTCGACCTCGATGTTGTGGAGCCGCGCGATCTGGAGCAGCGGCTCAAGCGGGCAATCGAAGGCGGAACGAAGCGTATCCTTGTCGCCGGTGGGGATGGCACGATCGCGACAGCCGCGTCGCTCGTGGCCAAGAGCGAGATTGAGCTGGCAATCCTTCCCGGCGGAACCCTCAATCACTTCGCCAGGGATCACAACATCCCCACCGACCTGGGCAAAGCCGCGCTCGTTGCGGCTGGAGGCGCCGTCGTGGGCGCTGATATTGGGTACGTCAACGACTGCGTATTTCTGAACACGAGCTCCATCGGCGCGTACGTTACCTTCGTCCGTGACCGGGAGCGGCTCGAAAAGCGCTTCGGCTACAAGATCGCGAGTTTCCTTGCTGTGATCGAAACGTGGTCGAGGTTGCGCTCCTTCACCGTCACGACGGAGGTGGAAGGCGTCAAGAAATCCTTCCAGTCGTCAATGGTCTTCATCGGCGTGGGCGAGCGCGAGCTCAAGATGCCGGCGCTAGGCAGCCGCGTGAAAAACGGAAAGCCCGGACTGCACGTGATGATCATTCGTGGGCGGGAACGGGCGCGCATGTTCGCCATCGCACTCGCCGGGATCGCCAAGGGAACGAAGGAGGCAGAAAAGCTTCCGGAGTTCGATGACTTCATTGTTGACAGCTGCCGGATCGACCTCACCCGATCTCATGCGCTGGTCGGCCTCGATGGCGAGCTCAAGGAAATGCGGACTCCGCTCGACTACAGGATCGAGCGCGGCGCACTCCGCCTCGTCGTTTCCCCGCCTGAGGTAGACGAATAGCTAAATTCCACAGATGACCCAGCCGACTCTGGCCTCGAGCCCGGCTCAAATTTCGCCGGCGCGTTCTTCGCTTGCCGAGCGTCTGGCCGATATCGTGGGCGAGCGTCACGTGCTGGGCCGCCCGAGCGAGCTGTTGGTCTACAATTCCGATGGACTTCCCGGCTACCGCAGGCAGCCTCGGATCGCTGTCTTTCCAGGAACGCGCGAAGAAACTGTTTCAGTAGTTCGACTCCTCGCCGACGAAAGGATCTCCTTCGTCCCCCGCGGTGCAGGCACCGGACTGTCCGGCGGAGCGCTCGCCGATGATATCGTCGTCATCGGACTGCATAGGCTGAAAAAGATCATCTCGCTGGATGTCGAAAACCGCCGCGCCACCGTCGAGCCGGGTGTCGTGAACCTCAGACTCAACAAACACGTCGCGCAGTACGGGCTGCTCTATGCGCCGGATCCTTCGAGTGAGGCGGCCTGCACTATCGGTGGCAACGTAGCCGAGAACGCCGGAGGTCCGCACTGTCTCAAGTACGGAGTCACGCTCAATCACGTGCTCGCGATGACCGTCCTGTTGCCGAGCGCCGAGGTAGTCGAGCTCGGTAGCAAAGTGGGTGAGCGCGATGGGTACGACCTGCGCGGAGCATTTATCGGGTCCGAGGGATGTTTTGGACTCGCTCTCGACGTGACTGTGAAGCTGACTCCCAAGCCACAGACGGTAAGGACCCTGCTCGCGGATTTCACGTCCGTCAACCAGGCCGCGCAGGTGACATCGGCGATCATTGCGTCCGGAATCGTGCCGGCGGCACTCGAGTTCATGGATGGCACGACGATCCGCGTCGTCGAGGATTCCATCTATGCCGCGGGCTATCCGCGCGACGCGGAGGCGATTCTCCTCATCGAGCTCGATGGGCTCGAGTCGGGGGTGTCGGCGGACCTCGAGGTCGTTCGGCGAATCTGCATCGATGGCGGCGCGCGCAACGTGAAGGTGGCGCGCGATGATGCAGAGCGCATGAAGCTCTGGCAAGGACGGAAGAAGGCGTTTGGAGCAATGGGGCGTCTGGCGCACCACCTCATCGTGCAGGACGCGGTGATCCCGCGGACGAAGCTGCCGGAGATCCTGGCCACCATTCACGCGATCGGCGAGAAATACCGCGTGATCGTCTGCAACGTGTTTCACGCGGGTGACGGGAATCTTCATCCGAACATCCCCTACAGCGCTGACGATCCGGACGAGAGCGAGCGCGTGCACAAGGCGATGACCGAGATAATGCAGGCGTGCATCGATGCCGGCGGAAGTATCACGGGCGAGCACGGCGTCGGGCTCGACAAGATGGGATACATGGAATCGATCTTCTCCGAAGATTCGCTCAACGCGATGTGCGAGCTGCGGTCAGTATTCGATCCCGACCGGCGATCGAATCCCGGAAAGGTCGTTCCAGTTCACAGCTGCAAGGAATGGAATGCCGTGCCTGGAGGTCGGCTGCGAACGAACGGACCGTCATCGATTGAAGCAGAGGGCGACACTCCGCCACTCCAGACCGAGCCATCTCACCCGTCGGCCACATGAGCACGGAGGCGGTGGTCGCGGCCATCAAGGAGAGCGGAATCACCCGAGCTCCGATCCGCATTTCAGGCGGCTCGACCTGGCTGGACGCAGGACGTCCGGTGCGAGCGAACAAGACGCTGTCGCTCGCGGGGGATACTGGCGTCGTCAGCTACGTCCCGGGCGATCTTACGCTCACCGTCCGCGCTGGGACTACGCTCTCCGAAATCGATCGGGTCACGCGAGAACACGACCAGTGGCTTCCTCTCGATCCTTACGGATCTCCTGATGGGACCATCGGCGCGACGGTCGCGACTGCGTCCGCGGGCCCACTCGCGTCGAGCTTTGGACTTCCCCGTGATCTGCTGCTCGGGCTGGAGTTCGTGAACGGGCGCGGCGATGTCGTGAGAGGCGGCGGTAAGGTTGTGAAGAACGTCGCCGGTTTCGATCTGTCACGTCTCCTCACCGGATCGTGGGGCACGCTCGGTGTCATCACCGAGGTCACGGTCCGACTCTATGCCTTGCCCGAGACGGATCGGACCTTTGCCGTCGTTCTCGACGGAAGCGAAAAAGAGGTGCAGTCTCTCGTTCGCGCGATCGTCGCGTCTCCGCTCACTCCTTACGCGATTCAACTGATTAATCCGCCCGCGGCCCGCGCCCTTGGACTCGGGGAACGTCCGGTCTGTCTGATTCGGTTTGGCGGCAACGACGCGGTTGTGAGGGCACAGGCCGGCGCACTGTCGCAGGTGGCTCGACCGAAGGAGATCGAGTCGATCACGTGGGTTCGACTCCGCACGCTCGAAGGTAGGGCGCACACGACGGTCAGAATCTCGGGGTTGCCCCAACGTTTTCTGAATGCCTCCGCTAGAATCGTCGGTGACGACATTCCCGGGATCTTCAGCTACATGGACCCCAAGAGAGGCACCTTGAGGATTGTTGTTGGGGCTGACCGTGGCAGCGACGATGACAGCATGATTGGCGCGTCGTCTACTTTCCGCCCGGACAAATCCGAGGCGAGCGATGTCATCTTCGAAAAGCTCCATCCCGACGTCTGGCCGGCGGTATCACCCAGCGCGATATCGGACGCGTTGTCACAGGGTATCAAGAGAGCGTACGACCCTCACAACATTCTGAACCCAGGCATCCTTGGCGACTGACGCTGTCCTTCCCGCACACGCGCGCCCCGTGGATCTCATGCCCGGGTGTGCGCTTCCAGGCACGCCACTCGCCGACGCGCTGCCTGGAATCAACGCGTGTGTGCACTGCGGCTTTTGTCTTCAGGCGTGTCCGACATATCTCAACCTCGAGGACGAAAACGACAGTCCGCGCGGCCGGATCTTTCTCATGCGCTCGCTCCTCGAGGGCACAGTCAGGCCTGACGATCCAAGCGTGCAGCAGCACATCGATCAGTGCCTCGGCTGCAGAGCGTGCGAGCCGGTGTGCCCGAGCGGCGTCCCTTACGGGCAGCTGCTGGAAGCAACGAGAGCAACGTTGCGCGAGTACGAGCCTGTACCTTTCATCGCTCGGTTGATCCTGTTCGTCTTCGCGCGCGAATGGTTGCTGCGCCCGGTGATGTTCCTTTCACGATTCCTCGCGGCGACCCCTATCCCTACCCTGCTCTCGGGGATCAAGGGACGTCTTGGATTTGCGATGGCGATGCTCGCTTCCACGGGCCGCTCGATCGAGAGATCACGCTATGCGCCGGTCACACGAGGCGAGCGTGGCAACGTAGCTACGCTTCGCGGCTGTGTAATGGACGGGTTGTTCAACGAAACGAATCGTGCAACCAGGCGGGTCCTGCAGGTGAACGGGTACGGCATAGTCGCCGCTAAGGGGCAAGGTTGCTGCGGCGCGCTCCACGCACACGCCGGTGATCTCGAGACCGCGCGCTCCCTGGCTCGGCGCAACATCGCCGCTTTCGATCGGTCGGGGGCGGAGTTCATCGTGGTCAATGCGGCCGGCTGCGGGGCAATCATGAAGGAGTACGGTCATCTCTTGAAGGACGATGGCCAGTGGCACGAGAGGGCGGTGAGCATGAGCGCGCGAGTGCGGGACGTGAGCGAGCTTCTTGCTGCCGCCGGTCCTCGCGAAGGGGGCCCGCTTCCAATCAAAGTCACCTATGACGCGCCCTGCCATCTCCAGCACGCGCAACGTGTGACTCAAGCTCCTCTTTCCGTCCTGGCCGCGATTCCTGGTCTCGAGCTTGTTCCGCTCCACGATTCGGATCAGTGCTGCGGGAGTGCGGGCATCTACAATCTCATCGAGCCGGAGACTTCCGACGCCGTGCTGGCTCCGAAGCTCGCCAACATTCGCGCGACGCTCGCGCCGTGGGTCGCGACCGGAAACCCCGGATGTCTCATGCAGATCGGCGCCGGCCTCATTCGCGCCGAGATCTCCGCGCGCGCGATCCATCCCGTCGATCTGCTCGACGCATCTTACGCCGCCTTCGGCCAGTAGCGCACGCTCTGAGCACTGGCTTAATTGCAGGTAATGTCGGAGATGAACGAGTATTCCGCGCTGCACAACGGTGCTCTCTTTTTCGACCGGAGCGACCGGACGCGCATGCGCATCTCCGGACCGAAAGCGGCCGAACTGGTTACCGGGATGGTGACGAACGACGTTTCGGCTCTGGTTCCGGGAGAAGGACAGTATGCGGCGGCGTTAACGCCGAAAGGAAAGATCGTCGCGGATCTGCGTATCTTTGCGCTCGACGACGGGCTTCTAATCGATGCCTCGTCTGCTGCCGCCCCGGGCTGGAAGGAGATGGTGCGGAAGTACATCAACCCGCGCATCGCTCCTTACCACGATCTGAGTGCCGAGCTGAGCGACATCGGAATCTTTGGACGCTCGGCGCGTCTGGTCGTGTCGCGGGTGCTCGACGTAGACGACAAGGAGCTCTCGGCGCTCGCGCCTTATGGGCATATCAGCCGGCCGTTCGCAGACGGAACCGTGATCATCGCCCGCGTTCCCGAGATCGATCTCGATGGTTTCGAGATATTCGTCCCTCGAGAAGCGGCGGCTTCACTCAAAGCAACGCTGCAGGCGGCAGGAATTTTCGCGGGCTCGCGGGAAACGTGGGGAATCGCCCGCATCGAGAGTGGTCGTCCGGAATGGGGCACAGATATGGATGAATCGACGCTTCCTCAGGAAGCGAATTTCGACGAGCTGGGTGCCATCTCCTATACCAAAGGATGCTATATCGGACAGGAAACGGTCGCGCGCGTTCACTTCCGCGGCCATGTGAATCGGTTTCTGCGCCGGATGCGGTTCGTCACCCGACCCGCGCCGCCCAAGGGTGCCGAGCTCATCGACGAAACTGGAAAGGTGATCGGCGAGATTCGGAGCTCCGCGCTCTCGCCGCGCTTCGGCGGCGTCGCGCTTGGTATGGTGAGGCGCGAAGTTCCGCCGGGTACGACGCTGCAAGCGAGATGGGATGGTGGAGAATGCAGCGTGCAGATCGAGCAAAACGAAAAAGGCGCCACTGTGTAGTGGCGCCTTTCCGATCTTGAAGAGGAAGCTTACTTCTTCTTCGAGGTCGTCTTCTTCGTGGTGGTCGTCTTCGTCGTGGTGGTGCTCGCGGCCGCTGTGCTGCTAGCGGTCGTATCCATCTTCATGCCGGTGTCCATCGCTGCCGGGGCTGGAGCCATTGCGGGAGCGGACGTGTCCGCGGTTGCGGCTTCATCTTTCTTCGCGGTGCATGCGGCAAGTACGAGAACAGCGGCGACAAGGGCCAGGCGCTTCATTTACGATCTCCTTGGAGAGTAACGTGGATAAGTCGCCGGTACCGTGCCCGCGTTCGCGGTGCCCGTTTTTGGCGCGCGCGAAAATTTATCTCATCTGATAGCAGTGTCAAGGGCGACGCATGCTGGTTGCCCTCTCGCGCGCGGACTAGATTAAGACTCGAAGTCGGCATTTCCCTCGGAGAACCCGTTGTCGGTCTATCCAGAAACATTTGGCGCACTCAAGCGCTCCGCCTTCGGTTCTCAGGACCGAAGAGAGCAATCGGTCAAGGACGAGCTTCGTTCGAATCTCCTCACCCGTCTTGCTACCCGAAAACCCATCTTCCATGGCGTAATCGGCTACGAAGAGACGGTCATGCCGCAGATCGTCAACGCTCTTCTCAGCCGGCACAACTTCATCCTCCTCGGTCTCCGGGGACAGGCGAAGTCACGGATCCTTCGGGCACTTACCACTTTGCTCGACCCGGCGCTGCCGATCATCGCGGGCAGCGAAGTGAACGACAACCCGTTTGCTCCAATCTCCAAGTACGGGAAGAATCTTCTGAACGAAGCCGGCGACGATACGCCGATTTCATGGCTGGATCCGAACCAGCGCTACGTCGAAAAGCTTGCGACTCCGGACGTGACGGTGGCCGACATTATCGGCGATCTCGATCCGATCAAGGCAGCGCGAGGCGGCCACATACTCGGCGACGAGCTGACGATGCACTACGGGATGCTGCCGAGGGCAAATCGCGGAATCTTCGCGCTGAACGAGCTCCCTGATCTCGCCGGTAAGGTGCAGGTGAGTCTGTTCAACATCATGCAGGAAGGCGACGTCCAGATCAAAGGTTATCCGGTGCGGCTGCCGCTCGACGTCATGATCTGCTTCACCGCGAATCCCGAGGACTACACCGCGCGCGGCAAGATCATCACGCCGCTCAAGGATCGCATCGGCAGCGAGGTCACCACGCATTATCCCGAGACCGTGGAACTCGGTATGACGATCACGAACCAGGAAGCGTGGACCGCGCGCGGCGCGGGAAAGGTCCGCGTCCCGGATTTCATCGCCGAGGTGATCGAGCGCGTCGCGTTCGAGGCGCGGAACGACAAGCGCATCGACAAGCGCTCCGGCGTTTCGCAGCGGATGCCGATCAGCGTTCTGGAAAATGTCGTTTCGAACGCGGAGCGGCGGGCCATTCAAACGGGTGAGCGCGAC
>Ga0207667_10009785_pt1 | contig 11275 bp, 8 predicted proteins | sample KBSCornC52_FD_184301 | JGI IMG/M metagenome (GOLD analysis project Ga0207667, IMG submission 184301) | Corn rhizosphere microbial communities from Kellogg Biological Station, Michigan, USA - KBS Corn C5-2 (SPAdes) (version 2) | ecosystem: Host-associated > Plants > Roots > Rhizosphere > Soil ...
ACTTCATCGGCGGCACATCGGTGTTCTCGAGCAGGTGCCGGAGCACGCTGAGTGAGACGTCGCGACTGGATCCGTTCGCCCCGTAGGTGACCGAGATGAAGTCGGGCTGCGACGCGACGAGCCGGGCGAGGTGCGACCGGAGCGCCTCTTCGGCGGCGGGCGAGCGAGGCGGATACAGCTCGAACGAGAAGGTCGGGCCCGCGGGCACGCGGCTGGCGTCGGGCTCGATCGGGGCGTCCCCGATCTCGTGTCCAGCCATCTGCTCTCCAACGGTTGCGCGAGCGCGCTTCTCCGGTGGGGCGGGTGCCGGGCTCGGCTGTCGCTCCTCGCCGCGCTGACCAGCGGCAACCCGTCAAGCCTAGCCGACGGCGGGTGCCACGGTTCTGAGCCAGCCGCTCACCACATCCATGAAACGGGAGTGGTCGTCGCGGAAGACGGCGTGGCCGGTGCCGGCGATCGTCTCGACCGTCATGCCCAGCCGGCGCAGCCGGGCGGCCACGGCATCCGTGATCAGCAGACTTCTCTCGGCCAGCACGACCAGGGACGGCGCGATCAGCCGAGCAGGGGGCACGAGACCCCGGGTGCTCGCCAGCCCGAGGACCGTGCGCTTGTCCCAGTCGTGCAAGGTGGCGAGCTCGATGTCGACGTCGGCAGCGCTCCACTTCGGGTTCCAGCGCACGAGGGCGGCACGGCGCGGGCGCGGCGCCAGCGCGAACACCAGCTTCATCGCGGCTCCGCGCACACCGGCCGGAAAGGCGAAAGCCGGATCCACGTAGACCGCGGCGCGTGGCGAGAGCCGATCGCCGACCATGCTCGCCACCAGGGCCCCGAGCGAGTGCCCCATGATCAGGTCTGGACGTTGCGTCAAGAGCGGCTGAAGGGTCTCAACGACATCGTCGGCCCACGCTCTCGGCGAGTAGCGGCGCGAGCGCGGGCTGCCTCCGTGCCCCGCGAGATCGACGGCGATGATGCGGAAGCCCTGCTCGACCAGCTCGCTGCTGACACGGTGCCAGGCACGATGATCCGACATGATCCCGTGAACGAGCACAGCCGTGCGCGGACCCGTCCCCGTCTCGTGCACCGCCAGCTTCACCCGGTCAGGCTAGATCAGGAGGCTGGGTGCCGCCTTCGCACTCGCCCGGCAACCCCTGACGCTCCCCGGCGACCGCCGTCTTCCCGCGCAGTGCCCGCGTCGCCGCGAGCATGTTCTCGAGCGACGCGACCGTCTCGTCGTAGCCCCGCGTCTTCAGACCGCAGTCGGGATTCACCCACAACTGGCGCTGCGGGATCGCGCCCAGCGCAGTGTCCAGCAGTTCGGTGACCTCGTCGACGCTGGGTACACGCGGCGAGTGGATGTCGTACACCCCAGGGCCGACACCACGAGCGAAGCCGCTGCTCCTCAGCTCGGGCACGACCTCCATCTTGGATCGCGCCGCCTCGATCGAGGTGACGTCGGCATCCAGCCCATCGATCGCCTGCAGCACGACACCGAACTCCGAGTAGCAGAGGTGAGTGTGGATCTGGGTCGTGATCCCGACCCCCGAGGTCGCCAGCCTGAACGCGGCCACCGACCAGTCGAGGTATGCGGGCTGATCGGCCTTCTTGAGCGGCAGGAGCTCGCGCAGCGCCGGCTCGTCGACCTGGATCACCTGGATGCCTGCGGCCTCGAGATCGGCGATCTCGTCGCGCAGCGCGAGCGCGACCTGATTGGCGGTCTCGCCGAGCGGCTGGTCGTCACGCACGAACGACCAGGCCAGGATCGTCACGGGGCCCGTCAGCATCCCCTTGACAGGCTTCTCGGTGAGGCTCTGCGCGAAGGTCGACCAGCGCACCGTGATCGGCGCCGGGCGAGAGACGTCGCCCCAGAGGATCGACGGCCGGGTCGCGCGCGAGCCGTAGGACTGCACCCAGCCGTTCTGAGTCACGGCAAAGCCGTCCAGGTTCTCGGCGAAGTACTGCACCATGTCGTTGCGCTCGGGCTCGCCGTGCACGAGCACGTCGAGGCCGATCCGCTCCTGCAGCTCGACCACGTCACGGATCTCGCGCTCGAGGAAGGTCTCGTACGCCGCCCGGTCGATCTCGCCCTTCGCGAACCGAGCGCGCTCCGTGCGGATGGCACCGGTCTGCGGGAACGACCCGATGGTCGTCGTCGGCAGCAGCGGCAGGCCGAGCTCGGCATCCTGAGCCGCGCGACGGGTCTCGTAGTCGCCGCGGTGGAATGCGCTGTCGTCGAGTTCCGCGGCGCGGTCGCGCACGGACCCATCCCGCACCCCCGCGGCACGGTGCCGGTCGGCGAGGGCGGCGGATGCGGCATCCAGGTCCCGCTGGATGGCAGAGCGGCCCTCGCTCAGACCCGTCGCCAGAATCGCGACCTGGGCCACCTTCTGATCCGCGAACGCGAGCCAGCTCCTGAGGCGATCGGCAAGCTCGGGCTCGTCGCCGACGTCGTGCGGAGTGTGGAAGAGGTTGGTGGAGGTGCCGACCGAGACCCTCGACGACACCTTCTTCAGCGCGTCGAGCTTGTCGAACGCGACGGCCAGATCGCCGCGCCAGATGTTGTGGCCGTCGATGACCCCGCCGACCAGCACCTTGTCGGTCGTCGTTCCGCTCGGCACGGCGCCCTTGACCAGGTCGAGCGCGATCGCGTCGATCGGCGCCGCCTCGAGCACGGCGAATGCCTCGCCGAGCGACCCGTACGGCGCCGCAACGAGGATGCCGAGCGGCCGGTCGGCTCCGAGCACCCCGTACGCGGCCCGGACGGCGTCACGGACTGCGGCCGGATCGACGTCGAGCGACTCGCTGACGAGTGCCGGCTCATCGAGCTGCACCCATTCGGCACCGGCCTCGGCCAGCTTGCGCAGCAACTCGGCGTACACCGGAAGCAGCTCGGACAGCTTCGACAGCGGTTCGAAGTCGGCGGGTGCGCCCTCTGCGCGCTTGCTCAGCGCCAGGAGGGTGACCGGGCCGACGAGCACCGGTCGGGTCACGTAGCCCGCCGCCGTGGCCTCTGCGACCTCGCGAACGAGACGATCGCTCGCCAGTCGGAAGACGGTGTCCTGCGCGATCTCGGGCACGAGGTAGTGGTAGTTCGAATCGAACCATTTGGTCATCTCGAGCGGGGCGCGGTCGCCCTCACCGCGCGCCAGGATGAAGTAGCCGTGCAGGTCGAGGCGGCCGCCGTCGTCGACCAGGTCGGTGAAGCGAGCCGGGATCGCCCCCACCGTCACAGCGGCGTCGAGCACCTGGTCGTAGTACGAGAAGGACTCCGGGATCGACGAATCAGTGGCACCGAGGCCGAGCGCCACCAGCCGGTTCCGGGTGGCGGCGCGCAAGTCGGCCGCGGTGCGCTCGAGCTCGTCGGCGTCGATCGCATGCGCCCAGAACGCTTCGACGGCCTTCTTGAGTTCGCGCCTCGGCCCGATGCGCGGGTAGCCGAGGATGGTGCCGAGGGGGAAGGGGGAAATGGCGTCCATGATGGGTCCTTGCTGAATCGATCAGCCCGGCCGCCGCGAAAAGGAGCCGAGCCCTCCGTCCGAACTGCGCGAGTGCGCAACTGTCGTCTGGAGCGGGTGCCGGGCTCGGCTTTCGCACCGCGCCCCGTGACGGCGGCGCTGATGGTGAGCGTACCCGGCGGTCGTCGGCAGCGCCCGCGGAGCACGCCCCTGTTGCGGCGTGTTACACGACGGCGTCCGCCGTCACCGCCGCCTTGAGCTGCTCGGCGACGCGCTGCGTCGCCATCACGGTGATCCAGGTGCCGCGTTCGTCGTAGCGCGTGTCGAGCACGCGCGCGCGGGCGTGAGCCAGCGACACGAGGTCGCCGCGATCGAACGGGATCAGCAGCTCGAGTTCGACATCGGGATGCGGCAGCGCCGCCGCGATGCGCGCGAGCAGCTCGTCGACGCCCTCGCCGGTCCGAGCGCTGACGAACACCGCGCCGGGTTCGAGGCCGCGGAGCAGCAGCCGCTGGTCGTCATCCACCAGATCGCTCTTGTTGAACGCGACGATCTCGGGCAGATCCCGGGCGCCGACCTCGCCGATCACGTCGCGCACGGTGGCGAGCTGCGCCGCCGGGTCGGGGTGGGCCGCATCGACGACGTGCACGATGACGTCCGAGTTGCCGAGCTCTTCGAGCGTCGAACGGAACGCCTCCACGAGCTGGTGGGGCAGGTTGCGCACGAATCCCACCGTGTCCGAGAGCGTGTACAGCTGGCCGTCCGGCGTCTCGGTGCGCCGCACCGTCGGGTCGAGCGTGGCGAACAGCTGGTTCTGCACCAGAACGCCGGCGCGCGTCATCCGGTTCAGCAGGCTCGATTTGCCCGCGTTGGTATAGCCGACGATCGCGGCGCTCGGCACCTCGAAGCGGTCGCGGTTGGCGCGCTTGGCCTCGCGGGCGGGCGCGAAGCCCTTGATCTGCTTGCGCAGCCGGGCCATGCGGGTGTGGATGCGGCGACGGTCGAGCTCGATCTTGGTCTCACCCGGTCCGCGGCTTCCCATGCCCGACCCGGAACCGCCCACCTGGCCGCCCGCCTGGCGCGACATCGACTCGCCCCAGCCGCGCAGTCGCGGCAGCAGGTACTCGAGTTGCGCCAGCTCGACCTGCGCCTTGCCCTCGCGGCTCTTGGCGTGCTGGCTGAAGATGTCGAGGATGACGGCGGTGCGGTCGATGACCTTCACCTTCACCGCGTCTTCCAGCGCGCGGCGCTGGCTGGGTGCGAGCTCGGTGTCGGCCACCACGGTATCGGCGCCGAGCGACTGCACGACGGCGGCCAGCTCCTCGACCTTGCCGCGGCCGAGATAGGTGGCCGGATCAGGATGCGGCCGCCGCTGCAGCAGGCCGTCGAGCACGACGGCGCCCGCGGTCTCGGCCAGCGCGGCCAGTTCGCGCAGGGAATTCTCGGCGTCTTCGAGACCCTGGCCTGATGCAGAGGAGGAGTACACACCGATCAGCACGACGTTCTCGAGCCTGAGTTGGCGGTACTCGACCTCTGTGACATCTTCGAGCTCGGTGCTCAGGCCGCCGACGCGGCGCAGCGAGGCACGGGCGTCGCGATCGAACTGCTCGCCGTCGACGTCCGCGTCGATGCCGAACTCGTCCGCCACGTCGTCGAGACCATCGGACTGAAGGGCCTGCGCACGTCCGAGGGTGCCATCCGCTCCGAAACGGCTCACGCCGCTGGCCTTCGCGCCCTCGCTGGCGAGCACGCGGTCGAGCATCTGATCGTCGTTCGCGCTCATGATCGCTTAACCCTAGTTCCTTGTTTTCGATAGGTTCTCTGCATGGCGCCCGCTGACCACTACTTCTCGGCCAGCCCGGGAGGCGCAATGGTCACCCGCACCATCGCCGTGCAGTTGGCGGGCCGTCGCCTTGACGTCACCACCTCGAACGGGATCTTCAGCCCCGAACGGGTGGATGCCGGCACCCAGGTGCTGCTCGCCCATGTCCCGGCGCCGCCACCGGGTGGCAATCTGCTCGACCTCGGGTGCGGCTGGGGCCCGATCGCGCTCACCCTCGCGTTGGAATCCCCTCACGCCACCGTCTGGGCCGTCGACGTGAACGAACGGGCGCTCGATCTGGTGCGCCGCAACGCAGAGTCGCTCGGCCTCGACAATGTCAACGCCGTGACGCCCGACGATGTTCCCGCCGACGTTCAGTTCATGACCATCTGGTCGAATCCGCCGATCCGGGTCGGCAAGAACGAGCTGCACGCGATGATGCTGAGCTGGCTTCCACGCCTGGAGCCGGGAACGGATGCCTGGCTCGTCGTGCAGCGCAATCTCGGTTCGGACTCGCTGCACCGCTGGCTGCAGGCCGAGTTGCCCCCGGATTTCGCGGTCACGCGAGCCGCCACGAACAAGGGCTACCGCGTGCTGCGTGCGCGGCGCCGAAGCGGCACGGGGATGACGCAAGAGATCACACTGCCCCGCCTCTAGGCAGTCGCGTGGCGCGAAGCGCGTATCGAGACCCGGTCGAACTCGCCGCTTCGATACGCCGCAGAGCGGCTACTCAACGACCAAGAGGTCAGATCTCCAGCGCGCCGCTGTACACCAGCTCGGCGGGCCCGCTCAGCGCCACATGCTCGCCGTCGCCGGTGCGCAGGATCCGCACCCCGACCACGCCGCCAGGCACCTCGACCCGCCAGACGTCGGGAGCGCTCGATCCCGCCCAGTGCCGGATGGCGAGCGCGGCCGCTGCGGCCCCGGTGCCGCACGACAACGTCTCGCCGCTGCCGCGCTCGTGCACGCGCATCCGGATGCGTCCGACCCCGTCGACGACCAGCGGCTCGGCGGGAACCACGAATTCGACGTTCGCGCCATCGGGCGGCGTCGGCGTGACGATCGGCGCCTCGCTCAGGTCGAGGGCGTCGAGCTCGGAATCGTCTGCCAGGGCGACCACGACATGCGGGTTGCCGACGCCCACCGGAAGACCGGGACGATCGACCGCGAGGTTCTTCGCCGAGACCGTCACCTCGCTGTCGAGCACCACGAAGGGGCCCAGATCGGTCTCGAAGCCGTCGGGCGTGCGGGTCAGGGCGCGCACTCCCCCGCGGGTGCCGATGGCGATCGTCTCGCCCTCGGCGAGCTCGATGAGGCCGTTCTCGATGAGGAAGCTGCCGAAGACCCGGATGCCGTTTCCGCACATCTCCGCCGGGCTGCCGTCGGCGTTGTGGTAATCCATGAACCACTCGGCGTCGGGATCCTCGGCGAGCGCGTCGGCTCCGGCGTCGAGCTTCGACGACCGGACCGCGCGGATGACACCGTCGGCCCCCACGCCGAAATGGCGGTCGGCGATGCCGGCGAGGGCATCGGCATCCAACTCGATCTCGCCGTCGGGGTCGGCGAACAGCACGAAGTCGTTGCCGGTGCCGTGACCCTTGGTGAAGCGGAGTGCGGTGCTCACGGGTTCAGGCTATCGTCGCCCGCGCGCGGCGCGCTGACCAGTGCCGATCGCGCCCGCGCGAGGCGATCCCGGTCGTCGGCGTCGATCCAGCGGGTCGCGGCGTAGCGCCCGAACCATCCCACCTGCCGACGCGCGTAGCGCCGGGTGAGCGATGCCGCCTGCTCGATCGCCTGCGACTCGGTCAGGATGCCATCGAGCTGGGCCACAGCCTGCGCGTACCCGATCGCGCGCGCCGCGGTGATTCCGAGACCCGCAGGACGCAGCGCCGCGACCTCGTCGACCAGGCCGTCGCGCCACATCCCCGCGACGCGTGCGTCGAGCCGCTCGATCAGCGCGGCGCGATCCGCGCGCAGTCCGACGGTCACGGTCGGACGCCACAGCTCGTGCTCGCCGGGAAGGCCCGCGCCGAACGGTTCGCCCGTGATGGTCACCACCTCGAGGGCGCGCACCAGGCGACGCCCGTTGCGCGGGCCGATCGCCTCGGCCGCGACCGGATCCACCGCCTGCAGCCTGCGATGCAGCATGCCAGGGCCCTCGGCGATGAGCTCGCCCTCGAGCCGCTCGCGGACCACCGGATCGGTGCCCGGGAATCGGAAGTGATACAGCACGCTCGAGACATACAGCCCGCTGCCCCCGACCAGGATGGGCGTCGCACCGCGGCTCAGGATGTCGTCGATCACCGCGCGCGCCTGCTGCTGATAGGCGGCGGCACTGGCCTCGTCGCGGGGTTCGAGCACGTCGAGCATGTGGTGCGGGATGCCGCGGCGCTCGGCGATGCCGAGCTTGGCCGTGCCGATATCCATGCCCAGGTACAGCTGCATGGCGTCGGCGTTGACGATCTCGGCGGCCCGCCCGTCGGCCGCGAGGGACTCGGCGAGGTCGAGCGCGAGCGCGGACTTGCCGGTGCCGGTCGCGCCGACGATCGCGACCAGCGGTGCCGTCGCCATCGGTGCGGTCAGACTCCGGGTCGACGGGTGGGAAGCCCGATGTTCACAGCGCCGTGCGGCGCGCTGGGGCCGGTCTCGGGCGCATGCGCCGGGATGGCGCACGACTCGGCCTCTGCGCGGTCGAACGCGTCGCCGGCGCGCGTGCGACGCACGGGCAAGGTGCCGCCGGCCGGTGCGGCGATCAAGAAGTGCGGTGCGGTGCGGGTCACGACCACGCTGACGACATCGCCGGGGCGCGGAATCTCGCTGCCGGCCGGCACGTCGAAGTGGACAAGACGGCCGTCTTCGGAACGACCGGACATGCGGGCATTCGCCCCGTCGCGACGGCCCTCGCCCGCGGCCACCAGGACCTCGACCGCGGTGCCGATCAGCTTCGCGTTCTCTTCGCCCGAAATGCGCTCCTGGAGCTCGGTCAGGCGCTCGTAGCGCTCCTGCACGACCTCCTTCGGCACCTGATCGGGCAGCGTCGCCGCGGGAGTGCCCGGGCGGATGGAGTACTGGAAGGTGTACGCGGAGACGAACCGCGCCTGCTCGACCACGCGCAGCGTCTCGGCGAAGTCTTCTTCGGTCTCGCCCGGGAAGCCGACGATGATGTCGGTGGTGATGGCGGCGTTCGGAATGCGCGCACGCACCCGATCCAGGATTCCGAGGAACTTCTCGGACCGGTACGAACGTCGCATGAGCCGGAGGATGCGGTCGGAGCCCGACTGCAGAGGCATGTGCAGCTGCGGCATGACGTTGTGCGTCTCGGCCATCGCGTCGATCACGTCGTCGGTGAACGCGGCCGGATGCGGGCTGGTGAAACGCACGCGCTCGAGTCCGTCGATCTGACCTGCGGCCCGCAGCAGCTTGCCGAACGCCAACCGGTCGCCGAACTCGACGCCGTAGGAGTTCACGTTCTGGCCGAGCAGGGTGACCTCGATGGCCCCGTCATCCACGAGCAGTTCGATCTCGCTCAGGATGTCGCCGGGCCTGCGGTCTTTCTCCTTGCCGCGCAGCGACGGCACGATGCAGAAGGTGCAGGTGTTGTTGCACCCCACCGAGATGGACACCCACCCGCTGTAGGTCGACTCGCGCCGCGTGGGCAGCGTCGAGGGGAAGATCTCGAGCGACTCGAGGATCTCGAGTTGCGCCTCGCCGTTGTGACGGGCCCGTTCGAGGAGCGTCGGCAGCGATCCCATGTTGTGCGTGCCGAACACGACATCGACCCATGGGGCCTTCTCGAGGATCACCGACTTGTCCTTCTGGGCGAGGCACCCGCCGACGGCGATCTGCATGCCGTCGTGCTCCCGTTTGGTGCTTGCGAGGTGCCCGAGGGTGCCGTACAGCTTGTTGTCGGCGTTCTCGCGGACGGCGCAGGTGTTGATGACCACCACATCGGCCGGAACCCCGTCGGCACGGATGTAGCCCGCCGCCTCGAGCGAACCGCTCAGCCGCTCGGAGTCGTGCACGTTCATCTGGCAGCCGAAGGTGCGCACCTCGTAGGTCCGCGGCCGGTCGACGGTCTCGGACGCCGAGGAGGAATCCAGCAGGGTCATGGTCCGACTAGCTTACGTCTGCGCGCTGGAGCTCGGAGCAGCTACCGGAACGTGACCCGCGAGCTCGGCGTCGCGGGCAGGGCGTGCTCGACCGCCGCTCGCACGGTGCTGCCCGAATATCCGCGGCGCATCAGGAACGCACTCAACCGTCGCACCGCGGTCTCGCGATCGTATGAGCGGAGCTGCGATGCGCGCTTGACGGCGATCTCGCGCGCGCGGCCGAGTTCGTCGCTGGTCTCGATGAGTTCGAGGGCGTACTCGATCGCCGCGGGCGCGAGCAGCCGGCGGGTGAGCTCGGCCGCGATCGAGGAACGGCCGAGCCCCTTGCGCTCCTGCAGGATGCCGACCAGGTTCTGGGCGAGTGCCATGTCATCGATCAGCCCGACGCCCTCGAGGCGGTCGAGCTCGGCGGCGACCGTCTCGTCGTCGAGCTCGCGCGCGATCAAGCTGCGCTCGACCTCGCGCTTCGACATGCCGCGTCGGGTGAGCGCGTTCATGCTGATGCGCTCGGCCTTCTGCGCAGCACGCGCGTGGGCCTCCGGCGTCTCAGAGTGGACCCGGTCCGACGGGGCGACGGCCGGCTGCGCATCCACGGGATGCACCTGCCCGGTCAGAGCGCCGGGCAGATAGCTCACCGTCGCGAGGCCGTCGCCTCGCGACGGGCTGACTCGCCCGGGCCGTCGCTCCCCGTCGGATCGTTGCACGATGAACGCCCTACTCGCCCGACGCCATGCGCGACACGAGCTCGTCGTCGATCGACTCGGGGAAGGCCTCTTCGACGGGCTCCGCCGCGCCGGCCTTGGCAGGACGCTTCGCAGCCGCGTCGGCAGCCGGCGCGATCCCGATCGCCGGAACCGCGGCCGCCGCAGCAGCAGCAGCCGCAGAAGCCGCCTTGCCGACCTCGCCGATGCCGAGCTTGGCCAGGATCTTGTTCTCGATCTCGGCCGCCGTCTCGGGGTTCTCGATGAGGAAGTTGCGCGCGTTCTCTTTGCCCTGGCCCAGCTGGTCGCCGTCGTAGGTGTACCAGGCGCCCGACTTGCGGACGATCTCGTGCTCGACGCCGTAGTCGATCAGGCTGCCCTCGCGCGAGATGCCGACGCCGTACAGGATGTCGAACTCGGCCTGCTTGAAGGGCGGCGCCATCTTGTTCTTGACGACCTTGACGCGGGTGCGGTTGCCCACGGCATCCGTTCCGTCTTTCAGGGTCTCGATCCGGCGGATGTCGAGTCGCACCGAGGCGTAGAACTTGAGCGCCTTGCCGCCCGATGTGGTCTCGGGGCTGCCGAAGAACACCCCGATCTTCTCGCGGAGCTGGTTGATGAAGATCATCGTGGTGCCGGTCTGGCTGAGCCCGCCGGTGAGCTTGCGGAGCGCCTGGGACATCAGGCGGGCCTGCAGCCCGACGTGCGAGTCGCCCATCTCGCCCTCGATCTCGGCGCGGGGCACCAGCGCCGCCACGGAGTCGATGACGATCAGGTCGATCGAGCCGGAGCGGACGAGCATGTCGGCGATCTCGAGCGCCTGCTCACCCGTGTCGGGCTGTGAGACGAGGAGCGAATCGATGTCGACGCCGAGCTTCTTGGCGTATTCCGGGTCGAGCGCGTGCTCCGCATCGATGAAGGCCGCGATGCCGCCGTTCTTCTGAGCATTGGCGATGGCGTGCAGCGTGAGCGTGGTCTTGCCCGAGGATTCCGGGCCGTAGATCTCGACGATGCGGCCGCGGGGAAGGCCCCCGATGCCGAGCGCGACATCCAGCGCGATGGAGCCGGTGGGAATGACCGCCACCGGTGCGCGCTCGTCACTGCCGAGGCGCATGACGGAACCCTTGCCGAACTGGCGGTCGATCTGTGCGAGAGCGGTTTCGAGTGCTTTCTCGCGGTCTGCTGGTGAGG
>Ga0207667_10009787_pt1 | contig 11274 bp, 6 predicted proteins | sample KBSCornC52_FD_184301 | JGI IMG/M metagenome (GOLD analysis project Ga0207667, IMG submission 184301) | Corn rhizosphere microbial communities from Kellogg Biological Station, Michigan, USA - KBS Corn C5-2 (SPAdes) (version 2) | ecosystem: Host-associated > Plants > Roots > Rhizosphere > Soil ...
GCACGGCGACGTCGTGCTGTTCTCCGACGAGGCCGAGCGCGTGTTCCAGGCCGAAGGCCTGGACGCGTTCCAGGCGCACGAGACCACGAACTCGGCCCGCCCGCTCGCCCCCGGTCCGTTCAAGCCGCTGCTGGAGGCGCTGCAGTTGCTCCAGCGCTCGTCCACCGACGCCATGCACGTGCGCACCGCGCTCGTGACCGCGCGCAGCGCCCCCGCGCACGAACGCGCGATCCGCACGCTCATGCAGTGGCAGATCGACGTCGACGAAGCCATGTTCCTCGGCGGCCTGCCCAAGGGCGAATTCCTGCGCGAGTTCGAACCCGACTTCTTCTTCGACGACCAGACACGCCACGTCGAGAACGCCGCCCCGCACGTGCCCTCGGGTCACGTGGCGTCGGGTGTGTCCAACCTGATGCCGGGCGGCCGCTGAGCGCCGCGTCTCAGCGTGCGGCAGCGCTCGCTGCGGACGCCGCGGGAGGCGCCGCTGCCGCCTTGTCGTAGATGGACATCAGCACGGCGGCCGCCGCCACCGGCACGACGCCGAGGAAGCCGGCGCCCGCGCTCGCGCGCGAGCAGACCAGGCGGCCGCGACGATCGACATACAGCGTGCGGTACACCGTGCAGTCCTTCTGGTCCAGCTTCGCGCATTCCTGGTGCGGCACGTGCAGGCGACCGTCCCCGTCCACCTGGAGCCCATCCGCAGCGGTGTAGGTCATCGGTTCGAACAGCGGCTGGCCCGCGCGCGTGAACACGATGGTCAATCCATGCTCGGGGTCGTAGGTGAGCGTCGCCTCGTCGGCCTGCGACCCGGGCAGGTGCAGGGCATCGGCGAGGTTATCCTCGGCCAGCATCTCGAAATGGCTGTAGTACACCGCCCGCGCCTTCCAGTGGCCGTTGATCGCTTCGGGCATCCGCGCATGCACACGCTCGCTGACGACATGCGGATCGATCACGACGCAACCCGCCATGGCGAACGACGCGAGCAGCAGCGCCAGGAAGCGGCCGGCGACGCTCATCGGCCGTCGTTGCCGGCGGCGGACGCACGAACGCGGCTGCCGGTGCGTCGAGCCGAAGCGCTCAAGCCAGTGCCGCCGGAGGCGTCGCCGATTCAGCGCCAGGGGCCGGGGCTGCGCTCGCGACCACGGGGCTGACGGCCGGCAGGGCGCCCGCGGCCGTCGGCGCCACGCTCGCGCGCAGCGCCTCGGCCGTCAGCGGCTCGGGCACGTGGTAGTGGAAGCCCTGGGCCCAGTCGACGCCCAGTTCGCGCAGCAGGGCCGCCACGGCCTCGGTCTCGACGAACTCGGCCACCACCGGCTTCTTGAGCAGGCGCGCCATCTCGGTCATCGAGCGCACCATGCCGCCGTGCACGAGGTCGGTGTCCATGTCGCGCACGAACATGCCGTCGATCTTGATCGTGTCGAACGGCAGCTGGCGCAGGTAGGTGAACGAGGCGAAGCCGGAGCCGAAGTCGTCGAGCGCGAAGCGGCAGCCCAGGCGGTGCAGCGCCTGCATGAACTCGCCGGCGCTCTGCAGGTTGACGATGGCTTCGGTCTCGGTGATCTCGAAGCACATCAGGCGGCCCGGCACGCCGAACTCGCGCAGCGTGTCGTCCACGTACTGGGCCAGGCCCGGCTCGCGGATGGAGACGGCCGACAGGTTGATCGCCACCTGGTCGATGCGGTCGTGGGCGTCGGGCATCGCCCCCAGCAGCCGCACGACCTCGCGGATCATCCAGCGGTCGAGCTCGCCGATCAGGTGGTAGCGCTCGGCCGGCGCGATGAACAGGCTGGGCAGCACCAGCTTCTGGCGACGCGGATCCCACAGGCGGATCAGCGTCTCGATGTGCAGGCCGTGGACCTGGCCATCGGCGGCCGCCGCCAGCGGCGTCAGGCGCTGGAAATAGGCGCGGAACTCGTTGCGCTTGAGCGCGTCGACCAGCACCAGCGCCCAGTTGACGGACTCGCGGTGGCCGTCGCCTTCCAGCAGCGACGAGTCGTGCACGCGGATCGACCCGCGGCCCTCGCGCTTGGCCAGGTAGGCGGCCTCGTCGGCCACGAGCATCAGCTGGTCGAACGAGACGATGTCGCGCGCGATGCGCACGACGGCCACCGACGCGGCCATCTTGAAGCTGCGCTCCTCCCACAGGAACTCGAAGTCGGCGAGCTGATCGAGGATGCGGCGCGCCAGGACCGGGCCGCCGTCCGGGCCGCAGTCCTCGACGACGACGCCGAACTTGTCGCCGCCCAGGCGCGCGAAGAAGTCCGTGCGTTGCAGCAGGCCGGCGACGACCTCCGCGAACTGGCGCAGCAGCTCGTCGCCGGCGATGCAGCCGCAGGTCTCGTTGACGAGGCGGAACTGGTCGATGTCGATCAGCAGGAAGACGGCGTCGCATTCGGCGCGCTGCACGCGGGCCAGCAGCTCGGACACGTGCGCGTCGAGCGCGCCGCGGTTGTACAGGCGCGTGACGAAGTCGTGCGTGGCCAGGTAGTTCAGCCGATCCTGCATGTAGCGCCGCTCGTTGATCTCCTGGCGCAGGTGGCGGTTGGCGATCGTGAGTTCGGCGGTGCGCTCGCGCACCTTCTCCTCCAGGCCGTGGTTGAGCTCGCGCAGCTGTTCGAGCAGGTTGCGCCGCTCGAGCTGGTAGCGCACGCGGGCGCGTACCTCGTCGGCGTTGATCGGCTTGGAGATGTAGTCGCTGCCGCCGACGGCAAAGCCCTGGCTGACGTCGTCGGTGCGGGCGGTGACGAAGATGACCGGGATGTCCGCGGTGGCCGAATCGGCCTTCAGGCGGCGACAGACCTCGAAGCCGTCCATGCCCGGCATCATCACGTCCAGCAGCACCAGGTCGGGGTGTCCGCGGGCCGCGAGCTCCAGCGCCCGGGCGCCGGAAGTGGCGGCCATCAACTCGCAGTGCTCGTCGGCCAGCGTGGCACTGAGCACGTCGATGTTGTGCGGCGTATCGTCGACGATGAGGATTTTCGACACTCTTGCGGACACTGCCACCCTCTCCCGCTTGATCCGCCGGGGGCCCCGGTCGGTCTGACCCGAGTGTAAACACATGTTCCTCGACCGGTCCGCCCGATTTGTACGCAGATTCGTGCAATGCGCCACGCCGGCGAGGGGTCGTCGCCAGGCGGTATCGGAAGCGCCGTCCGCGCGCCCGTGCGCCCGCGCCGCAAGGCGACCAACAGCCTTGCCGGCGAGCTCAGCGGGCGGCCGGCTGGTCGGCTGCCCGGTCGGCGTCGAGCTGGGCCATCAGCGCCGCGATGCGCTCCTCCAGCAGCTGGAAGTCGTAGGCCTGCGCGGCCTCGTCGAACGACTGCCAGCGGGCGCGCCCGATCGCCTCGGGCCTGAGCTGCTCCATCAGCCGCGCGACGGCCGCGAGCTGGCCGCTGGCGGCCGCCGTCGCGAGCGCGCGCAGCTGCTCGCGCACGCCCGGCGCCAGGTCCTCGGTGGGCATCGCCGCGGCGGTCGCGTCGGCCGCGTCGACCGGGCCGGCCGGCCGCAGCTTCACGCCGGCGTGGTCGACCAGCGCACGGTAGACGTCCTGGAACGGATAGGGCTTGCCGATGAAATCCTGGAAGCCGGCCTCGATGTAGAAGCGACGCTCGTGCTCGAGGCTGGACGCCGAGACCGCCACCACCGGCAGCGCGCGCGTGAATGGATCGGCGCGCAGCCGCTTGATCATCTCGACGCCGTCCATGTGGGGCATGCGGATGTCGCTGAAGACGATGTCGAAGCGCTCGGAGCGGCAGCGCGCGAGGCCTTCCTGCCCGTCGAAGGCCTGCATCACGGTGCAGCCGGCACCGCGCAGCAGGTTGACGAGCACGTCGCGGCTGTGCGGATCGTCCTCGATCACCAGCACGGTGCACGGCGTGGCGTCATCGAGCACCTGCGCGCCGCTGCCCACCGACGCGGCTGCCGACGACAGGCGCCCCGCCGGCAGCGGCAGCCAGAAGCGCACCTGCGTGCCCGTGCCGGGCGTGCTGGCGATGGTGAGATCGCCGCCCATCGCACGAACCATGTCGCGCGACAGCGCCAGGCCCAGGCCGGTGCCGCCCTTTTCCTGGCCGGCCGAACCCTGGCGGAACGGCACGAACAGGTCGGCGAGGTCCGCCGGCGCGATGCCCGGCCCGGTGTCGTGCACCTCGAACCAGAGGCGCTGTGCGTCCTGCGCGTCGCGCCACACGTGCAGCCCGATGTGGCCGCGCTCGGTGAACTTGAGCGCGTTGCCCAGCAGGTTGGCGACGATCTGCCCCACCTTGTTGCGGTCGCCCTCGACCACCGTCGGAACGGGCAGCGTGAGTTCGCTCTGCAGCGCCAGCCCCTTGGCGCGTGCGTGGGCGCCGTACAGGGCGTCGATGTCGCGCAGTTCCTGCAGCAGGTCGAACGGCGCGCTGAGCACCTGCAGGCTGCCCGATTCGATCTTGGCCAGGTCGAGCACGTCGTTGATCAGCGCCAGCAAGCGGTTGCCCGCGCTGTGGATCACGCGCAGCCGCGCCTGCGTCTCCTCGGGCAGCTTGCGGTCGGCCATCAGCAGTTGCGTGAACCCCAGCACCGCGTTGAGCGGCGTGCGGATCTCATGGCTCATGTTGGCCAGGAACACGCTCTTGCTGCGGTTGGCGCGCTCGGCCTCCTCCTTGGCGGCCTCCAGCGCGGCGATCATGCGCAGGCGCTCGCTGACGTCGCGCAGCACGGCCTGCAGCAGGTTGTGGCCGTTGTGGCGGAACAGGCTGATCGTGATCTCGGCATCGAACAGCGTGCCGTCCAGCCGCTGGCAGCGCCACTCGAACGTCTTCATGCCGCCGGCCTTGATGCCGGCCAGGTGCCGCGCCGCCAGCGTCGACGACACCTGGCCGTCAGGTTGCCGGTCGGGCGCGAACAGCGCCATGTCCTGCCCCAGCAGGCCGCCGCGGCTGCCGGCGCCCAGCAGCTCGGCCGCGCGGCGGTTGCAGTCGATGATGACCGCGTGGCGGATGATCAGGATGGCGTCGCCGGCCGTCTCGAACGTGGCGCGGAAACGCGCCTCGCTGGTCTTCAACGCGAGGTTGGCGGCATGGATCTCGGTCATGTCGCGCGCGATGCCGACCACGCCGATGACCTCGCCGCGATCGTCGCGCACGGCCGTCTTGGTGACCTCGAGATGGCGCTCGCCGCCATCGCCGCCGGCCGAACGCTCGGTCTCGAGGAACACCAGCGGCTCGGCGGCGGCCAGCGTGGCCTGGTCCTGCGCGGCGTAGTGCTCGGAGCGTTCCCACGCGCCCATCTCGAAGTCGGACTTGCCCAGCACCTCGCCCTCGCGGACGCCCTGGAAGCGCTCGAATTCCGCGTTGACCGCGAGATACCGGCCGGCGCGATCCTTCATCCAGACCTGCTCGGGCAGACTGCGCAGCAGCGCGCGCAGGCGTGCCTCGTGCACCAGCAGGTACTCGCGCGATTCGCGCAGCAGCACCTCGGCGCGCTCGCGCTCGGCCATCTCCACCGACAGCTTGCGGTTGGCCTGGCCGATGCTCTGCACCGCCTCGAGCACGCTGCGGCGCGAGCGCCAGCCGCCCAGGCCGGCGGCCACCAGCGCGATGGCGCCGGCCCCGGCAAGCGCCATCATCACGAAGTTGAAGACGCGCTCGCGCACCAGGTTCTCCACCTCGGGCACGTGCTCGGACACGTAGACGTCCAGTGCTTCTCGATCCATGTGCCGGCGCACCAGCACCTGCGGCGTCGCGTCGTCGCCGATGCGCCGCAGCGCCTGCGGCGCATCGGCGGACCAGGGACCGATGTGCAGCACCGGCAGCGTCGCGGAGCGATAGCGCGCCGCCCGCTCGGCGGGCTTGAGCTGCGACACCTTCGCGTCGTCCAGGGCCAGCAGCAGCAGCCGCGGATCCTGCGACATGATCACCACGCCCAGCGCGTCGACGACGAACGCGCCCTCGTGGCCCACCATCGCCGCCAGCGAGCGCGTGTTGCGCTTGACGACCACGATGCCCTTGAAGCGCCCGTCCTCGAAGATCGCCGCCGAGAAGTACATGCCCGGGATGCCCGTGGCCTTGCCGACCGCGAACGCCCGCGCGCCGTGCTCGTCGCGCGTCTGGTAGAAGAACGCCGGCTCGTTCAGGTGCTGGCCGACCACGCTGCCCGCGGCGCCGGCATTGCTGGCCGCGACGCAGTTGCCGGCGTCGTCGAGCAGGTAGATGAGGTCGGCGCCCAGTTCCTCGGACGACGCGGCCAGGAAGTCGTCGATCGCCGCCAGGTCGGGCTGCGCCTGCAGGCGGCTGCGCAGCGAGTCGACCGGCTCGTCGACCAGCGCCGCGCCGGGCCCGGCGGCGGAGACCGCGTGGCGCACCGCCGGCAGCCGGGTGAGCATGTGGGCGACGCCGTCCAGCTGGGCCAGGCCCTGGCGCAGGCCGTCCTCGACGAGCGTCTCGCTGGCGTTGGCCTGCGCGCTCGCGGCGGCGACGGCGCCGGCCACGCGCTGCTCGTAGTGGCGCGTATTGAGTTCCCACGCCACGGCCGTCCACGCCACCATCAGCAGCAGCACCACCAGCGCCCAGCGCCGCGCCCACGGCGTGCGCAGCACGGAGCGCATGTCGCCGTCGGCATCCGGCGGCACGTACGGCGGGATCGACGAATCGACGGTCCCGGGCGCGCGCGCGTCGGTCATGAAGCGACCTCCGCCCTGCGGGCTTCGGTGCGAGCGCCTTCGGGCGGCCGGGCGTCGCTCATCGACCCGCCTCCCTGGACACGCGGTCCTCCTCGTCGTCGCCGCCCGTGTCGTGGGCCAGCGCCTCGCGCACGCGCTCCTCCAGCGTCGTGAAGTCGTACTGGCGCAGGTCGCCCTCGAGCTGCGCGAGCAGGCCGTCGGGCAGCGCGCGCGTGGGCGCCGCGGACAGCATCGCCAGCTGGTCGCGCACCTGCGTCATCGAGCCCGACGCGGCGCCATCGGCCAGCGCGACGAGTTGCGCGCGCACGACGCCGCGCCGGACGACGCCCGCCGCCGCGATCGCTTCGCGCTGCAGCCGGTCGACGACCTCCACCGCGCTCTCGAGCGCCGCGGGCGGCGGTGCGTCGTCCGACGGCGCGGGCACCAACAGCGCCCCCGCGTGCTGCGCCAGCATCTCGTGGATCGCGCCGAACTGGTAGGGCTTGCCGACGAAGTCCTGGAAGCCCTGGCCGACGTAGTAGCGCTTCTCGTGCTCGAGGCTGGACGCCGACACCGCCACCAGCGGCAACGCGCGCGTGCGCTCGTCGCCGCGCAGCGCGTGCAGCAGCTGCAGGCCGTCCAGGCGCGGCATGCGGATGTCGGTGAAGACGATGTCGTAGAGGGCATCGGCGGGGCAGGCGCGGCAGGCAGCCAGGCCCGCCTCGCCGTCGACGGCGGCGTCGACCTCGCAACCCGTGTCGCGCAGCAGCGTCACCAGCACGTCGCGGCTGTAGGGGTCGTCCTCGACCACCAGCACGCGCAGGTGCGTGCCCGGTGCCAGCCGCTGCCCGCCTGCGAAGGCCACGGGCGGGAGGCCGGTGCGGTCGGCCTCGGCCATCGGCAGCCGCAGCCGCACCGTGGTGCCGCGGCCCTTCTCGCTGGTCACCGCGAGCTCGCCGCCGAGCGCCTGCGCGATGTGGCGCGACAGGTTCAATCCCAGCCCGGTGCCGCCCTTGTCGATGCCCGCGGCCCCCTGTCGGAAGGCCGTGAACAGGTCGGCCACCTCGTCGGCCTCCATCCCCGGGCCGGTGTCCTCGACCTCCACCACCGTGTCGCCGCCGGTGCGCCACGCGCGCAGACAGATGCGGCCGGCGTCGGTGAACTTCAGCGCGTTGCCCAGCAGGTTGAGCACCACCTGGCCGAACTTGGCGCGATCGGTGACGAACGCGGCGTCGGTGTCCAGGTCGACGTCCAGATCCAGGTGCAGGCCCTTGGTCCCGGCGCGCGGCTCGAACAGCGAGAAGATCTCGCCCAGCTCGTGGCGCAGGTCCATCGGCGCCAGGTGCACCTGCAGCGCGCCGGCCTCGATCTTGGCGAGGTCCAGCACGTCGTTGATCAGGCCCAGGAGCCGCTGGCCGGCGGCGTAGATCACGCGCAGCCGCTCGCGCGTCTCGGGCATCTGGCGCCTGTCCTCGATCAGCAGCTGCGTGTAGCCCAGCACGGCGTTCAAAGGCGTGCGGATCTCGTGGCTCATGTTGGCGAGGAACTGCGACTTCGCGCGGCTGGCGGCCTCGGCGTGCTGGCGCGCATCCTGCAGCAGCGCCTCGGTGCGGCGGTGGCCGTCGATCTCGTCGCGCAGCCGGGTGTTGGTGGCGGCGAGGTCGCGCGTGCGATCCTGCACCTGGGACTCGAGCTGGTCGCGCGCCTCCTGCATCACTTCGTCGCGGCGCCGGCGCGCGGCGAGCAGCGCGGTCAGCAAGGCGGTGAAGGCGAGGCCGCTCGCGAGCACGGACAACTGCAGCCACCCCGGCCGCGGCATCACCCCGGCCCAGGCCGGCCGCGCGAGCATCGTCCAGTGGCGATCGGCCACGCGCAGGTCCAGCCGCATCGACACCCCGCCCGCCATCTGCGCCACGAGCCCCGGGCGGGCGTCCGGCGCCACGATGCGCACCGGCTTCTCGTCGCTCCACAGCAGCGCGGCGCTGGCGGGGGCGTCGGCGTCGAACAGCAGCAGCGCCTGGTCGTGCGTGCCCATCTGGGCGACGGAGGCCTCCAGCAGCCCGGCCAGGTCCAGCGTGGCGGCAACCATGCCGCGCACGCGCGCCGGGTCGAACGGCCGGCCCGCGGAGATCGCCGCGTCCTCGACCGGCGCGTACAAGGTCTGCACCAGCCGGCCCTCGGGGCTGTTGGCGATGCTGGAGAGCGGCGGCGTGGACGTCATCGCATGGGTGGCCGCCGCACGCGCCAGCGCCGAGCCGCGCTGGGCGTCGTGCGCGTGATCCAGGCCCACCAGCGCCTCGCGCCCGGCCTCGGGGTCCGTCCAGGCGACCGGAAAGTATTCGCTGCGCGAGCCGGCGCGCACCACGGCGCCGACGGCGTCGACCTCGCGGATCGACATGCCGTCCAGCGCCGACGGCGCCGTCTCGAACGCGGCGCGCTGGGCCAGCGTCACGCGCGGCAGCCACTCGAAGGTGGACTGCCACGGGCTGCGCAGGAGCAGCGGCGTGGAGACGGCGCGGAACTCGGTCGCGTCGACGTCCGTCTTGAAGAAGTAGTGCTGCAGCGTCTCGAGGTCGCGCGCCGTCAGCTCCACGTGGTTCTGCAGCGTCATCGCGAGCCGGCTCGCGTCGGCCTTGAAGCGTTCGGCCTGCGCGTCGCGCACGCCCACGCCCGTGGCGAAGGTGCAGAACGCCGTCAGGCCCAGGCCCAGGCAGATCAGCGGGAACGGCTGCACCGTCAGGCGGTCGTCGCGCAACCGGGCGTGGAACAGCATCAGCAGGGCCGGCGTGAGCACCAGCACGCCGGTGACGCCGCCCAGCCAGCCGGCCACCCAGCCGAACACCGGTTGTGCGTCCTGCGCTGGCGCGAACAGCCGCCATGCGAGCGTGCCCACGGTGGGCGCAACCAGGCCGCACAGCGTGATGACGAGCGCGAAGCGCAGCGTCTGGCGCACCGGATTGCGCGGCAGCTCGCGCGGGAAGGTGCGCAGCAGCGCCGCCGCGAGGCCGGCCTGCGCCAGCTCGCCCAGGGCCACGACGGCCGCCGCCGGCGCGTCACCGACATCGATCGGGCCGCCGTCGAACAGGTTGCCTGCGAACAGCCCCAGCGCGAGGCCGGCCACGGCGCGCCACCCGAAGACCATCAGCGCAGCGAGCGCCAGGCCCGCGCACAGCCAGTCGATGGCCGCCGGCCCCGGCACGATGGACAGCACCGCACCCACGCGCGCGACGACACCCGTCGTCCAGGCGAGGACGATGGTCAGCAGCAGGTTTCGTCGCAACGGCAACAGCAGCACCGCGCGTGTCCTCCCGGGGAGCGGGGCGGAATGCCCGCGGCCATGATAGCCCCGGGTACTCGCCCGCAAGAGGCCCCGCGCACGGGGGCGCGCCAGCCTGCGATTTATTGCCGTTTCGGCGCGGAACGGCACGCGGGATCTGCTACCTTGGCCGGCATCGCCCCCCGGGAATCGCCATGTCCGACGACTTCTTCGCCCCGCCGCCATTCAACCCCGAGACGGCCCGCGCCACGCTCGCCCGCGCCCTGCGCGACCTCAAGCTCGCCGAACGCGGCGGCGCCTTCGAGCTCAACGGCCAGCCGGTGGTCAAGGCGCAGGTCGACGGGGCCGCGCTCGCGCTGCACGTCGCCAGACGCCTGTCGCGCTCGCCCGACTGGGAGCACGTGCAGGCCGGCGACCACGCGCAGTTGCGGCGCTTCATCGACGACGTGAAGCGGCGCGTGGCGCGCTGGAACGAGGGGCGCGAGGACTAGCGCTGTTGGCGTCGGCGTGCCGCGCGCCGAATGGCCGGTTGCGCCTGCGGCCAACCGGCCCGACGCATCACGCCGGGTCCAGCGGCGGTGGCGGGCCGTCGCCCAGCGCCGCCAGCCGCGCCTCCAGCGCGTCGAACGCCGGCGTGTGCATCGTGCGCAGCACGTCGTGCATCGCGCAGAAGCTGAAGTCGGGGTCGTCGGCGTGCAGGGCGTCCAGGCGGCGCGTGAGATCGAGGTACGCGAGGTAGTCGGCGATCTCGGGCCCGGTGTAGCCGCGCAGGCGCGAGAAGCCGGCCACGTCGCCCGCGTCCCAGGCCCGGCGCTCGGCCGGCGACCAGGTCGTCCACGACGACACCTTCTCGGCGCGCGCCGTGCGATCCAGCGCGTGCACCCAGTCGCGGAACAGCGCGCTGCCGCGGTACAGCGCGGCCAACGCCTCCGGCAGCGCCGCGACGTCGAGCGCGGCCAGCACCTGGCCATAGGTGGCCGGCAGCCGCGTCACGGCGATCTCCAGGCGCGCCCGAGCCGCCCCGCCCGGTCGAAGACGCCGGCCATCCGCGGATTCAGGCCTGCGGCCCGACCACGATCACGAAGTGCTTGCGCACCCGTTCCAGCACCTCGAACGACCCGGCAAAGCCGGCCGGGATCACGAGCGCCTCGCCGGCCTTGGCTTCGGTGAAGCTGCCGTCGGTGGCGTGCAGGCGGCAGCGGCCGGCCAGCACCACCATGTACTCGTGCTCGGTCGGGTCCATCTGGATGCGCCAGCGGCCGACCTCGCATTCCCAGATGCCGGCCACCATGCCGGCGGGGCCGCTCTCGTAGAGCACCCAGGTGCGGCGCTCGGGGGCACCGATCTCGCGGCGGTCCTC
>Ga0207667_10009788_pt1 | contig 11274 bp, 8 predicted proteins | sample KBSCornC52_FD_184301 | JGI IMG/M metagenome (GOLD analysis project Ga0207667, IMG submission 184301) | Corn rhizosphere microbial communities from Kellogg Biological Station, Michigan, USA - KBS Corn C5-2 (SPAdes) (version 2) | ecosystem: Host-associated > Plants > Roots > Rhizosphere > Soil ...
CCGCGAAATACCTGACCCAAGATGATTCGTAAGCACCATTAGCGCGTGATCGGCTGCGAGATGCGCAGGTAGGCGAAGAAATCGCGCAGTTCCTGGTCGTTCAAGCCGCTGAGCAGTCCTTCCGGCATGACGCTGATTGGCGAGGCTTTCACGTCGCGCACTTCCGGCAGTGGAATGCTCACGTCCTGCCCATCCAGACCGCGTAGAACGATCACCGAATTATCCTTGTCGACAATGAACCCGTTGAGCGTCCGGCCATCGCTGGTGGTGAGCGTGTTATTCACAAATCCCTCGCGAATCTCGGCGCTGGGATCGACCACACTCGTAAGTAACGTCCCCAGATCATCGCGCTGATACGGCGTCAGGTCCGGACCGATATGACCGCCCTTGTGAAAGAGCGTATGGCAGACCGAGCAACGCTGCATGAAGGTCGCCTCGCCTTTGTATGGATCGCCGGTCCCCGCTGCGAGGACCGTGCGCACGCGCTCGATCTCCGCTCGCGCTGCCGGCTTTGAAGTCTGCACCGGCGCGTGGAAGATCTTCTTCGCCTGGGCGGCAACATTCGCATCGCTGCTGTTCCGCAGGGCAGTGATCGTGGCGGGCGGCAGCATCGCCGCCTGCACCTGCCCGCCTTCCACCAGTTTCAGAAAAGCCAGCGTCCAGGCCGACCGGCTGGTCAATAGAGTTTGCGCGGCCGCCTGCACGTCGGCAGGCAAGTTTCCATACGCCGCGGCAACCCGGTCCGCGATCACCGCATCCGGATAGAGCAACAGCGAGGTGAGCGCCGACTTCTGCAACGGTCCAGGATTCTTCGATTCCACCACGGCCAGCAGAACGGGCACCGACTCGGGCACCTTCACTTCCCCGAACAGCCGCACGCACAACAGCCGGTCGTCGATCTTCGCCTTCGGGTCGTTTACGATCCGGAGAGCATCCGCGATGGCGAGTGGATCGTGCAAGCGCACCTTCAAATACTGCGAGGCCAGTCCGGTTTTCACCAGCGCGCTCAGCAATTCGTCCGGCAATGGCGGCAAAGCGCGTCCCTTGAACGCTTCTTCGAATCCCGACATCAGCAATTTTTCGTGCTCCGGAGACGGCGCACTGTTGAACAGCTTGGCGCAAGTCAGCAGGTCGTTGCGCCCACCTGCGGCGGCGAAACGGCGCATGAGCCGCGGCACGATGAACTGTTTCGCCATCGCCGAGTCCATCGGCACCGAGGCAATCACCGCATCGCGATCTGTCGCGCAATGCGACTCCAGCGTGTACCAGCACATGAGTGGAATGTCCGGATCGTCGCTGTCCACATCGCGCTTCAAAATGGCGCTGACCAGCGGCAACGCCTGGGCCGCGGGCAAACGCCGCGCGGTGGATATCATCTGGCAACGCACCTCGGGATTCGGCTCCGTCGCCGCAAGACGCTCGACCGCGGCGAGGAACGACGGCGGCAGCGTCTTGTCGTCCCCAAGCAAACGGATCGCCCAGGCCCGCACAGCAAACTCCGGATGCCGCAACGCCTCCAGGGCGGTGGCTTCGTCGAGTTGCCCCATCTGATGCAACGCCCACAACGCTTCCAGTGCTGGATGTTCGGCCGGCTGCTTGAGCAGATCATGCAACGGCTGCACCGTCGACGGATCGCGCCGCTCGCCGAGCAAGCGCACCGCGGTTTGGCGATGCCACCGATTCGGATGCGAGAGCACCGGCAGCAACTCCGCACTCGTCTTCGCCGCGAGATTCATGTCCTTGTTCAGCGGCAGGTCCTTTCCGCGGATGCGCCAGATGCGTCCGGAATTCACATCGATCTGTCCCTGGTAATGCTGCCCATGGGCAATGAACTCCTCGCAGAAATCCGCGACGTAGATACCGCCATCGGGCGCATTGGTAATATAGACCGGGCGGAACGAAGGATCGCCTCCGGCCAGGGCGATCGCGGAATCGCTCGACTCAAACGTCGAGCCGTGCGGGTAGCGTTCGCCGACCGCAACGTTGCGATGCAGCGGATCCGCGCCGAAGAAATGCCCGAGGTAGTTCGAGGGCAGCGCCGAGCCTTCGCCGATGATCGTGGCATGGCGAAACCGTGAGATGGGATTATGACTTTTGATTTCGCCCAGCGTGCCGAACGCGAACGGGTTCACCGGCGGGCCGTACTTGCCCGGGTCCGCGCCACCCTTCGGAAAAATGCCTTCCTGAATGTAATGCCAGCCGAAGGTGGTACCGCCATTGTGCCCGCAGAACATTCGCCCCTCGGAATCGAAATCCAACTCGAAGGCATTGCCACCACCAATGGCGAAGATTTCATAGATCTTCTTCTCGGGATGGTAACGCCACGCCATCGCGCCTTCGTGATACACGCCCGGAAAATCCGGCGGATCGATCCCCGGCCGCACGACGTGGCTCGTGGTAGTGCTGCCCTGCGCGCCGTAAAGCCAGCCGTCCGGCCCCCAGATCAACCCATTCGCCACAGAGTGCGTGTCCTCCAGGCCGAATCCCGCCAGCCGCACTTCCGGGTCGCGATCCGGCACGTCGTCGCCATTCGCATCCGGGTAGAAAAGCAGATACGGCGTATTCATCACCCAGATGCCGCCGTGTCCACGCACTGCGGCATTGGCCATGTTCAATCCATCGAGCACCACCTTGGTCTTGTCGAAAACGCCGTCGTTCCTGGTGGATTCGGAAACCGTAATGACGTCGCGGCCGCGGTCGTTGTGCGGCGGGGCGGGCGGCACCTTGTCGTAGACCGCGCGGTAAAACTTGTCGCGGCTGAGCATCTTCACCCCAGCCGGATACGGATACTGCCGATACTGCGAAACCCACATGCGGCCGCGTTCGTCGAAACTGATGTGGGTGGGCTGCGCGACCTCCGGCTCGCTCAAGACCAGATCCACGGCCAGATCGGGTGGCGTGGTCATTTTGGCCAGTGATTCCTGCGGCGGCAGTTTCGCGGTGGGCATCGGCTGGAGATTCGGTCCCAAGACCGTCGAAGCGGGGCGGAAGCCAGTCTCCAGGAAGAACGCGGCTGCGGGCTGAGCCGGCAGCGCCTTGAGATCGTCCGTCGAGGGTTCGCCAGCCTGGCGTTCCCAGGTTCCTTCCAGCGGTAGTTCATCATGATAGCCGGCGAGGATCGGCGCCATGGTCACGCCACCGGGCGCCGCTTCGGAAGTGAGTTCGATGGCGAGGACGTTGAAGGCCTTCTTTTGAAGAATATCCTTCGGCACCTTGAAGCGTTCACGCTCGCCCGTCTTAATCGCGCCGCCCTCGGCAATCTTCTGGCCGTTCAACAAAACCCGGAACGGCCCGCTGATCCCGCCGATATTGAGCAGGATCGAATCGCGCATGAGATCCTTCTCCGCCGGCACCGCCATATTATCCGGCACCCGGATGAAGCAACGGTACCACACCGGCTGCGCACTCGCCGTCGCAGCTTTAGTCGGCATGAGTATCTGCTGCCACTCCGCCCAGGCCGGCAGGGAGGCGAAAATGACGATCGCGGCAAAAGCAGCGCTTTGGAGGGAACGAAGACGCTTCATAGCACAAGCGATAATCGGCTCCGAGACCAACCCTTTGACCACAATTCCGCGCGCTGACATTCGATCACGCGCTTGCGGCCACACCGAGGGACGCCGCTCCCGCCGAGGCGGCGGAGGGGAATAAAGGCTGGAGGTGAATGGGCGAGCGCCGTCCCCAAATATTCCTCCGCCTTGCGGGAAAAATGGGACCATGCCGGAGCGTACCTCTCGTGGCCTGCGTCCCTACACCGTCAGCCGGCGAGCGCGGGCGATCGGCCAGGTGCCAACGGCCGCGCCGCCGCGCACGACGGTCGCTTCATTGTAGAGCGCCACGGTGGGGCACACGTGCCGCGGGATGCCGTGCAGCGTATCGCCCACGGAAAACTCCTCCGCCCGCGGCGTTTCGATGACGAGGTGTTCCTCGCTCTGCGAAATGGCCGGCGCGTCCGGCAATTCGATGAATCGCACCCGCGGATGCGGATTCTCCGCGGCGACCGATTTGTGCCCAAGGTCGAGGCACAGTCGATTCGCGCCCGGCTTGCTGACCACGCGAGCGAGCAGCAGCGCCGCCGGCAGGAAAGGCATATCGACATGCTTGTCCGCGTAACCAAAATCCCATAGCACCGTGGTCCCCGGGCTGCACTGGCGATCCGTTTGTTCGGCATGAAATGGAAACGTCGGCGTGCCACCGGCGACCAATACCGGCACCGCCAGACCGGCACTCTCGAGTTGCTGCCGAAAAGCGAGCACGGGCGCGAAGGCCGCTTCGTACATCGCACGCCGTTTCGCCAGGTCCGCTTCGTGAATGTGCCCATCGTAAGCGTGCAAGCCCGCTACGTTCAGTCCCGCCGTGGTGGTCGCCAGTCGATACAGTTCCAGCGCTTCGTTCCCCGGTTTGATGCCCGTGCGGTTCTGCCCGCAATCCAGATCCAGGAAAACGTCGACCGTCAGCCCTGCCTTCACCGCGGCCAAACCCAGCGCCTGCATGGCGCCGGTGTCATCGATTAACGTGGAAAAGCGCGTGGCCGGATATTTCTTCGCCAGCTTGCAAAGCCGCGCGACGTTCGGCCCGACGGCCGGCATGGCGAGCAGCACATCCGGCGCATCGGCTTGGGCGCACATTTCCGCTTCGGCGATGGTGGCGCACTTGAATTTATTGATGCCGAGTGCGAGCTGCCGTTCGACCAGCGGCCCCAGCTTGTGCGTCTTCACGTGCGGCCGCAGGCGCGCCGGATCGCCGGCGATCTCGATCATCCGTCGCAAGTTCGACTCGACGCGTTCTTCAAAAATCAGCAGTGCGGGAGAAGCGACTTCCGCTTCATTCGAAAGGCGAAACCAGTCCATGGCGCGTTAGTCGTTGAGCTCGAAGATCGCTTCGATTTCCACCGCGATATTGCCCGGCAGCGGTCCCATGCCCACGGCGCTACGCGCGCCCACGCCGTTGTCCGATCCCCAAATTTCCGCGAAGAGTTCGCTGCAACCGTTAATCACTTTCGGATGATCGTAAAAATCGGCCGCGGTATTGACCATGCCGAGCACTTTGACGACGCGCTTCACGCGATCGAGACCACCGAGATGCTTGCGCAGCGTGGCGAGGATTGCCAGGCCCACCTGACGCGCCGCTGCTTTGCCCTGCTCGAGATCGAGATCGCGGCCAACGACGCCGGTGATGAGCGTTTTGTCCACGCGCAAGGGGCCGTGACCGGAGACATAGGCCATGCGATCGACCACGACGAGGGGCTTGTAGACCGCCACGGGGTTCGGCGCGGGAGGGAGTTCGAGATGAAGTTCTGCAAGACGGGCTTCGGGAGTCATAAGAAATGAATGCGGGTGGAGGTTATGAAATCGGGAAGAAAAGCAGAGCCAATCCCGAAAAGAATGACTTCATCGTTTCTTGCTGCATGAAGCAATAATTTACCATAAATGGCAATCATGGTTCCCCTCGACTTTTTCCACGTCACCTCACGCCGTCACTTCATCCAGGGAGCAGGCCTCGCCACCACCGCCACCATGCTGGGCACCCCGGCCCGCGCGCAATCCGCGGCGCCGCGCGCCGTGGTCGAAGATATCCGGACGATCAGCCTGCAGCCGCAGTACTACCACGGCTGGCCGACGGTCACGCGGCGGCACAACGGCGACCTCGCGGTCGTCGTTTCCGGCGGACGCCAGGGCCATATCTGTCCTTTCGGCCGGGTGGAAATGATGGTCTCGCGCGACCAGGGGGCGACCTGGCACTGGCCGCAAGTGATCCTCGACAGTCCGAGTGACGACCGCGATGCCGGCATTCTCGAGACGGCGAAGGGTACGCTGCTCGCCACCACCTTCACCTCGCTCGCCTACGAGCGGCTCCTGCTCGATGCGGAGAAGAAACAAGGCCAACCGGGCGCGTGGCCCGAGGAGCGTCTGCGCGCATGGCAACTCGCCTACAACCGGTTCAATGCCGAGGAGCGCAAAGCCAATCTCGGCGAATGGATGATCCGTTCGAACGACGGCGGCATCACCTGGTCCGCGCGCTATCCCACGATCGTCAATAGTCCGCACGGCCCCATTCAACTCTCCGATGGCCGCCTGCTCTACGCCGGCAAGCAACTCTGGACGCCGGAAAAGCGCGCCGGCGTGTGCGTTTCGAACGACGATGGCGCAACGTGGCAATGGCTCGCGGAGATTCCGGCGCGCACAGGCGATTCCGCCGCGCAATATCACGAATTGCACGCGGTCGAAGCTGGCGAAGGCCGCCTCATCGTCCATATCCGCAACGAAAACAAAAACGGCCACGGCGAGACGTTGCAGACGGAATCCGCCGACGGCGGCAAGACCTGGAACGAGCCGCATTCCATCGGCGTGTGGGGTTTGCCATCCTTCCTCAATCGTCTGCGCGATGGCCGCCTGCTCATGACCTACGGCCATCGCCGCGCACCGCTCGGCAATCAGGCGCGTCTCAGCACCGATGCTGGCCGCACGTGGTCCGAGCCGCTCATCATCTACGGCGATGGCGCTTCCGGCGATCTCGGCTATCCCAGCACCGTCGAGTTCGACGACGGCTCGCTGCTCACCGTCTGGTACGAACATCTCAAAGAATCCCCCTACGCTGTCCTGCGGCAAGCCCGCTGGAAAATCACCGCATGAAAACGCTCGCCCTCGTTTCGCTTTTCGCCTTCGTCCTCGGCTCACTATCGCAGGCCGATCCCCTTCCCGGCACCCAGCCGCTCGAGGCCAATGGTGATCTTTCCGTCAAAATGGTTGCAGGCATCGACACATGGCTGGAGCGCGAAACCGAGCACGCTGCCGAAGAACGTGCGCGCACTTGGGGGGCGGCCGCCAAAGATCGCGCGCAATGGGACAACTTCACCAACGCCCGTCGCGACGAATTGCGGCAACTACTGGGAATTGTCGATAAGCGCGAATCCGGATTGATCGAGGAAGTTCGAATCGCTGGCGTCGGCTCCGCCGAAGATCACAATACCCCGACCGCGATTCACGTTCGCTGGCCAGTCCTTCCGGGCGTACACGGCGAAGGCGTGCTCTTTCGTCCCGCCGGGACGCCGCGTGGAGTCATTCTCATTTTGCCCGATGCGGATGAAATCCCCGAGCGTGCTCCCCATGCTGCCGAGTTGACCGCACAGGGTTGGCTGGTGCTGGCGCCGACGCTCGTGGATCGCCGCGACAATTGGTCCGGCAGCGAAGTGTTGCAGCGCATGACCAATCAGCCCCATCGCGAGTGGATTTACCGGCAGGCATTCGAATTGGGCCGGACGCTCATTGGCTATGAAGCTGAGAAAGTCTTCGCCGCTATCGATGCCTTGCGAGCGCCGGGGTCGCCCTATGCCACCGCAGCCGAACATCTCGGCGTAGCCGGACGCGGCGAAGGCGGCTTGGTAGCGCTGGTTTCCGCCGCGGTCGATCCACGCATTCAGGCTGTGACCGTCGCCGGATATTTCGGGCCGCACGATCGTCTCTACTCCGAGCCGATTTACCGCAACGTCTTCGCCTTGCTCCGCAATTTCGGCAACGCCGAACTCGCCGCCCTCGCCGCACCGCGTCCGCTCTTCATCGATCCCAATGGCACTCCGGCGGTAAGCGGACCGCCGCCAACCGAAGGCCAGCGCAAGGGCGCAGCACCGGGAGCGATTACGCCCTTTTCCAACGAAGAGGTCGCGGCAGAAAGCACTCGGGCCAATGTCATTTTGCATTCCCTCGACACACCGGAAGTCAAGGTTTGCGGCGCATCGGGTCCGGACACCTGGTCGTATCTCACCGCAGCGTTGAATGGCTCCTCTGCCCCACGTCCTCCGAGCACACCTGTGGCCAGCTTCCCCGTCCCGGCGTCCGACTTTGTCGACGCCCGCCAGAAGCGCACCGTGAAGGAATTGGAAAACTTCACCCAAAGTCTGATCGCGCCCATCGAGATCCAACGCGATGCGGACGTGTGGTCCAAAGTGAAGCCGGGGCCAGAGTGGGAAGCGGCGCGGCACGCGCTCTATGAGCGCGTCTCCCGCGGCTCGATCGGCAAAATCGATGCGCCTTACCTCCCGCCCAATCCGCGCACCCGCCTGCTCTATGAGACTGATAAACTGCGCGCTTACGAGGTGATGCTCGACGTCTATCCCGATGTCTATGCCTGGGGTTGGCTGCTCGTGCCGAAGAATCTCAAGCCCGGCGAACGGCGTCCCGTGGTCGTCTGCCAGCACGGGCTCGAAGGCCTGCCGGAAGACGCGGTGAACCCCGATCCCAAGGGGCCGAACTACCATTTCTACAAAGGCTTCGCCACCCAGCTCGCCGAGCAAGGTTTCATCACTTACGCGCCGCACAATCCCTATCGCGGACAGGACAAATTCCGTGTTCTGCAACGCCGCGCCAATCCGCTCGGGCTCTCGCTCTTCTCTTTCATCATCGCCCAACACGACGTCACCACGCAATGGCTGGCCAGCCTGCCGTTCGTCGATCCACAGCGCATCGCCTTCTACGGCCTGAGCTACGGAGGAAAGACCGCGATGCGCGTCCCCGCGATGCTCGATCGCTATTGTCTCTCGATCTGCTCCGGCGATTTCAACGAGTGGATTCGCAAGAATGTGAGCCTCACCTATCGCGGCACCTACATGGTCTCACCCGAGTATGAAATGCCCGAGTGGAATCTGGCCAACAACGCCAACTACGCGGAGATGGCCATGCTCATCGCGCCGCGCCCGTTCATGGTCGAGCGTGGACACAATGACGGGGTCGGCCTCGACGAATGGGTCGGCTACGAATACGCCAAGGTGAAACGGGGCTACGATAAGCTCGGTGTCGGGGATCGGACGGAGATCGAGTGGTTCGACGGGCCGCATACGATTCATGGGGTGGGCACTTTCGAGTTCCTGCACAAGCAGCTTGGATTTTAACACCCAACATCCAACGCCCAACATCCAACGCCCAACATCCAACATCCAATGGCGCAAGCGCGCGGCGGTCCATTGATTGGATGTTGGGTGTTGGATGTTGCGGCGGAGCCGTCCCGAGTTTGACGAGGGAAATGTTGGATGTTTTTCAGAGCCTCTGCAGCCAGCTCCCCCATTCCCGGGCACGGACATCCCAAGTCGCGTTCTCGCGGATAGAGCGCACCTGCTGCCGTAGCCCTTCCTCCACCGCAACCGGGTTCGTCTGCATCTCGTGCAGCGCGGCCACTGTGTGGTCGACGAATTGCCGAAGGTATGCTCCGCGCTCCTGGCGGCCGGGAATCAACTGCGCAAAACCCGCGGTGGTCTCGGGCAATGCGCCGAGCGAGCTGGTGACGATCCGACAGCCGCTAGCCATGGCTTCAAGGGCCGCGATGCAGGATGTTTCGGGGAACGTGTTCGGATAGGCCAGCATCGCCACGGAGCGCATCTCGCGAGCCAGCGCCGGTTGCGCCATCGAGCCGACGTATTCGACCCCGGCCGTCCGCCGGCACCGCTCGTAGAGCGCACCAAATTCCGCCTGCTCCTCGGTAGCCGCTACTTGGTAAACCGACATGCTGGAAAACACCCGCAACCGTGCCTCCGGCACCTGGGCACGGATCGAGGGAAATGCCTCCATCAACAAGTCCAATCCACGAAACGGCGTGCTCGTGTAAGCCAGCACGGGCGGCACCGCCTTCTGTTGCAGGATCGGCTGATCTTCCGGAAACAATTCGACGAATGCCGGCGCAGCGGCATTTTTCAGGACGTGGGTGCGCGCCGCGGGCAACCCGAACCCCAATCGAAACTCCTCGCGCTGCCACTCACTGACAAAGGCCAACGCATCATAGCTTCCGCTTTCATTGCCATCAGCGAGCGTTTCGACCGCGGGTTGGTTGATGCGATGCTGCGTCCACAGCACCAGCTTTGTCTGGCTACCAAGCACCTCGCGAAGGCGTTTGCCAAAGCCCGCGCCCGGCAGACAGACGAACACGTCCAGCCGCAGTTCGCGCAGCTCCTTCTGGGATGTCTTGGGCAACGAAAGGCAAGTCACGTTGCCATACTTGCCCGGCGTCGATGTGTTGTTCAGCAGGAAGACGTCATGCCCTTGCCGCGCGAGTGCTTGCACGAGATAACATGCCGCCGATTGCGAGCCACCGAGGGGCGTCGTCTCCACGCTACAGGCGTGAAAGTCCCACTGGGAAAATTCACCAAACCCGATTCTCATTCAGTTCCTAGTGCATCTCCACCGCGCAACTACCGAGGCCGCCGCGGTAATAGTTGAACTGCACGTTCGGATGATCGGCGAGCAGCGACATCGGGACACAGGAGGTCGGCAGGCGCTTGGAAATGAGATAGGCGGTGAGCCGCTGACCGAACGGATTGTCGTGCGTGCCGGCCTGCCAGATCGAGACCTTCTCCGCCTTCCACGTCTCCACGGGGCCGACAGTGATCGCCTGGGTCGGGACCATCGAGATGTTGCCGCCGCCACTGGTGCGAGCGTTTTGGGCGATGGTCAGTGGATGTAGGTCGACGATCCGCGTGGCCAGCTTGCGATATTCTTCCGGCGACGGCGGCGCCGACTTGAATTTGCCTTTGCGCTGCAGCGGATCGTTGAAGGCCCAATGCTTGACATCGCCCTGACCGCCTTGAATCACCGCACAACGCGCGCCCGCATCCCACGTCTTGCGAAAAGACGTCGTGTCCGCCTTGGGAAAATGCAGATTGGCGTCGGGCATCCGCTGCTTTTTCGGAATGCGATTGAAACACATTTCACGGTCCGCCTTTTCAAACGACAGCGGATGGGTGACCGGCACCTCTTTACCCGTCGCGGCGTCGAACCATTCATCCATTCCCCAGAAATGGCCGCTACGCACGTCGAGTCCGAGCTCGGTCACAAGCCGCGCCACGAGCGGGAGCTGCTCGGTCGGCCCGATAGGGCCACAGACGCCGACGGGATTGTCATCCGTGCTCTGCTTCCACGCGGTGATGTATTCCAGCGCCTCGGCGAGATAGAAATCCTCGAGTGTATCGTAGAAGACGACCTTGAATCCGGGGCGCGATAACTTTTCCACATCGCGCGGCGTGAGACGGGCGACTTCTTCGACGATATCGAGCGGCAGGCAGGTGTAGTCCCACCAATCGGGACTGATGCTGGAGGTACGGAGGTTCATGAGTGTTGAGAGTTACGGAGATACTTTTTGCCGAGCACGTCGCGGAGCGGATCATCCTCCTCGGCGCCGAAACCGAAATGCAAATGGCGGGTCCAGCCTTCGGCATGCGCGAATTTGCGTGTCTGCTTGCCGAGTCTCTCGGAAAAGGTATCCATCGTCCGCAGATAGCTGTCCATCCCCTGGGTG
>Ga0207667_10009789_pt1 | contig 11273 bp, 12 predicted proteins | sample KBSCornC52_FD_184301 | JGI IMG/M metagenome (GOLD analysis project Ga0207667, IMG submission 184301) | Corn rhizosphere microbial communities from Kellogg Biological Station, Michigan, USA - KBS Corn C5-2 (SPAdes) (version 2) | ecosystem: Host-associated > Plants > Roots > Rhizosphere > Soil ...
CTCCGGCAACAGCGTGACCTGGTGCCGATCCTGGCCTTCGATGAACCTGGGCATATCGACTCCTTCTCGATATGCTTCGGGACTCTACGTGGCTGGCCTCATTTGCGGACCGGGGTTTTCACACAGCGTCGGCCGACAACTGAAGCCTGCCACGGCCAGCCGTCGCGTTCTTGCCTGTAAGGAGCATCCCACTAACGGTTAAGGCTCGAGGCTGGGCAGGCCTACGGTTGACAGGACATGCCATCGATGGTCCCGCCGATCGAACCATGTCATTTGCGAAGTGCCGCCCCTTCGCACCCCGCTAAGGTATTCGATCGTCGGCATCGGCAACACGTCGCCTCCCGGCAGCGTCCGGAATGACAGGCCGGACCGGGCCGGGGCCGACACCTCGAGTCTGGCCGTGCCGTCTGCCGAAAGCAGGCACAGAGTCGAGCCGAAGGTCTTGTCTTCTTTCCAGTGGCAATGCACGTGCATGCCGTACGCATCGCCGCCAACCACGGATAGCAGTTCGCCCGTTGGCAGCGCGCGCTCAACAGGTTGCCAACGATTGCCCGAGGCCGGCAGAAGGAACCACGCCCTGCGATTGGACAATCGGCCGTCTGGCGCGATATCGACGGCCTCCCGCACCGCGAGCAAGTTGCCGGCCCCATCGATCAACAACGCGTCAGGCCTTGAAAGTGCATCGAGTAAGGCGCCGTCGGCCGCCGTCGTACGTCGACTCCAATGCCGCCCGCCCTCGTTACTGACCAGGATATCGACGGGCGCCGCCACGCCTGGCGAAGGAGTGGGCCAGACGCCGACGACGGCCACTTGGCCCGCGCCCGTTGTCGCCTGGCAGTTAGCCGGAGGAGCCGGCGACTTCCAGATCCCGACGTCCGACCAGCTGACGCCGGCGTCGTCGCTGCGCTGGAGTCGCTGGCCGCTGCAGAGGAATAGATGGCCATGATCGTCGCTGGCAGCGTTCAACCAGGGCGCGGTGGTGGCCGCCCACGTCAGCCCATCGTCGGTCGAGATGACTGCTCCGGTCGGTGTCCGCAGGCGCCACGTTCTCGGCTGGACACGTTGCAGCCTCGAAGTTGCATCAATCTCCAGCACCTCCCGCCAGGGACCCTCGCCGGCCTTTCGCCATATTCCTCGCGGTGTCTGGCCATCGACGACGGCTAGCCAGGCATCGCCCTCGGCGCGCGAGAGGTCTGTCAATTCGCGAGGAGGCGGGGGCGGCGCCAACGCCGATGCCGAGGCGGCGATGACGGCGAGCGTCACCGAGCTGAAGATACGGAAGCGGGTGGTTGCGTGCATCGTCGTCGCGACAATGACACAGATGCGCGCTATCGCGGCGACGGGGCACATTGCGGCGGGCTCAGCGAACCTGTTCATTGCATCAAAGAACTCGCAAGCGGTCGTGCACCATTGGCAGCTCCTGGCCGTGTACTGCCGGCCGTGGTTGAGCGATCGCAACGCCCTCTCTCATTCCGCGTTGGTACAACTGGACAGCGTTTCGAAGAGCGCAAGGCCTATGTCGTCATAGCGCGCAACCGTCGGCAACTTTCTCGTGCCCGTTTGGGCCGCCGAGAAGCCCTTAGCTGATCCATTAGTTCCACCGTTGTGGGTAGCCTCGAACCTCATTCCTGTTCCGTCGAGGACTACGTTCACCATGCGGGCGCCGCGCATGAAGTCCGCTTCGGACTTTGACCCTGCGGCATCGAGGCGGGGTTTGGACAATCCTGTCCATGACGTCGGATGCGGTACCACTGATCCTGACGCTGCGAGCGCTGACGCTATGGCCTCGCCCATGGTTTCTGGCCCTGAGTCGAGCGGCACGGACACGTAGGGCGCCATCTCAAGCCAAACCCCAGAAGTCGTCCTCGACTCAGGATGGATAAGAAACCGATCACGGAGGCGGTAGGCGCTGGCTCTCTTCATCTGAATTGTTCATTTGATGCTTGGCTACCAGATACCAGTCGTTCCCGACTGGCTGCAACTGGCCGAGCTCGGACTACCGCTTGCGCCGAAGGGCATCTGGAACCATAAGCTCGATGCCATAGTCAACCGAATCTTCAAAGCCTGCGCCGACATCGGCCGCCTGCGGCAACTCGCCTTCTAAGCATTTTGCACTGTACAGATTCAGCCATCCGGCTCGTTGACTCGCGGGGCCGTGGCTGATTTGCAAGGACAGGAATTCGCCCTTCTCGTCCCATCTGAGTCTCATCTCAGCGCCGTCACGCTCAACCCTCAAAAGCCGAGCATTCTGCGGCGTCTCGTCGGTAATGGCCAGACCGCTTGTCATGACCGATCGAGCGAAGTGTTCAAAGGCGTCAGCCACCAGCGTCATTTGGGAATCATTCCTTGCTTCATCGAGACGGTGATCGCATTCGCGGGCTTGCCCGAAAGCCGCCTCTGGCCGCCGGCTGCTTGTGGCCGCGTTCAGCCCAAAAGGCGTCAGGCCGATCGTAACGCTGCCGACCCGTTGCGGACTTCTGGGGCGCCGATTGCGTCGCCTCAAAGCGGTCAGTCGGCCGACTCTTCTGACAAATACGACGACAGGTGAACTGGCGCTCCGAAGGCTGCCAGCAACTTGAAGAGGTCGGGCGATAGCGTCGCAGTGCTCCCGAACTGGGACTGGAAACTTCCGCACCACCAGTAGACCGAGCAGGACTGGAAGTACGGCTCCATGGATGAACGCAGAGGTGCGACTTCTTGCAACAGTGTCCGCAAGCCTTCCTCGAGCGCTGGCCATTCTTGCCCTGGCTCTCGACCGCTAAAGGCCCAAAGAGACTTCGTGAATTCCGACGCTCCCCGCCGATCGCCTCTATGTCGCACGAGCGACGGCTGAAGGCCCGGCTGAAGCGTGACCTCTTCAGGCGATAGCGATTCACCTTCAAGGCACCGCCAAACCTTCGCTTTGACAATCTGATCCACTGCGCTCACTGATAGCAGCCCTCCTGGGCCAATACCTACCGCTCGTTCGCCTGGAGACAGTCGTACCCCCGAGCTTTCGTGAACACGCACGCCAGCCGCACATCGCCGCGCGCCTTGGCCGCGTCGTGGAGCGCCTCGAGGAACGAGTCGTCACCCCCGATTGCCTTGAGCATGGGCCGCCAGTCCTCGCGCGGCAGCCAGGCGACCAGGCCCAGTACCTCGGGCCGCTTGCCCGCGGACGGGCCGAAGCTCTCCGTCATCGCGGCGGCGTCGCGGAACAGCCAGGCGATGCGCTGGCGCCGATGGTCCAGGGGCAGCGTTGACGCAGTCAAGGCGGCCAGTGCCTGCCGCCGCCACGCCGGCATCGCATCGGCGAGCGCGCCCGTGCGCAGAGCCACGAAGTCGCCGACCAGGAATGCGTCGATCCAGCGTTGGCGCACCGCGCCGCCATAGCGTTCGACGAAGGCGTCGCGATCGAGCGGGGCGTCGGGCGCACTTTGCGCTAGCGCCGGCGCGTCGTCCGTGGCCGGCAGGCCGAAGCATGGCGCCGGATCCTCGAGGTGGCACTGCGCGTCGAATGCGTGCCGGGTGGGACCCTCGTCAGGCGCCGGCACCGGCCGACGGTTGGCGGCGTCGCCGATCCATTCGTACAGCGCGCCCGGGCGGCCCTGGTCGCAGCCGCCGCCGTGGATAGGCAACGTGAGCAGGAAATGGCGCGCGCCGCTCGCCAACGTCAGCGCGCCCTCGCCCGCCCCGCCGTCTACGCGGCTTGCAACCAGCTGCCCTTGGACCACGCGCCACAGCTCGCCGTACAGGGTCACCTCACTGCACACGTGCATGTGCATGGGGCCGGTGTAGAAGTCGTCCTCATCGATCGAACCCTTCACGCTGCTGCTGCCGCCCGAGACCAGCCACGCACAGCCGCCGGCACCCGGTTCGACGACGGGTTGCAGCGTGTCGGGCCGCGGCGCGTTGGAATCGCCTGATGGCGCCCGCGGTGCGACCCCGGCGACGAGGAACCCGTGGTGCAGCACCGCCCGCACGATGAGCGGATCAGGTGCGGCCGCGCAGTTGAACGGCACTCGCTCGAACGGGCGCGTCGGCGCCACGTCGGGCGGCGGCAGCAGCGGGGCGGCGGAAGGCGGCACGGCCACCAGGTGCGTGGCCGCCAGCTCGCGCAACACGTTCGGGGTGGCCCGCCGAGCGGCGCCTTGCGACATCGTCACGGGTGGCGGCTGCTGCACGCCCGAGGCCAGTGCGATCTGCAGCTTGTCGGCGTCTTGGGGCTCCGGCGCGCAATCGTCCTGCTCGCAAGGCGCCGTCCAGGCGGCCAGCACCTCGCCCAGCGCCTGTGATGCCGCCGCCTCGCCCGCCGTACGACGCAACACCGGCCAGCGCGCGCGCCACTGCTCGGGGGTGGACGCTCGCCATGCCTGCACCACCTGCGAAGCCGTCGGCACGAAGCCCCGCTTGAACAGCACGGGCCACGCCGCGTCGGGCGCCAACGCCAGGATCGGTAGGTCCGGCCGCAGCGCTAGCTGTGAAGAGTCAAGACGTTCTTGCGTCGAGCTGAGAGACGAGACATGGGCGGGCGGCAGTTGATGCCGTGATGCTCACGGTGCCAGTTGTAGAAGTGCGTCCAGCGTGGCAGGGCGGCACGGCGCTCGTCAGACGTTGCGTAGCAGCGCCCGTAGGCCCACTCGCGAAGTGCAGACTGGATGAAGCGCTCGGCCTTGCCGTTGGTCTGAGGGCGGTAGGCGCGAGTGAATTTCTGCGCGATGCCATGCTCCAGGCAAACTTCGCCAAAGACCGCTGAGCGGAAGGCCGGGCCGTTGTCGGTGATGACACGTTGGATCGTCACCCCCAGCTTGGCGTAGTACGCGAGCGCCGCTCGCAAGAAGCTTACGGCGCTGGTGCTGCGCTCATCCGGCAGGACATCGGTGAAGGCAATGCGCGAGTGATCGTCGACCGCAACGAAGACGTACTCCCACCCCACGTGTCTGGTGCGCTTGCGGTAGTCACCGGTGATTCGATGCCCGACGTCCTCGAAGCGCCCAAGCTTCTTGATGTCAATGTGCAGCAACTCACCAGGTGCTTCGCGCTCGTAGCGCTGAACCTCTTCTTGCGGGCGCAGATCGCTCAGCTTGGACAGGCCGGCACGTCGCAGCACGCGGCTGACGGTCGACCTCGAGACGCCCAGGTACGTGGCGATGCGAGCTTGGAGGAAGATCTTGCGCCGCAACTCGACGATGGTCAGGGCAACCTCAGGCGTGATCGCTCTGGGCGATTTGGCGGGCCTGGAAGACTTGTCCATCAAGCCTTCTGCGCCATCGGCCAGGTAGCGACCAAGCCATTTGCGAGCGGTGACCGCGCTAACGCCGGCCGCTGCAGCCGCATCTGAGGCGGACATGCCACGCAAAGTGACGTCTTGAACCATCTCTAGGCGACGCAGGTACGTCAATCGGGCATTCTTATGGGTGTTCATCCGGGTGGGTGTTTGGAGTTGACAGGGGGTTTGGCGATTCCCAGTCTCTCAAAACAGCTCCGGGTGAACACCCGCAACAACCTATTGAACCTTCACAACTAGGCTTCGACCGTGCCGCTGCCGCCCTCGACGGGCTTGTCGCTGCCGCCCAGGAGCTCGCCGATGGCACGGAGATCCTCCACGCGGTCGCAGATCGCCTTCAGGGCCATCAGGATCGGCGTGCCCAGCAGCAGCCCCCACACGCCCCACAGCCAGCCCCAGGCCAGGACGCCGATGAACACGACGACGGCGTTGAGCCGGCTCGTGCGGCTGGTCAGCCACGGCGTGATGACGTAGCCCGAGATCACGTGCAGCACGATGGACACGCTGCCCACCGCGAGCGCCATCTGCAGCGTGCCGAACTGCAGCAGCGCGACCACCGCCGATGTGCCGCAGATCACCACGGTGCCGACGTACGGCACCAGGTTCAGCACCCCGGCCAGCACGCCCCAGACGGCCGCGTTGTTGAAGCCCAGCGCCCAGAACGCCAGCGCGGTGGCCACGCCCACGACGACGCTGGTCAGCAACTGCACCAGCAGGTAGCGCTGGATCTGCTGGGTGATCTCGTCGAGCGCCTGCACCGTGATCTTGCGCTTGGCGAAGTTGGGCCCGGCGATGCGCGCGAGCTTGCGTCGGAACGTGTCGCCCGCGCACAGCAGGAAGTACGTGATGAACGCCACCACCAACGCCTGCGCGGCCGCCTCGGCCGCACGCACGGTGCCCGTGAGCAGGTAGTCCTGGATGTTGAACTGCGGCTTGACGATCTGCACCTTGGCCACGCCCGGCGCGAGCCGGGTGCTGTCGGTGGCCTGCGCGATGGTGGCCGCGGCCTTCTGCACCTGCTCGATCGTCGACGGGGCGGGGTCGCGCGAGCGCGGATACAGCGGGTGCAGCGTGTCGCGCAGCTTCTGGGCCGCGCCCGGCAGCGACTCGATGAGGTTGTTGGCCTGGTCCGTCAGCGACCAGGCCCCCCACGCCGCGCCGCCCACCAGCGCCACCATGACCACGGCCGCCCCGAGCGCGCGCGGGATGCGCAGGCGCACCATGCGATCGACCAAGGGCGTCAGCGCGTAGCTGAACAGCAGGCCCATCAGCACGGGAATGACCACGGGCGCGGCCCAGCGCAACGCGTACAGCCCCAGGAGCGTGGCGATCACGATCGCCGAGGTGCTGCGCACGTCGACGGGCGCGGGCAGCAGCACGCGCTCCTTGCCGGGCGGCTCGCCACCCTCGCCCGAAGACTCGACGGGCACCTCCAGCGCATCGTCGGACGGGAACGCGTGGACGGCGCTCATCGTGCGGCCCTCGCGGTGTCGCGGGCTGGGTCTGCGCGGTCTGGCGCCATCGTCGTCTCCGTCATCATTGTCGAGTCGCCCCAGTGTGGCCCGGCGGTGGGCACGGCCCGGTAGGCCGAGCCCATCACCGCCTGTAGGACAGCCGGCAAGCGGACGGCCCGCATCCGACGGCTGATACCCCCGGTCGCACTGCCATAATCGGCGCAGATCCATCGTCCCGGGCCAGCCGCCGCATGTCCAACGTCCCCAGTCCGAGCGACTCCATGTCCGCCGCCACCCGGCGCGTGCTGCTGGTCGATGACAACGTCGACGCCGTCGAATCGATGGAGATCCTGCTGCAGGCCTTCGGCTACGAGGTGGCCACCGCCATCCGCCCGGAGCTCGCGCTGGGCCAGATCGACTCGTTCGCACCCGCGGCGGCGGTGATCGACATCGGCCTGCCCGGCATGGACGGCTACCAGCTGGCCGCGGAGATCCGGCGCCGGCTGGCCGGCCGGCCGATGCGGCTCATCGCGTTCACCGGCTACGGCAGTCCCGACGACATCGAACGTTCGCGCGCCGCTGGCTTCGACGCCCACCTGGTCAAGCCCGTCGAGATCGCCAGCCTTCTTGCGGCACTGGGCGGGGCGTGACGCCACGATGCCCGTGGCGTGCCGCTCCCTGTTGCAAGCGCGAATTGAAGCGCTCGTCACCAGCACTTCCGGCGACACGACATTGCTGCGCACGCTACATTGCCATCGGCGCTCGCGTCGATTGACCAGCGCGGGCGGCCGGCGTAGCGTCGCGGGCGGTACGCACGCGCAAGACGGGAACGACAGCCGCGGATCAGGCGGCGAACCGGGAAGGCGCGTCGCGGCGGGAGTCGCCGTGGCGCTGGTTCAGGGAGAACGAGGCATATGGCAAGAATCTATCTGATCGACGACCACCCGATCGTGCGGGCCGGCCTGAGCGCACTGCTGCAGGGCGCGGGCCACACCATCGTCGGCGAGGGCGAGGACGTCACGCAGGCGCTGTCGGAGGTCAACCGGCTGGCGCCCGACGTGCTGATGCTCGACCTGAACCTGGACGGCCGCTCCGGCTTCGAGGTGCTGGCCGAGATGCAGCGGCGCCAGCTCGGCACCCGCGTCATCGTGCTGTCGATGTCCGACCAGCCGCGCAACGTCGCCGAGGCGCTGCGCATGGGCGCCTCGGGCTACGTGCTCAAGGGCTCGGCGAGCGTCGAGCTCGTCGCCGCGGTCGACGCCGTGATGCAGGGCCGGCGCTATCTCGGCGACGGCCTGACCGACATCGCCGTCCAGGGCCTGACCACCGACGCCGAGCGCGGCAACACGTTGTCGCCGCGCGAACGCCAGATCCTGGTGATGGTGGCCAGCGGCAAGTCCAGCGCCGCCATCGGCGAGGAGTTGCACCTGTCGCCCAAGACGGTGGACACCTACCGCAGCCGCCTGATGGCCAAGCTCGAACTGGCCGACGTGCCCGCGCTGGTGCGTTGGGCCATCCGCGAGAAGCTGATCGAGCTCTGAGAACCTGTGCGCCGCGGCAGGCGCCTCGCCCCGCGCCGCTTTCCTGACGAGCAGGAGCGAGACTTCCCTACAGCGGCTCGCTCATCCACATCCGGCGACCTCCGAAATATCCGGCAACGAGGGTGCGTCTCGACACCCCGCCCGCAGCGAAGAGGACGCCATGCACGACGACGACGCCATCACGGCCGCCAGCCCGGACTCCGAATACCTGTGGCTGCGCGACGGCAGCCTGCCGCGCGCCCGCGAGGATCGCATCGCGGAGGCCGTGGCCCTGTTCGCGCTGCTGTTCTCGCTGGGCATCGGCGTCGTGATCGCGATGCTGCCGGTGTCGGCCAGGGCCGCCGCCTCGACCGACGCGGCGCAGGGGCCTTCGGGCGCGCACATCGTGGCCGTCGACCAGGCGCGCCCGCGCGGTAACGCCCTCCGCGACTGATCGGCCCCCGCGCCTGTCAGGCGCCTCCGGCCGGCGCGGCGGCGCGCGTGCGCGCGACGATGACCAGCGCGAGCGACGTGTACAGCGGCCGCGCGACCCAGCGCGAGACCAGGCTGGCGCCCAGCGCCGCCGCCATGAGGCTCAGCACCATCGCGTGGCCGCCCACCATCTCCATCACGATGATGAAGGCGGTCATCGGCGCCTGCGTCACCGCCGCCAGGAAGCCCGCCATGCCCAGCGCGATCAGGGCGGACGCGTCGGTCGACGCCCCGGTGAAGGCGGCGATGTCGTGGCCGAGCCCGGCACCGATCGCCAGGCACGGCGCGAAGATGCCGCCGGGCACGCCCGACCAGACGGCCAGCCACGTGGCCACGACGCGCAGCGTGACGTACAGCAGCGGCACGTCCAGTTGGCCCGCCAGCAACGCCTTCGTGTAGTCATAGCCGCTGCCGAAGGTCGCGCCCTGGCTCACGACGCCGATGACGCCGGCCGCGAGCCCGCAGGCCCCGGCGAACGCGGCCGGATGCGCGGCGCGCCAGCGGCTGATGCCATCGCCCGAGCCGGTGATGGAGGCGTGCAGCAAGCGCGCGAACACCCCGCCCAGCGCGCCGCAGGCCAGCACCAGGAGCAGCGCCGGCCACCACAGGCCGTAGTGCAGCGGCGGCACGGCGATGGTGCCGAAGTAGGTGGCGTTGCCGAAGAAGGACACGCCCATCAGGCCGGCCAGCACGATGGCCGCGATGATCAGGCCGCTGCTGCGTTGCTCGAGCGTGCGCGCCAGTTCCTCGATCGCGAACATGACCCCGGCCAGCGGCGCATTGAACGCGGCCGCGATCCCGGCGGCGCCCCCGGCCACCAGGAGCCCGTGCTCCGAGATGCCCAACGGCCTCTTGTGCGCCTGGATGATCCCGTGGTCGCTGCCCCCCGCGGGGGCGCCCGGATGGCCCCGTGTGCGACCGTCCGTGCCCGAGATCAGCGGCAACCAGCGTCGCGCATGCTGCATCACCCGGCCGCGATCTGCACGGACGGCCCCTCGCGGCCACTCGCGAGGCCGGCCAGGAGGGCTCCCGCCGTGAGCACGGCTTTCCAGGCGCTCAGTCGCAGCGAGGCAAAGCCGAATCGCGCACCCGTGGGCAGCTCGGGATCGAGCGCGGCCATCACCTGCGGGATGCCCGAGCCGGCGCAGCCCGGCGCGAAGCGCCGCGTCAGCCACACGACCCCGGCCGTGCATGCGGTGGTCCATGCCAGCGGCGCCCACGGATGCAGCGCGCGCACGGCGGCAAAGCCGCGCTGGGCGAACTCGCACAGTTCATTGAAGCCGACCACGGACAGTCCGGCGGCGGCGGCATACGCGAGCACCACGATCCGGGCGAGCCACTGGCGCCAGTCGGCCAGATCGCCGCGCATCGCGGCAACGACATCGGGCTGCGGCGCGTGCTGCGGTTCGGGTGAGGTCATGCGGGCAGTTTCATCGGTGGGTGCCATGTCGACCGCCGCCAGGCGCGCGGACAGGTTCCCTTCACTCCCGGCCGAGGTCGGTGACCAGCAGCGGGTTTTGCCTGCGATGTCCGGCCAGCACCGACTGCACGCCGTCCTCGCCGGCCTTCATGCGGTCCAGCTCGGCCTGCGTCACGCCGAACATCTGCAGGAACTGCACCTGCCCGTGCGGCGTCTCGATGACGCCCAGCTCGGGGTCGAGGTCGAACACGACGCCCACCAGCGCGGTCGGGTCGCCCAGCTTCAGCGGCCCGTTGGCCGGCATGTAGTGGCCGGGCTCGAACCAGCGACCGGTCTTGAAGACGTAGCGCGCGATGTTCTGCGACAGGTTGATGGCCCAGGCCGGCATCTGGTCGTCCGACTTGTCCTGCCGCAGCCGGAACGTGAGCTCGAAGCCGAAGCGGCTGTAGGGCTTGGTGATCGCGTCTTCGTCGTAGTACAGCATCGAGAAGCCATAGGTGACCAGGTGCAGGTGGGGCATGCCGCCGGCTTCGGAGCGGTAGAGGCTGATGCCGTCGATGGGGTCGGGGCCGCCGAGCGCCGCATGCACCGCGGGCGCGAAGTGCTTGGGTTCCTGTCCCGGATACAGCGGTGCCAGCGCCGCGTCGATGGCGTCCCAGCCGGGCGCGCTGTCCTCGTCGGGCCAGCGGGCGCGATAGGTTTCGAGATCCAAGTCGATGCTCCTGTCAGTAGTGCGGCGGGATGTCCTCGCGTGGGTCGCGCGTGGCGCTGCCGGCGCCGCTGTCGGGCGCCCGGTCCTTCAGCTTGCCGACCTCGCGGATCAACAGGTCGATCTGCGCCTGCTGGCGCGCCACCAGGTCATTGAGGTGGTCGACCAGGTCCTCGGCGAAGCTCGCCTTGACCTCGAGGTCGGTCAGGCGCTTGTCGACGGCGGCGGCGATGGGGTCGGGATCGGGCATGGCCGCCATTGTGGAACACGCGCGGTGCCTGGCGCGGATACAGGTGCTTGCCGTGTTGCTGTCGGGTCAAGCGATTGAATCTGCAGGTGATGTTCGCGCGTCCGGGTCAACTCATGTCGCCGGGGGTTCGTTGAGCCGGTACGAACCCCCGGCGACATGAGT
>Ga0207667_10009791_pt1 | contig 11271 bp, 10 predicted proteins | sample KBSCornC52_FD_184301 | JGI IMG/M metagenome (GOLD analysis project Ga0207667, IMG submission 184301) | Corn rhizosphere microbial communities from Kellogg Biological Station, Michigan, USA - KBS Corn C5-2 (SPAdes) (version 2) | ecosystem: Host-associated > Plants > Roots > Rhizosphere > Soil ...
TTTTTTTAGATAAAGCTACACCCAGCGCTACACTCATACCCTGACCCAAAGAACCGCTGGCCATCCGTATACCTGGCAGGTGTTCGTGAGTGGCAGGATGTCCCTGTAAGCGGGAGTTGATCTTTCTGAAAGTTGACAGCTCTTTTACATCAAAATACCCGGCACGTGCAAGCGTTGAATAAAAAACGGGTGATATATGTCCATTTGACAATATAAACACGTCTTCGTTATGGGCTTCCATCGAAAACTTAGGGTTGTGTTGCATTATTTTAAAATATAATGCGGTAAAATATTCAGTACAACCTAATGAGCCTCCGGGGTGGCCGCTGGCGACACCATGTACCATACGAACAATATCCCTTCTGATTTGAGTAGCAATATCTTTTAAAGCCGGCATAGCAAGATTAAAATTTGGTTGCAAAACTAAAGGAATTTGCCTTGCATCAATAAATCAAATTAAACTTTCCGGATATTTTTATATCAAATTGCGCGTTATAACAGGCAGAAACCGCAAAAATCAAGTTCCAAATGTCAAAATAACCTGAATTCTATCATTTTAGGTTTTGATATTATCTGGTCTTGTTATTTGGGTTTTTGTGATTTTTAATGCTTAATAGAGTACTTTAATAAATAGTTGGAAATCCGAAAATACGCTGTAATTTGCACGGGCTTTGTGTTTAAAGGAGCCGAACTGGCTTGATTGATAGCGTACGCACATTATTACAAGACTAAAATCAGGCTGATGTTTGATGTTCTATTTTCTATTGCTATTTCTTTTGCAATTACCTTTCTAGCCATTCCGGTAATTATAACCGTAGCAGAACAGAAAAAATTATTTGACATTCCTGACGCGAGAAAAGTTCACCGGAATCCTATACCATCTTTAGGTGGATTGGGGATCTTTGCAGGCTTTATGCTCGCCTGTCTCATAGCTATTCCCTACTCACAGGCTACCAATTTTCAATATTATTTTGCCGCCGCTTTTGTTATCTTCTTCCTCGGGTTAAAAGACGACATACTGGTTATTTCACCAATTAAAAAATTTATTGGCCAGGTACTGGCTGCTTTTCTGATCATTTATAAAGGCAATATTCAGATAAAAAGCATGTATGGCTTTATGGGCATACACGAGCTGCCTGAAATGTTCAGTCTGTTACTAACTTATCTCACCATTATAGTCGTTATCAATTCCTTTAATTTAATTGATGGCATTGATGGTCTGGCAGGTACACTTGGGCTGATGTCTTCTATGATCTTTGGTCTTTATTTTCTTCAGATCAATCAGCCCGCGTATTCTATACTGGCTTTTTCACTGGCAGGCAGCCTTGCCGCTTTTTTAATATTCAATTTTCAACCTGCCAAAGTATTTATGGGCGATACGGGCTCCCTGATGGTAGGGCTGGTAAATGCAATACTGGTCATTAAATTCATTATGGTGGCCAACCTGCCCGAAACGCCGTATCCCATCATTGCTTCTCCGGCTGTTAGTGTGGCCATTCTCGCTATACCTTTAATGGATACGTTGCGGGTGTTTGCTATTCGTATTTTTCACAGGCGTTCGCCTTTTAGTCCCGATAGAAATCACATTCATCACCTGTTACTCGATCGCGGATATTCACACCGGTTTATTTCGCTGATGCTGGTTTCAGTGAATCTGCTGTTTGTGCTGGCTGCTTATGCTGGCAGAGACTTAGGCTGTACCTGGATCATTCTGGCTATGTTAACCGTGTTTTTTGCAGGTATTGCAGGGTTGTATTATACCCGCCCGCGTACCCGCCTGTTTGTAGCCAAAGCCATTGAACAGGAAACAGAACTCACAAGCTCCAAAATCGTTCCCCTTACTACCGATACTATTCTGGAACATAAGAATTAATTGGGTTCGATCATCTGTTTACAAGTTACAGGGGCACCCCTGGATCAGGCAACTGGATAACCTGTTCCCCATAACCCGTAGTCGTGTAAATAGCCCCCTTCCCAAAATTTTTCTTAGGTTTGCAGGCATTTAATATTCTTCCTATGTCAGATGAATTAAATTCAATTAGAGATCAGGCCAGCGATAACATGGATAAAGCCATCAGCCACCTGGAAGCAGAATTAGTGAAAGTACGTGCCGGTAAGGCCAATCCTAATCTGGTTGACGGTATTGTAGTTGATTATTATGGAACGCCTACACCTATTAACCAGGTAGGTAATATTTCGGTAGCCGATGCCCGCACATTGACCATTCAGCCCTGGGAAAAAAATATGCTGCAACCCATAGAAAGGGCCATTATCGCTGCCAATATTGGTATTAATCCGCAGAACGATGGAAATATGATCCGTTTATTTATGCCCCCGCTTACTGAAGAAAGGCGTAAAGAACTGGTAAAAAGATCACATAACGAGGGCGAACAATCAAAAGTTGCCATTCGTAATATTCGTCGCGATGCTATGGAACAGGTAAAAAAATTACAAAAGAACGGTTTAAGCGAAGATGTGTGCAAGGATGCTGAAAAGAATATTCAGGAAATGACCGATCGCTTTATTTCCCTGGTAGATAAACACCTTGCGGCAAAAGAGAAAGAGATAATGACGGTGTAAAAATGTTGAATGTCAAATATTAAATGTCGAATGTTGAAGTAAAGTATCTTTACTTGAGCATTCGACATTTTTTATTCATAATTCGATTAACTATGGCAACCATTAAACTGAAAGACATTAGCACCCGTGCGCCGAAAGATGAGGACAAAGAAACGATCAAAGCCAAAACAACAGATATTCTTAAAGAGCTGGATGAACTGCAGAACCTAATGTATGCCGAGTCAAAACATGCTGTACTGGTTGTATTGCAGGGTATGGATGCCAGCGGAAAAGATGGCGCCATACGAAAAGTATTCAGCTCGTTAAACCCACAGGGCGTACGGGTAAAATCATTTAAAGAACCCACAGCCGAAGAACTGAGCCACGACTTTCTGTGGCGCGTTCATGCAGCAGCGCCACCCAGAGGCATTATACAGATCTTTAACCGCTCGCATTATGAAGACATTCTCATTACCCGCGTGCATAACATGATAAATGATAAAACTGCCAGAAAAAGAATGAAAGCGATCAATGATTTTGAGCAGTTGTTAACCGAGCATAACGATACGCACATTGTAAAGTTCTATCTGCATATATCACCGGAAGAACAGCAACAACGGCTGAGCGAACGCATAAATAACCCTGCCAAGCAGTGGAAGTATAATGCAAATGATTTTAAAGAAGCCGAATTATGGGATGATTATATGGCCGCCTATGAAGATTGCTTTGAAAATTGTAACGACATACCCTGGACAATAGTACCCGCCGATCAAAACTGGTATAAAGAGTACGTTATCGCTCAAACTATAAAGAAAACTATGGAAAAACTGGATATGCATTTTCCGGGGTTGAAGAAGTGATAACCGCTTTGATATTGCTGATATCGAAAAATTTGATATATTAATATAAAATTCCGAATTCAAGCTCCAATTTCCATCCTCAATAAGATCCCTTCGTTTTCTTTGGAACTTGATTTTTGGTTCTTGTAATTTATAAGCATATCGTTAACTACTAAAACTAACCAACTATGGGTATGTTGAAAGAATTCAAAGAATTTGCCATGAAGGGCAGCGTTATAGATCTTGCCATTGGTATCATCATAGGTGCTGCATTTACGAAAATCGTGAGTTCGATGGTTGATGATGTGATTACCCCCCTGATCCTGAAACCCGCTCTGGACATGGCCGGCCAAAAAGACCTCGATAAGCTTGTGATATTCCATACCGTTAAGATCGGGGTGTTCCTATCGGCGACGCTTAACTTTATAATCGTTGCCTTTATTCTGTTTTTAATTGTAAAAGGCATTAATAGCTTTAAGAAGAAAAAAGAAGAAGCACCGGCTGCCACACCCGAGGAAATTATTTTGTTACGTGAAATCCGCGATCAACTAAAAAAATAATATACTGGTTTTATATTTGCATGGCATTTTGACTAACCTCAAAGTGATTTTTATAACCTTCTTATAAATATAAGCATGCAAAAAGTTGCGTTGGCGCTTTCGTTCTTACTGCTGACTGTTACGGTTATGGCGCAGGATAAAACTGTGCAGGATCTGAGAAAAGAATCTGATAAAACAATTACAAAAGAGAAGTTCGACACCATTCCCAAAACATGGAGAAAGGGTGGCTTGTTCAACGGCACATTCGGTCAAACCTCACTTTCGAACTGGGCTGCGGGTGGTGATCAGTATTCTTTAAACGTCAACGGAGTTCTAAACCTGTTTGCATTTTATAAAAACGGAAGACATTCGTGGGATAACAGCCTCGACCTCGAATTAGGATATGTAAATAGTACATCACTGGGCACCCGTAAAACAAGCGACCGGATAGACTATTTATCAAAGTACGGCTATCAGCTTTTTGATCATATGTTCCTGTCCGGACTGTTCAATTTTCGCTCACAGTTTACTGCAGGATACAATTATCCCAACGATACTACCAAAATAAAAACCTCAAACTTTCTGGCTCCGGCTTATTTTATTCTATCTGTGGGTATGGACTGGAAGCCAAGCGATAATCTTTCAGTGTTTCTTTCACCTGTTACCAGCCGCTGGATGCTCATTAAAGATGATAGTTTATCAGCCCATGGCGCTTATGGGGTCGACACCGGCAAAATGTGGCGTAACGAAATAGGCGCCTATTTAACGGCCACCTGCATGAAACAAATAGTGAAAAATCTTACCTATAAGGGAAGGCTCGATCTGTTCTCGAATTACAAACACAACCCGCAGAATATAGACGTATTTATGACCAACCTGATCAGCATGAATGTATATAAAGGCTTTTCATTTACCCTGGGAGCCGATCTTATTTATGATGATGACGTAAGGGTATTTGGAAAGAATAAAAACTCTCCCCGGCTGCAGGTTAGGCAATATATTGGAATCGGGTACCAGAAGAAATTCTAACTTAGGCTAAAGGCTTAACGCTTAATGCTTAACACAAAACGCTTGATGCATAAAGCAAATGCGTCGCGTTTTTGTATTAAGGGTTCCGAGCTTTGTATTGAGCGTTAAGCATTGAGCCTTAAGCATTCAGCATTACGCATTCAGCGTTTTTCACAATTTATATACAATATACACGTAGCGTGTCGTGTAATTTTCCTTCAATTGTTTTTTTGGCGTAGGTTTGTTGGCTCCCTCACTGGAGGGGATGGGTATTAGTAATAAATCGAAAACACGTGAATCAAGCTTCGTATCAGATAAAGTTGCCGCAATTTGAAGGTCCGTTTGACCTGCTGCTGTTTTTCATTGAGCGGGATGAACTGGATATCTATAATATTCCTATCAGCAATATCATAAAAGACTTTCTTGATTATATTCATGCTCAGGAACAACTGAATATTGAATTATCAAGCGAATTCATATTGTTTGTTTCTACCCTCATGCGCATCAAGGCCCGTATGTTACTTCCCCGTAAAGAGCTTGACGCGCAGGGTAATGAAATCGATCCCCGCCAGGAACTGGTTGATAAAATTCTGGAATACAAACGCTTTAAAGAGGCTTCGGCTAAAATGGCCGAAATGGAAGCTATCCGCATGTTAATGGTTCGCCGTGGCAATCTGCAGAAAGAATTGTCGACAATAGGCGAAGAAAGCGGAGAAGGTACTGAAATACAAACTATTACGCTTTTCAAATTGATGAAAACGTTTGAAAAGGTAATGAAGAAGGTTGAGCAGCGAAATAATAAACCCGTGCACACCGTGGTAAAGTATAACTATACCATGGAAGAAAGTCGAGAGTACGCACTCGACATTGTGAAGAAAGAAAAGGTGATGTCGTTTGAAAAGATCTTCGACGTATGTAAAGATCGTATTCACGCCATTTTTATATTCCTTTCTGTACTGGAATTGATCCAGATGCGATATATGGCTATCATGGTAGGTGAGGGCCGCAATAACTTTATTGTGGAATTTAATGAAAACCGCGAAGAAGATATTGTTGTTCCTCTTCCCGGTGATGAGCCGGTTGCCCCCGCCGAATCAGATTCAACAGGATCAGAGGATGATGATCAGGCTGATGCTGCTGATGAATTAGCTAGTCTTAATTAAAACTCTTTCTCTCAAAGGCGCAAAGGATTTATATTCTTTTGCGCCTTTGTGTTTTTGCCAGAGATTTCAATTCTTATCAAAAGTATACAACAACATAGGTTTTTTAGAAGCATTGATAATACCTGCCAGCTTATTTAAAAAAACCGGCGACACCATTGGGCAGCCCTGGCTTTGACAAATAGGGTAGGGATGAACTTCAGCATCCGGCACGGCATAATATGAATGCAGTACTACACACCGTTCAAAGGCGTTGCTGTTGGTAGCATCCAGTCCGTATAGCTTATACGCTACACCAAATCTTCCCTTATAAGGAGCGCCTATTTTATACTTACCCAGTGATGTGCAGCCGCAGCCAACTTCATTACCATATTGCCGGCCCGAAAGCCATGATTTATTACAGGAACCGTGCGCAACCAGTGCGGCATCAAGAACAGAATCTTTCTGCATATCAAACACAAAAAAGCGGTTCTTTCCCGATTCAATGCTCATATCTATCAAAAAACAGGTACCGGTATTATAACCATGTTGCCGCGCATACAACAGCAACTGATCAGCATGCTGATTCAGTTTGCTCTTTAATGCCGGAGTAATGGCAGATTTAGCTGTACGATTTGCAGTGCGTGATTTGCCGGTGTTAAGTCTGGAATAATACCATGCTGCGCTGGCTAATAAAAAGCCAAACAGCAGAGCGATGGCCATGAGCAGAATGCGTTTCATATTGCAGGGTTATGGAATCTGTAAGATGCCATAGAAACGCTTATCCATATTTATACGGGCTGTAATATTGTTAAAGAATGCTCAAAAAGCCTTTGCGGTCTTTGCGTCTGCTTTGCGCCCTTTGCGTTACTATTGGCGACGATTTTAGCAACGCAAAGGACGCTAAGAATCGCAAAGGGCGCAAAGGGAAATCATCTATCCTAGCAAATTCACCGTAACCTTATCCTTCATCATTTCGCGTACCGCATCTGCAATAGCAGGGGCATCGTAATTACATTCGTGGTAAAGTTCTTTGGGCGAACCGTGTTCAACAATACGGTCGGGGATACCTAATATTTTTACCTGGGCTTTGTAGTTATGTTGTGCCATGAATTCGAGTATAGCGCTGCCGAAGCCACCGGTAACAGTACCGTCTTCAACAGTTAATACTTTATCGTACTTAGAAAATACTTCATGTAGTAACGCTTCATCCAACGGCTTTACAAAACGCATATCATAATGCGCGGGATTCAGTCCGGCAGTTTTTAACTCACGGATTGCCGCCGTAGCAAAATTGCCGGGATGACCGATAGAAAGAATAGCGATGTCCTGTCCGTCTTTTAATTTTCTTCCTTTACCAACAGTAATTTCTTCAAACGGTGTCTTCCATTCGGCCATAACGCCCTGTCCACGCGGATAACGAATTACAAACGGCCACTCATTGCTGTCGAGTTGCGCGGTATACATCAGGTTGCGCAATTCGCTTTCGTTCATGGGAGCGCTGATCACCATATTGGGAATACAACGCATGTAGGCAATATCGTAAGCGCCATGATGGGTAGGACCATCTTCGCCAACCAAACCGGCGCGGTCAAGACAAAATATAACCGGCAGTTTTTGTATAGCTACATCATGCACCACCTGATCGTAGGCGCGTTGCATAAAAGAAGAGTAGATATTGCAGAATACCTTTAAACCCTGCGTAGCCATACCGGCGCTTAGGGTTACGGCATGCTGTTCGCAAATACCTACGTCAAATGCTCTGTCGGGCATTTTATCCATCATGAATTTAAGAGACGATCCTGATGGCATGGCAGGAGTAACGCCAAAAACTTTTTTGTTGTTTTCTGCGAGTTCTATGATGGTATGTCCAAATACATCCTGGTATTTGGGCGGTTGTGGTACATCGTATTTCTTTTTATAAATTTCTCCGGTGATCTTATCAAATAAGCCGGGTGCATGCCAGAGTGTTTGTTCTTTTTCAGCCAGTGAATATCCTTTGCCTTTTACAGTTACTATATGTAACAGCTTGGGGCCAGGAATTTTTTTCAGATCCTGCAAAGTATCAACCAGCTTGGTAATATTATGACCGTCGATAGGACCAAAGTACCGGAGCTTTAATGCTTCAAACAGGTTGCTGCTTTTATTAAGAAAGCCTTTGATACTGTGCTCCAGTTTGCTGGCCATTTCGCGGGTAAAGTTTTTACCAAGGGGTAATTTGCCCAGCGCTTTCCAGATATCGTCTTTAAGGCGGTTATAGGTTGGAGAAGTAGTTATATCGGTAAGATATTCTTTCAGCGCACCCACATTGGGGTCGATGCTCATGCAGTTATCGTTCAGAATAATAAGTACATCTGAATCGGCGACACCTGCATGGTTCATGCCTTCAAAGGCCAATCCGGCAGTTAAAGCGCCATCGCCAATCACTGCAACCGACTTACGGTTTTCGCCTTTGTATTTGGCGGCCATGGCCATACCCAGGGCTGCAGAAATAGAAGTGGAAGAGTGGCCTACGCCAAATGTATCGTATTCACTTTCACCGCGTTTGGGAAAACCGCTTAAGCCGTGGTATTTGCGGTTGGTATAGAAATTATCCCGGCGGCCGGTTAAAATTTTATGTCCATAAGCCTGATGGCCTACATCCCATACCAGTTGATCGTAAGGCGTATTGTATATATAGTGCAATGCAACGGTAAGTTCTACCACACCCAAACTAGCGGCGAAATGGCCGCCATGCACGCTTACCACATCGATAATATATTGCCGTAATTCATCACAAAGCTGGTGTAACTGCTCTCTGCTCAAACTTTTAAGATCGGCCGGTGAATTGATGGTAGTCAACAATGGGCCGGGTGTGATGTCCATTTCCTTAAAATTTTATCGACAAAAATACATCTTTAAATGGTGAGCCCATATAAAGGCGATATTTTAACAGAACAAAAAACCATGCCCCGGTATATCCGGTGCTCCCTGTAAATAACCGCTGGTAAAATACGCTACATATTCCTGACAATTTTACTACTTTGTAGTGCCGGTAACCTATTTATTCGGCCATATATCCAAAATACTGAACCAGAGCAGGCTAAATGCCTGAGATTTGTTATAGTTCCAACGTGTATGAAGACAAAGAGAATTCCATATTACTGGCTTTGCCAGTTTGTAGGCTGGAGCGCCTTTATATTAGTGTATACTTTCTTTTATCTGACCCTGCGCACCCGTGAAACGCCCCACTTTTATCACATTCTGGCGGTGAATGCCGTGGTGGGTTTTCTGGTCACGCATGTAATGCGCTTTTTTATACTGCAGTACCGGTTTGCCGAGAAGCCGGTGAACGAGCAGGTATTCTACATATTCTTTGTATCAATCCTTTTTTCGCTGATCTATGCCACCATCGATGCTACCCTTGAACAAGCCTTAGGCTTTGAGGGCGACTGGCAAAAATCGCTTACTCTGTTCAATAAGATCATGCGATCGAACATGGGCACTTTTCCCATTATTCTTATATGGATCCTGATCTATTTTACTTATCACTACATTGTAAAAACGCGCGCAGCCCAGCTTGATAAAATCCGACTTGAATCACTCGTAAAAGAGCTGGAGCTGAAAACTATAAAATCGCACATTAATCCGCATTTTATTTTTAACGCCCTCAACAGTATCAGGGCGTTGATTGATGAAAATCCCAATAGGGCCCGTAATGCCATTACCGAGCTGAGTAATATTCTGCGTAGCAGCATGCAGGCCGAAAAAGTAGAAACAGTTCCTTTTGAAAAAGAACTGGATATTGTTAAGGATTATCTGGCGCTTGAATATATACGCTTTGAAGACCGTTTGAAAATCGAATACCAGATCGATGAAGATACTCTCGATCAGCCTGTACCTCCCATGATGCTGCAAACGCTGGTTGAAAATGCCATTAAACACGGTATCGGTAAACAGATCCAGGGTGGCGTTGTAAAAGTGATCTCTGATTTTAAAGAGAATTTTCACGAACTGGTGGTCCTGAATACAGGCTATCTGAACGGACATGTTAAGAGCGATGGCTTTGGCCTTTTCAGCACCAAAAACCGGTTGCAGTTATTGTTTGGCGAAAAGGCTAATTTTGAAATTAAACAGGTGAGTTCCGATATGGTAGAGGCCAGGATCATGATTCCCGTAGTAATAAAATAAACTGCTTATGATTAAAGCCATAATAATAGATGATGAACGTTTGGCAAGAAGTGAGTTGCGGAAGCTGCTTATGGATTTCCCTGAAATTGAAGTAGTAGCAGAAGCCAGCAATGCCGGTGAGGGAGTTGAAAAAATTGAGAATATAAATCCCGATCTGATCTTTCTTGATATACAAATGCCCGGTAAAACCGGTTTTGATATGCTTTCTGAGCTGGATAAAGCGCCACATGTTATTTTTACTACAGCCTATGATGAATATGCGCTGAAAGCATTTGAAGTAAATGCACTTGATTATTTGTTAAAACCCGTTGAGCCCAAACGCCTGGCCGATGCCATTCAGAAATTGCATTTACAGGAAGAACGTGAGCAGGGTCCGATGGTACCAGTGAATTTCAATCGCAGTATATTAAGCGAAAATGATCAGGTATTTGTGAAAGATGGTGAGCGTTGCTGGTTTGTAAAGTTATCCGATATACGCTTGTTTGAAAGTGTAGGCAATTATGCGAAAGTGTATTTCGGTCCCAATAAACCGCTTATACTAAAATCACTGAATGCACTGGAAGAAAGGCTTGATGAAAAAACATTTTTCAGAGCCAATCGTAAACATATCGTAAATCTACGCCTCATAGATAAGATTGAACCTTATTTTAATGGCGGATTGTTATTAGAGTTGAAAGGTGGAGAAAAAATTGAAGTAAGCCGCCGTCAAACGGTGAAGTTTAAAGAAATGATGAGTTTGTAATAGTCTTGAACCAGGATTTTAAACGATTAAAGGATTATCAGAATACAGAATTTATTTGTCACTTCATATCAATCAGCAAAGTATTATAAAATTAAAATATTTCCTGGCATAGCATAAGAATCAGATAATCGTTTAAAATCCTGGTTCAGACATTTTGCCTTATCTTGCCAAAAAATATCCCATGGTTAAACGCTATGCATGCTTTATCCTGTTACTGATTACCCAAAAGGCTTCTTTTTCTCAGACAATTGACAAGATCATTAATGCGAAAGAAG
>Ga0207667_10009792_pt1 | contig 11269 bp, 9 predicted proteins | sample KBSCornC52_FD_184301 | JGI IMG/M metagenome (GOLD analysis project Ga0207667, IMG submission 184301) | Corn rhizosphere microbial communities from Kellogg Biological Station, Michigan, USA - KBS Corn C5-2 (SPAdes) (version 2) | ecosystem: Host-associated > Plants > Roots > Rhizosphere > Soil ...
TCTCCGGCCGCATCGCGCCGATAGCGCTGCTGCCGGGATGGATGGGAATCGCCGCATACTACTCGCCCTTCCGCGCGATGGCCGCGTTCCCGGTCGAGCTGGCGCTCGGCAGGCTCCCGGCGGAACAGGTGCTGCCCGGATTCGCGCTCCAGATCGTCTGGCTGGCGGCCGGCCTCGTGCTGCTCCGCGCGCTCTGGTCCGCGGGAATCAAACAGTACTCCGCGGTCGGCGCATAACCAGTACCGTCTATCGTCATGCACACGATTCAGGTCCTCAAAGCCTTCTACCGCTCCTCGATCCAGACCGACATCGAGTACCGGGTGGACTTCTTCACGCGCATTCTCGCCAGCCTGGTCGGGCTCCTCACCACCGTCGGCGCGTTGAGCATCGCGTTCAACTACACCGGGAACCTGGCCGGCTGGACCTTTCCGCAGACCCTTGTGCTGCTCTCCATCTACTATCTGATGGACGGCCTGATCGAGATGTTCATCGCGCCCAACATGCGCGCGGTGATGGAGCAGGTGCGGCAGGGGACGCTCGACTTCGTGCTGCTCAAGCCCATCAGCGCGCAGTTCATGGCGTCGTTTCGGACCATCAATATCTGGCGAATCGTGAACGTGATGGTCGGTCTCGGGCTGTCGCTCTATACCATTGGACGGCTTTCGCTCACGGTTGGCATGTCGCAGGCGCTGGCATTCGGGCTCACGCTGCTCTGTGGAGTGGCGATCGTATATTCATTCTGGCTCTGCCTCGTCACCCTTACCTTCTGGTTTGTCAAGATCGACAACATCGAGCAGATTGTGTGGCAGGCGTTCGAGGCGGGCCGCTACCCGGTAGAGATCTATCCGGTGTGGCTGCGCGGCGCACTCACCTACGTGATTCCGGTCGCGTTCATCATCACTGTGCCGGCGCGGGCGCTTGCCGGCCGGCTACCAGGCACATATCTTCTTATCGCGCCGGTCGTCGCACTGGCCTCGCTCCTCCTCTCCTCCGCTTTCTGGCGTTTCGGCCTCAGGCACTACACCGGCGCTTCCGCCTGACACCCGCGAATGGCCGGACCTCGTGGCTTCGATGGGGTATGTATATAGGCGACCGATTCGAAAGGGCCGGAGGAGCAATCGTTCGCGGATCACACCATGGATAACCTGAATCTCTCGATGTTCCGGGCGTACGACATCCGGACGCCTTCCTCGCAATTGATCGATCCACTCGCCGCGCGGCTCGCGCGAGCCGAAGCGGTCTACTTCCGCGACGTAGTGGGCGTAAACGGCGTGCTCGTCGCCCATGACGCGCGCTCGTCGGGCCCGCATTACCTTCAGATTGGCGCGGAAGAGTTTGCGCGCGCGGGTCTCGACGTCGTGGTGGTCCCGGGCGTCTGCTCGACATCCATGTTCTACTTCGCGGCGATGCGGCACCCGGAGATGGCGGCGGTCATGTTCGGGGCATCGCACAACCCGGCCGGAGACACCGGCCAGAAGATACTCGGCCCCGGCGTCCGCCCCATCGCCGAACACATCGGTCCCGAAGGCGGCCTCGACAAGATCCAGGAGCTGTACATCGCATGCGCCGGCCAATCGAAAATCGAAAATCGAAAATCGAAAATCTCCGCATACGATCCGACCGACGAGTTCATCCGGTACAGCATGGAGCTGGCGGGCGTTGGCGAGGGCGGGCTGCGCGGCATGCCGATCTTCCACGACTACCTGAATGGCGCGGCCGGCCGGGAGATGATGCTGGCGTTCACGCGCGCGGGCGCCGATCTGACGCCCCTCCACTTTGCCGCCGACGGCCGCTTCCCGCTGGGCGATCCAAATCCGGTCAAGCAGGCGGTGATCCGGGAGGGGCTGGACCGGCTGACGACCGGTGACTTCGTACTGGGAACGTTCTTCGATGGCGATGGCGACCGCGTCGACTTCTACCGCGGGGACGGGAGCTATCTCGCGTCGAGCTTCGTATATGCCGGCATTCTGCCCTTCATTCGGCAGCGCTTTCCCGGCAGCGGTGTCGGGGTCTACGCGGACCTGAAGGCGAACCCGCTGGCCGTCATGGAGATGGCGCGCGCAGGCGTCACGGTCAACGTGATTCGGAACGGCCACTCGCAGATAAAGAACGCGATGTTCGAGAATCCGGCGATGTTCGGCACCGTCGAGGAATCCGCGCACTTCTATGAGGCGTTCGCGCTGGACGGCGGCCGATATTGTACGGAAAACACGCTTTACCTTGCACTGCTCGTTGCGCGCGCGTGGCATGAGGACCCGGCCCACTTTGACGCGCTCTTCCAATTGCAGGCCAGAACCAGCCGCGAGCGCGAATGGGGATATAAGTTCCCGTCCGGCGAGCAGCGCGCGCGGGCCATGGAGGAGGTGGAGGCGCACTTCGTGGCGGCCGGCGCGAAGGCGATGAGCCGCATGCCGAACGGCTACGAGCTGGAGGCGACGATGATGCGGAAGGGGCTGCCATTCGACGTGAACGCGGGGACGCAGCCCGATTCGGACTGGCTCCAGGTGTGCCATCGAATATCGCAGAGCGAAAACGGGTTGGCGCGGTGGGAGGTCGTCGCGGCGTCGCCCGAGCTCGCCGCGGGCGCAAAGCGCGACATCGAGGAGATCGTCCGGAGGCATGGGGCGGGAGAGGAGTATCAGGGGTAACCCGGCGCGATGAGCCCGGAAGGCGCATGACGGCTTTTTTCAGCGGCTGGCCAAAATCCATTGACAACCGACTGCCCGGCGTGTTACCGTTAGCGACGCTATCTATCCACGGATTAGCTTGCGGATCGAGGCGCGCTCATCCGATTGCGGCAAGTCGGGAGGCTTCGCGATGCTGACGCGTTACTTACGGTTCCTGGTACCCCTGGGCGCCCTCTGCGTAGGGCTGCCCGTTATGGTCTTTGTTCTTCCCCGTCTTCTCATCGGAACGCCGCTGCCGGATTCCATTGGGGAACACACCCAATGGCACCCCACGCCCGACGAGATTCGTACATCCGTCGGGATCGGCGACAGCCCCGCCTCGGACATTCGCCACAGGCACTTCGCCTCGATGTTTCAGCAGCGCTTCCGCAACAACCAGAAGGCCGTGGGCATCAGCTTTGCACCGGATGGCGCGGTGACCGCGAAGTTTGCGGCGACCATTCCACGCTGGGACATGGCTTCCGTCGCGCTCGACCTGCATCGGGAGGCGAAAGAGATCTTTGGACGGAGCGTCAATGTAAATATCTATGAAACCTACATCTCGATGACGCCGGTCAAGCTTGCGGAGCTGCGCGAGGCGTCTGGCGGCAATGGAGTCGACGTCAGGTTCGATCCGCGATTCGCGCTCGAGCAGAATCCGGTGCGCCGCCGCCCGGCGAATCTGGTGGCCGAAATAATGTATTCGCCCGCCGCCGCTCCCGACAATCTTCCAAACCCGATGGGCTGGATGATCGAAGCGAACATGGAGCAGCGAAGAATGATGCAGCACCGGATGCGATCGCTCTCCATGATCCGCCCGGCGGTCATGGCCACGATGGTCAACCGATAAGGCAGCGGAAGGCGCCAGCATGTTGCAAGAGTTGGATATAGGAGTCATCCGGGATTCCGGGTAGCCAAACCTGGTATTGTAACGAGTACGTGGAAAGGCGAGCCGGAGCCGGCTGAGTGCGGCTCGCATACGGTAGAGCGGAGCCGAGACTACTCGGCTCCGCTTTCCTGTTCGGTGCCAGAAGTCGCGGAGCAACAGAGCCGTGCAGCCAGGCCCGCAACCTGGTGGCACTCTTTCCACGACAAGCTCTACAGGAGGCGAGGGGGACGGTCCGTTCGTATACTTCGTCAACATGGCCAAAGACCTTGTTCGCTGAAAGGTTGTGCTAACCAGGTCCGACGAAGAACGGCTTCGCCTCGTTCTCTGCCCGCTCGCCAGGCGCGCGATTCGGGATGACTGATGTTCGATCGTCAGCGGGAACTGAAGCGAAGCGGAGCACCACCATGATTCTCGGAATTGACATTGGCGGGACCAAGTTGGCTGCCGTCGCGGCGGACGACGAAGGCCGAATTCTCGACCGGCAGGAGACCGCGACAGACGCGGGAGCGGACCCGGAGACCGAGCTGGCAAGCCTCCACGAGCTCGCCACACAGGCTATTCACGAGGCGGGCCGTCAGCCGAGCGACCTGCGCGCTATAGGAGTCTCCTGCGGCGGCCCGCTGGACACGAAAACCGGCACTATCTACAGCCCGCCGAACCTGCCGAAGTGGGTCGCGGTCCCGGTGAAGGAGTGGTTCTCCGCCCGCTATCCCGGCATCCCCGTCACCCTCGACAACGACGCCAACGCGACGGCCCTCGCCGAGTGGAGATGGGGCGCGGGGCGCGGCACGCGGAACATGATCTTTCTGACCATGGGCACCGGCATTGGCGGCGGGCTTATTCTGGACGGCAGGCTCTACCGCGGCACGAACGACCTTGCCGGCGAGGTGGGCCACCAGACGATTATGCCGAACGGCCCCCTCTGCGAATGCGGCAAGCGCGGCTGCCTCGAAGCGCTCGCATCGGGTCCCGCCATCGCCCGCCTCGCCCAGGAGCGGCTCGGCTACGGCCGCGGCAAAGCGCTGCTGTCGAGCGCGGGCGGGGATGCCGCCCGCATCAGCGCGAAGCACGTGGTCGAGGCGGCGAAGAGCGGCGATCCGTTCTCCGCCGCCATCCTCGCCGAGGCTGGAACCTACATGGGAATCGGTATCGCAAACCTCATCCAGATTCTCAACCCGGAGCGAATCGTCCTCGGCACCATTGCGGTTCACGCCGGCGACCTCATCCTCCAGCCGATCCGCGACTCGATCGCGGAGCATGCCTGGGAGCGTGCCGCCTCCGTCTGCACCGTCGTCCCCGCCGAGCTCGGCGACCGCGCGCAGGACCTCGCCGCGATTAGCCTCGCGCTTGCATCACTGGCATGACGTTCCGTGACCGTCGCGTTCGCCGTCCTTGACGTTCCTGAGCTTTGCAGGCTATAATTACGCGGGATTTCGCTGGTCGCCTGCGCGTCGCGAGGAGGCACTTCGTGGCGCGCTTTCGCATTGATTGGCGGCCATTTTCACCCTGGAGCCGGCAGCCCCATGCGGGACATCCTCAAAATCCTCGAGCAGGACGCGCGCGCCACGAACGGCCGAATCGCCGCCCTCACCGGCCGCGACGAAGCGGAGGTCGCGCGCGAAATCGAGGGATATGAGAAGAGCGGCGTCATCCGCCGCTACAAGGCCGTCATCGACTGGGAGCGGTTCGGAGACGAGCGAGTCTACGCGTTCATCGATGTCTCGGTCACGCCGGAGCGGGGAGCGGGATTCGACGACATCGCCCGCCGCATCTATCGCTACCCGGAAGTACGCTCCGTCGCGCTCGTCTCCGGCGGCCATGACCTGAGAATCATCGTGGAGGGCGCGTCCATCCGCGAGATCGCCGACTTCGTCGCGGAGAAGCTGGCCACACTCGACCGGGTGAACTCCACGAATACGCATTTTTTGCTGAAGAAGTACAAGGAAGACGGAGACGTGTTCGCCGAGGCGGACGCGGACCAGCGCCTCATGGTCGCTCCGTGACGACGCCCTCATGAAACCTCTGAATCAGGTGGTGACCTCGACGCCGCCCTCCGGTATCCGCCGCTTCTTCGACATCGCCACGCAGATGGAGGACGTCATCTCCCTCGGAGTCGGCGAGCCCGATTTCGTGACCCCGTGGCGCATCCGCGAGGCCGCCATCTACGCCACCGAGCGCGGCCAGACCACCTACACGTCCAACGCCGGCCTCCTGCCCCTTCGCCAGCAGATTGGGGCGCACGTCTTCGGCCGCTACGGCGTGCAGTACAACCCGACGAGCGAGATCATCGTCACGGTCGGCGTGTCGGAGGGGCTCGACCTCGCCCTCCGCACCCTCCTGAATCCGGGCGACGAGGTGCTCTTCATCGAGCCCTGCTACGTTTCGTATCATCCCTGCATTCGGTTCGCGGGCGGCGTGCCGGTCCCGATTCCCTCCTTCGGCGCGGATGGCTTTCGGGTCCGCCCCGAAGAGATCGAATCGCGAATCACGCCCCGCACCAAGGCCATCCTGCTCTGCTACCCGTCGAACCCGACCGGCGCGACACAGACGCGCGAGGACCTTCAGGCGCTCGTGGACATCGCGGTCGCCCACGACCTCTACATCCTCTCGGACGAGATATACGACCGCCTGACCTACAGCGGCGTTCACACCTGCGTCGCCTCGCTCGACGGCGCGCGCGCGCGGACCGTCCTGCTGAACGGCTTCTCGAAAGCCTACGCGATGACCGGCTGGCGAATCGCCTACACGTGCGCGCCGCGGGCCATCTCCGAGTCGATGCTCAAGGTCCACCAGTATTCGATGCTCTGCGCCTCCCACATCTCACAGGCGGCCGCCCTCGAAGCGCTCCTCCATGCTGAGCACGACGTGCAGGAGATGGTGGCGGACTACGACCAGCGCCGGCGCGTCTTCGTTCGCGGCCTCAATACCATCGGGCTGGAGTGTCGCGAGCCGAACGGCGCCTTCTACGCGTTCCCTTCCATCCAGCGCACCGGCCTGACCTCCGAGCAGTTCGCCGAGCGCCTGCTGATGGAGGAGCACGTCGCGGTCGTTCCCGGCAACGCGTTCGGGCAGTCGGGCGAGGGATTCGTCCGCTGCTCCTACGCGACCGGCCTCGCCCAGCTCGAAGAGGCGCTCGTCCGCATGGAGCGCTTCCTCTGCAAGCTCGGTTGCGCATCAGCCGCTCCCGTCGCCGCACGAGGAGCGCAAGCGTGAGATTCAGAAGAGGAGAAGAGGAGAAGAGGAGTAGAGGAGACAAGGTCGTCGGGTCGTTGGGCCGTTGGGTCGCCGGGTCGCCGGGTGGATGGCTCACGCATCACGCATCACGCATCACGATCCTATGTCTCCTCTTCTCCTCTTCTCCTCTTCTCCTTGTCTCGCCTTCCCGCGCCGACCGCATCGTGCTCGCGCCGCGAGGGCTCATCACCATCCCGAACTCGGCGAAAGCGGAGTTCGCCATCCGGCCGGCGGACGGGCATGATAACCTCGAATGGGTGTCGGCGGGACTTCCGGGTTCGCTGAACGGGTTTGAGGTCGAGGTCGAGCGGCTGGAGCGCGGAGGCGAGCGGAACGTGACCGGCAGCATCCAGTATTCGTTTACTGGAAACGCGTTCACCGATGTGGCTCCCGCCTTCTCGGTCGGCATCCGAGACCTGGCGGACAACGGCATGGAAGGCCGGGCTCTCTTCGCCGCAGCCACGAAGACGATTCCGCTCAACCAGAGGCTGGAGCGTCTGGTCCGGAAGCTCTGGGTGGACGCGGGCTATGGAACCAGCCATCTGGGAGGGGCGTATATCGGCTTTCAGGGGAAGCTGGCATTCGGACCGGACCTGAGCGCCGAATATGTGGCCCGTAGATTCAATGCATCGCTCGGCGTTCCGGTCTCGCGCAGCCTGGAGCTGAAGGCATATTCGCTGAACGGGCACGCATTCTTTGGGGCGTCACTTTATCTCATAAAATAGCAGCGGGGCGGCTGCAAGTCCGGACTGTTTCTCACACCCTAACCATCATGTCCACGAATGACAATCGCCGCGTCGCGTTGATAAAAAGCGCGGCGACCAAGAACCGCTTCTACGCGCTCGTCACGCTCGAATCCGGCATACGGAATGCGGATATAGTCGAGAAGATACCGGATGAGCTGCTGCTCGGCATCGCCTACCCCTGTCTCGAAGACGGCCTCAACGATTTCGCGGTCATCCGAACGACGTACGAGACGCTCGACTTCTTCCCCGATGACGTCGCCATGCGCGACGAGCTCATGGAGATCGTCAACGAGGCGCGCGGCAACCTGAGCCGCCGCCTCAGTGAGCTGAGCGAGCGCATCTCCGCGCAAAAAGCGCATTTTTTGGGCACCGATCTTGAAGAATTCAAGTCTTACGCACTGGACATCGTGAATCGGGGGTATCCGCGCAGGAACCTCGACAGCATGATGAAGCTTAACGTGTTTGGGTCTGTCGCGGAGGCCGAGGGCCATGCGGACGGAAGCGAGCCGCTTTACCGCTATGAGTTCAGACAGCGAATCGATCCGTCTACGTTTGGGCGGATGCCGGCGCGCGACTTCGTGGCGCAACTCTTCGTGGACGTGCTGGAAAGCGTCACCGACGACGCCAATTACCAGAGCCGATATACGTTCGATCGGAACGTTTTCCAGAAGTTCATCGCTCTGATGTTCGTGAATTATGCTACGACCGACCCCATCTTTTACGGAACCAACCGGGCGGACTACGGCGTATCGGACGACAAGGACATGGAGGCCACTCCGCTCTACGTGGCGGTGGCGCGCGAGCTGCGGCGGATCGAGGTGGAGCAGGCCCGCGAAGCGGCGGGAGGCGTGGGGATTGGCGCGGAAGCCGGGCTCGAGCTGCCCGCATGGGAGCCCCCGACCGAAGGCCAGCCGATGCTGGAGCTTCCGGGCACTTTGGTCAACGAGGACGTGCTGCTCGGTCCCATCGCGTCCATTTGCGCCGCGGCGCAGCAGCTCTGCCGGACGGAGGATCACGAGACGATCGAGTTCGCGCGCCTCATCCTTGCGGATGCATCACGGCTGGTACAGGAGTTAAAGCGGCTGCACATCGTGTCGCCGGTCGCCTACGACCCCGGCGCGAACTTCCGACCGGACGACTGCAAATAGACGGGAACTCCGAGCGGGACGCGCCCATCTCCCGCGCTTCTACAGTTCGTCCGGTACAATAAGATTCAGTTTTGGGCAACACGCCTTCGCGCACCCCGGGCTCGCGCCATGCCGCGTGAGAAATCACACGAAAAAACCAACAGGGACCTGGCAGCACACGGTGGACAAGCGATTCTACAACTCAATCGCCGCAGCCCCGTTCGCAGTTGCGCGCGAGCGGGAGCCGGCACGACCCACTGTCTCCGACGAGCAGATCGAGGACGCGATTACCTCCGCGCGCGACTGGCTTCTGGCGCGCCAGAAGTCGGACGGCCACTGGGTGGGCGAGCTGGAAGGCGACACGATTCTCGAGACCGAGTACGTGCTGCTGTTCCAATTCCTCGGCAATCCCGACCAGACGAAGATCCGGAAGCTCTGCAACTACGTGATTCGGCACTGGCCGAACGAGGACGGCGGCTTCCCCATCTACCCCGGCGGCCCCAGCGACGTAAGCGCCTCGGTCAAGGTCTATTTCGCCTGTAAGCTCGCGGGCCACACGGCCGACGAGCCGTTCATGCGCCGTCTTCGCGACCGTATCCTCGCGCTCGGCGGCGTCACGAAGTGCAACACCTTCACCAAGCTCTACCTCTCCATCTTCGGCCAATACGACTGGGAGGGAGTTCCTACGATTCCACCGGAAGTCTTCGTAATTCCGGACTGGTTCTTCCTCAACATCTACGAGATGTCGTCCTGGTCGCGCGCCATTCTCGTGCCGCTGGGGCTCATCAACCACACGCGCCCGCACCGGCCCATTCCACCCGGCGCGGAGATCGACGAGCTCTTCGTCGGTGGCCGCTACGGCAAGCACCTCCGGCTCCCGTGGGATGCCCGCAAGGTATCGTGGCGCAATGCGTTCCTTGTCGCGGACATGGCGCTGAAGGTCTATGACAAGTCGAAGATCAAGCCGCTCCGCCAGAAAGCGATTGCCGAGGCCGAGCGCTGGATGCTGGAGAGGCAGGACGGTAGCGGCGGCCTGGGAGCGATCTTCCCCGGCATGACTCACGCCGTGATGGCGTTCAAGTGCCTCGGCTACCCGGACGACCATCCCGCGATTCAGCACGAGCTGCGTGAGCTGGAGCGATTCGAGATCGAGGAGGGCGACGAGATTCGCGTGCAGCCCTGTCTCTCGCCCGTCTGGGATACCGCCATCACCCTGAACACGCTGCTCGACAGCGGCGTCCCGCACGACCATCCATCGATCCGCCGCGCCGTCGACTGGCTCCTGGAGAAGCAGACCACGGAGAAGGGCGACTGGGCCGTCAAGGGCGCCGGGGTCGAGCCGGGCGGCTGGTTCTTTGAGTACGATAACCGGTTCTACCCCGACATCGACGACACAATCATGGTGCTGATGGGCCTCTACAAGGCCGCGTGCCCGGACGGCGAGCACTGGACCTCCGCGAGGCCGCGCATCCGCGAGGCGATGCGCAAGGGTCTCGACTGGGTCTTCGCCATGCAGAATAAGGATGGCGGCTGGGCGTCGTTCGACAAAGACTGCGACAAGATGCTCTTCCAGCAGGTCCCCTTCGCGGATCACAACGCGATGCTGGATCCGGCTACCGCTGACATCACTGCGCGGACGCTCGAGATGCTGAGCTATTACGACATCAGCAGAGAGGACCCCCGGGTTCAGCGCGCCCTCGACTTCCTCCGCAAAGACCAGGAGCCGGACGGCTCGTGGTTCGGGCGCTGGGGCGTGAACTACCTCTATGGCACGTGGCAGACGCTCCGGGGGCTCGGGCGAATCGGCGAGGACACGCAGTCGGACGTGATGCGGCGCGGCGCGGAGTGGATACGCTCGGTACAGAACGATGACGGCGGGTGGGGCGAGACGTGCCGCTCTTACGATGATACTTCGCTCAAGGGCCAGGGACCCTCCACCGCGTCACAGACCGCGTGGGCGCTCATGGGCCTGGTAAATGCGGGAGATCTGCGGAGCCCGGAGGTCCGCCGCGGCCTGGAGTATCTGGTGCGCACGCAGCGGCTGGACGGCACGTGGGACGAGAAGTGGTTCACCGGCACGGGCTTCCCGAAGGTCTTCTACCTGCGATATCATCTTTATCGGCACTATTTCCCGCTCTGGGCGCTGAGCCAGTACATCACGTTCAAGTCGAGCAGCCCGCCGCGCTTCCGCGAGATGGACGAGCTGGTGGATTGACGGAGCCGATGGACGCGGACTGCGCGGCCGCCGGGGAGCTCGTTACCGCCGTTCTCTGCACGCGCAACCGGGGAGCGAGCGTCGTTGATACGCTGACATCGATACTGCGCAGCGATCATCCCCGGTTCGAGGTGGTAATCGTCGATCAGTCCACGAACGACGAGTCCGAGCGCGCGGTCCGAGCAGCCTGCGCCGATGCGCGCCTGCGCTACATTCGGAGCGATACCGCGGGCCTCGGGCGAGCGCGCAACCTGGGACTAAGTGCCGCAACCGGCGAGGTCTGCTGCTTTACGGATGATGACTGCACCGTGAACCCCGGATGGCTTCGCGGCCTTGCAGGAGTATTTGCGTTCGACCCGAAAGTGGCGGTAGCTTTCTGTCGCGTGGAGGCC
>Ga0207667_10009794_pt1 | contig 11268 bp, 13 predicted proteins | sample KBSCornC52_FD_184301 | JGI IMG/M metagenome (GOLD analysis project Ga0207667, IMG submission 184301) | Corn rhizosphere microbial communities from Kellogg Biological Station, Michigan, USA - KBS Corn C5-2 (SPAdes) (version 2) | ecosystem: Host-associated > Plants > Roots > Rhizosphere > Soil ...
AGTGGTAAAGCATAAAAATCGATTTGGTTATGTCGTTCATATTTCTGAACGACATCTTTTCTATAACCCCATCTAGCAGATAACCTGATAGTTCCATCTGAACAAACTACTAAGTCGCCAAGGGTGGCACGAGCATCACCTTCTCTGTCTCCAATCCCATTTTGCACTATTCCAATAATTCTTTCTGAATACCGCAGTACACCTGACTTGTCAAAAATTGTTTTTCCTCTTTCTAAAGTTAGTTTTCGATACGCTTCTGCAGTTGATGACGTCGAATAAAGTCCTCCCTGCTCTAACGGTGTTGATCCCAGTCGAATAATTGATTGTTCAAATTCACGTAGCATATACCAAGAGACAGAGGAGATTAGTTTCCTAATTCAATTCTATGAAATCGTTTCACTGTTATATTTTCTCCTAATTTCCCTATTGTACTTTTTACCACATGTTCAATTGTTTGGGAAGCATCACGAATATATTCTTGTTGTAATAGTGCTTCCATATCTTTTGGATTCATGGCTGAAATTTGCATGGCGATTTCTCGAGCCAGATGTTTAAATTCATCTGTCTTAGCAACGAAATCGGTTTCACAAAGTAACTCAACTAATACGCCAATACGTCCATTGTGGACATAGGATTCTATCAGCCCTTGAGATGTTTCGCGATCAGCTTTCTTTGCAGCTTTTTCTAAACCGCGTTTTTTCAACCATTCAATTGCTTTCGCATAATCATTTTCAGTTTCTTCCAATGCCTTTCGACAATCAGCAATTGACGCACTGGTTTCATTTCGGAGTTTTTTTAATAATGAAATATCAACATTTACCATATATTTTAAAATTGTTTGAGCAAATAGGCTTTGTCATTCCAGGAAAAACTGGAATCCAGCGGCTTCATTAATTATCTGGATCCTGAATCAAGTTCAGGATGACAGGAAAAGTGTATGATAACTATTTTTCTTCTGCAACTTTTTTGCTTGTCGTTTTCTTTGCAGCTGGCTTCTTGACAGGCTCTTTCACTACTTTTGAAGCTGCTTTCTCAGGTGCAACATCAAGATCCATAGTCTTTACTGCTTCTAACGCTTTGTTGGATTTTTCTGTCTCCGCAGCCTGCTTGGCAACATCTTCTGCACCTTTTTTCTTTCCTTCAATCCAGGCATCAACAATATGATGAACGATAAGTTGAACAGAACCTACAGCGTCATCATTAGCTGGAATTGGGAAATTGACAATAGTTGGATCCGAGTTGGTATCAGTAATACCGACAGTCGGGATACCCATATCACGAGCTTCATCTACAGCTAATCTCTCCAGGTGTGTATCAATGACGAAGATTGCGTCCGGAACTTTCGGCATATCCGCAATACCGCCATAAAACATCATTAATTTCTGTCGTTCTTTATCCCAGAGAGAAATTTCTTTCTTCGTATATCCTTCTCGTGCTTCTTTATTTTGTAAATCAGAAGTAAGTTGATTTAATCGTTTGAAATTCTTAGAGATTTCAGAAAAGTTAGTCAAAATACCACCAATCCAGCGATTGGTCACTGAATAGAGATTTTCTGCACCTGCGACTCTGGCTCTCTCTGCTTCTTCTCTGACAATCATTTGCGCTTGGCGTTTCGCGCCGAGCATAATCATACTTGACCCTGGTCGACTAGCTAACTGTTTGACGAACGCTGCTGCTTCATCGAGGCCTTGCTTGGTTTTCGCTAAGTCAATAATATGAATGCCGTCTCGTGCTTCGAAGACATAATCACGAGCCTTCGGATTTTGTCGCGTGACTTGATGCCCAAAATGTGCACCTGCTTCTAATAATTCTTCTAAAGAAATTGTACGCATAAAAGGCAATTATAGCCGAAATGAACGGAAAAAGAAAGACCTCTAAGGAAACAGGCGCAGAGGAGTCTTATCTTTACGACTATTTACCAATATGTGCTCATATAAATCAAAAACTGGAACTGGCTTGATCGATATTCCTATATGCTTTTCAAATATCCCTGCCACATGATCTAGCGCTTCTAAATCAGATTTTTTCGTAGAAAAATATTTATCTTCTGGAAATCCTATCACAAGCTCTGAATGAGAGCTCGGCATTCCATTGAGACGAGTATCATGTTTACGAGATAGATCTCGAATGAGAGCAGGATATCTGCCTTTATCCTTTAAACCTAAATCGCTTTTTATTCGTTTAACAGATTGTTCTCTACCAGTATCTTGTGTATTCAAAGGAGAAAGAAGCAAATCATAATTTTCATCGATATGTCTTCCTATTTTCATTTCAGGAGTACCATCTTGTGATCTTGTCCACTCACTGTTTTCTGTCCAAGCTACGATCTGCATCGGATCAGCAGTCAAAGAGAAAGAGATAATTATTCGATTACCTTCATCATAGTGGCGCCGACTTTCTCTTTTCCTTCCTCGTGCAATTCGTGTTATAGCTCCTATGGAAACAGTTTGTAATATTCCATGGTAGGAAGATTTATCAGTTTTCCCTTTGGGAAAAATCTGTACAGCGTAATTGGCGTGTGTATTTGATCTCTCCTGAAGACCAAAACTTTCAGGAATAGTAACCCTATACGATTTCAGCAATGAAGCAGCCCATTTAGCATGTTTATGCTTATGCAGTTCCAGTTCAGGCGATCGGGACGCTTCTGCACTCATGGATAAAGTATATCACGCAGGTACGGAAAATTTAAGGCAAAATGCTTTCACTTCTTTTGAAATTGCTGTTAAATTTTTATTCTTCTCAATTTTTCTTCTATATTCCTTCATAAGACTACTTCTCTTTTCCTTATCATCTTTCGGCAAAACAAAATCTTCAACTTCCTTAATTGCTCTGTCGTACCAACTGGCAATTTTCTTCATTTCCTTTTCTTTCATGCCACGTGTTGTCACTGCTGGCGTACCAAGCCTGATACCTGAGGCGAAAAGTGGTGGCATCGTATCACCTGGCACGCCATTATAATTCAAGACTATTCCAGCTCTCTCAAGCGCAATTGCAGCAATTCTTCCATTGACATTTTTACTTCTAAGATCAATAAGAATCAAATGATTATCTGTTCCCCCACTGACGAGATCAAAGCCATATTTCACTAATTCTTCAGCCAATACCTTCGCATTTTTGACAATCTGTTCTCCATATTTTTTAAATTGAAGCGTGCTTGCCTCTTTGAGAGCAACTGCTATACCTGCAGTTTGATTATCGTGCGGGCCACCTTGAAGGCCTGGAATAATAGCTGTCTCAATTTTTTTAGGTAATTCAGAATCTTTTTCTAAACCTTTGTCAGTTACCATGATCATTGCGCCTCGAGGTCCGCGAAGTGTCTTATGTGTAGTTGTGGTAATAATATGCGCATAGGGAACAGGATTTGGATGAACGCCAGCAATAATAAGCCCTGTGATATGTGAAACATCTGCCATTAAATAGCAGTTTGCTTTATCTGCAATTTCTCCAAATCGTTTGAAATCAATTGTCCGTGGATAGGCCGTATATCCACAAATCAAAAGCCGAGGTTTTTCTTTCAAGACTTGTTTTTCAATCGCATCGTAATCAAGGAGAGCGTCATCCCCTAAAGTGTAATGAAGTATGGTAAACAATCTGCCTGATAATCCAATTGGATGACCATGCGTTATATGTCCACCACTCGTCAACGCAAGTCCCATCATCTTTTCACCATTTTTCAAAACCGCGAAATACACTGCACTATTAGCAGGACTACCTGATAATGGTTGTACATTCACATATGGCACACCAAAGAGTTTTTTGGCTCGTTCTTGCGTTAAGTTTTCGACTGCATCGATAACACTATTACCTTGGTAATATCGCTTTCCGGGAAATCCCTCCGAATATTTATTGGTTAGGACAGATCCAAGCGTCTCCATGACTGCCTTTGAGGTGTAGTTTTCAGAGGCGATCATTTCCAAGACATCTTTTTGCCTCTTCTCTTCAGCTTCTATCAGCTTATATATTTGTGGATCTTTTTTTTGTAGTTGCATCATAAATTTTTTCAAGTATATATAACTCCTCCGGTATTACGCAATAGACTTAACAGATAAATGTGGAATACTTTCGAATCGAGTGGCTGGAGAGACTTGGACAAAACGAGCTCGAGTTTGCAATTCTTTCAGACTTTTTGCACCAATATAGGACATTGCGCTTCGAAGACCACCTGTTATATCATAGACAGAATGCATGACTGAGCCGCGCGCAATCACCTCTACTGCCACGCCTTCAGCTGTTCGATGTTCGCCAGTCATGATGCCATTATCTTTCATATAAGCTTTCGATGCTTGTCCACGCGCCATTTTTTTCCCATTAATAATTTCGCCTGGCGTTTCTTCAGTTCCTGCGAAGAATGAACCAATCATGACGATATCAGCTCCAGCTGCCAGTGCTTTTACCACATCACCTGGTTCCCGAATACCGCCATCAGCGATAACTTGAATCCCTGCTTTTTTTAGAATAACTGACGTTTCAGAAATAGCAGCAAGTTGGGGATACCCAATACCTGTTTGTACACGCGTTGAGCAAAGTCCGCCAGGTCCGACACCTACTCTGACTGCATCAATTCCCCATTTTTTCGAGGCATACTCTTTGGCTTGTTCTGCATCGGCGATATTGCCACATAAAAGGAAAAGTCCTGTTTCTTTTTTAATTTTTCTCGCTACTTCCAGAACTGATAACATACCACCATGGGCAATATCTAATAAAACTGCCTGCGCTCCACGTTTCTTCAATTCCTTGGCAACTGTGACTGCATCTGTATCGCGTTCTTTCACGCCGACTGCATAGACACACGGAACATTGTCTTTCGACAGTTTCTCACAAATTTTATAACGTTCTTGCAAATCGCCGCGTGGCAATGTGCCGATCGCGCCTAATTCTGCGAGTTTTCTAATCATCGTTTCACCAGTAATCGTATCCATAGGTGCTGAGATAAGCGGAATTTTTAAATCAAATGGACCGAATTGAACAGCGATATCAGTGGCTGAACGAGAAGAGATAGCGGAGATTCGAGGAGTCAGCAATACATCAGTAAAAGTAACTTTAGGCGTCAGTTTATATAAATCTTTTCCTTGAATGAGACCGTATTGGTCTATGGAAGATTTAGGCATATCTCGCAACCAAAAAGTAGTATATACCACTTCGCAATTAATTTTCAAGTCTCAATGTGCAATCAATACTTAAATAATAAAATTTTGAAAATTAAATCATTGAACCTTCATTAAAAATTGGAAATTGAGATTTGAAATTTTTTAACGTTCTAAAGTTAAAAATGTATATTTATATCCGTTACCTTCACTTTCTCTTTTCTCAATAACTTTCCTGAATTCAGAATACTCTGGAAAAAATGCATCACCATCAAAATTTCCATGGACGATAGTCAAATACAGCCGGTCTGCGAATGGTAATCCTTCAGTATAGATTTGACCACCACCAATAATAAATATTTCGTCATCTCTGTCATTGCGAGGACTTGCAGAGTCCGCGGCAATCTTCTGTTCTGAAGTAGATTGCACCCCAAGGGTACTAGCTTCTCCGAAGCGGCGCTTCGTCGCTTCGCTTCTCGCAATGACGAGAGCATCTTTCAAATTGTGACAAATAATTATACCTTCTGCTTGCCAATTCTCATCACGAGTAATAACAATATTTACTCGTTGCGGCAAAGGTTTACCCATAGATGCATAGGTTTTTCTTCCCATGATGACGACATGTCCGCGCGTTGTATCACGAAAAAACTTCGTGTCTTCAGGAATATGCCAAATAAGCTTATTATCTTTTCCCAGAACGCGATTGCCTTCACCAATCGCTGCAATCATGCTAATTCTCATATTTTTGTGCTTGCTTAATAATATCTTCTATATTTGGTAATAATTTTAATGTAACAACTTGATCTAATGTAACCCATTCTGGTGTTCCCTCATCAGATGCTTTTATTTTTCCTTCATATTTTCTACACAGAAAAACCGTGTGACGAAAGCGTATTATTTCTCCATTTTTACGCGGAATGTCGGCTGTATATTTTTTAGGGAGCTCTAACAGATCTTTTTCAGTTGTTTGTAATCCTGTTTCTTCTGCTAGCTCACGAATTGCTGCTTGCATTAATGATTCACCTTCATCCACTCTTCCTGCAGGTGTCCCATATACCCCAGTCACATGTGCTGCATTCTCGCTATGTTTTATTAGTAGTACTTTATCATTTTGTAAAATAACAATGCCAACCGATTCAACCTCATTTATGTGCAACATAGTTATTTTTTCTTTTTCTTTCCTTCGTATAAACCGCCAGCGACAGTGAGCTCGCCTTTCAACGCTGGATGTGGGTCATAATTTTCAAGTGTCACATGTTCAGGCCGAAAATCATCAATCGTTTTAACACTCGGATCAAGTTTTATGGTCGGTAGTGTTGTAGGTTCTCGTTTTAACTGTTCTTTCATTTGCTCGATATGATTTTCATAAATATGTACATCGCCAAATGTATGAATAAATTCGCCAGGTTCATATCCAGTGATTTGCGCCAAGATAATCGTTAATAATGCATAACTAGCAATATTAAATGGCACACCAAGAAATAAATCTGCACTACGTTGGTACAATTGAAGAGACAATTTACCGTCGCGTTGACTTATTTGGAACATATTGTGACAAATCGGGAAGCGCGACGCATCTTCATTCGTCGCCATGGTATATAGATATTCAGGATTCCAAGAATTGACGATGAGATTCTTCGCGTCAGGATCATCTTTCAGTTCATTCACAATCCATTGCAATTGATCGACTGTTCTTCCCGGAATTTTGGTCGGCCAGCGACGCCACATTTCACCATAAATTCGTGGCAAATTCCCCCATTTTTCAGCAAATGCTCCATCCGTATGAATTTTTTCGATAAACTCCTCTTTAGTTAATTCAGGCAATGTGGTATCTTTTTCTCTTTTCCAATTATATATTTTCAGTGGATAATCATCCCAAATATGCACATTATTATCTACCAGATATTTAATATTCGAATTTCCTGACATGAACCAATATAATTCATGCAAAACACCTTTCCAGTACGTTTTTTTTGTGGTTAAAAGAGGAAAGCCTTTCGAAAGATCGTAGCGAGTTTGTTTACCAAATAAACTGTACAAACCCATATCTGTTCCACGATCCACTTTGCGGATGCCATTATCCAATACGTCTTGAACAAGATTAAGATAGGCATATTCTGGATGGTTTTGGGGTTTTTTCATAAATAATTTTATCCCATTGGAGGCAGACTGAGATGCTTTTCAACTCTCGTCATTCTTCTCCGAAGACCAGTATCCTCTCTATCAAAGTGTCTGACAATCACATCAATATCTTTCTTGATTTTTTGAATATCTTTTTTCATTGGCTTTAGCTTCTTATCTGTATCTTCACTCACGTCTCTTCGAATGACTTGCCCTTCATCCTGAATGAATTTTCTCATGTTAACCAGTTCCTTATCTAAATCACTTCGAACAAAGTGTAATCCTTCTTCCAATTCCGTTCTGACAGAAGTTAATCCTTCTTGCAAATCACTTCTAGCAGAAGTTAATCCTTTTTCCAAATCACTTCGAACAGAAGTTAATCCTTCTTCCAATTCGCTTCGAACAGAACCTAATTCCTTATCTAGAGTACCATTGATATCCTTTCGAATAACTTGTCCTTCATCCTGAATCAATTTTTTAATTGCTTGTAAATCACTTGTGGTCAACATATGGTATTGCTACATTAATCGCTTAGGCAGCTATTTTCAAGAGGTCAAACTATATCAAGTAAAACATTACACCTGTGTCTCTTTTTTCGTCGCAGTCACTCGCCCACCTTGCCATTGTCCACGATACATATTCCCTCCACCCATCACTTCTTCAAATTGAATATGAATAATTCTAGCACCCATTTCAATCGTGACAGGCACTGGACCATCATTTTTGGCAGCAAATGTAAGACCTCCACTATATCCAGGTGCTATATTGCCAGTACGAATCATTAATCCACTGCGAAACGTGGTCGATCGAGGTTTCATATTTGCCGTCAGATCTTGGGGAAGGTTGACTGTCTCAATCGTTTTGAAAAGAAAAAAATCTCCAGATTCTAAGGTAATAGAATCTGTCTTTCCTTCTTCATATTTCTTAACGAGTTTATTTTCAGGTGTATGACGTTCTGTAACACCTAAAAATGCATCACCAGAGATCGTAAAGACTTCACCTAATCGCAAATCAAACCCTGCTCCTTCAGGATTGGTCAACTCCCGCTCACTCAACCCTTCAACAAGTTTTTCTTTTTTAACTAATTCCAATAAAGCTTTCGGTCCTAAAATCATAATAAATTAGTAGTCAGGGATTAGTAGTTGGTAGTTAGGATGAAAAAAATTCTCTTTCCCTATCTACTTACTACTGTCTTCTATTTTCGCAAGAATCTGCTCTGTCACTTTTTCAATTTCTTGATTCCCATCCACGATTGTAAATCTATCAGGGAACTTAGCCAACAATGATTTGTATGCTTTGGCAATGGTTGGTAACTTATCTGGTTTGTCATAAATATCTCGATGCTTTGCACTATGTTTGATTCGTTTTATCGCCGCTTCTGGACTGACTTCTAAATAAATCGATACATCAGGAACCATAAAGCGATGATAAAAAGATAAAAGAGAAAATGCCGTAAGATAGAAATCCGTTATCTCTTTCATATCAGCTACGCCATAGGCAACTGACGACCAGAAATAACGATCAGTAACCACAATATAATTGTCTTCCAACAAACTTTTAATCTGCTCCAAATGAACCGCTCTATCGGCGCCAAATAGATATTGCAGTGAAACAGGAGGCACTTTAATTTCACCCCTCAGGATTTGTCGAATAAGTTTTCCTGTCGGTTCATCTGTCGGTTCTTTCGTATAAACGACTTTCTTTCCTTTTTTCTTCAATGCCTCGACCACTCGTTCAGCTTGAGTCGTTTTCCCACTTCCATCAATCCCTTCCAGCGCCACAAAAGTGCCACCATATGGATTGGACAAAAAATCTATTTCAAATTGAACAGAATACTTCATATAAAAATTCCAAATCTCAATCACCAATTCCCAATCAAATCACAATTATCAAATTTTTGAAAATTCGACATTGATCATTCATTGAAAATTGGAAATTGGGCATTGGGAATTATTGTCTATCTTCATGAATCTTCGATTCTTCTGGACCTTGTTGGATCACATATTTGGCGTGGGTTTTCTTACTATATGGCACGTCTGCTTTGCTTGATAATTCTTCAAAGGTCATGGCACAAATGCGCATTCCCACCGTCAGTGCAACAGCCATTCTGCCTAAATTCCCTAATTCAAGCACACATTTGCCATCCCATCCAGGATCGAAAATCGATGCTGTTGAATGAACGACGATGCCTAATCTGCCAAGCGAGGAACGTCCTTCCAGTCTTCCCATGAGGTCCGTCGGAATCGTCACATGTTCATAGGTTACCGCCAGAACGAAATCACCTGGTTGCATGATAAATTGTTCGCCGTCTTTGAGCACAATTTCAGTCGTAATCTCATTACTGAAATCTTTCTTCGCAGGATCGATATATGCTTTCTTACTATGTTCGAAAACTCTAAAGATATTCCCGAGACGAAGGTCTATAGAGCAACTACCTAGCTGTGTCTGTAAATCAGGACTTGGGGAAATACTTATTCTTTTCGCCTTCAGAGCTTCTTTAATATCTCGATCTGATAAAACCATGTCCCAATTCTAGCAAAATATATATGTAATTAATACTAGAGTTTTTATAGCTTTCAATAGTAGCCCTACCTTCTTAAAGTAAGTAACGTACTATTGACAGCTATAAAGGAATCATCATATGATATGCGTAGGTATAGTATGCGCAATCATAAACTCCTCATTGGCCTTATAATTTTCGTGGTCATTGATGTGGTGATTTCACTGTACATATACTTTCAACCCGGGAAACAAAATAATCCAACAAATTCATTGAGCAATACAGCAACAACTAAAAATACCATTCCTAATAAGTCTACTGTTGACGTCGTCTCAGATATTAAAACTGTGAAAGTAGCATCCATTAATCAAGAAAATTTGAAAACAATGTTAGATTTACGTTCATATTTTGCCCCTAGTCGAATTGCAGCAGCAGCAAATAATCAGAATCCCAGCTATGTGAGCGTAACCAAACTTATCATCCATATAACAGATCAACTACAACCATATGGAAAAGCATACGCCGGTGGTTCTGCAACAGCTGCACAGAAAACAAATCCTCTCACCTCATATGGAGAAAGCTACGATCCAAGAAATGGGACATTAGATCTTTATGTCTATTATGATCCTACAAAAATAGCGAATGTTGACGCAAATACGCTTACGAATGATTACTGGCAGTCGACACGTATAGCTATACTCCTACAGACAATGATAAATCAACCAGGAACTACAGAAAATGAGACTCCAGCATCTTTTATGAAACAAACCGAAACGAAAGAAGGCTTCACTTTACTAAAAACATGAAAAAAATAGTATTATCTTTGCTTTTCTCTATTTGTTTTCTCATTTTCTTCATTATAGCAATCCCCACTTATGCGCAGTTTTGTTACATAACTGGATGTAGCGGAAGCGCAACTTGTCAGAATTATACATTAGAGGATGAATGTACAGTATTCGGTGAACCATGCCCTCCTCTCCCTCCAGTATATGTAGATGTTTGGACTGGGCCGGAATATACTGTTAATTGTACTCCCGTAGATTCATATAATAAGACATGCCATCCGCTGTCGGGCAACCTATGTCCTTCAAGTAGTATTACTTGGTCTGACACATGCACACCTGTAAAGACATGCTACTCATGTGGCACAACGACAGCCGGCGATACGTGTATTGGTGGCAGTAGCTGTACTGGTATTAATACGCCGGGTACTGGGACCTGTCCTGCTTCGACTGTTTGTTGTAATGTTCCGCCGCCCTGTGATAGTGGAGGAACTGGCTGTGGAACATGTAATGCGTCTAATGGTACCTGTAAGATTGATAATGGCACTCAATCTTGTACCACGCTTACCACGAGAACAGACGGCAAAGTCTGTACACCGGTTGCCGGAACACAGAAGTGTACTGTGGATAAATGTCCGGTAGTGGGAAGGGTGTGTAGCGACAACCCTCCTACTGCTACCTCTACATGTGTCGCTCCCCCGCCAACAAATACTCCCACACTAACTCCAACTCCGACGCCAACTTTAACCCCTACACCTGTCCCTGTTGTTGCCTGGTGGCA
>Ga0207667_10009806_pt1 | contig 11254 bp, 8 predicted proteins | sample KBSCornC52_FD_184301 | JGI IMG/M metagenome (GOLD analysis project Ga0207667, IMG submission 184301) | Corn rhizosphere microbial communities from Kellogg Biological Station, Michigan, USA - KBS Corn C5-2 (SPAdes) (version 2) | ecosystem: Host-associated > Plants > Roots > Rhizosphere > Soil ...
AGGTCGCGCCTTTGTTCCGCGCCTGGCTCGACGAACATTATCCGGACCGCGCCGCGAAGGTCATGGCGACGATCCGATCGATCCGCGGCGGACGCGACAACGATCCCGATTTCTTCAGTCGGATGCGCGGGCAAGGCCCGTGGGCGGACCTGCTGAGGACCCGCTTCGAGATCGCGGCAAAGAAATATGGGCTGAGGCAGGCGAGATTCCCCCTTCGCACCGACTTGTTCACGCCTCCCGAAGGCGACCAGATGCGGCTGCTTTAGCCCATCGATTTAATTCGGAGCCGGAATGGCCGAGCCGCGTTGTCCGCCCCAAAAGGAGGAACGCATGCGCATCCTGATCGCCCTTCCCGTCCTGTTCGCCCTCGCCGCCTGCAACGTCAGCAAGACCGGCAATTCCGTCAGCGTCCAATATGACCAGAACACCGCCGAAAACACCGCCGCCGCGGTCGGCAACACCGCGCAGGATATCGCCGGGGACATCGGCAACGACGTCAAGAACACCGGCGACAAGATTCAGAACAAGGTCGGCAACACCGACGTCAAGATCACCACCACGAACAGCGACGAGAAGACCGACAACAAGTCGGAGAAGAAGGGGAAATAGACTAACTGCCGCAACGATCATCGCAACACGGCAGTCCGCCGGACTGCCTGTGGCGATCCTCATGCTCATCCGTATGTTATGTTGCAGCCGCAAATTTGCATCGGCGGTTGGAAAACCTCGAGTCAGCCGCCCATAGGTAATTTCCTAAGCAAGCCCGAGCCACTTCAATCGACTCCAGACGGACTGTGAAAGGGCCGACAGGCTTGCTGCTCAATTCGCCGACCGCAGGCTGCTCCGGATGATCTGCCGCCCGTCGAGGATCGTCATTACCACGTCTTCATACGCGGACACGTCCTTCAGCGGATTGGCCGAGAGCAGAACGAGGTCAGCACGCTTGCCGGCTTCGATGGACCCTCGGTCTTTCGCCAGACCGAATGCTCGCGCATTGTCCAGTGTTGCCGCCCGGAGAATCTGCCGCAGCGGAATTCCATCCTCGGCCCAACGCTGCATCTCCAGACGGCCGTTAAGTCCCGGGGGATTGCCGACGTCGCCTTCTTCCGCGGGTGTATCCGTTCCGAACAGCAGCCGAATGCCCGCCGCCTTTATCAGACGTAGCGTCGCGCTTGCCCGCTGTCCCGCGACGACAATCACTTGGGGGGCGTTCGGGAAATTCTTCAGATATCGATCCGCGACAGCACGCCGGGCGGCGGCAGCCTCGGAGCCATGCAGGTACGATATGATTTTTCGGGGAATCGCGATCGCATATCGCGGATCGTCAATCAGACTTGGGTCGAAGACGCTTGCTTCGCCGTACACGGTCTCGAGAGTCGGCTGGTCCTCGACCTGTTGCCGCGCCGCTTGGAGTATCAGCGCGCGCGCCTCCGGCGGGGGAACCGCATTCGTCCGGTCCCCAGGCCACTGCCACAGGCCGTGCGCGATGATCTCGGTCCTGGCCGCCAGTGCTTCGCGCCATGCATCGACCGAGTTCGCATGAATGATCATCGGCATGCCCCGGCGCTTCGCCTGGCGATGAAGCGCCGCCAAAGTGGCGACGCTGGGAACCGGCCAATGGAAGATTCCGAACCCTGATTCGACATAGACCTTCAGGCAGATCGCACCGGATCGGGCGACCCGCTCGACCACTTTCGCCGGCGTGAAATTGGCCGGGTTCAGCTGCTTCGGCCAGGCGGCTGCCGCATCGGGCTCATAGACGAGATCGGCTGCACCCTCGGCGGTGAGATTCGCGGGCAGATGTTGTGCGCCATAGCCGCCGGCTACCCGAAGGCCTGGACCGCAGTTGAGAAGGTGCGGATGCAGCGGCGTTGCGTCCCACCAGCTGCTGGCCCGGCGGTCGAATGCGAGGTCTATGAGCGTCGTGTAGCCAAAGGCCAGATATGCACGCGGAAGCTGTTCCCGGTAGGACGCAAGCAGGTCTGGACGGGCGGCAGCGATATTCGTGTCGAAGGGCGCCGGAAATCCGATGTGGACGTGTGAATCGATCAGCCCCGGGATGAGATAGCGGCCCTTCCCGTCGATGACGCGCGCGTGCAAAGCGCGGATTTTGCGACCGACGTCGAGGATTCGACTTCCCCTGATCAGCACATCAGCATGCGCCAGCGGCCTCGTTCGCTCCGGGGAGATCACTGTGACGTCTCGGATCAATAGCTCGCCAGGCGCAGCCGCCGCTGTCCCAGCGTCTGCCGGGACAGCGAGCACCGCCAGGAGTACGGCCAAACAAATCTCTATCTTCGCCATGCGTTTCCTTGATCGCTGACTTCCGGCCATCGATGATCTCAGCGTCCAGCTAGCTGATCAGAAGGTTGAATGCTCGAGGACGACTCAAGTGTGTAGTGCAAAGACGCGCGATTAGAGACCTACTCAATCGCGTGGAGCAGACGCGCGAAATTCGACGAACGCGGCAGAAGTCTCGTCGCAAGGCAAATCGCGAGCGTGAGTCCCGGCTTTGACCACCCTTGCTCCAAAGGGAAGACATCTGTCCGCAAGTGCAGAGGCTCAATCCTTAGCGCAACCGATCGGAAGATGCTCAGGTAAAGGTGGCGCTCTTGGCGGTCATTTGAGCAAGCCAAATCGTCGCTTCGCCGCAGGTAGGATCCTGCACCACATGGTCGATCACCTTGAACCGAGATTCTGTGAGAAGCTCCTCATATTCGACCGTGTCGAGGCTACCGTGATAGAGCGGGTGGCCTTGCCATTCTGCTATGGTATGGCCACGGGACGAGCCGCTTGTGAACATCAGCGCGCCGCCCAGTTTCGTGTGAGCCGCAAACCGGGCAATCATCGGCTCCTGGTCTTCCGGGCATAGGTGAAAGAAACTATGCCAGGCCAGCACTCCGTGGAATTTTTCGCCAAGATCCAGCTTACGCATGTCGCACACGATCCATTCATGCTCCGGGAAGCGCGCTCGGCACATGCCAATGAGCGAAGGTGAGGAATCGATGCCTGTGAGCCGAGCTCCGCAGCTGATTAGATAAGCGGCGATCGGTTCTGCCATGCCGCATCCGACATCCAGAATCCTCGGCTCCGCAGGAAGTAACCGAAGGAAACGGTCGAGCCACCTCTTCTCGAATGGGTGACGTTTGTGTCTGGGACGGCGTTGGCGGTCCCACGCGACCGCATATCTCTCATAAAGGCTAATGATGTCGCTGCTGCTCATGACGCTGTGATCTGCACCTAACAGGCCTGTTCCTCGACCGCGACTAATTGTCTCCCGTCGGAAGCTCACCACGAGCAGCCGCGGCGCCGGTCCTCATCGGACGCCGTGCTATTCGTGCGGATCAGCTGTCCACCCATTGCAGACATTAGCCATGCGCCTGAGGCTAGGCGATGGAACTCCTGGTCAGCAGCGTGGATTACGACCCGCCAGAACTGGCGGAGCAGGTGCCTTTCAAACTGACGTCGTGAGGTGGTCGGGGAGACAGGATTCGAACCTGCGACCCTCTGCTCCCAAAGCAGATGCGCTACCAGACTGCGCTACTCCCCGATGCCATCAACGGACCGATGAGCGCCATGCTCGCCAGTCCCCCGGACTGGCTGCGCGCGACGCTGGTGGGCCCGGCAGGATTCGAACCTGCAACCTAGCCGTTATGAGCGGCCGGCTCTACCGTTGAGCTACAGGCCCTCCCCGGCCGCGCCGAAATAGACGGCGCGCGGGACCGCGCCAAGTCAGGGCCGCGGAAACAGCAGCGAAATCCAGCCCTGACGCACCGTCAGGTCGGCCCCGGCAAGCCGCGCCAGGCCGCGTACCAGCCGAAGCGGAAAGCCTTGCTCAAGGCCGGTCTCCCCGCCGAGCAGCTGCTCTTCGGGCAAATCGCTCAGAGCCGAAGGGCTGGTCATCGACACGCGCGAGCGGTCGCCGGCGCGTTCGACCGTCAAGCGCAAATGTTCGCCAGGCTTGGCCTTGTCGACGACCGCGCTGCACATTCGAAAGATGAGCCGGTCGGCGAGCTCCGGCTCGGCCGCCGCGCTCGTATCGCGCGTCGTTCGGGCCGCGTCGATCTCGAGCCCGCGCTCACGGGCGAGCTCGCGAAGCTCGGGGATCATCCGCTCGACCAGCTCGCCGAGATTGGCTCGCCGCTGCTCCCCCGCGGTCGAGGAATGGACCATCGCCGCGAAATCGAGATCGTCGATCGCGGTCAGCAAGAGCCTCGCCTGGCGCACGATTTCTTGCGCGCGCTCGCGATAACGCTGGTCAGCAGGGCCGAGATACTGGCCTTCGATGATCTCGGCGAAGCCCATGATGGCATTCAGCGGAGTCTTGATCTCGTGGACCAGCTCGCGGACCGAATCCGGATCGGAAAGCAGGCTCGCCGCGCGTTCACCGAGCGGTATCTCCGCCTGTTCGCGCAACGCGATTCCGCGATAGCCGGCAAAGCGCCCGTCGGCCGGCTCGAATGCGGGTATGCCGCTGATTTTCCACTCGCCGGACAAGGGACCGTCTCCGGTCAGGCAAAGCGTCGCGTCGCGGAACGGCGCGCGGAGCATGAACGCGCGCGTCACTTCCGGGTCGAGCTGTTCGCCGTCCTGCGCGCGGGCAATCGAGCGGCCAATTACGGCGCCCCGCGGCGCGCCCTCGACCCAGGCGATGTCTCCGCCAGGGCCGCATTCCCAGCGGAACAGGCGCGGTGAATCTCCGGGCGACGATCCCGAACCGCTCCTGATCGTCGACCGGCTTCGCCGCCGGCGCTCGATCCGTTCGACGACATCGTGAAGCGACGGGGCCGCGGGCGCCGGGAGCGTCGGTTCGTACGGGCTCTCGACGAGCGATTCGGTCATGTCCTCAAGCGGTGCGGCGGGGGAGCGGATCTCCGGATGGAGCGTCTCGACGAAGCGGCGCGTCTCCTCGTCGGCGGCGTTCATCACCGCCTGCCATTGGGCAGCGTCGAGCGTGACGGCGGCAAGCACCGGCGCGGAAACCGAAAGACGGTCCGACGCGAAGAATTCGAGCAGGCCGAGCGGCAGGGGCAAGGCGGCGACCGCGCGCGCCGCGGCCGCGCGCAGGCTCTCGTCGACCTCGGCCGCATCGGCGCGAATGGAATCGAGCGCTTGAGCGACGGCTGGGCTGGCGGCGTTCGAGCCTGCACGAGCGACCAGGTCGACCAGCTGCCGCCAGCGCACCGCAATGTCGCGGCGGTCGCCGGCCGGCTGGTTCAGAACGGTCAGCAGGCGATCGTCGAAACGCACCGGAATCCCATGTCCTTGAAGAGGCTCCGTTACCGGCTGTATGCGACTGTTCAATCGGCGCTAAGAAGCGAGCTCTTAACTATCCCGAAACGGGACAGTTCATCTGCGCCGCTTCGGAGGTAAAAAAAGAGGCGCCGGAGGCTCCGGCGCCTCTCTCGGCCACGTGGCAGCGCAGGTCAGGCGTGCTGCTGCAGGTAAGCCAGCCAGAACTTGGCGATTTCGGCGCGCGGGCCGGTCACCGCGTTGAACGCCGCCGTTGCGCCCGCCTTGTCGCCGGACCGCGCCAGCGCCATTCCGAGGTGAATGTTCGCGACGTCCTTGTCGGCGTCCGGCTTCGACAACACCTGGCGATAGATCGCCGCCGCGTTCGAAAAATCGCCCATGCCGTAGAACCGGTCACCGATATGGAGGAGGTTGACCGCCGACGGCGACATCTTCGCCGCGGCCTGGAGGTCGGCGGCCGTCGCCTTGGGCTTGCTCTTGAGTCCGGCGAAAATGTCGCGGAACTCGGGGCTCGACGGGTCGACGAGATGCGCGGCCTGGCCGGCATCTAGCATGGCCTGCGCCTCGTTGAAGTTCGACTGATCCGCGGCCGCTTCGGCGAACAGGGCATAATCGTGCGGGCTCGTCATCGCGCCGGTCACCTGCATCAGCCGAAGCAGGTCGAGCGTGCCTTCCTCGTCGGGGTGGCGCAGGTTGCGGTAGATTGCGATCGAATTGCGCCAGCTGTCCGGGCTCGGATAGGCCGCCGCCCACTCCCGGCCGAGATCCACGGCCATCGGCGACTGGGCTTCGTAAGCCACGCTGACGGCGCGCTTGAGCAACGCCTCATCGGGCTTCTGGCCGCTCGCAACGTCAAGCTGAATGGCCCGCTGGAAATCGGTCGCCGCCTCGACCTTCTGGCCCTGCGCGAACTTGGCCTCCCCCATCAGCGTATACGCCTCGGTGTCGCGAGGATCGACCGTGGTTGCCTTCTGGAATGCGGCAATCGCCTGGTCATATTGCTTGGCATTGTAGAACTGGCCGCCAAGGCTCTTGTAAAGCTTTGCGCTGGTCGCCGCATCGACGAACCCGGAGGTGGCGATGGCGTCGACGGCCGCGAACATTCCGGGATCATCCTTCGCTGCGAGGGAAGCTTTCAGCTGCAGCTCCCCAATCGCGTAGCGGTCGTCGGGAGTCGCTGCCACCGCCCTCGCCGCGGCAAGCTTCGCCGGGATATTCGCCACGTCATTCTTGTTCACCGCGGTCTGCAGATCGATGATCGCCTTCTGCGCCTTGCTCGACAGGTGGATCGGTTTCGTGCCCGGAGCCGCCGGCTGCGGCTGGCCATTGGCAGCCGACTGCGGGGGCTGCGCCATGGATCCGGGAGTTGTCATTTGCGGCGTCGCCGGCGGCGGAGAGTAACTCCTGCCCATCTGCGCGGCCGCGGGGGCGGAGACCGCGATCAATGCAACAGCGGCGGTGGTGATCATTAGTTTCATCGAAGCCTCTCCTGTGGCGGGCGGCGCGCCTGCCCGCATCGAATGACGGCGGCGCCTTAAACCCGTAGCTGAAATATGTCCAAAAGCTTGCCCGAGCGCCCCTGAATGCATTTTGAACTCGCTGATTTGGCAGGACAATCTGCGAAAAGCGTACATTTCAAGCCCGGCTCTACGCGCGCGTGCGCGCGCGGGGTGGCGCTCAAGGTTGCAATGCACTACCTAGTTGAGCGGGGGGCGCGGCGTTGCCGCAACCTCTCGTGTGCACCCCGAACAAGCAGGACAGTTTCTTGGCCACTCAGCCGCCGGTCGACGACCGCAACGACGATACACCGCCTCCTCCGGGCGACCGCGACATTGCCCCCATCTCCATCGTCGAGGAGATGAAGACCAGCTACCTCGATTACGCGATGAGCGTGATCGTCAGCCGCGCGCTGCCCGACGTGCGCGACGGTCTGAAGCCGGTTCACCGCCGGATCCTCTACGCCTGCCAGGAAGCGGGCTATGTCGCCGGCCGGCCCTACCGCAAGTCGAGCCGCATCGTCGGCGACGTCATGGGTAAATATCATCCGCACGGCGACCAGGCGATCTACGACGCGCTCGCCCGGATGACCCAGGACTGGTCGATGCGCGTGCCGCTGATCGACGGCCAGGGCAATTTCGGCTCGATGGACCCCGATCCGCCGGCGGCGATGCGCTATACCGAGGCGCGGCTGGCGAAAGTGGCCAACTTCCTGCTCGGCGACATCGACAAGGACACGGTCGAGTTCCAGCCCAATTACGACGCGTCGGAGCGCGAGCCGCAGGTCCTCCCCGCCCGCTTCCCCAACCTGCTGGTCAACGGCGCGGGCGGAATCGCGGTCGGCATGGCGACGAACATCCCGCCGCACAACCTCGGCGAAGTGCTCGCCGCGTGCCGCGCCTATATGGACGACCCGGCAATCACGTCCGAAGCGCTCATGGAGCATGTGAAGGGGCCGGACTTCCCGACCGGCGGGCTGATCCTCGGCCAGTCGGGCATCCGCAGCGCCTACACCACCGGTCGCGGCTCGATCATGATGCGGAGCCGGGCGCACGTGGAAGAAGGCCGAGGCGACCGCCGCTCGATCGTCCTCACCGAAATCCCCTACCAGGTCGGCAAGTCGGGCCTCGTCGAGAAGATCGCCGAGGCCGCCAAGGACAAGCGTATCGAGGGCGTTTCCGACATACGCGACGAATCCAACCGCCAGGGCGTGCGAATCGTCATCGACCTCAAGCGCGACGCGACGCCCGAGGTCGTGCTGAACCAGCTGTGGCGGCACACGCCTGCCCAGAGCAGCTTCCCCGCCAACATGCTGGCGATCCGCGGCGGCCGTCCGGAGACGCTGACGCTGCGCGACTTCATCGACGCCTTCGTCAAGTTCCGCGAGGAAGTGATCACCCGCCGCTCGAAGTTCGAGCTGCTGAAGGCCCGCGAACGCGCGCACATCCTGCTCGGCCTGGTGGTCGCGGTCACCAACCTCGACGAGGTGGTGAAGCTGATCCGCGGGTCCGCTTCGCCCGCGGTCGCGCGCGACAAGCTGCTCGCCCGCGAATGGCCCGGCGACGAGATCCGCCCCTACATCGCGCTGGTCGAGGCGGTCGAGCCGCAGGCGAAGAAAGAGAAATACAAGCTATCCGAAGCCCAGGTGAAGGCGATCCTCGAGCTTCGCCTGCACCGCCTGACGGCGCTCGGCCGCGACGAGATCGGCAAGGAGCTGGAGGAGCTCGCGACGAGCATCGGCGAGCTGCTCGAGATCCTCGCCAACCGCGCCCGCCTCTACGAGGTGATGCGCGAGGAGTTCGACGAGGTCGAAGCCGAGTTCGTGACCCCGCGCGTGACCGAGCTCGCCGCTGCCGCGGACGGGATCGAGGACGAGGACCTCATCGAGCGCGAGGACATGGTCGTGACGGTGACCATGGAGGGCTACATCAAGCGCACCCCGCTCGCGATCTTCCGCGAGCAGAAGCGCGGCGGCAAGGGCCGCGCCGGGATGGCGACCAAGGAAGAGGATGCGGTGACCAACCTGTTCGTCACCTCGACCCACAATCCGGTGCTGTTCTTTTCGAACCTCGGCCGCGTCTACCGGATGAAGGTGTGGCGGCTGCCCGAGGGCGGCCCGAACACCAAGGGCCGCCCGATGGTGAACCTGCTCCCCCTGGCCGAGGGCGAGACCATCTCCACCGTCCTTCCGCTGCCCGAGGACGAGACCGAATGGGCGGCCTTGCACATCATGTTCGCGACCGCTCACGGCACCGTTCGCCGGAACAGCATGGCGGCCTTCACCAACATCCCATCGAACGGCAAGATCGCGATGCGCTTCGGCACCGGAGTCGCGGAGGATGTCGAGAGCGACGACGACAGCGACGAGCAGGCGGATCCGACCGACCGGCTGATCGGAGTCTCACTGCTGACCGAAGGCGACGACGTGCTTCTCGCCACCCGGCACGGCAAGGCGATCCGCTTCATGGCCACCGACGTGCGCGAGTTCCGCTCGCGCACCTCGACCGGCGTGCGGGGCATCCGCCTGCTCGGCGACGACCTCGTCATATCGATGTCGATCCTCACCCGCGGCGCCATGCGCAGCCAGGAAGAGCGTGAGGATTATCTGCGCTTCGCCCCCTGGAAGGGCGAAAAGGAGGGCGATTGCCCGCTGTCGCCGGAGCGCATCGCCGAGCTGTCTGAGCGGGAGCAGTTCATCCTCACGATCACCGAGAACGGCTACGGCAAGCGCTCGTCGGCCTATGAATATCGCCGAACCAACCGCGGCGGTCAGGGCATCACCAACATCGACACGTCGGAGCGCAATGGCTGCGTCGTCGCATCCTTCCCCGCGCACCAGGGCGAGGCGCTGATGCTGGTCACCGACCAGGGCAAGATGATCCGCACCACGGTGGGCGACATCCGGGTCATGGGCCGCAACACCCAGGGCGTGACGATCTTCCGGGTCGCCGAAAACGAGCATGTCGTCAGCGTCGCCAAGATCGAGGAGAGCGAAGAGGAAGAGATCGAGCTCGAGGGCGGCGACGAGATCGCGCCCACCCCCGATGCGATCGTCGGAGAAAGCGAGCTCGACAAGCCGGCCGACCCGGAGGTCGAGGAGTAGTTCCTCCCTGCGAGCGAAGCTCGTGGGGAGGGGAACCGGCGAAGCTGGTGGAGGGGTAACTGGCGCCGCGCCAAGACCCCTCCACCATGCTGCGCATGGTTCCCCTCCCCAGCCATTCGGCTGGGGAGGAATGCGCATGCGACAAGCCGCCGCAACCCGCTCGGACAGGCCGGCGTTTTCTCTCCAACACAACAGGAGGAAACGTCGCCATGCCCCTTCCCCACGACGCGCTGGTTCTGGTCGCCGACGGCCGCAAGATGCTCTTCTTCCGCAACCAGGGGGACGAGGAGCACATCGACCTCAGGACGGAAGCGCATGACCGGCGGGAGGACCGGAAGGACAGCGAAATCAAGACCGATGCGCCCGGCGGCATCCATCAGAGCGCCGGCTACGGTCGCTCGACCTACGAGGAGGCCGATTTCCATCAGCAGGAGGAAGACCGCTGGATCAAGGACGCGGCCGACGAGCTGAAGGAGCGCGCGCTTCGAAACGATTACGACGCGCTCGCCATCGTCGCTCCGCCGAAGGCGCTCGGCGTGCTTCGCAAATGCCTTCACAAGGAGGTCGAAAAGCGACTGCTTTGCACCGTGAACAAGGAGATGAGCGGCCGCCCCGTCCCCGACATCGAAGCGCTGCTCGTCGGCGAGACCCAGACGGAGCTGCCCAACGCCTGAGGCCCTTCCCGTCTATACGATCGGGCACTCGACCCGAAGCATCGAGGAGTTCGTCGAAATCCTTCGCGGCGGTCCGGTCGAGCTGGTGGTTGACGTGCGGAGCGTGCCGCGGTCGCGCACCAATCCCCAGTATAATTTCGACGTCCTTCCGGACGAGCTGCAGCAATGGCAGGTCGGCTACCACAGGATCGCGGAGTTAGGCGGGCTGCGCGGCCGCTCGCATGGCGTACCTCCGGAAGTGAACGGCTATTGGGAGAACCAGAGCTTCCACAATTATGCCGACTACGCGCTGTCGGACTCGTTCGAGCAGGGCCTGGAGGAATTGCTCTCCATTGCCTCCGGGCGGCGCACGGCGATCATGTGCGCCGAGGCGGTGTGGTGGCGCTGCCACCGCCGGATCATCGCCGACTATCTTCTCGTGCGCGGCCGAAGCGTCATCCACCTGATGGGCGAGGGCCGCCCCCAGCCCGCGAAAATGACTCCCGCCGCAGAGGAGCGCGACGGAAAGCTCGTCTATCCGGCTCAGGCGTAAAGGTCGACGACCTCCGCGTCCGCGGCGGCCGACTTCAGGAGAAGCGTCCGGTGGCAGCCGGCGGGCTCCCGCTCGTAGCACAGGAGCGCGCTCGGCTTCTCGCTCGCGAGCGCCACCATTTGCGCTGCCTCCGCCATCGCCTCGGGCAGCTCGAGCTGGCCCGCGTAAATCCGCTTCAAATCCTCCAGCCGCCCG
>Ga0207667_10009809_pt1 | contig 11252 bp, 9 predicted proteins | sample KBSCornC52_FD_184301 | JGI IMG/M metagenome (GOLD analysis project Ga0207667, IMG submission 184301) | Corn rhizosphere microbial communities from Kellogg Biological Station, Michigan, USA - KBS Corn C5-2 (SPAdes) (version 2) | ecosystem: Host-associated > Plants > Roots > Rhizosphere > Soil ...
TGCAGGGATTTATCGAAAAGCATGTTGCGGAGGTCGCGCCAGATCCCGGCTCAACGGCGCGACCTCCGCAACATGCTTTTCGATAAATCCCTGCAACTCCGTATCTGCCCCCATCTTCACGCCACTTCCTTCCTAAAACCGCTTTCATTGGAATTTCTATATCCCTCCCTGTTTCGTTGCGGGGATAGAAACTTCCTTTACGGTCGTGCAAAAGGTGTTCCGTGCAGTAGGTGCGCGTTTCCTTGCTGGGGAAGGCGCATGGGTTCGAAATCCCATGCGCCCTCACTGCGCATAACCATAACAATGCAATCTCAGGCGGACTTGCGGGATTTCTTGCGGCGGAGGAGTGCGGCGCCGCTGAAACCACCGGCGCAGAGCAGAGCGATGCTGCCGGGCTCGGGAACGTTGGTGTCGAAAGGCATGGCGTACTTATCGGCCAGCCCTTTCTCGATCGCCTGGCGCTCCGGGTCGGAGAGCAGACGATCGTAGAGGAGGGCCTCTGCGATGTCACCGTTCAGGTAGCCGGTTTCGCCGCCGCCGTTATCGTAGTAGCGTGCCCCAATCCTCAGATCCTGCAGGCTCACCAGATCGGTGGTGCCAGGGCGTCCTCCGACATTATTGCCATTCACATACACGGTGCCATTGACATTGCCATAACCCACTTCGAGGAGGTTGTAGATGCCGAAACTGCTATTGAATGGCAGGGTGATCCCGCCTCCACCGCCGCCCTTCGCTCCCTCCAGGTTCAGGCGGTCGAACGTGGAGGAGCCGTTGACCGTCTGATCGAGGTTGATACCGGAGAGATAGTCGTAGTGGCCCGGCGTGCTGCTGTCCACCGCGGAGAAGAAGGCACGGTAGGCGCCGGCGTTGGACAGAGGCGCGGTCACCACGAACAGCGTCAGTTCCTGCGCCTGCGCGCCGAAGCCGATACTGCTCAAGACGTTGTCGATCCCATTGAACCGGACGGCGGGCAGTGCGCCGATGGCGGTGGGCACCAGCGTAGGAGACGTTCCCGTTCCGGCGGTCGGCGTAAAGAGTTGGCCGCCACCGACTTCATTCTGCCATGAGAGCACATTTCCATTGAGATCGGTCGTGATGTGGGTAGGATCATCGGCGCGCAGATGCAGGATCTGCCCGTGCGAGGGCAAGATGAGGCCGATGGATCCGAGGGCGGTCATGACGACGGCAGCGTAGAAGGATCGGCGAGGGGACCAGGTGTGTGTAAGCATTGTCGATATACTCCTTTCATGAGACAGATCGAACCTTGTGTCGTGAGACCCTGGCTTTCGATGTTCCCATTCTATAGAAAGGGCATTAACTAGGTATTAACGCAGAGGAGTCCTGTTAGAAACGGAGTGTTCCAGCGGCGGCAAAGAGGCAAGGGAGGGGCAGCCCAAAGGGGAATTTATAGATTTACAACCTGGAGGCAGAGGGCGACGGCCTCCTGCTGCGAGAGCGCCTGCCCATCTGCCCAGACGTGCTGAAACTCGCCCTCGCCCAGTGTCTGCTTCCAGAGAGGAAGGTCAGCAGGATCGTGGCTGGTGATCGCAAATCGCAGCCCCCCGCGCGTCAGGGCGTACGCCGCGCTCAACAGGCGCGTGGCGGCGCGTGCATCGCCTGCTTCTTGCCACATCAGAGTGGAGGCGCGCTCCAGCGCCTCCGCGAGGCCATACAGCATATCGAGTTGTGTAAAAACCAGGAGGGCGTGGAGGAGGTGTTCACGCGCCTCCGCGAACCTGCGCTCTCGACACCTTTCGGCGGCGAGGTAGGTATGGCAAAACGCCTCCTGCTCCGAATCCCCACGCCGGCGCGCATCGTCCAGAAGTCTGTCGAAGTAGACGCGCGCCGCTTGGAAATCCCCTTGCTGCCAGAGGACAGGCGCAGTTTTATAAAGCGCATAGTGGATCAGTTTCTCATCCTGCAGCGCACTTGCCAGGGTCAGGCTCTCTTCCAATCGGTTGCGTCCCTCGAACTGCTGCCCGATCCATGCCAGGTAGACTCCGCTGTCCGCAAGGGAATCGACCAGCCAGTGCGGATTGTTATGGAGACGCGCAAATTCGACCGCCTCTTCGTAGGCGAGAGCAGCGGCCTCCTTGCTCGGCGCAAGGTGGGAGAGGGAGGAGAGGCACTTATACGCGATCCCCCATTGTTGGCTGTGCTGCGCGAGGTCCAGCGCTTGCCGTATCAGGTCTGCCGCCTCCGGTCTGGTCATCTTCATGGCCACATACCCGGCCCGATAAAGGGCAGCCGCTTTTAAATCCGGCGTAATATCGTTTTCGGATGCCAGCAGATCTTTCAGGAGACTGAAGGCTTCCAGCGCGTGACTGCTGTACGGATTCCAGCGCCGCAGCACCGCCAGAGCGAGCCGCACGCCGGCTTCGGCGTCCTCTCCGGATTGCTCGCAGAATTTCATGGCCGCGTGGAAGTTATCGCAATCCGGGTCGAGCATCACATAGGAGGCAGCGGTGTCCCTCTCAGCCACCTGCACAAAGTAGTCGCGATGGCGGCGGCGCACTCCTGGCTCCTGCCCCGAGAGAATCAGCAGTTCCAGAGCGAACTGGCGGATCGGCTCCAGCAGGCGAAAGCGCACCTCTTCCCGTGCATCGGGTTCCATCCGAATCGCCATGGAGCGCGCAATCATGTCCTCCAGCATCTCATCGGAGTTCTCGCACTGAGTGATGGAGGGCAGAGGGTCGCGTGTCCAGCCCCCCTGAAAGATGGAGAGCACGAGAAAGAACTGCTGCTGCTCGGGCGTCATCAGGTCGAAGCTGCCCTGCAGCGTGGCGCGCAGAGACTGATGGCGTTTCGAGAGGCCACGCTGTCGGGATTTCAGGGCCAGCAGATTGTTCGCCAGATCGGCGTTGATCTGCGCAGGGGTCTGCTGCGTGACGCGCACCGCCGCCAATTCGATCGCCAGCGGCACGCCTTCCAACTGCCGACATATCTCTATGATGTCCGGGCGGTAACGCGCTGTCAGCATGAAATCCGGGTTGACGCAGCGGGCGCGGTCGAGAAAAAGCGCCAAGGCCGGGATCTCCAGCAGAGCCTCATCGGGCAGATGCGGCGACGGGGATTCCAGGGAACACAGCGGCAGCTGGATCTCCCCCACAATGTCGAGTCGCTGCCTGCTGGTGACCAGGATATGCAGATCCGGGAGAGCCTCCAGCAAGCGCAGGGTCAGTACCGTGACGGCTTCGAGCAGATGCTCGGCATTGTCGAGGATCACCAGAGGAGATCCCTGGCGATCCAGGGCGACAATCACCTGCTCGACAAGGCTGGGCGTGGCGGTGGGCAGCGCCCTCAGGGCCTGTAAGATGGCTTCCGGAACAGTTTCTTCCGCCTCGACATCCACAAGCGGGACAAATACCGCCGTGACCCGCATCTGGTTCGCGACTTCGACCGCCAGACGTGTTTTGCCCATCCCTCCAGGGCCGATTAGCGTGATCAGACGATCGGTCCGCAGGCTTTGCAGCAGCGATGCCCACTCCGCCTCCCGTCCATAGTACCGGTTGAGATAGAGAGGCAACGGAAAGCGCGGAGCGTTGGGAAGAAGAACGGCAGAAACCTCGGGCCTGCGCCGCCTCTCCACAAAAGGAAAGGACTCCTCTTCCAGACAGATCTGCGCGCAGTCTTCTTGCAGCGAGGCGAAGCGCGCCTGCTGGAGCAGCGCCCACTCCTCATAGTAGTTCGGGAGCAGTTCCCCCTGCATCCATCCGGCGGCGTCCTGCTCACGTCCGGCTTTAAGAGCCTGCTCGACGGCGATGACATCGCACCAGACCGTTTCCGGACGCAGGCGAATACAGGCCGGATGCGACACATCCAGCACACTGCCAAAAGGCGCTCCCGGCGGTTCCAACTGGCGGCGCAGTGAGGCGAGCGCGACCCGAAGGCGATTGGAAACCGCGCGGGTGTCATCGTCATCGGGCCAGAGGGCGCAGGCGATCTCTTCCCGCGGGCAGGGATGTCCCAACTTCAAGGCGAGATAGGCGAGCAGCGCTCCGACCCTGTGCGACTTGAAGCGAACGATCTCTCTGCCCTCCAGACTCTCCAGGCGAGGGCCATCGAACAGCCGAACACGCCATAGAATGTTGCTTGGTGCCGGAAGATTTTCCACCGATGCTCCCTTGCGGCTCTCAGGTTCCTGAAGGTATTCCCCGAGGGCGAATGCGATTCCTTTCTAAACTGCGGCAGGCAAACCGCGCCTCCCGTAGTTGGCGAGACTTCCCTTTGACGCCGGACAGCTCTCCTGGAAACAGGCAAAACTTGAAATCGGGGTCTGTTTCGTGTCACAATCCTGCGGCGCCAGACACTCAATATCTGTGGTTGCTCTATTCTCCATTCGATGGTTGATCAGGAAACGTATGCAAAAGTCTCTTCGTGGAATTTCAGAAATATTGACGGGATTGATCGTGCTTGGCGTCCTCGCCGGGTTGGTGGCAGCCGCAAAGCGGTTCCACGTCGAATCGCATAACCGAAAGGTGGAGATCGCGCTGGAGTGGCAGGAGGTGTCGCAACTGGCGCAGTCCACCAATACCCCGATCCCGGATCTCCTGACCCGGTTTCGTGCTGTCAATGTCCGGGCGCTTGTGCTGCAAGAGGATACGTTGACGACGCTGGAGCAGAGCGGGGCGGTGCGTCCCCATCGGCAAGCGCAGGCGAACGGCGTCGTCGCCACCTCTATCTCCGTGGCCTCGCCGGAACTGCTCTCCCGCATTCAGGCGGCGCTTGAAGCCCGCAATATTCGCCCCTCAAGCAGTGCCCTTGCTCCTGCTTCCATCGTGCCGACCGTCTTCACGATCGAGTCCGCCGACGCAGCACGTCCTGCTCACGAGTTGGTTGTGCCCGTGGACTATGCCGCCTTACGCACGCTGGGCCTGGGCCTTCCCCCCGACGGCGTGGCAGCGGCGAAGAACGCCGACCTGGAAATCGCGGGGCGCATCGGCAACTTTCCCGGCGTCAACGAGAGCAGTGCGCAACAAGTGCTGACCGCTCTCAAAAAGCAGGGCGCAAAGATCGTAATCTTCAGCGGCGAAGAGGCGCTGGGCTACCGTGGCCTGGAGAAGCAGGTCGCCGGTCTCTTCCGCTCTCCGGATGCGCCCGAACTGCCGCATAAGGAGAAGGAGACGCCGCTGCCGCCCCTGGATCTTGCCTATGGAGCCGTCGAGTTCGGCAAGCAGAAAGGCGATGAGAAGCTGAGCGCGGCCCTACATGGCGATTTCATACGTGTGCATAGCATTCAGGCGGCGGAGATGGGACAGATCGATGAGAACGAGGCGATCGAAAGGTTTGAGAAAGCAGCTCGCGAACGCAATATCCGCTTCTGCTACGTGCGCCTCCTGACTTTTGCCGGTAAGGCCGCCGTCGAAGACAATGTCAAATTTCTGGACAAGATCGCGCGCGGGATGCGGCGCGGCAGTTCCCTGACAGGCGGTGACCTGAGTTTCGGGCCGGCGAAACGCTACGATGAGACCGGCGTTCCTGCGATCCTATTTGCAATCATGGGCCTGGGCGTGGCGGCGGGGCTGGTCTGGATGGTGAAGGTGGCGCTGCCGCTGCCGGATGCCAAAGCGGGTGTGCTGTTGGTCGTGGGTGGTCTGCTCTGTGCGCTGCTCGCGTGGAAACTCGACGAGACCGGGCGCAAACTGGTCGCACTGCTGGCCGGAATCGTCTTTCCGACGGTCGCCTGCCTGCGCACCTTTCCGAGGGGAAGCGCCGGCAAACCGCTGCCGCCCAACGCCTGCCTGAGTGAAGCTATAAAGGGTATCGTGCTGGCGAGCAGTATTACGGCGATCGGTATCATCCATGTGGTCGGTCTGCTCGCGACACGGCCCTTTATGGTCCATGCCAGTCAGTTTCTGGGCATCAAGGCGCAGCACGCCGTGCCGCTCCTGTTGGTCGCGCTGGTAGCAATAGCGGGCGGCGCAGCGCTGCCGGAGGAGACCTGGACGCGCTGGAAGACGCGCGCCAAAGACCAGTTCCGCGCTGCCATGCAGGAGCCTGCCCGCTTCGGCCTGCTGATCGTCGGTATCATCGCCCTGGCAGCGATCGTCCTGGTCGTCGCGCGCACGGGAAACGATGCGGGCGTTGGGGTTTCCGGAGCGGAGCTGAAAGGCCGGGCCATTCTGGATCGTATCCTGCCCGTGCGGCCCCGCACCAAAGAGTTCCTGGTCGGGCATCCCCTGTTTATTCTCGGGCTGGCCTGGTGGTGGCGCGGTCGCCGTCGCCTCGGGCTGCCGTGTCTTGTCTTCGGAAGCCTCGGGCAGGTCTCCCTGCTCAACACCTTCTGCCATATCCATACCCCGCTCGTGATCTCCGCCTGGCGGGATGGCATCGGCCTCGTGCTGGGCATCCTGCTCGGTGCGGCGATATTCCTGATCGTGGAGCGTATGACACCGCCCCCTCGCGAGAGGAGTGAAGCGTGAGTCTGCCGGTACGCACAACCTCCGAGATGCGGGTGGCGGTATCCGGCTACTATGGCTGCGGCAATGCGGGCGATGAGGCCGTTCTCGCGGGGATTCAGGAGGCGTTTGCACGTCAGGCGGGAGGCCGGGTGCGCCTGGTCGTCTTCTCACAGGACCCGGCGGCCACACAACGGATGCACGGCCTGCCTGCCATCGAGCGGATGAGTCTGACGGCGCTGCGTTCTACGCTGAAGGAGACCGATCTGCTGCTCTCCGGGGGAGGCAGCCTGCTCCAGGATACGACCAGTATGCGCTCCCTGCTCTACTATCTCTGGGTGGTGCGGCTGGCCTTTGCGCATCGGGTGCCGGTGATGTTCTATGCGCAGGGATTGGGGCCGTTTCGGCGTCCGCTCTCCCGTGCGCTGGTGCGAATCGTCGCCAATCGCGCGGACTACATCACGGTGCGCGACGAACCTTCGCGACAGTTGCTGAACACGCTCGGCGTCCGCCGTCCGCCGATCGAGCAGACCGCCGATCCCGCCTTCGCTCTCTCGCCCTCCTCTCGGGACGCTGTGGAGGCGCTTTTTCGGGCGGAGGGCCTGCCTCTCGACGAACCGTTGATCGGAGTGGCGTTGCGTCCCTGGGGCGGCTCCGGCGAATCTCCTCTGGATGCCTACGCGCAGTTGCTCCTCGATCTCCATCGGCGTACCGGGCAGCGGGTCGTGCTGCTGCCCATGCAGAGCCCGGGCGATGTCATCTTCTCCGAGACCGTCGCCGCGCTGACCAGGGATCCCTCGGCCTTCCCGGTGGTGCGCAATGTCTATACGCCTGCAGTCCTGCTCGGGCTGGTCGCGCGGATGCAGGCGGTCGTCGCCATGCGCCTGCACACCCTGATCTTCGCGGCCCGCGCCTCAGTCCCGCCCTTCGCCCTCTCCTACGATCCTAAAGTGGAGAACCTGATGCGCGGCCTCGATCTGGCGGACTCGCTGGAACACTGGCGCGGTTTTGATCCCGCGGAAGTCGGCGCGCGTGTCGCCACCCTTCTGACGGAGCGCCCGGCCCGTGTCACCGCTCTCCGTGCCCGCACCGCCGACCTCGAACGCCTCGCGCTCCGCAACGCCGACTGCGCGCTCTCCGTGCTTGAGAACCGACGTCCCCACGCTCATTCCTGATATCGCCTCCCTGTCGGCTTTGAATCGTGTCACTTAACACGGCGCCCTGTAATCCAATGTAATAATTTATACCGCTTCTAATGATGTAAGGGAAGGAATAGAACGGGGTCGCATCGAAATTTGAGATGTTCAATGGTGAGGTGTGCGACGACGCGGACGTTGCAGCGCAGGATACGCAAAGCCCACGACGGTATTCCCTTGTTCTCTCTGTCGAGATCGAGTGATGCAGGCGGTGCGAACAGAACATGGAAAGGCAGAAACGTGTCCGTGTTAAAAACCCTGATAGTGGACGATCATGCGGCCGTACGAAACGCGCTGCGCGGCCTGATCGAAGAAGAACCCGGACTGGAGTGCGTCGGAGAGGCAGCCAATGGCGTGCTGGCGATGGAAGCCGTCCAGACGCTTAAGCCCGATCTCATGTTCCTGGATATCAATATGCCGGAGCGAAACGGGCTGGAGGTCTTGAGACTGCTCCGGCAAGACAAGAACGACGTTCAGATCGTCATCCTTTCCAATCATACCGATATCCACTATGTGGATGCCGCCATACGTTTAGGAGCCAACGCCTTCGTCGGGAAAGATTCGGGATTCGAGGTCCTGCTGCAAGCGATACAGACGATCCAGACCGGAGACGTCTTCGTAGATCCGGCCACGCGTCCCAGAACCGCATGAGCGCCCCTGGCGGAGGAGCGGTCTGCCGGGAGAATCCGGGCTTATAAATGTGCCGGGGATGGTTGAAAAAGAACGCTGAAAGACGACAGAGTCTTTCGGCGTTCTTTTTGCCCGCGGCACATCCCTTTTATATCCCGGAACAACAAACTGTATAGCTTCGTCTAAAACCTGCGATAGAGAAATTTCAGAACAGTTTGCGCCAGAGCGGTTTCCGTTGAACTTTGTGTTTGACCGCCCCGCGCAACATCCCGATACAGCGCGTGACCAGATAGAAGCCTGCGAGCGCTGTGCCAATGCCAATCACCTGGTTGGTAGCGGACTTGGCGCCGATCTCGGCCTGTCCCATCGTCTCGGAGACACGCTGCTCCACAATATCAAGGGTATCGGAGGCGTGCCCGACGGTCGTGGCGGCGATATCGCCCAGATCCAGAATTTCGTCGTAGGTGTCCTGCAAAAGCGGCGACAGTCTGCCTAATAGACTCAGGAAGACAAAACCGGTCGCAAACAGCGCCAGAATGGCGCAGAGAAATGCAACCGTGGAGAGGATATACCAACCAACGCTGAAATGCATAATTTCCCCCGTTCCGTGTCCTCATGGCTTCCCAGGATCCTGTCGAGGCACGGCGCGCATCCTTTATTAGAGAGCCGTACGAACGCTACGGCCCCTTACGAAAGTTGACGTTCGATGAAGGCGGAATGTTCCGATTTTCGCCGCTTGCTCTGCTCGTCCCGGTAATCCGTGAAACAAGGGAACTCTATCGCAACATTCGCCGTCTGCCACACAACGGCGCGCTGTCAACGCCAAGCCCTTTTGCGATAGGAGATACTTTCATGTTGCCAGTCCACGATGCGGGTGCAACAGGCGTCCCACAACACCAGTGCGATACTGCGGCTGAGTTCGAGCAGTTGTTTCATCGTTCCTATACACGAGCCTACAACGCCGCGTATCGGTTGATGGGAAATGCCAGCGATGCGGAAGATCTGACGCAGGAGGCTTTTGTCCGGGTATGGGCTGCCTTCGATCGCTACGACCGCACCCGCCCCTTCGAAGGATGGTTGTTTCGAATCCTCTCCAATCTGGCCATCGACCGCTGGCGCCGCAGCGCCGGGATGACGGTCTGCTCTCTGGATGCGGAGACTTCCAGAGGAGGCTCCCGCGCTCGAGGCGGGCGGTTTCCCGAAAGCGACGGAGGCACTTCCCTGCTCTCCTGCCTGGCCGATGAGAGGCCCAGTGTACTGCCGGAGCAGTCGTTGATGCGCGCGGAAACCGGTCGTAAAGTGCACCACGCCCTCTCGGCATTGCCGGGAGATTATCGCCAGGCGGTCGTGATGGCGGACATCAAAGGGTATAGTTATGAGGAGATCGCGCAGCATGTCGGCTGCCCGGTCGGCACGATTCGAAGTCGGCTCCATCGGGGCAGGCAGCTTCTAAGGCAGAATCTGATCCAACTTCAAGGAGATTGAAGCACCTATGAGTGATGGCAGTAACGAGGGTCGAAAGAACGATCCCGAAGTGCGTCCGGCGCAGGCCGCAGATAATTCGATCCGTACGCAAACGGACACCGCCCTCAATACTGCTATCACTCAGGCCGCTCAACGCGATGCTGCCGATCTCGTGGCGCGTAACGAAGCCTATATCCGACACGCGACCGAAATGGCGCTGCTCAATGCAAAAGCCAGGGGAGACCAGGCACGCTTTGACGTTTTGGAACCTGCCGAGGAGAGCCGCGCCTTACGGGCCCGGCTGTTGAGAGAGCGCAAAGCGGCTTCCAATGCGACCTTTGGACTGACTGTCGCTTCCGTTCTGATGGTCATCGGGTTCATTGCCGGAGGAGTCTACTTCTTCTCCTCTCAAAACAGCAGTGCCACCAGCGCTACGACAGGGGTGTCACCGGGAATCCTCGCCTCAACGGCGCTGTCCGCAAAGTCGAGTGATGTCTCGGCTCCTGAGAGAACGCCTACAACGATCCATGTCAATTCTGCTTCGGACGGCGTAGAAGCGTCGGGCCAGATCGGGGCGCCGGAAGGCGCCGTGCCGCCTGGCAGCAATACGGTTGGTAACGACGACGCCGGGGATCTGACAAGCATGAACTTGCCCCAAAGCTCCGCGAATCTCTCCGGAGCCGCCCTCCATAGCGGAGGAGTCCAGCCCGTCAAAGGCTCGAACCTGAACTCGGGCGGAGGCATGGCGCTGCCGGCAAGCGACTCCGGGATAGACATGGGAGCAAACAGCGCCCATCCCTAGATTTTCCCTTCTCTCCTCCGGGAGACTGAGGGTTTACAAGGGGGAGAATCACTCCCTCACCGATCCAAAACCGAGCGGAACGATCGACCTCGATGTCGCGTCTTCCGCTCTCTTCCATAAGGACAACCGAATAATGAACACTTCCAATAGCACCCCGTTCGGGCAGCGGGCGACATCCATGCCGATGCTCCGCACAATCTGCCGACTCTGTGTCGGCGTAGGAGCGCTGCTGATCCTCAGCTCCAGCGGTGTCCCGGCGCAGCGCCTGAAAGTAGTCGTCGATGGCGATCCGGTACATTTCGAGGGAATTGGCCCGCTTCAGATCGAAGGCCATACGATGGTTCCCGTACGAGGTGTGCTGGAAAAGCTGGGCGCGGAAGTCGCCTGGCTGCCCGCCTCTCAGACCGTCGTCGCCAGTTCGGGCAAACTGGAGATCGAGATGGAGATCGGCGATCATTTCGCGAAAGTCAACGGACGACGCGTCCAGATGGATACGCCCGCGCAGGTCATCTCCGGACATACGATGGTGCCCCTCCGGTTTCTGAGCGAATCGCTCGGAGCCGATGTGCGCTGGGACGATGCCGCTCGAACCGTGATCATCGTCACGCATGACCGCAAGAACAATAACCGCCCGGACGGCATTCGAGACGGAGATCGGCGATCGGATCGCGACCGGGACCGGGACCGAAGAAGGGGCGATGCGCCTCCGGATCGCAGACGGGAAGATCCGCCGCACGACGGACGGTAGGCCGCACCAGGCAG